>Ga0302279_10000140_pt1 | contig 102215 bp, 77 predicted proteins | sample III_Bog_N3_3_FD_194541 | JGI IMG/M metagenome (GOLD analysis project Ga0302279, IMG submission 194541) | Peat permafrost microbial communities from Stordalen Mire near Abisko, Sweden - III_Bog_N3_3 | ecosystem: Environmental > Terrestrial > Soil > Wetlands > Peat | place: Sweden: Abisko...
TCAATGAGCCCCGGTCGCGCTCGTCGTCGCGCTCGCCGTCGTGGTCGCCGTCGAGGTCGAGGTCGAGGTCGTGGTCGAGGTCGAGGTCGTGGTCGTGGTCGAGGTCGTGGTCGCGGTCGCGGTCGCGGTCGCAGTCGTGGTCGTGGTCGTGGTCGCGGTCGAGATCGCGGTCGGGTTTCAATGTCTTCCCCGGCGTCACGCGCAGTGCGACAGATGAGACCACCCGTCAGTTGCCTCCGAGCCGGGGAGCCGGAGGGGTGGAGTCCGTGCGCCGCGCCCGAAGACCAAGCAGCCGGACGGGGTCTGTGCCGGCCTACTGGGACGGCGGGACGGCGGGACGGAGGTGTCGACCAAAGCGTGTGAATTCAGCGGCTTACGTCGTGGGTTGAGGTTGTTTGAGCACTGTCCACCTGCACAAGGTGCAGGCGCCTATGCTCGGACGACGCTTCGCGCGAAGCGTCCTAGCGTCCCAGTAGAAACATGGGAACGCCGTGGACGGGGATCGGGCTCCAAGGCGAGCTGCGCTCGAGCCTCACCCCACGAGGAACGCCAGCGCGGCGGCTTCGTCGTCGAACACGTTCGCTTCTGCCCCTCGCTCCTTGGCGAGCCGCGCGGTTTGCAGCTTTCCCACTGCGGTCCGGACGAGCGTCGCCATCCCGCCGAAGCGACGCGCGAAGGCCTGCAACACTCCGAGCGAGCGGCCCTCGAACGCACGGTCGTTGCGGGGCGGGGCGAGGCGGAGGTCGACGAGCAGCTTCATGGCGGGAGTCACCCGCGCGGCGACGCTCTCCACGCCTGCGAACGAACGCTCCATGTCCGCGAGGTCACCGTAGGGGAGCGCGGTCCGCGTGTAACGAACGAGGCCGGTCGCGGGGTCGAGAGAGACCGCGGCCCACGCATCTTCGTAAAGGATGGTCGCCATCCCGCGATCGTACCAGGAGGCATCGCGACGCTCGAGAGGGCTCGCCCGCCACCGGATCCTGCGCGAGCCGCGCGAGGACGGTCCGGGCGTCTTCGCGTAGGCCGCCCGACGTCTCGCGCATTGCGAGCCGCGCGCCGCACGCGTCAGGCGAAGTCGATTCCGATGTCGGCGGCCTTCACCGAGTGGGTCAGCGCGCCCACCGAGATCAGGTCGACCCCGATGCTGGCGAGCGCCGGGATGCGGGCGAGCGTGATGCCGCCCGACGCCTCGGTGAGGACGTTGCCCTTCGTCTTCGCGTGCGCGCGCACACGAGCGACCGCGACCGTGAGCGTGGCGTCATCCATGTTGTCGAGGAGGACGATGTCGGCCCCGGCGTCGAGCGCGATATCGAGCTGCTCGAGGGAGTCGACCTCGCACTCGATGCGCGACGTGTGCGGGGCGCGGGCGCGGGCCAGCACGATGGCCTCTCGAACGCCGCCGCACGCCGCGATGTGGTTGTCCTTGATGAGGATGGCGGACCCGAGGTTGTCCCGGTGGTTGTGCGCGCCGCCGACGCGGACGGCGTAGCGCTCGAGCGGGCGGAGGCCGGGGGTGGTCTTGCGCGTGTCGATGATGCGCGTCTTCCCGTGGACGGAGGCGACCGCGTCGACGTAGGTCTTCGCCATCGTCGAGATGCCCATCATCCGCTGCACGAAGTTGAGCGCCACGCGCTCGCCCATCAGGAGAGAACGCGCGCGCCCCTTCACTGTCCAGAGCGTCGTCCCGGCAGGAACGTACGCGCCCTCTTCCGCGAGGCGCCCCACCTTCAGGCTCGGGTCGACCGTCTGGAAGACGCGCGCGAAGACCGCGCCGCCGCACACGACGACCGGAGCCCGCGCGACCGCGAGGGCGACGGCCTGCGTGTCGGGATCGATGCACGCTTCGGTCGTCAGATCGCCGGCGCCGACGTCCTCGGCGAGCGCGCGGTCGACGATGTCGGGGAGAGCCAGCGCGTCGAGCTCGTGGCGGATCGTGGTCATCGGGTCCTCGGGGTCAGGTCAGGACTCGCGTGCGGATGTTCGTCTTCAGCGCGGCGATCTCCTTCGGGATGTCGGACGACACGGTGTCGTCGACGTCCATGATGAGGTAGCCGACCTCCGCGTCCGTCGAGAGCACCTGCGCGCGGATGTTGGCGCTGTGGTCCGAGACGATGCGGTTGATGTCGCGGAGCACGCCGGGCACGTTGCGGTGCACGTTGAGGATGCGGTGGGTCGACACCGGCTGCGCGAGCTCGACCTGCGGGAAGTTCACCGCGCCCGTCGAGGTGCCCGCGTTGAGGAACTTGAGGAGCGACGTGGCGACCTCGCGCCCGATCGCGGCCTGCGCCTCCTCGGTCGACCCTCCGATGTGCGGCGTCAGCACGACGTTCGGCAGGCCTCGGAGCTCCGACGCGAAGTCGTCCGAGTTCGACTCGGGCTCGTGCGGATAGACGTCGATCGCCGCGCCCGCGAGGTGCTTTCGCTTGATGGCGCTCGCGAGCGGGCCGATCTGAACGACGGAGCCGCGGCTCGCGTTGAGGAGGAAGCTGCCCTGCTTCATCATCGCGAGCTCGGCCTCGCCGATCATGTTCTCCGTCTGAGGAGTGAGCGGGACGTGGAGCGTCACGAAGTCCGCCGCCCCCAGGAGCGCGCCGAGGCTCGAGACCGAGTGGATGTTGCCGATGGGGAGCCGCGTCGCGATGTCGTAGTAGATCGTGCGCATCCCGAACGCCTCGGCGAGCACGCCGACCTGCGTCCCGATGTGGCCGTAGCCGACGATGCCGAGCGTCTTGCCGCGGATCTCGTAGCAGCCGGCGGACACCTTTCGCCACTTCCCCTCGTGCACCTCGCGCGAGCGGTCTCCGAGCTGGCGGGCGAGCACGACGATCTCGGAGAGGATCAGCTCGGCGACGCTGCGGGTGTTGCTGAACGGGGCGTTGAAGACGGGGACGCCGAGGCCGTGCGCGTCCTTGAGGGCGACCTGGTTGGTGCCGATGCAGAAGCAGCCGACCGCGAGCAGGTCCTTCGTCGCGGCGAGCGCGCGCGCCGACACCTGCGTCTTGCTGCGGATGCCGAGGATGTGGATGCCCTTGCCCGCGAGGAGCGCGACGAGCTCGTCTTCCTTCGGCGCCTGGGAGAGACACTCGACCTCGAAGCCGGCGTCGGCGAGGAGCGCGCGTGCCGTCGGGTGCACGTTCTCGACCAGGAGGACCTTCACGCGTTCGGGGGAGAGCGTCATGGCGCAGACTTAGTACAGCTTAGGGGGCAGCGGGTACCTGGACCAGCCCTGGCCCCCCGCTGAACACGACCGCGTCGAGCAGGTTCTCGCGATCGACAAGCGCGAGGGAGAGGTCGTTGCCGTCGAGCACGATCTCGCCTCCCGCGTCGTCGAAGCCGCACGCCGCAGCGCCGACGATGGACCCTTCGCGCCACAGCTGCTCCGCGAGACTTCCTGTCACGGGCTGATGCGTCACGCGCTTCCTCGCGCGCAGGCGCTCGTGCGTCTCGAGCGCGCGCAGCTCCTCGAACGGGTCGGTGATGACGTGGCTGTCGATGCCGGTGCAGAGCCGGACGCCGGCGTCTCTCAGCGCGGTGATGTCAGGGAGACCGTCGCCGAGATCGCGCTCGGTCGTCGGGCAGATGCACGCGAAGCTGCGGGCAGCGCCCAGGAGCCGAGCTTCGTGCGGGAGCAGCTGCGTCGCGTGGACGGCGACGAAGCGCACGTCGAGGAGGCCGCGATCGGCGAGGAGCTCGACGGGCCTCTGGCCGGTTTCCGCTTCGCACTCGAGCACCTCGCGCTCCTGCTCCGCGACGTGCATGTGGAAGGGGAGGGAGTGGATGCGGGCGTAGTCGTGGAGCTCGGCGAGCCAGACGGGGGGGACGGCGCGCACGGAGTGAGGGGCGATGCCGATGCGCACGTCGGGGTCGCGCGCGTACTTGAGGCGCAGGAGCTCGACGTCACGGAGCACGTCGTCGACGCTCGGGTCACAGAAGCGCAGCTGATCAGGCTCGGCCTCGCGACCGGGACCGGCGCGGTGGTACGCGACGCGAAGGAGCGCGATGCGGAGCCCCTCGTCCTTCGCGGCCTGGATCACGGCCTCGGAGAGGATCGTGCGGTCGGCGTAGGGCGCTCCGCCTGGCTGGTGGTGGACGTAGTGAAACTCGCCGACCGTGCGCACGCCGGCCCGCGCGAGCTCGCGGAAGGCGACGCGGCTGATGTCGCGGATCGACTCGGGGGTGAGGCCGCGCGCGATCTCGTACATCTGCCCGCGCCAGCTCCAGAAGTCGTCTGCGCCGCCGGTCCCCCGTCGCTGCGCGCGCCCGCGCATCGCGCGCTGGAAGGCGTGAGAGTGAGCGCTGGCGAGGGCGGGAAGGCGGAGCTCTCGGCCGCTGTCGGAGAGGGTGAGCAAGAAACTCCCGGAGGGGTTGAACAGGGAGAGGAGGAGAGGAGGAGGTGAACTGGAACTTCTGCTGGCTGGAAAATACTCCTTTTCTCCTCCTCTCCCTGTTCAATCCTCTTCGCGCGCGAAAGCCGCGCACGCAAGCAGTCGTAGAACGCCTCCCGATCCACTAAAGTGTGAGGGGCGTGGCCATTCAACCCACCCTGACGTTCGACTTCCTGCTCGATCTGATCGAGCACGCTCGCCTCCTCACGCCGGCCCAGAAGCGCGACGCGCGCTCTCGCTACGACATCGAGCGCGCGCGGATGCTGCGGGCGCGCGGCGCCTCCCCCTCGAAGCTCAAGCCCGGCGAGGACGTGCACCCCGCCGAGGTGCTCGCCGTCATGGGGTACAAGCTCAACAACGACGAGCGGTACCCGCTGAGCGAGCGGCTCATCATGCAGACGCTCGCCACGACGCTCAACTACCCCTTCGTCGATCTCGACCCGCTCAAGATCGACGCGAAGCTCGCGCCGCAGCTCCTCTCCAGGCCGTTCGCGCGCAAGCACACCGCGCTCGTCATCGCGGCCGACGATCGCAACGTCACGGTGGCGGTCGCCAACCCGCTCAACGTCGGCCTCATCGACGACCTCACGAACGTCGTACGGCGCAACCCGAAGCTCGTCATCGCCACGCCGAGCGAGATCCAGCGCCTCATCACCGACTTCTACGGCTTCCGCGGCGCGGTCGCGGCGGCGGAGGTGCAGGTCTCGGGCGGCGTCGACATCTCGAACCTCGAGCAGTTCGTCACGCTGACGCGTGTCCAGGAGATCGAGGCGAGCGACGCTCACATCATCTCGGCGGTCGAGTACATCCTCCACTACGCGCTCGACCAGCGCGCGTCGGACATCCACATCGAGCCGCGCCGCGACCAGTCCGCCGTGCGCATGCGCATCGACGGCGTCCTCCACACGGTGCACCAGCTCCCCAAGCCCGTGCACGGCGCCGTCGTCTCTCGCATCAAGACGCTCGCGCGGCTCGACATCGCAGAGAAGCGGCGCGCGCAGGACGGTCGCATCAAGACGGCGCGCGGCGATCGCGAGGTCGAGCTCCGTGTCTCGACCATCCACACGGCGTTCGGCGAGAAGCTCGTGCTGCGCGTGTTCGACCCGGAGGCCGTCCTCCGCGGCCTCTCCGAGCTCGGGATGTTCGACCCGCAGCTGACCGTGGCGGAGAAGTTCTTCTCGCGGCCGAACGGCCTCATCCTCGTGACCGGGCCGACCGGCAGCGGCAAGACGTCGACGCTCTACGCGACGCTGCGCGCGATCGCGACGCCCGAGATCAACATCGTGACGATCGAGGACCCGATCGAGCTCGTCGTCGAGACCTTCAACCAGGTCGCCGTGCAGCCGAAGATCGGGCTCGATTTCGCCGAGGCGCTCCGCCACGTCCTCCGCCAGGACCCGGACGTGATCATGGTCGGCGAGGTGCGCGACGCGGAGACGGCGAACGTCACGCTGCAGGCCGCGCTCACGGGTCACCTCGTCCTCGCGACGCTCCACACGAACGACTCCGCCGGCGCCATCACGCGGCTCCTCGAGCTCGGGATGGACCCGTTCATCCTCGCGTCGACGCTCGTCGGCGTCATCGCCCAGCGGCTCGTGCGCCTCGTGTGCCCCAACTGCCGCGTCGAGACGTTCCTCTCGGCGGACCAGATGCAGCTCATCGGCCTCGACGTCCAGGAGCTCGAGTCCCAGGGCGAAGACCCGCAGCTCCAGGTGTCGCTCGGCGAGGGCTGCGTGAAGTGCAGGCAGACGGGGCTCGTCGGTCGAAGCGGCGTCTTCGAGGTGCTCGCGATCGACGACAAGATTCGCAAGCTCATCATCGGCCGTGCCTCCGCGCGGGACGTGCTGAAGCAGGCGCGGAACGACGGCATGATGACGCTCCGCGAAGCCGCGATCCGCAAGCTCGCGCGCGGCCAGACCTGCTTCGACGAAGTGCTGCGCGTGACGGTGGAAGGCTAGCGGGTGAAGGCCTCCTTCATCGCGGAGATCCGCGCGGCGATCGCGGCGCGCGTCCCGATCATCTTCGTCTCCACGCACGAGGAGCAGCGCGCCCTCGATCTGCTGACCGAGGCGGTCGGAGCGACGCGCTTCACGACGTGGACGTCGACGCGCGGCCTCGGAGACAACCCGGAGAGCGTGTTGCCGGTCGCGGCCATCCAGGCGCCGTTCACCCGCGACAAGCCCGTCCGCATCCTGTTCGACATCCATCCGTACCTCGCGGACCCGCACGTCGTCCGCGCGCTCCGTGACTTCACGCGCAACGTGCGCTCGACCGGCGCGATCCTGATCCTGGTCTCCCCTTCGCCGGAGGTGCCCTCCGAGCTCGATCGAGACACGACAGTGATCGATCTGCCGCTTCCGGGCGCCGAGGAGGTGGGAGCCCTCTACGACGGAGAGATGACGCGCATCCAGGCCCCCGAGGGGCTGACGCGCGAGGGGTTCGTCCGCGCGGCGCTGGGCCTCACGCAGGGAGAGGTGCTTCGCGCGTTCCGGCTCGCCGCGATGATGCCCGACGTCGAGTCGGCCCTCGCGCGCGTCGTCGCCGAGAAGCAGAGCACGCTCCGAAAGAGCTCGACGCTGGAGCTCATCTCCGCCGACGTCGCGCTCGACGACGTCGGAGGGCTCGAGGTCCTGAAGGCGTGGCTGCGGATGCGCGTGCTCGCGTTCGACGAGGGGGCGCGCGCGTTCGGCCTCGCGCAGCCGCGCGGGATGCTGGTGTGCGGAGTCCAGGGGTGCGGCAAGTCGCTCGTCAGCAAGGCGGCCGCGCGCGTGCTCGGCCTCCCGCTCGTGCGCCTCGACTTCGCGGACGTGTTCGCGATGCCGTCGCCGGAGCAGGCGCTGCGCGAGGCGATGCGGGTGGTCGAGGCCATCTCGCCGGTCGTGCTCTGGGTCGACGAGGTCGAGAAGGGGCTCGGCGAAGGGACGAGCGACGCTCGCCAGGCGCGCGTGTTCGGCGCCTTCCTCACGTGGCTGCAGGAGCGCCGCGCGATGGTCTTCGTCGCGGCGACGGCGAACGACGTGGAGCGGCTCCCTCCCGAGCTCTCGCGTCGCGGTCGCTTCGACGAGATCTTCTTCGTCGATCTCCCGTCGGTGAAGGAGCGGCAGGACATCCTTCGCCTGCAGCTGCGACGGCGCGGCCGCGACCCGGCGGCGTTCGCGGTGGACGCGCTCGGAGAGTCGCTCGAGCACTTCTCTGGCGCCGAGCTGGAGCAGGTCGTGTCGAGCGCGCTCTTTCGCGCGTACGCGAAGCACCGCGAGCTGACCGATCTCGACCTGCGCGCAGCGGCCAAGGAGACGACGCCGCTCGCGGTGCTGTACGAGGAGAAGATCCAGGCCTTGAGGACGTGGGGGCGCGCGCGGGCGCGACGGGCGTCGGCGGATCGAAGGACGCTGGAGCTGTTCGAGGATTAGAGCTGCGTCGTCCGTCGACGGCAACGGGGCTGCACCAGCCACGATCCACCGCGGCCGCCCACGATCCATCGCGACGGACCGCGATCGATCGCGAGGCATCGCGGAAAATCGCTCCAGGCGCCGAAATGACGCGTCCGATGGAGCGCGATCGAGCGGTTGCTCGACGTGAAACGGAGCGCCCGAACCCGCTCCGCGCGGGCACGCGGCTCGCACTGGATGATTCCCATGAAGCGGCACAACCTGTGGTTCGGTCGGCTCGTGTTCCTTGCCGGTAGCCTCGGCGTGGCGTGCGGCGGGAGCGGGGGAGAAGCGGTCGGCAACTCGGGGGCGGCCATCGATCCCGGCTCCGCTCCCGCGGCAGACGCGATCGATCTCTCGACCGCCACCGTCTACAACTCGCCGCCGGACGTCGCGAGCTGGGCGGTCACGACGACGATCACCGAGCTGGACGTCACCACGGCCGGCATCCACGTCGCGTTCGACAAGAGCGACGGTCCTGGGCGGTGGCCCGACGTCACTCCGCCTGGATGGGGAGGACCGCTGCAGTACACTCTGTGGCTGATGCTCGATATCGACGGCCAGTGGGCGACCTCCGGGATCGTTCAGTTCTGGGACGGGCTTCCGGCCAGCGGCGGTGACGTGACGCAGAACGACCAGATCGCGCACAACTGGGTCTACGACAGTCGTTGGGGCACGATGCAGGGTCATCAGCCGGCGGTCGGCGAGCCTGTCGGGTTCTTCGTGACCGCGGGCAACGAGCGCGGCGTTCTCGACACCAGCGAAGCGCCCGTCGTCGAGCGGTCCAACGTCGTGGTCATCCCTTTCCCGGCGACGGCCGGCGCGTCGTTCATGTTCGGCGCGGCGCCCACCGCCGTCGTCGACGCAGCCCTGCCTGCGGCGCCCGCCGACGCCGGCGTCGCACCGGACGCTCTCCTCACTCCGCCCGATGCTGCACCGATCGCCGCTGCGGGCGCAGACGCGATCGATCTCTCGACCGCCACCGTCTACAACTCGCCGCCGGACGTCGCGAGCTGGGCGGTCACGACGGCGATCACCGAGCTGGAGGTCACCACGGCTGGCATCCACGTCGCGTTCGACAAGAGCGACGGTCCCGGGCGGTGGCCCGACGTCACTCCGCCTGGATGGGGCGGATCGCTGCAGTACACTCTGTGGCTGATGCTCGATATCGACGGCCAGTGGACGACCTCCGGGATCGTTCAGTTCTGGTACGGCCTGCCGGCCAGCGGCGGTGACGTGACGCAGAGCGACCAGATCGCGCTCAACTGGGTCTACGACGGTCGTTGGGGCACGATGCAGGGTCATCAGCCGGCGGTCGGCGAGCCTGTCGGGTTCTTCGTGACCGCGGGCAACGAGCGCGGCGTTCTCGACACCAGCGAAGCGCCCGTCGTCGAGCGGTCGAACGTCGTGGTCATCCCTTTCCCCGCCACCGCCGGCGCGTCGTTCGTCTTCGGTGCCGCGCCGACGGCGGTCGACGCGGGCTCGTCCGGTGCAACGGTAGACGCGGGCTCGCCCGCCACGACCGTCGACGCCGGCGCGCCAGGTTGCGGAGACCTCGGCGCAGGATCCGGGCTCGCTCCCGGCCAGGACGTCGCGTCGTGCGACGCCAGGTTCGACCTCGCGATGCAGGGCGACGGCAACCTCGTCCTCTACTTCGGTGGGCAGGCGCTGTGGTCGACGGGAACGCAGGGCAACCCCGGCGCCAGCGTATCGATGCAAGGTGACGGCAACCTCGTCGTCTACTCGAGCGTCGGCGCCGCGCTCTGGTCGTCCGGCACCGGGGGCGAGAGCGGCGCGTCTCTCGCGCTCCAGAACGACGGCAACCTCGTCGTCCACAGCGCCGACGACGCCTCGCTCTGGGCCTCGCAGACGTGCTGTCACTAGGAATAGGTACATCGAATGCGAAAAGAACCGAAGTGGCCGCGGCACGCCAGATTGCCTCTCGGGGCGCTCGTCATCCTCGCTGCGGCGTGCGGGAGTCCGGCGTCGTCCGAGCCGCCGTTCTCCTTCGACGGAGGTCAGGACGCCGTACGCAGTGGCGCTGACGATGCGCGCGCGAAGGTCGATGTTCCGCGCCTGGTCGCTCCGGACGCGGGCGGAGGGTCGAGCCACGACGGCGCGACCGGCGACGGGGCGTGCGCACCGAACCTGACGGGCCGCCTCCGCGATTTCGTGAACAAGCCTGGCTTCACTCCGGCGTCGGCGCTCGATGACGATTTCGAGAACGAGGTCGGCGACGACCGAGGCATCGTCCTCACCGACCTCGGTTCCGACCAGAAGCCGGTCTACGCCCACGGAAGCGGCAGCACCGCCACGACGCACGGGCAGACCCAGTTCGACTGGTGGTACCGCGACACGCCCGGGAAGAACCTCCCGTTCGCGTTCACCATCCCGCTCACGGCTGGCGATGGCGGCGTGCAGTCGTACGACAACCAGGAGTTCTTTCCGCTCGACGGTCGCGGCTGGGACGACGAGTACACGGCCGACGACGGCATGCAGCACAACTTCTCGTTCACCTTCGAGCTGCACACGACGTTCGGCTACAAGGGCGGAGAGACGTTCACCTTCATCGGCGACGACGACGTCTTCGTCTTCATCAACAGCAAGCTGGTCGTCGACCTCGGCGGTGTCCACACGGCAGAGACGAAGGCGATCACGCTCGATAGCCTCGTGACGGACGACGCGAGCCAGACGCCGGTGCCGCTCACCGTGGGAACGACCTATCCGCTCGACGTCTTCTACAACGAGCGCCACACGGTCGCGTCGCACTTCCGGATGGAGACGTCGATCGGCTTCAACAACTGCGCGCCCATCGTGATCCCACAGTAGCCACGAGCGTTCGAGGTCGAGGTCGAGGTCGAGGTCGAGGTCGAGGTCGAGGTCGAGGTCGAGGTCGAGGTCGAGGTCGAGGTCGAGGTCGAGGTCGAGGGTCGAGGGTCGAGGTCGAGGTCGAGGTCGAGGTCGAGGTCGAGGTCGAGGTCGAGGGTCGAGGTCGAGGTCGAGGTCGAGGTCGAGGTCGAGGTCGAGGTCGAGGTCGAGGGTCGAGGTCGAGGTCCACGAGCTCGTCAGACGGCGGCAGGAGCGTCGTGCGGATCGCCTCGGACCCAGTCGTCTCGACGAGACAATCGAGGAGCGACGGCGCCGCGTTCCTGAACCAGCATCGCATCTCGACGACCCACGTCATCGAGCGCGCGAGCGGCGTCCCGATCGTCCCATCCGTCGTCCGGCTCCGATCGCGCGACGGTTCGATGGTCACGAGCGACGCTGCCCTCCAATCGAGGCGTGTCCCCGTTGCCGCGAACGGAGATCGCGACCGATCGAGCGACCCTCCCGACCGGCACGACCCACGCCCCGCCAGGATCGAGCCGCATCCGCGCTCTCACGAGCGTCGATCGATCCCGATCGGGGCAAGTCAGCGTTCTCACGAGCCTCGGGCGCTTCCGATCGAGGCAACTCAGCGTTCTCGCGAGCCTCGGGCGCTTCCGATTGAGCGACGTCCGCGTTCTCACGAGCCTCGGGCGCTTTCGATGGAGCGACGTCCGGGTTCTCACGAGTCTCGGTCGTTTTCGATCGAGCGACGTCCGCGTTCTCCCGAGCCTCGGTCGTCTTCGATCGAGCGACGTCCGCGTTCTCCCGAGCCTCGGTCGTCTTCGAACGACCGACGTCCGGGTTCTCCCGAGTCTCGGTCGTTTTCGATCGAGCGGCGTCCGGGTTCTCACGAGTCTCCGTCGTCTTCGATCGAGCGGCGTCCGGATTCTCCCGAGCCTCGGTCGTCTTCGATCGAGCGACGTCCGGGTTCTCCCGAGCCTCGGTCGTTTTCGATGGAGCGAAGCCCGCGTTCTCACGAGCCTCGGTCGTCTTCGATCGAGCGACGTCCGCGTCCTCACGAGCCTCGGTCGTCTTCGATCGAGCGACGTCCGGGTTCTCCCGAGTCTCGGTCGTTTTCGATCGAGCGACGTCCGCATCCTCCCGAGGGTCGAACCTTTCCGATCAAGGGACGTCGCTGTTCTCCCGAACCTCGAGCCTTTCCGATCGAGCGACGTCGCCGTTCTCGCGAACCTCGGTCCTTGCCGATCGAGGGACGTCGATGTTCTCTCGCGCCTCGTTCCTCTCCGATCACGCGACGTCATGACCGCCACGAGCGATGACTCCCTCCGATCGAGCCACGTCATGGTCGCCGTGAGTGACCATCCCCTCCGATCGAGCGACGTCACAGTCGCCACGAGGGAAGCTCCTGCTCGCACAACGCAACACCGCCCGCCCGCGAGCCGCGTCACGACCGCCACGAGGCATGTGCGCCCCGTCCTGTTCGTCGTGCCGACCAGAGTGGGCCACGTTCGTCTCGCCTGTCGCGCGCCGCGTCCCCGCACGAGCAAACAGCCCGTCGCCTCGAGACGCGTGCCCATCGGCGCGCCGTACGTCCGGTGGCTTCGTTCCTTCGTTCCGGCGCGATCGCGCCTCGCTACCCTCCGCCGCTGCCACGGCACGCTCGTCACGAACGAGCAGAGGGTCGTACGAACGCTCGGGCCCGAGGACCGAGGCCACGCCAGCCCGGCTCCGTGCGTCACTCGTCCCCGATCTCGCGGCCTCCGATCTTCTCGAGGACAGCGGCGACACTCACGACGTTCGCGCTTCGACGCGCTTCGCTTGTGCACGCGCCTCCGACGAACGCTCGAACGAGGCCAAGCCCCGTTCCAGGAGTCGCGCCGCACGACACCAGAGGCGGGGCGCTCGTTCTCTTTCGCGGTCCGGCGGAAGTCATGAGAACAGCGTTGGCCTTCTCGTCGCGCTCCGGACGATGTTGCCGCCGATTCGGACCCGAGCTTCCCTCGACGGACGTGACGAGCCCGGATACGCTCAAGCGGTAGCTGCGATCGATGGGCTCGCATCGTTCCACTGCGAAACATGAACGCCCTTCGCCGATCGACCGAGGAGGCCCGGCTCGTCCGCCGGCGCTCGGGCCCGTTCATTCTTTTTCTCGCATGGAGCCTCCTTGCATCGCGCACGGCGCGCGCGTCGCATCCCGCGGTTGCGCTGCGTTACGAGCGGGCGCCAGGCGCGGATTCATGCGCAGGGCCAGACGAGCTCCGCCGGGCGGTCGCAGCGAGGCTCGGATACGACCCGTTCCAGGTCGACGAAGGGCTCGACACGATCATCGTCCGCATCCGGCCCGTGGGATCGGGTCTCGAGGGGACGTTCGAGCGACAGGCTCCGTCGCAGACCGCCACACGAACGCCCTCGACCATCACGAGCAAGAACTCGAGCTGCACCGAGCTCATGTCGGCGCTCGCCGTCGGCATCGCGATCGCGGTCGATCCTCTCAGCATCATGCGAGAGCCTCCCTCGGTCGCGCCGACGCCAGCTCCGCCACCACCTCCGCCTCCACCGCTCGCGCCACCGCCGCCCGCGCCGCCTTCTCCGCCGGCGGAGGTCACACTGCCTGTGCGCGACCCCGTCCTGGTCGAAGTCGGCCTCGGCCCTGCCGTTTCGATCGGCGCGGTGCCGGCCCCGTCGTTCGGCGCCCGCGCCTTCGTCGGGGTGTTTCGGGGCATCTTCGAGCTCGACCTCGAGGGGCGCTTCGACACGGCGACGAGCCTGGCGACGCACGGGGGCTCGGTCGAGGCGTCGCTCGTCCTCGGGACGATCGCGCCGTGCCTCAGAACCTGGCTGGTGATCGCTTGCGGCGAGCTTTCGCTCGGAGAGCTGCGCGGTGTCGGTGTCGGCTTCGCGGAGACGCACGACGGCGATACGTTCTACGCTGCCGCGGGGGTGCGCGCAGGAATGGAGTTTTCACTGGGGCAGAGGTTCGGCGTTCGGGTCGCCGTGGAAGGCGAGACACCCCTCCAGCCAACGCAGCTCTATGCGAACGGCGTCTCCGTCTGGTCGACGCCAGCGTTCGCCTTCGCCGCGACGCCAATGCTCGTGGGCCACTTTCCGTGAGAATCGCGGACGGACGCGCCCAAGAACTAGGCGTGGAGCTGGACGTGAGCCCGTCACGGCGAACACCCACCTTTCGCGAGGTCTTCGATGCCGAGCTCGTCTTCGTGTGGAACGCGCTCCGGCGGTTCGGGGTGGCGGATCGGGATCTCGAGGACGTCGCGCACGAAGTATTCGTCGTAGTGGACCGGCTTCTCCCCGAGTACGACGCGGCCCGTCCGCTGAGACCGTGGCTCTTCGCGATCACGTTTCGCTGCGCCTCGGATTACCGCAGGCGCGCGCGCCACCGTCACGAGCTCCTGCTCGGTGAGAGCGTCGACCTCGCCGACGGCGCGGACGGCGCGGATATCGCCCTCATCCGAGGGGAGGAGAAGAACCTCGCGCGGCGTGCGCTGCTCAGCGTGCCCGACGATCGGCGAGCCGTGGTGATCCTCCACGACTTCGAGGACGTCTCGATGCACGACGTCGCCGCAGCCTTCGCCATCCCCCTCAAGACGGCGTACTCGAGGCTCCGCGTCGGCCGTGAAGAGCTGCTCGCGGCGGCGCGCAAGCTCCGCAAGGAGAGCCGATGAGCGATTCGCTGCGCACCGAGGAGCTCATGGAGCTCATCACGCTCGAGAAGGCTTCGCTCGTCGACCCCGGAGCCGCGCGCGAACGGCTCGCGCAGCGCCTCGCCCAGCATCTTCCGGCGGCGCCCGAGAGAGCCTCGGGGGCGGTGAAGATACCGCCCACGCCGGCCGTCTCGCCTGCGGCCGCCCGGCTCGTCTCGGGGCTGGCTCTGTTCGGAGCAGGCGCCATCGTCGGTGCGGCAGCGCACGGCATGTGGGGGCCAGGGCCTGTGGTTCGCTACGTCGATCGGGTCGTCGAGGTCGCCGCGCCGGCGCGCGCGATGGAAGCGTTGCCTGCGCCCCTCCCCTCGCCGACGTCGAGCGCGTCGCAGCCTTCTCCCTCGGCGGTTACACCCGCGATCGAACCACCGCGGTCGTCACACAGAGCAAGCTCCGCCGCCCCGTCGCCGACCGCGCAGTCCGACGACGACCTCGCGCGGGAGCGCCAGGTCATCGAGCGCGCCCGCTCGGCTCTCGCACGCCGAGATCCGGAAGGGGCCCTCGGCGCGGTCGACCAGCACGCGACGGAGTTTCCGCGGGGGCAGCTCACCGAAATGCGTGAAGCGCTCGCGGTGCAGGCGCTCGTCTCCGGAGGACGAGCAGCCGAGGCCCGGGCGCGTGCACAGCGATTCCATCACCAGTTCCCCACGAGCATGTACGGCTCCGTGGTCGACGGCGCGATTTCGTCGATTCCGTGAGAAATGGTGGAGGCTGCCACCAAGTTTCGCTGACCCGGGCTTTCGGGTCCGAGGAGGCGTCTATGCAGGTCCGTTTCGGCTTCGTGGCAGCGGTCGTTCTGACGATGGGGTGCGGGACGGCGAGCCAGGTCCTCGGCAACGGCCCCGATGGCGGGGATGCTGGCGCACGGGACAGCGCGCCCGTCACGAAGCCCGACGCGCACAAGTCTGGCTCGGAAGGCGGCGCGAGCTGTACCGCTCCGCTCGCGAGGTGCGAAGGGACCTGCGTCGCGACCGCGAGCGATCCGGACAACTGCGGGGCCTGCGGGACCAAGTGTACGACGGGGGAGTTCTGCGTCGCCGGCGCGTGCAAGACGACCTGCCCGCTCACCGTCTGCGCCGGCGCGTGCACCGATACGGCGCTCGACCCGGCGAACTGCGGCTCCTGCGGAAGCTCGTGTCCGACCGGGGATTCGTGCGCGGCGGGGAAGTGTGTCGCCGCAACCTCATGTCCACCCCCGCAGACCACATGCGCCGGAACGTGTACGGAGACCGCGCTCGATCCCGCCAATTGCGGAGCATGCGGGCACGCGTGCGGCGTGAACGAGGTTTGCATCGCAGGGGCATGCGCCGCTCGATGCGCGCCGTTCGAGACGACGTGCGGCGTTTCGCCGAACGAATACTGCGCCGCCGTCCAGACCGACCCCAAGAACTGCGGTGGCTGCGACTTCGAGTGCGCTGCGGGGAGCTACTGCTCCGAGGGACGATGCGCAGCGACCTGCGTGGGGGTCACCTCCACGCTCTGCTCCGGCATGTGCGTGGATACGGATTCCGACAACCAGAACTGCGGCAGCTGCGGCACCGCCTGCCCGTCGGGCGAGGTGTGCTCGGACGGTGCGTGCGCGACGACCTGCGTCGCCGGCTACGCCACGTGCGGCACCACACCGAGCGCCTACTGCGCCGCGACACACATCGACCCCAGTAACTGCGGCAGCTGCGCCACGGTGTGCCCATCTGGCGAGGTGTGCTCGAGCGGTGCCTGCTCCGCGACCTGTACAGGCGCGGCGAACACACTCTGCAACGGGCTGTGCGCGAACACCCGGAATGACAACACGAGCTGCGGCGCGTGCGGCCATGCCTGCGCCGCCGGCACGGTCTGCTCGGCGGGCGAGTGCGCAGCGACCTGCGCGACGGGCTACACGACGTGCGGCACCGGGCCGAGCGAATACTGCTCCGTCGTGAGCAACGACCCGCTGAACTGCGGCGCGTGCGGCACCGAGTGTGGCGCCGGCCAGGTCTGCGCGCAGGGCACGTGCGCGATGGCGTGCGACGGTCTGAAGGGGACCTCTTGCGGAGGAGCCTGCGCGGATCTCACGAACGATCCCGCGAACTGCGGGAGCTGCGGCCACACGTGCGCGGCCGGCAACGTGTGCTCGGCAGGCCTCTGCGTGGCCGCCTGTTCTGCGTCGCAGCTCACTTGCACGCTCGGCGCGACCACCTTCTGCACGGATGGCACCGACGACCCGGCGAACTGCGGTGGCTGCGGGACGGCCTGCACAGGCGGAAAGGTATGCTCGGGTGGATTGTGCGGCGCGACTTGCCAGGTCGGCTACGACACGTGCGGAACGGGACCCTCGACATTCTGCACGCACCTCGACACCGATCCCGAGAACTGCGGCACGTGCGGCGACGCCTGCGCGCCGCCCGTCAACGGCGCGGCCGTATCCTGCACGTTCGGCGCGTGCGGATTCGCGTGTAATCCAGGCTACGCGGCCGTGAACAACAACAACTCGTGCCTGACCCTCACGGGCATCTCGGATGGGACCGTGCACAGCTGCGGCCTCACCGCCGCGGGCGGCGTAATGTGCTGGGGTGACAACAGCGTGGGCGAGCTCGGCAACGGCACGCTCACTTCGAGCACCACGCCCGTGACGGTCGTCGGGCTCGGCGGCGTCGTGACCAAGGTCGTGGCCGGCAGCTACGGCACCTGCGCCGTCCTTGCGACGACGGGCGCGGTGCAGTGCTGGGGGCTGAACGGCTACGGGCAGCTCGGGAATGGCATGACGACCAACAGCAGCTCACCGGTCAACACACAGGGCCTGAGCGGGGTCATCGACCTTCAGGCCGGGGCGGCCCACTACTGCGCGCTGACGAAAGGTGGCGCGGTCGAGTGCTGGGGCGAGAACAACTGGGGTCAGCTCGGAAACAGCACGACCACGTACCTTCCGTCGTCGGTCCCCGTCGTGGTCACGGGCCTCAGCACGGGCATCACGACTATCGCGGTCGGACATGGGGACATCGCGAACCTCGGCGTAGGGGCTGGCTGCCACGCATGCGCCATCAACACCGCTGGCAGCGTGCAGTGCTGGGGCGCGAATCAGCTGGGGCAGCTCGGGAACAACACCAGCACGTCCAGCACGGCTCCAGGCCCGCTCGTTGGGGTCTTCCCCCCTGCGATAGCCATCACGGCAGGTCAGCTCCACACCTGCATGCTGTTCAACAACGGATCGGTCGACTGCTGGGGCTCCAACACGTACGGGGAGCTCGGCGCCGGCGTCGCCGATGCGTCCGCCCACGAGATTCCTCAGGCAGTGCCTGACTTCAACGGGAACGTGACCGCCATCGCGTCCGGTGGGATCCACAACTGCGCGCTGACGAAGACCGGCGCCACGCTGTGCTGGGGCTACAACGGCGCCGGCCAGCTCGGTGATGGGACCACCACCAACCGGAGCACGCCGACGCCGCTCGTCCTTCCGGCGGGTGTCACGTTGACCGGCATCCCGACGCTTGGCTTGAGCGACAGCTTCGCGGTGTCGACGACCGGCCCTGTGTACGGCTGGGGCTACAACGCCAACGGGCAGCTTGGCGACGGAACCACGTCGAACCGAAGCAACCTTACGCCGATACGGTAGGACGGCGTCGTGCAGTGAGCCAAGAGCTCAACGCGTACATCCTCGCGAATGCCCACGGACGGCGTCACGAGGGGTCCTGCCACTCCCTGTGCTGCACCACGGGGAGCTGCAGCGCGCGCTCGCGTTCGAGGTCGAGGTTGCCGACGTGGAGGCAGAGCGGCGCCTGGACCCACTTGTAGATCGACTGCGTGAAGAGCCGCGCGAACTTCGCCGTCCACGCGGCGATGCGCTCGCGAGGCTCCTCGGGGAACATCGTCTCGAGGACGCTCCTCACCTCGTGCGGGTCCATCTTCTCTCCTGCGTAGAGCAGGAAGCACGCGTCGAGCACGGGGAACGGCATGAGGTCGCGCTCGTCCTCCATGTCGTCGGCGAGCTCGGCGGACGGCGGCTTCAGGAGCGTCGCGCGGATCGCCTCGGAGCCCGTCGTCTCGAGGAGATAGTCGAGGAGGTAGTTCACGACCGTCTTGGGGACGTTGGCGATCACCGAGAGCGACCCCTCCATGTCTCCGCCGATCGTCGTGTATCCGACCGCCTTCTCGCTCATGTTGCTCGTCTGGAGAAAGAGCCCCGACGCGCTGTTGGCCCAACTCCACATTCGCTCCGCACGGACGCGCGCCTGGACGTTCTGACGCGTGAAGGAGTCGACCGCCTCGCCCGGCTGCAGCATCGCGGCGACCTGCTCGAGCTCGCGCTCGAAGGCGGCCTCGATGTCGCTGGTGACGAACGGAACGCCGAGCTCTGCGGCGGCGCTCGCGGCGGCGATACTCGTCTCGGGTGACGTGAAGCGCGTGGGCATGAAGAACGCTCGCAGGACCTTGCGGGCGTGGGCGTCGCGTTCTCCCTTGGAGAGCGACGCGTGCTTCCGATCGAGGTAGCGCCGCGCGATGATGAGGCAGATCAGGCTGTCACGGCCGCCGGAGAGCGCGACGCCGATGGTCTTGAACGCGCGAGTCTTCTCGAAGTAGTCGCCGAGGCCGAGCGCGAGCGCGTCGAGCATGTCCTCACAGAACTCGGCTCGCGCGGTCGATGCGGCGGTCTTCTCCGGCGGCGGCAGGAAGAAGCTCCGGTGCGCGGGCACTGGATAGGTGAGCGTCTCGCGGCGCGTGCTCGGCTCCGCGACCGCGACATGGCGGACGAGAGGTGCGAGCGCGGCGGCGCCTCCGCGGGCGTCGCGGTCCATGCGGAACGTCGTGTTCTCTCCGCGGATCCTCCGTGTGCGGTCGAGGTCGACGGTCGTCGCGACGACCCCCTCGCGAAAGCGCGGCGCGAAGAGCATCTCGCGGCCGTTCTGCGACACCAGCCCGCCGCCGTCGAAGACGAGCCCGTCGTTGGCGCCGACGAGGTTCACGTACGCGACGGTGGCCTGGTTGTCGTTCGAGCGGGTCGCGATCATCTCGCGTCGCGTCGCGACGACGCCGTTGCGAAAGGGCGACGCGGAGAGGTTGAGGACGAGCTCCGCGCCGGCGTAGCAGCGACGTCGCATCGGCCCGTCGGGGGACCAGAGATCCTCGCAGACCTCGAGCGCCACCGTCCCGAAGTCGAGGTCGAAGACGAGGTCTCCGAACGGGACACCGTGCACGTCGCCCGCGAGGCCCGGCTCGCCGTGCGTGAGGGTCCGCGCTTCGTAGAAGACGTTGTAGAGCGGGAGCTTCTCCTTCGGCACGATGCCGTGGATGCGACCGGCGTGCGTGAGCGCTGCCGCGTTGTAGAGCGATGACCCACGCGCGACCGTCACGCCGACCGCTCCCACGATACCGAGCGGCGCCGTCTCGGCGGCGAAGCGAACGAGCGCGGACCACTGGGCCTCGACGAACCCGCGCCACTGGACGAGGTCTTCCGCGGGATACCCGCCGAGCACCTGCTCCGGGAAGACGACGACGGTCGCGCCGTCGGCGGCGGCGGTGCGCGCGAGGGCGATCGCACGTTCGACGTTGGCGGTGGTCGCGCCGACGGTGGCGTTGACGCTGGCGAGCGCGATGCGGACGAGCCTCATGGGCCGAGTCTACTCCGCGCGATGCGCCCGGGTGTGAACGGTCGTGATTTCGCGCGGTTGCGAGTGACGCCGAGCTTCCGTCCGAGGATGCGGACGCGAGCGTGTCCGCCGCGAGACAGCCGTGCTCATCTATGGCTTACACGCCGATGCCCCGTCTCTCTCCGCCTCCGCCCTCGCCGACGCGCGTCGCGCTCGTGACCGGTGGCGGCAAGGGGGTCGGCGCTGCCATCGCGCACGCGCTCGCAGCCGATGGGATGAAGGTCGCCCTGCTCGGCCGCGACCGCGCGGCGCTCGAGCGCACGGCGAACGCATGCGGTGGGCTCGTGGTGGAGGCCGACGTGACGGACGCGGCGGCGCTCGATCACGGCCTCGCCGCGGTCCGCGAGGCGCTGGGCTCGATCGATGTCCTCGTTCACAACGCGGGGATCGCGCCGAGCGCGCCGCTCTCGCGGACGACGGACGAGATGTGGGAGCAGACGATGGCGGTCAATGTGACGGCGGCCTTCCGCCTGGCTCGCGCCGTCGTACCCGCGATGGTGGAGGCGGGCTGGGGACGGATCGTGAACATCGCGTCGGTCGCGGGCCTCACAGGGTTCGCTTACACGGCGGCGTACTGCGCCTCGAAGCACGCCCTCGTCGGTCTGACGCGCGCCCTCGCCGCCGAGCTCGCGCGGACGCGCGTGACGGTGAACGCGGTGTGCCCGGGCTTCCTCGACACCGAGATGACCGACCGTACGGTCGCGACCATCGCCGCCAAGACCGGAAGAAGCGCGGCGGACGCCCGGCGTGCGCTCGAAGAAGTGAGCCCGCAGCAGAGGCTTTTTCAGGTAGAGGAGGTAGCTCACGTCGTGCGCATGCTCTGTGCGGAGGACGCGAAGGGCATCCACGGTCAGGCGATCAGCGTCTGCGGAGGACAGGTGATGCGATGAGCAAAGTGATCGAGCTTTTGACCTTCCCGAAGCCGCGCGGCTACAGCAACGGGATCCTCGTAGAGGCGGGCGCACGGACGCTCCACATCTCCGGGCAGATCGGGTGGGACACCGACGCCCACCTCGTCAGCGCAGACTTCGGCACGCAGTTCCTCCAGGCGCTCGACAACGTCATCTCGGTCGTCCGCGCCGCCGGTGGGGGGACGGAGCACCTGGTGAAGCTCCTCGCCTTCGTGACGGACCTCGACCAGTACCGCGCTGCGGCGCCGTCGATCGGCGAAGGGTGGCGTGCGCGGATGGGGCGCTACTACCCGGCCATGAGCCTCGTGAAGGTCTCGGGGCTGCTCGAGCCGGGGGCGCTCGTCGAGATCGAAGGCATCGCGATGCTCCCTCCCGAGGCGCGCTGAGCTGCTGAGAAAGCGAGCGACGAAGCATGTCCGAGATCTCCCCCCGGCACGTCCGGTATGCCTTCGCCGACGGCGTGGCGACGATCACGTTCACGCGGCCAGAGAAGCTCAACTCGCTGACGTTCGAGTCGTACGCCGAGCTTCGCGACCTGTTCGCGACCCTTCAGCACCATCCGGAGGTGCGAGCCGTCGTCCTCACGGGTGAGGGTCGAGCCTTCTGCTCCGGCGGGGACGTCGAGACGATCATCGGCGAGCTCTTCTCGCGAGACACGGCCGGCCTGGTCGAGTTCACGCGGATGACCGGCGCGCTCATCGCGAACATCAAGAAGCTGCGGAAGCCCGTGGTCGCCGCCCTGAACGGGCTGGCGGTGGGGGCGGGCGCGGTGATGGCGATCGCGTGCGACTTCCGCGTCGCGGCGAAGTCCGCGAAGATCGGCTTCATCTTCCCGAAGGTGGGGCTGTGCGGCGCCGACATGGGGTCCGCGTACCTGCTCCCGAGGCTCGTCGGTCTGTCGAAGGCGACCGAGCTGCTGTTTCTGGGCGACGTGATCTCGGCAGACGAGGCGCTCCGGATCGGGCTCTATCACCAGGTCGTGGCGGACGGAGAGCCGGTCCTGGAGCGCGCGCAGGCGCTTGCCGGTCGCCTCGCGAGCGGGCCAGCGTTCGCCCACGCGATGACCAAGCAGATGCTGGAAGCCGAGCAAGCGATGACGCTCGACCAGGCGATCGAAGCGGAGGCGCAGGCGCAGACGCTCTGCATGCAGCACCCTGACTTTCGCGCCGCGTACGACGCCTGGTCGCAGAAGTCTCCGATCCGATTCGCCGGTGCACCCGGTCCGTTCCAGGACAAGCCAGCCAAGGCGACGTCGTGACCGGGGTGCTGTCGTCGGTGGACCTGCCCATGTTCTTCACGGCAGGCCACACGAAGCTCGGGGTCGAGCTCGCGGCGATGGTGCGCGGAGAAGACGCAGAGCTGCAGCACCCGTCGCAGGTCGGGGCGCGGCTCGCGAAGCTGGGGTTGTTCGAGCTGCTCGTTCCTCCGTCGGACGGTGGGCGCACGCTCGAAGGCGAGGACGCGAGTCGCCGCACGGTCGACGTCAGAGCGCTGTGCCTCGTGCGCGAGGCGCTGGCCTACCACTCGCCGCTGGCCGATTCGGTGTTCGCCGTGCAAGGGCTCGGGTCGTATCCGCTGGTCCTCGCCGAGGGGGCGGCGGGGCGCGCAGACTTCCTGGCGCGCGTGCGGGGAGGGGAGAGCATCGGCGGCTTCGGGCTCACGGAGCCGGAGGCCGGGAGCGACGTCGCGTCGATGCGGACGACCGCGCGTCGCGAAGGGGGCGCGGGAGGCGGATGGCTCCTCGACGGCGAGAAGACGTTCATCTCCAACGTCGGGATCGCGCATCACTTCGTCGTCTTCGCGAAGGTCGTCGGCGAGGCCGAGGGGGCGAAGCGAACGATCAGCGCGTTCCTCGCCCCCGCGACGAGCCCCGGCCTCGCGCTCGAGCCGATCGCGACGAGCGGGGATCATCCGCTCGGGCGTCTGATCATGAGCAGCTGTCGCGTGGCGGGCTCGGCGCTCATCGGCGAGGTCGGACACGGTCTCAGGCTCGCGCTCGGGACGCTCGACGTCTTCCGCACCTCCGTTGGGGCCGCGGCCGTCGGAATGGCGCGACGAGCGCTCGACGACACGCGCGCGCGGGTGAAGGCGCGGGTCCAGTTCGGGAAGCGCCTCGCGGACCAGCAGCTCACGCAGGCTGCGCTCGCAGACATGGCGACGGAGCTCGACGCGGCGCGGCTGCTCGTGTTCCGCGCGGCGTGGATGAAGGACCACGGGCAGCCGGCGAAGACCGAGGTCGCGATGGCGAAGCTGTTCGCGACGGAGGCGGCGCAGCGCATCATCGATCGCGCGGTGCAGCTCCACGGCGGGCTCGGGGTCACGAGCGGGGCGTTCGTCGAGCGGCTCTATCGCGAGGTGAGGCCGCTGCGTATCTACGAGGGGACGAGCGAGATCCAGCGCCTCATCATCGGCGCATCGCTCGTCGAATGACGCCGTGACCTCCGCGCTGTTCCAGCCGTTCGCGCTGCGAGGGACGACGCTCCCGAACCGCCTCGTTCTTCCTGCGATGGTGACGCGCCTGTCGGGGGAGGACGGTGTCGTGAACGACGACATCCGCGCGCGCTACGTGCGATTCGCGAGAGGCGAGGTGGGGCTGATCGTCGTCGAAGCGATGGCGGTGCATTCGGCGAAGAGCGGGCCGCTGATGCGCATCTCGTCCGACGCGTTCGTCCCCGGCCTGCGGGATCTCGCCTCGCGCTGCCATGACGCCGGCCCCGCGAAGGTGGTCCCGCAGATCATTCATTTCCTCAAGATCTCGAAGTCGGGGTGGCGGCAGACGGTCGACCTTCTTTCGCTCGACGACATCGACGCGATCGTCGACGCGTACGGAGACGCCGCCCAGCGCGCGCGGCTCGCGGGGTTCGACGGAGTCGAGCTCCACATGGCGCACGCCTACACGCTCAGCTCGTTCCTCTCGCGATTGAATCCGAGGCGCGACGACTACGGCGGAAGCCTCGCCAATCGTCTGCGACTTCCTCTCCGAGTCGTCGAGCGAGTTCGCGCGCGCGTCGGCGACGACTTCGCGGTCGGTGTGCGGTTCCTCGGCGAGGAGTGCATTCGCGGTGGCTATACGGTCAAGGACGGCGGCCCGATCGCGGTCGCGCTCGCAGAGAGCGGGGTGGACTACATCTCGCTGTCCGCGGGCGGCAAGTTCGAGGACGCGCGCGTCATCGCTGGCGAGCCGCTCTACCCGTACACAGGCTACTCCGGCGATCGCTGCATGCCAGGCGCGAACTACCCGGATGGCGCCAACCTCTACATCCCCGAGGCGATCCGCGTCGCGCTACGACGCGCGAAGCTCACCACGCCCGTCATCGCAGTAGGCAAGATCGCTACGCGCGAGCTCGCGGAGGACATCCTGCGGCTAGGGAAGGGTGACCTCGTGGGCATGGCCCGTGCGCTCCTCGCGGATCCCGACCTGCCGCGCAAGTGGCGAACGGGGCATGACGGCGCCGTCGTCCGGTGCGTTTACGGCAACGTGTGCAAGACGCTCGACGAGAACTTCCGCCGCGTCGACTGCACCTTGTGGCCGAAGAAGCTAGGCCAGGCCCCGGAGAGCACCGACACGACTCCGCCAGCATGGCCATCCGAGGGCGCGGCCCTCACAGCCGAGCACAAGGACGGACGCGTCCTTCTGCGATGGCATGCCGCAACCGACAACGAAGGCATGTACGGCTACCAGGTCCTGCGATCCAGCCAGAACGAGCCGCTAGCCCACTGGTCCAGCGTCCGAGCCGCATCACAGCGCTTCGAGGACACCCAGGTCGCCCCAGGCGCCGAGCTCACCTACGCCCTCCGCCCCTACGACCTCGCCGGCAATCACGGCCCGGAGAGCAACCACGTCACGGTCACCATCCCCCAAGGCACCCCAAGAAGACTCCCCCTAGCCACCAACGACGAAGTCGAAGGTTGCACGCAAGCCCCCCGCTAGCCACCGACGACGAAGTCGAAGGTCCCCCGCGAGCCACCGACGAAGCTCCCGCCCCAGCACCGACGACGAAGTCGAAGGTGCCCCGATTCACCCGATCACCGCGTGGAAGTAGGGGCTGGTTCTCGTCGAGACCAAGCGAGGGCTAGGAGTGGATGAGGAACCGTACTCCTGTACGGAGACGATTCCCGACGACGCCATCGCGCCGGTATCGGCGAGAAACAGCCCCTACTTCGGAGGGGCGATTGTTTGGCAGCCGTATGCCACGTTGACCTTCGCCGACGTCGCGCTCTTCACTGTCGTGCACGAGTTGGGGCAGAGCTCGATGCGCGTGGGTGCGTTCGGGTTGTCGTAATACCAATCCGAATAGTTCGACTGGCAGTCCGACGCCGAGTTCACGCCGTAGAAGGGCACCGTCGCGCCGCCGCTCGGCGTGTAGGTCACGTTGACGTCGCTGAAGTTGATCGTGCCCGACGGGTTGGTCGGGATGCTGTACTCGCACGGCAGCGCCTGGCTTCGCACGGCGTTGAACGCTGCGATCAGCGGACCTTCGATGTCGACCACGGCAGCGTCGCTCACGCCACCGTCGCTGACCCCGCCGTCGGTCGCGCCGATGAGGATGGCCTTGCCCGTGCCACCCGCCATCGCGAAGTCGTTCAGCTTCGGCTCGGGATTGATCCCGATGACGAAGGTCTTGATCGGATGCGGCAACGCCGCCGCCGCGGCGATCACTGCGATCGCGTTGGCGGTCGTGTTGGGCAGGCCACCATCCGGGACGATGTTGCATCCGTTGATGTCGATGCCGTCGCTCGAGAACACGATGACGGTCGTGTGCGTCGGGTTCTTTACCTCGTTCGCCATCGCCGCGGCGACCGCGCCCTGGAGTCCCACGGTGGTCGGCGTCCCTCCGAACGGCGTCTGCGCAGCGAGCGAGGTGGAGAGCGTCCCCTGAGAGGTTGGCAGCGGCGTAATGGATACTGCCGGCGTGTACTGGGTGTAGTCGCACAGAACGTTCACGCCATCGGTGATCGGCATGTAGCCGAGGCCAACGCCGATTCCGTCCGAGTTGACGTCGTAGAAGAAGTCCTCGAGCGCGGTGACCTCGTCGGTCCACGAATGGTTGTAGGCCATCGACCCCGACCGATCGAGCAGGAAGTAGATGTCGAGCGGCGTCTGCGTCGCAGTCGCCGTCGTGAACGCGCACGCGTCCATGCCGCCGGTATGGGAATCGGTGGCCATCAGTGGCCCCGAATCGGGCGGCGGCTTGATGACGGTCACGTCGTGACCTGCATCGACCGGCACGCCGCCTTCGAAAGGGGACGCGATGTTCGTGTTCGACCCGCAGCTCGCTGCTGCGAGCGCGAATGCTGGCAGCGCGAGGAGTGCGAGGCGTGACATCTGGGAGGGTCTCATTCGGCGTCCGAGGGTCAGCATTCGCACGTGTACTGCCCACCGCAGCCGTCCGGGTGAGAGCCGCAGTCCGTCGTGCTTCCGGGCGTGCAGCCGGTTGCAGCGGTCACCGGCGTGCATCCGCACACGCCCGCATTTCCGCCGCCGCCGCAGGTGTCGAACTGGGTCGGGCAGCTGCAGCTGATCGTCCCGCCGCAGCCGTCGTTCAGCTGGCCGCAGAGCTGGTTGGGGCCCGAGGTCTCCTGGCTGCACACCTTCGGAGTGCAGCACTGCTGCGTCGCCTTGTTGCACTCGGTGGTGCCGGAGCAAGCGCACGTCACCGTGCCGCCGCAGCCGTTCGAGAACGTCCCGCACTGATTCGGGTACTGGCCGGCGCACGTCGAGGGCGTGCAGCAGTTATTTCCGTTGCACGAGTCGCCAGCGGGGCATCCGCACGCGATCGTGTTGCCGCAGCCGTCAGGGATGTTACCGCACGTGCCTGGAGCCTCGTTCCCGCAGACGGCAGGCGTGCAGCACTGGTCGGTGGTGACATTGCACACCTGACCGTTGCTGCATCCGCACTGGATGATCCCGCCGCAGCCGTCCGCTTCGGTACCGCACGCGGTGCCGCCAGCGGTGCAGGTCTTGGGTACGCAGCACTTCTTGGTTGCGTTGTCGCAGGTGTCGCCGTTCGCGCAGCCGCAGTCGAGCGTGCCGCCGCAGCCGTCCGACACGAGGCCGCACGTCCCCGCCGGGATGCTCGCGCAGGTGGTCGGAGTGCAGCACTTCGCGGTGGCCGGGTTGCACTCTTCGCCATTCGTGCAACCGCAGTTGAGCGCGCTGCCGCAGCCGTTCGAGAGCACGCCGCAGGTCCCCGCCGGGTACGCTCCGCAGGTGGTCGGTGTGCAGCATGTGTTGCTCGTCGGGTTGCACGCCTGGCCGTTGAGGCAGGTCCCGCAGTTGAGCATCCCGCCGCAGCCGTCGGACACCGTCCCGCAGACACCGTTCGGGAAGTCCTTGCACTCCTTGGGGGTGCAGCACGCGTGCTCGACGAGATTGCACGAGTCGCCTGCCGGGCATGAGCCGCAGCTCACCGTCCCGCCGCAGCCGTCGTTGTAGGTTCCGCAGGTCGCCCCGAGCTCTGCGCAGGTCGTCGACGTGCAGCCGCATTCGCCTGCGGATCCTCCGCCGCCGCACGACTGCGGGAGCGTGCAGCCGCAGAAGAGCGTGCCTCCGCAGTTGTCGCTGAAGGTCCCGCATTGATTGCCCTGGCAGGTCGCCGGGGTGCAGCACTCGTTCGCGCCGACGTTGCAGATCTGGGCGCCGGTGCAGTAGTTGCAGTTCAGCGTCCCGCCGCAGCCGTCGCTGAATGTGCCGCCGCACGACATCCCCGCGTACGCCTGGCAGGTCTTCGGTGTGCAGGGCGGGCCGCAGAGCCCGTTCGTGTTGCAGACGTTTCCGTCACCGCATCCGCCGCAGGTGATGGTGTTGCCGCATGCAGTCGTGAGGGTGCCGCAGTTGACGTTTGCCTGCTTGCAGTCCTCGGGGACCGTCACCGCCGCGCACTGGTTGTTCACGCCGCCCGCGCCGCAAGCCTCACCCGTGGGGCAGCCTCCGCAGTTCAAGAGCCCGCCGCAGCCGTCCGAAGCCGTGCCGCACGCCGCTCCCAGCTGGGCACACGTCTGCTTGTTGCACGCGCCGCACACCTGCGTGACCTGATCGCAAACCTGGGGTGCGTTGCACTGCCCGCAGTCGAGGAGCGTCCCGCAGCCGTTGTCCGTGAATCCACAGCCGACGCCGAGCGCGGTGCATGAGAACGGCGTGCAGATGTGGCACTGATTCGTGTTCGGATCGCAGGCCTCTCCAGCCGGGCAAATCCCGCAATCGAGGACCGAGCCGCAGTCGTTCGTGACCTGACCGCAGTTTGCGTTGAAGTCCTGGCACGTCGAGCGGGGCAGCACGCACGTGTGAGAGAGCGGGTCGCACTCGAAGCCGACGTTACACCCGCCGCACTCGGTGATCGTGCCGCAGACGTTGACGATCGGGCCGCAGAAGCCGCTGCAGGCGCCCGCGCCGGGAACGCATGCGACGTCTCCGGTTCCGGTCCCTGAGCCGTCGTGCTTGCTGCCAGACCCGTCCTTGTCGTTGCCTGAGCCGTCCTTGTTCGACTGACTTCCGTCGCCGCCACCGGAGCCGTCCTTGTTCGACTGGCTACCGTCGCCGCCGCCCGCCCCGTCCTTCTTGCCGTCCGCCTTCGCGTCGCTCGGCCCCTTGTGATCGAGGCTGCCGTCGTTCGTGTTTCCGGTGCTCGTGTCACCGAAGCCGCCGTCCTGGTCGCCGTTGCCGCCGACGCCGTTGCTCCCACCGCACGCCGACAGCAGCGCGACCGTAACGACCGTCAGCGCTGCCGCGAAGAACCGCGCGCCCCGCAGCCGACGAGTCGGGGGACCCCCATCCATACCCCCCGACGCCTGCACGTCAGGCCTCTGGGTCATGACAGCGTCCGAAGCCAAGGTGAGCACGTTTCTGGTCGTCATGCGGCGGCCTCCCAATCTCTACCTTCATAACAGACTTTTCCAATGGCGCACACTCGACATCGCACCTTCTCAGGGTGCGCGTTCACCTTGAATCTGCGGAAGAAACCGACAGGCGCGCCGGTACGTGTCGGTGTCGCAGGACGGCGGCGATGGACGGCGATGGGCGATGCGAATCGCTCCTTGAAAGTTGACTTCGGAGACGAGGCGGTGAGGAGAAGAACAGTGCGACGCAAAAAGTGCAGACCTTGCACCTCGTTGCAGACTCACGGCCGTCCGCAACTCACCGAGCTTCCATGACATCCATGGAGAACTGCTGGCGGTCGGGGGCGGCGGGGAAGCGCGTCACGACGGGTATGGCCCCTGCATGTTACCGATCTGCCCTCGAGTCTCTCGAGGACGCGTGCAGGCCGGTGGACGCTGGCCTGGGCGGTAACTACGGGACGCAAGGAGCGGCGGATGAACGACTCGAGATGTCGGCAACACACGGCAGCGTACGCTTGCCTGCTGGTTGCTACTCTTGGATTGACGCCGAGCTGCGGCAGCGGCGCTGCCCCGAGCTCCGAGTCCACGCAGCGCGCAGCCCAGGGCAAGGTCGGTGTGGAGGGTGCGCCCACGCGCACGCACATCGGTGCCACGGGCCCGGCGCGTGCGGAGGATGACGACAACGCCGCGTCCGCCACCTCTCCGGCACAACCCGGAGCGACCCCCTTCCTCTGTATGCGAGATCCGGCGGCGTTCGACCTCTCCCAGCTCACCGTGATCGACCCGTCGCCCGCAGGCTTCGGGCAAGCCTGGATACATGCGAAGTACGAGGCCGACGTCCCCGGCTTCGTCGTCGTGTACACCGGCACGATGACCGGACCGAACGTGCACGCGACCGTCGGCACCGTCTATCAGCCTCGTCACGACACCTGGGAGTTCATGACGGCGCTCCCGCGCTCCGAGGAGGGGTACGCCGCGCCGCGAGACCCCGCCGACCCGTTCTTCGTGAAATCGATCCACAGCAACAAGAAGTTCATCACGGCGTTCGGCCAGCTGCGAAAGCGCGAAGGCTTCATCATCTCCGAGATCACGGTCGAAGGGCACCTCGACGGCGCGTGTCGCAGGCTGAAGAACGTCGTCGTCACGATGGTTCTCCCGAAGGACAACCTTACCCAGGTGTTTGGTGGGAGGGTCCTGGGCGAGGTGATGGGTCCGATGACGACGGACACCGACAACGACGGCGTCCCCGACGCTTGGACCGTGACGGCGGTCGGCGCGTCCCTAAGCCCCTTGAATTTCGCCCTATGAGCAATCACCGCGAGGTCATCATGGTACTGGCCGCTGGAGACACCGACCGCCGCGTGCTCGGGAGAGTCGCGAGGAGGACCGCAGCGTCGCTCGCGATCTGCGCGGTCATGGCCGCGGTCTCGGGCTGCAACTCGCAAAACGCCGCGACACAGGGCCCAGGCGGTGGCGGCCCCCACGGTGGCAGTAGCGGTACGACGGGGTCGTGTCTGCACAACGAGCCCGGTTGCGAGTGCGCGCACGAGGGTGTCGTCATCCAGTGCGGCACCAAGGCCGGCGACTCCGAAGCGGGGACGGTCAAGTGCTCGATGGGCGCCGAGCTCTGCGAGAACGGCAAGTGGAGCAGCTGCGAGACGGATCCTGGGAGCCCGGCGCTGCAGGCGGCCAAGGGCTCGGGCCTGAAGCTCGTGTCCGGCATCCAGATCAAGGGGCTCGCTTATCTCGGTGACGGCGGCACGGTCGGCTCGTGCTCGGCCGATCCTTGTGACCCGTACTGCATCCAGTACCCGGACAACGCCAACGGCATCGACGCCGGTGAAGGTGGAGTGACGACGCTCGGCTGCGGCGAGGCCTCCGTTCTCACTGTCGTGACGAGCGGAAACCCCGACGCGACCGCGGCTCCAGCGTCCGTCCTGAAGGACGCCGGGCTCGCGGACGGTGAGGGATACATCTTCATCGATCTCCCCCCGAACGCGACTGCGACTCGTGTCTTCACCACGCCGCAGACGACTCTCAAGAACGTGGACATCTACTTCCTTGTCGACGACGGGTCGGAGATGGGGGCGGCAGTCTCGAACCTCGGTGCCGCGCTGACGAGCACGACCGGTATCATCTCCGAGATCAAGGGGCTGCTGTCGAGCGGCGCTTACTTCGGCGTGGGTCGCTTCGAGGACTACTTCGCCCTCCCGTACGCCCCCGCGCTGCCTGCGGGAGTCGAGGCAAGCTCGACCAACCCGTACAACGTGCCGTACCAGAACCTCCTGTCACTCGAATCGGAGCAGTTCGCGACGAACGGCCTCACCGCAGCTGCGGTGAACTGGCTCACCGTCGATGCGTTCGACGCGGTCGTCGAGTCCAACCAGTACTTCGCGCGATCGGGCGGCGACGTTCCCGAGTCGTCGGTCTCGGCCCTCTGGGCCGCCGCCACGGGCAACGGACTCTGGGCGAGCGGCACCGCTTCGACGGCGGGTGGTCTCTGGTCGATGGGCCCGGGCAACAACGTCGGCGGTCTCTATTCAGCTCCGAACCTCAACTACACGGGCACCGGGGCGGCCAACTGGTACCAGGTGCCGCGGCTCGACTGGCTCGGGACTCCCGTCGGCTCCACGGCGATGGATATGGGGACATCCCCCGCAGGAAGCTTCTACGCTCAGGACAGCGAGAACGGCGAAGCGCTGGGGGCCACGAAGCTCCCGTGCACCGGGACGTCCACCGGCTACCCGTGCTTCGTGCAGGGGCATACGCCCGTCTTCATCCTGCTCAGCGGTGCTCCTTCCCACAACGGCCCAGGCGGTCAGTACCCATACGTCGAGACCCTTGGCTCGGCCGGATACTCGCCGGCGCTCGTCGGCGCCAACCCGTGGCCCGCGCAGCCGGGCGGCGCATGCACGGCGACCTCGCAGTGCGCGGCCGGTCAGACGTGCACGGGGAATGTCTGCACCGGTTGCCCCACGGGGTACGGCGGTCCCGTCGATGGGGCCGGCTCGATGTGCCAGCTCCTCCAGGACGCGAGCGGAAACACAGGCAACTCGTTTCTCACCGCGATGGCGCTGCCCACCGGGCCGAACGGGCTGCCTTGGCCTGGTGTCTACTTCGGAGTCGCTCCGAACGGGCTCCGGACCCCCGGAACGGTTTCTCCGTCGACCGGAACTGGCTCTGACTGGTGGTCGGCGTCGAGCGTCGGCCAGACTGTCGCATACCCCACGGGCGGGATCATCGGCCTCCCCAGCATCGTTACTCCGGGAACCGTGCCGACCGTCGTCCCAGGCGTGCTGACGGCCGCGAACACGATGGCGAACGTCCCTGGCCGCCCGCAGCGAAGCAGCCTGCGTGACTGCTCCGCGGTCGACGTGACCGTCGGTCAAGGCGCCTCCGGCGACCAGTGCACGCCAGGCTGGTCGGGATCCATGAACTACGGAGTCAGCTGCCTCAACAACAAGTGGGTGGCCGGCACGGGCGGGTCACCCTCGACCTGCACCGCCGGTGCCTCAGGTGTCGCCGCCAGCAACAGCACCTACACAATCACCCCGAGCACCGTGACCGCCACGAGCGGCACGCTTCTCAGCCCTCTCGCAAGCACCGCCGTAGCAACGGCGAACTCGATCTCGACGGTAGGCGCCGCAGGCAACGCCGCATCGCTCTCGACGATAAGCTCGACGATTTCCACACTCCAGACCGTCGCCGCCACCTCGACGCCGACCGCGTTTGCCTACAGCAGCACGCCGAACGCGAGCTACACGGTCGGGGACACAGCCACCACGTCGCAGCTCGCAGCAACCATCCCGCCCTACAAGATCCCGATCACGACGGGGACGTACACCATCGGCCTGGGCTTCACGGCGAGCGGCGGGACCGGCACGGGAACCGCAGCGTCGATCACGCTGACGCCGGGCCAAGAGATCTCCAACGTAGTGACCACCGTCACCGTGAGCACAGGCTACAACGCAGTAGTCACGACGACGGTGCTCGCGAATGGAGCCTCGGCAGGGTCGTCGGGCGTGGCGACGCCTGGCACCCCGTCGACCTGGGGCGGCCCGTATTACGCGGGCGCGGCCTCCATTCCCATCACGTTCACCGTGAACCAGAATGCGAGCGGCGCGTACTCGACCGCGTTCACGGGCAGCCCGAGCGAACCCATCTACTACGTCGAGGTGGCGATCACCTACACGGTGACTACCCCCGCTGCCTGCGCGACCGGTGGCGTCAACGGCCCGGTCCAATATTCGACCGCAGGCTCGTCCCCTACGGCCCAGTGCCCGGTCTGCTCCGCCGGCGAGCTGTACAGCACCACGTCTCCGGCGACGGGAGCCCACCCCTGTGTCGGGCCCGTTCTGTCATGCCCGACCAGCCCTGCGTACACACTCTTCGGAAGCACCTGCTACTACTGCGCGCCCACGACTGTCGGCGGCGGCTTCGTTGGGTCCCCCCCCACTGCGTGCGCGACCGGGTGCAACACCGCCGGGTATATCGCCGGAACGGGAGCGAGCTCCTCGCATTGTTACGAGTGCACCACAGGCACAATCAGCGGAAGTAACCCCGCGACGTGCACCCCGACGCCATATACATGCGTGGGCACCACTGAACCTACTGGCACCGTTGGGTCCGGCGCGAATGCGTCCTCCAGCACGTGCTACCTGTGTCCTACGGGAAGCACGATCGTAACTACGACCAACCCGTGGACATGTACAAACACGTGTCCGGCCAATACCGGCGCCTTGAGCAACTGGCAGATCGCGTCGGCGACAGCGACCACCTGCTATAGCTGCTCGGGGACGACCTGGGTGGCACCGACGGGCAATACCGGATACGTCTACGACCCGGCTGACCATGCGTGTCTGTCGTGCAACACTACCGCGAGCACGCCGGCCGGCCCTGTGGGCGATACGCTCTTCGGGTCGACGACGGCGGCGCCGTTTTGCGCAGGCTGCCCCTCGGTCGGCGACACGGTGAACGGCGCCGGCACACTCTGCACGGCCGGAAACACCTTGCTCTGCTCTGGCAACAATACGCCGGCGGGGATCGGGTGCACCCAGAGCTCGTGCCTCCCTGGGTACACTCTTGGTGGAGGCAACGTCTGCACCGCTACGAGTGCGTGCAGTAGCGGAGGCCTGACCGCTGCACAGGCTCAGACTCAAGCGAGGACGGATTCGAATACACCAAACGCTACCGCTACTCTGCCCTCCGGCGGAGGGTGCGGCGGCAATCCGGCATGCTTCAGCGAGACGGCGTCCGTATGCCTCGGTGGTGCCGGTCCAGGTACGCCGGAGACATGCACGATATCGACGGTGACGAACTCGACCAATCCGCAGGACGTGTGTACGTGCCAGACGTATACCTACGTAGCCCCGGTCGGGGGGACTGCGGGTACCGAGACCGTAGCCACATGCCCCGGTGGGTACCAGGCGGCGACGTATAACGGGTCGTCAACGTATCCAGCCAACGACTGCTCCACGAACACGACCCCGTCCGCTCCGGCGACCACCGCCTGCGGCGCGGCCGGAAACACCTGTGCCGGCACTGCGTGCACGGGAGGCGCTGCGACGCTCACCACCTCCGGATGCGCAGTATCCGCTTCGATGGGTGGTCTCTACTGCGTCGAGAACTCCGTGAACGCGAGCCCAGGTTGCGCGGGCATCGCCCCGACGAACGTCTCCACCTTGGCCAACCCGCAGGACACCGGCCAAGCTTCGGCGGGCGACGGATACTTCGGGAACGACCAGATCTTCCAGTTCACCGTCCCGGCCGGAAGCGGTTTCGCCAGTCGATACTATTACCACTTTGCCCTGCTTCGACAGGCGGCGTACGCCCCCGCGACAGGATCTCCTGCCGCGCAACCGGCACCTCCGGCGGGCGCGCTGACGGGCGCAGCGGCAGCAGGTCTCGGCACGATGGGCTCCCCATGGACCGTCGGGACTGGCGCGGTCGTCGCGGCTCCGTTCCTCTACCTGAAGACCGCGGGCGGCTTTGCGGTCAGCCCGGCGACGGATCCATCCTATCCGTACACCATCCTCGGCAGCGCGAGCGCGAATGACCCGACCGTGACTCCTGCATATGCAGGACCGAACGGCCCCGTCCTCGACTGCAACAAGCGCTACGGCTCGGTTGCGGTGAGCGGTCTCCTTGGAAGCCCTCAGCCGGCGGGCACCAACCAGGTCCCGAACTACACGCTCAATTCGAGCGCCATCGCCGAGCCGTTCGACTACGTCATCTCGGAGATCGACGGATACGTTCCCGAGGAGTCGACACCGACCACGTACTATCTGGTCGTCGACAACGCCGCACCCCAGACCTATGCGATCGCGCAGGCCGGCCTGCCGAACTACCAGTACTTCCTCCAGATCGGCGGCTTCGACGACACACCGAGCAACACGACGCCGCCGAGCTTCACCCAGCCGAGCTACAACCAGACCGTTGCCGCGCTGAAGGGGATGCAGGCGAACTTCGTCGGCGTCGAGAACTCGGGGCTGAGCTGCCTGCAGCCGGGCGATACCCTCTCGAACACGCCGTACGACCAGTTCGAGACGCGCGACTTCATGGACAAGCTCGCGTTCGACGTCGGCTCGTCCGACTGCGGAGGCGGCGGCGCGGTGTGCACTGCGGCCAACCCCGCCCGACCGTACGTCGTCCCCGTCCGTCCCGACGGCACGGCATGCAACCCGACGTGCCCCGCGACCGCGACCGGGCTGTACGGCGCTGCAGGAAACGTGGCCGGGGGATCGTGCGCGGCCTGGGGTGCCGCAGTCTGCGGCAAGGCGTTCCCGAACGCACCTCTCTACGACGCGTCGACGAAGTCCTGCACGGTCGCGTGCACGAGCAACGACAACTGCCCGATGAATACGCCGCTCTGTACGGCGGGCCAGTGCACCACGGGTTGCCCCGGTGGTGTCGCAGGCCTCAGCTGCGCGGTCGCTTCGGCGGTCACAAACCTCACCAGCAACCTGAAGCAGAACGTCTACCTCCGCCCGACGGCGCCCAACGCGAACTACGTCGCCTCGGGAGCGGTCTGCACACGTACGACGGCAACGTCGCCCGTGTCAGCGCAGTGCAGCGGCGCGCTGAACAATGGCGGAGCTTGCTACGGCGGGACGGGGACGAGCGTGTCGACCTGCACGAGCACCTGCAACGTCGGTGACCCGGCATGCGCGTCAGGCATCTGCGAGGCGAGCACGATCGTCGGCGACAACAACAAGTACTGCATCTCCGCCGTCGTCTTCGTCCAGTCGGTTCAGGCTGTGAGCACCAACACTCCGGTGACCGGCTCGCAGACGGTTTGCGGCGTGCCCAGCACCATCACCTGCGCCACGAACACCGACTGCGCCACGACTGGCTACCCGACCTGCAACACCAACCTCACGCCGCCGAAGTGCGTCATCGCCGACACCGGCCCCGATACGGTCACGCCACTGCCCAGTTACTACCAGGCAGGCAACGGCGCCCAGGACAACGACGGGATGTTCAACTACTGCTCGCCTGGATCGGAGGTGAACTTCGCCGTCACCTTCCAGATGCCCTTCCAGCGCAGCGCCGGCGCGCAGCAGTACGAGTTCGACCTCGCCATCCTCGCAGGTGCCGGCGTGGTCGGTCGCACCCGAGTCATCCTCGAGAATCCGGCACTGAGCGTCGCGAGCTACTACCGCTATTACAACTCGGCGACTGCCTGCGGGAACAGCAACCAGACCGGCTCGCACGTGGTGTGGGGCAACTTCTCCTACAACGCGATCTGCCCGTCCGACGGCTCGGGAGACTTCTCGCAGATTCGCTTCTGCGCGCTGACGTCGAACTCGAACCTCAACGGAACGACGGAGCCTGCGACGGCCACCGACAGCACCATCGACAGCTCAGGTGGAGGCTGCATGCCCGGCGAGGTCCTCCTCGGCATCGCGACGGCGAACACGAACTCGTCGACTGCGACCGCGTCCGGCGGATGGGTCAACACGTGCCCGGGTGCGGGAGCTTCCGGAATGGGCGCCTCCTGCTCCCCGACAGGTGTGAACGCATCGACGCCCGCTTCAGCATGGGCGACATGCGAAGCACAGACCACGAGCGGAAGTTGCGGCTCCGCAGCGCCCGCGGCGGCTGCTGGTTGGAACCTCAATACATGTACGGTCGCCAACCAGGCGACGGCATGCGCCTCTGGCGTCTGCTCGGGCGGCAACTGCCTCGCGACATGCACCTGGGCGGTGCAGAACGGGTTCAATGTCGGCACCGTGCTCGCCGCAGATGCGACGAAGCATGACGCAGGCGCGGCGAACGACGACTACCTGCGGATTCGGATGGAGTTCGACCCCAGTACTCCAGGCGACGCCGTTGCTCCGTTCCTCTACTCGTGGAACCTCGACGTCGACTGCGTCCCGGCCGAGTAAGCAGTCCGTGCAGGTTCCGTGACGTAGCACCGACACTGGTTGCTACGTGCGGAGCCTGCTCGCACTGTGCTAACGTGCGGAGAATGCGAAGTCTGCCTCTCTCCGATCCGCGACGGGCGACGTGCTTCGTCTTCGCGGCATCAATCGGGCTCTGCCTCGTCGTCTCGTGCAGCTCGAACAGCGGAGGCGCGGGCGATGCTGGTCTGTTCGGTAGCAGCGACTCCGCAGCCTCGCAGTCCAGCTCGCACGGCTCGTCGTCGTCGACGACGCAGACCTCGACGACAGGGGCCACTTCAACATCGCCACCGTCGAAGGTGTGTGGGGTCGCGGTCGGGCCGAGCTGGTGCACGACGAATGCACCGACCCTCACCGAATCGTCGAACGTCCAGTGCGACGACTTCGACGACGGCACACTTAGCAATATGTACAACTGGGCGGGTGTCGCCGTGCGCTACCTCGTCAACACTCGCTACGTCTCGCCGAACTGCGCGATGACCACCAGCGATCCCGCCTCGCCGGGCGCGCCGAGCCTCGTCTCAGGCGCGTACACGGAGCACCCGTACACGGACGCCCCTGCGAGCGCGACGGGAACGTTGGCCTTCCACCTCTTCGTGCCGGGCGGCGCCAGCTGCAACGGCGCGGTCGTCGGTCGGTTCCTCGGGCAGGGCTCGTCGGCGAGCGGCGAGTCGGACTCGGTGAAGCTCTGGCTGACCGTGTCCAACGTCGCAGGCTCCGGCGCGAGCGCGACCAGCTACGACGTTGCCCTGAGCGCCGAAGTCGGCGCGGGCGCAGATGGTGGCGCTGGTGGGACGGCGACGACATCGACTCCGATGACGGTGACGCCGCTCGGCTCCGACAACGGCTGGGTCACGCTCGGCATCGACATCACGGGGTACTCGATCGCGGCCGCCGGCACCGTTTCGGCGACCGCGTCCTGGTCGTATGTCACGTCCAAGACGCCGCAGAAGACGACCGCGACGACGTCCGCGACGGGAGCACTCGTGAGCCCTGGCGGAACCCCGGAGCTCGCGTTCGACGTCGGCCTCGCTCCGGATCCCGCGACCGGAATGGCGCTCACGACCTGCCAGCTCTATATCGACAACGTCGTCTCGAACGTCATCATCCCCAAGTAGCGTCTCGCCGGGTCACGGGCTGACGCGCGCGCTGGCACGGCGTAGGATGCGGCGCATGGAGCTGCCCGAGACCGCGAACCTGGCGGACTATTTTCTCTTCGATCGGCTCGCCGAGGGCCTTGGCGACAAGCCCGCGCTGCTCTACGGAGACCGTCGTTACACCTACGAGCAGGTCGCGCAGCGGACGCGCGCCATGGCCACGCTCCTTGCACGCACGGGCGTCCGACGGGGTGAGCGCGTGCTCGTCGTTCTCCCTGACACTCCGCCATTCGCGTGGGTCTTCTACGGCGTGCTCGCGCGCGGCGCCGTCGTCGCGATGGGCAACCCGGACAGTGCGCCGGAGCAGATCGAAACGCTCGTCCGCTACACACGCGCGACAGCGGTAGTCACGATTCCCAGAGTCGCAGCCAACCTTCTTGCGCGGCGCCACGAGCTGCGAGAGCTGCTCCATCTCTGGCTCGTGCCGGACAGCGCGACGGGCGAGGACGCCGAAGCGCCGACGCCGCGTATGCCACCCGGAACGGGCGATGCTTCGTGCTCGGACCTGGCCTCCGACCTCGCGTCCGTGGGCGAGCCCGACGAGCGCATCTCCGTCCACAGAGACGAACCTGCGATCTGGCTCTTCACGAGCGGGTCCACCGGCGAGCCGAAGGCCAACATCCACTCGCACCGCGACTTCATCTTCAACACCGAGGTCTACGCCAAGGACACGATCGGATACGCGCGCGGGGACGTGACGGTGAGCGTGCCGCGCCTGTTCTTCGGATATGCGACGGGGACCAACCTGATGTTCCCCTTCGCCGTGGGCGCCACGGTCGGTCTCTTCAGCGAGCGTCCGACGCCGGACTCGCTGCGACGTGCCATCGAGCAGTACCGCGCGACCGTCGTCACCAATGTTCCGACGATGCTCGGCAAGCTCCTCGACCACGACGAGGCGGCGCTGGCGAAGGGCGAGACGGGTCTCGGCCTCGCGAGCGTCCGGTTCTCGCTCTCCGCGGGCGAGGCTCTGCCTGAGCCGCTCCTGCGTCGGTGGCAAGCACGGTTTGGCAGCGACGTGTACGACGGCATCGGCTCCGCCGAGATGTTCCACATCTACGCCTCGAACCGGCCCGGAGACATAAGGCCCGGATCGCTCGGGCGCGCGGTGAAAGGCTACGAGCTTCGCATCTTGCCGGAGGACGCGGAGGGGGCGGGCGCCACTCCGTGCGCACCCGGCGAGATAGGCGTCCTCTGGGTGAAGGGCGACAGCGTGTCGCACGGGTACTGGCTCGATCGCGACAAGAGCTGGAAGACGTTTCACGGTCACTGGTGCCGGACGGGCGACCTCTTCTCGATCGACACCGACGGATATCTCTACTTCGCAGGCCGTGCCGACGAGCTGCTCAAGGTGAGCGGCCTGTGGGTAGCGCCCGTCGAGGTCGAGGAGTGCCTGATGAGGCACGAGGCCGTCTCCATCGCCGCGGTCATCGGCGTCGAGGACGACGGGCTGATGAAGATCAAAGCGTTCGTCGTGCTCCGCGCGGATCACGTCGCAAGGGCGGGGAACGAGCTGACGAGCGAGCTGCAGGAGTTCGTGAAGGCGCGCATCGCGAAGCACAAGTACCCGCGCGTCGTGGAGTTCGTCGCCGATGTGCCGAAGAGTGATCGCGGCAAGGTCGACCGAAAGGCTCTCCGCGCACAGGAAGCGGCGCGGAGAGCGCAGACGTGAGCCGGCGGTTTGCGCTCGGCCGCCTGACGAGCGAAGAGGTGGGCTCCATCTGCGCCTGTCCGCCGAGCGTGGTGCTCGTGCCGGTGGGGAGCGTCGAGCCGCACGGGCCGCACCTGCCGCTCGATACCGACATGCTGCTGAGCGAGGAAGCGGCGGAGCGCGCGGCGACGGTGCTGACGGAGCGACACGTCTCGGCGTACGTCGCGCCGAGCATCCCTTACGGCGTGACTGACTTCGCGGCAGGCTTTCCGGGCGCGATCGGGGTTCCCGCGAGCGTCCTCGCGGCGCTGCTCGAGGCGATCGTTTCTCGGTTCCTGGCCGACGGATGGTCGCACGTGTCGCTCATCAACAACCACCTCGAGCCGGCGCACGACGCAGCGGTCCGTCAGGCAGTCGCCAGCTTCTCGCAGGGGCGTACCTCGGTCGCGTGTCCGTTGACGCGACGCTGGGGTCGCACGCTCTCCGAGGAGTTCAAGCGCGGCAACTGCCACGCGGGGCAGTACGAGACCTCGCTCGTGCTAGCTGCGGGCGGACATGTTCACGATAGCTTCATGAACCTGCCGAGCGTCGACGTCAGCCTCTCGGAGGGCATCAAGTCCGGAAACACGACGTTTGCCGCGATGGGGCTCGCGCGCGCCTATACGGGCTCTCCCGCCTCGGCCTCGCTCGAGGAGGGAGAGCGACTGTTCGCGCGTCTCACCGAGATGGTCGTTACCGAGGTGACCGAAGCCTTGGCGCTGCTCGGCACCCCCGCCCGATAGCGATCAAACCCTACGGACAGGTTCCCGTCGCGGGACATGCCACCCCGGGCGTCGTGGTGCCCGCGACGCAGCAGACATCGCCGAGCTCGCATCCGACGGTGGCGAGGACGCATGTCTGACCGCAGATGTGCTGAGCGGTGCAGGCCACACCGCAGCAGTCCGCGTTGTTGGCGCAGTGATGCCCAGCGGGCTGGCAGGCACACGTCGTCCCGTTGCAGGCCATGTAGCCGCAACAGGTCCCCGCAGTCGTGTCGTTGCACGGCTGCGCCGACGCGATGCAGCAGAGGTTCTCGAACGTCGAGTCGGTCGTCGCCGTCCCGAACGTGATCTCGACCGTGGCGCACGAGCCGGCGCCGGGTGCGCAGCACGGTGTCGCTGCGCCCGGCGTGCAGGCTGCGTTGTTCGCGAGCGTGCAGGTCGCCGCGGTCGAGCACACGCCGGTGACGCATGTCTCCCCTCCGCACGAGTGACCGCAGCTGCCGCAGTTCGAGGGGTCGCTGCTGAAGTTCACACAGCTATTCGTCGCCGAGCAGAAGCTCGGCGTCGCCGCCGCGCAGGCGCACAGGTCGTCGGCCTGGCACGCGTACGGCGCAGGGCAGGTCCCGAGGGGAAACACGCAAGCGAGCGGGTTCGTGCACTTTGCGTTGGTGCACGGCCCGGCTTCACAGGATGTCCCGCACGCGCCGCAGTTCGCGGGATCCGTCGCGAGACTCGTGCACGTGTTCGTACCGCGGCAGTAGGTCTCCGCCGTGTTCGCGCAGCCGCAGCTCGCGCCCAAGCACGCCAAGGGAGCCGCGCAGATCGAGCCTGGGCACGTCGTCCCGCAGTGAGCTGAGTCGGTGCCGAGATCCACACAACCGATCGCGCCGCCACAGTTGGTCTCCCCGATCCCGCAGCCGCACACGCCGCCCTGACACGTGTCTCCGGCAGCGCAGGCGCCGTTGCACGCACCGCAGTTGCTCGGATCCGTCATCGTGCTCGTGCAGGTTCCGCTCGTCTCGCCCGGCGCGACGCAGTAGGTCTGACCCTGTGGGCAGCCACATGCGCCAGAGACGCAAGAGAGTCCGTCGCCGCAGAGGTTCTCGCACGAGCCGCAGTGAGACGGGTCGGTCTCCTCGTCGACGCAGGCGGCACCGCACAGCTTCGTCGGCGCGCCGCAGCCGCATGTGCCCCCGCCGCACGGCATCGAGCCTGGGCAGACATTGTTGCAAGCCCCACAGTTGTTCGTGTCGGTGCTCGTGTCGACGCACGCCTCGCCGCAGAACACGAAGCCCGCAGGGCAGCCGCACGCGCCGTCGTTGCAGGTGAGGCCGAGCCCGCAGATGTTGCCGCACCGACCGCAGTTGCTGTCGTCGGTCACCGGGTCCGCGCACGCTCCGCCGCAGAGCAGCAGGCTCGTGCCGCACCCGCCCGTCGTGCTCGTCTCGGGCTGCGCGTCGCCCGGATGGCGCGTGGTGTCGTTCGGAGCATCCTTCGGGTGCGCGGCGTCAATCGCGACCGAATGACCGGCGTCCGGGGCGAGAGTGACGGCGACGACGCTTGGACCGCACCCACCGAGGACCATCGCGAGCGCGGCCCAAAGCACAGCGGCGCGCGACTCTGCGCGATCACGGCGGCGCGACGTCGACGTCACGTGCCGTCGCCGGTTGTGCGCCAGGAGTCGTGGTACGCTAGGTCCTCGAGCGCGCTTGCCTGCGCGGTCGGCTGGAGCGGCTTGAACGTATCCATCATCACCGCGAGCTCGTCGGTCCGCTTGCTCCCGATGCTCGCCTCGTACGCGCCCGGATGCGGACCGTGCGCGACGCCTGCCGGGTGGAGCGAGAGAGCGCCCGGGCCGACGCCGCGGCGGCTCGTGAAGTTTCCGCGCAGGTAGAGGATCAGCTCGTCGCAGTCGACGCTCGAGTGCGGGTACGGGCAGGGGATCGCGTCGGGGTGCGTGTCGGTCACGCGTGGCACGAACGAGCAGACGAGGAACCCAGCGCTCGCGAACGTGGCGTGGATGGTCGGCGGGAGGTGAATGAGCCCGGTCTTCGCCTGGTATTTCTCGATCGAGAACGCCCACGGATAGACGAAGCCATCCCAGCCGACGACGTCCATCGGCGGGCGCTCGAGCCTGTAGCGCGTGTAGACCCCGGCCTTCTTGACGATGAGCTCACGCGGCCCGTCCTGCACCTGTGCGGGCGTTGCGATGGGGCCGCGTGGACGAACGAAGTCGCGGTGAGTGTAGGGCGCATCCATCCGCAGCTGGCCTACGGGGTTGCGGAACTCCTTCGGGACGACGATGCCGGTGTGTGCTTCGAAGCACATCGCGCGCAGCTCGCTCGTCTCGAGGTGCCAGCGGTGAGTGAGCGAGCGCGGCACCCAGACATAGTCGCCTGCGGTCACGTCGAGCCACCCGCACACCGACTCGAGCTTGGCCTTGCCCTCCTGCACGAACCAGAGCTCGTCGCCGTCTCCGTTCGCGAAGTAGGCGTCGTCGCTCTCCGTCGGCCGGGCGAGCAGAACGGTCACGTCCGAGTTCCAGAGCACGGGAACGCGCGCATCGAGGAGCTGACCTCCGCTGGCGATGCGATCGCTCAGGTACAGCCGACGCCGTAGCGGCGACACGGGGCCGACCGGTGCGGCGGGGGGTCTGTACCCGCGATCGCTCAGCCCGACCTCGATGTGCGGCGTGATCGGGTAGCGATGATAGAAATACGAGAACGGCCCTCCGAACCCGCCGCGCGTGTGCATCTCTTCGTAGAAGAGCTTGCCGTCCGCGTCCCGCAGGGCCGTGTGCGGCTTGTCGGGCAGCAGCCCCATCGCCTGTCGATCGATCATGCGGTGGCCACGGTCGCGCTCGCAGCAAGCGTCTGGGCGCGCTCGATGCTCTCGAAGAGGGCCCGGAAGTTTCCATAGCCGAAGCCCGGGTCGCCGGCGCGCTGGATGATCTCGTAGAAGAACGGCCCGGCGCGTGACTCGTCGTACAGCGCCGCGGCTTCGCGGAGGAAGATCTGCAGCATGTACTTGTCGTTCGCGCCGTCGACGAGGACCTGAAGGCGCTCGAGCTCCTTGAGGTCCTCCTTCACGTTCGTGAGCGCAAGCTCGACCAGTCGCGCCGGAAGGTCCTTGTAATAGGAGGGGTGCGTGCTCATGAACTCGACGTCCCGCCGCTTCATCTCCTCGACCGTTCCGAGGATGTCCGGTACGGCGAACGCGACGTGCTGGATGCCGTTGCCCCAGTTGTCCTCCACGAACTTCGTGATCTGAGACTCACGAAAGAACGGGCGAAGTGGCTCGTTCGTAGCGAACTTCACCCCGCTCTCGGGGTCCCACATGACGATCGACCGGAGGCCCGAGCCGGACGCGCGCGCCTTCGTGGCCTTGGCGACGTCGAGCGTGTGGAAGCTTATCTCCCAGAAGGGCTCGAAGCCGAGGACGTCGCGGTACCAGGCGACGATCGGCTGCATGGTGAGCCCGTTCGAGGTCACGTGATCGATGGCCCCGATGCCGAAGTCGTTCTCGGGCCGCCCGGCGTTGCCGACGCCGGAGTCGACGAACCCCGGTGCGAACGCGTCGAAGTTGGTCCGCTCGACGAACCGGAACGCGACGTCACCGAGCGGCGTCGCGATCTCGAAGGAGCGGTAGCGGCCGCCTTTCGCGTCGGTCACGTCGATCGGCTCGCTCAGGAAAGTGCCGCCGCGCTTGTCGAGGAACTCCATCGTGCGGTCGAGGTTCTCGACGCGGAAGCTCAGGCTCATCACCCCGTCGGGGTGCCGGCGCAGATAGCGCGACGCCTTGGATTTCTGGGAGAGCGGGGTCGACACGCAGACCCGGACGTCTCCCGCGCCGAAGACGACCGACTCCTGCCCGCCGCGCTCGGACAGCTCCGCGCTGGAGCGGGCGACCTCCTTGAAGCCGAACCGCCGACTGTAGAACTCCCGGGACCGTCCGAGGTTCTCGACGACGAAGTGGAACGAGTCGTACCCGAGAATGCCGATGCCGTTTTCGCGTCCCATGGCGGCGAGTGTGCCACGAAGCGGCGCTGGGAACGAGAGACGTCGGTGCGCTAGCGCTTGCCGGGCGGCTTGCTCTTGCTCGGCGCCGTGACGCCCTTGAGGCGGCCAGACACCGTCCTCCGCGAAGCGGTTGGCGCCGGCGCCACCGCAACCGACCCACCGTCGGCCGCGAGCGGCCAGGCGTGGGCTGGCGGGGGAGCCGCGGGCCTCGCCAGCAGGTATCCTTGCGCGAGATCGAAACCGAGATCGCGGACGCACATCAGCTCGTCGAGCGTCTCCACCCCCTCTGCGACGACGAGCGCCCCGAGCTCCCTACAGAGCCCGACGACGTGCCGGCAGACGATCTGCTTGCGCGGGTGACGGTGGATGCCGCGGATCATCGCGAGGTCGAGCTTCACGACCGCGGGCTCGAGTTGCGCGAGGCGCTCGAGGTTCGAGTATCCGGCACCAAAGTCGTCGACGACGAGCCTCGCGCCGGTTCGCTTGCACACCTCGGCGAGCACGTTGAGGCATAGATCGTGGTGCGTGAACGTCGCCGACTCGGTGATCTCGAGGTACACGGGTCGCTTCTGGAAGCCGATAGGGTCATCGGCACGCACGATCCATCTCGCGCCGAGCTCGGAGGGATGGAGGTTCACGAACAGCGCCACATCACCGCACGTGCTGAACGCGACGTCGCGGATGACGCGCCCCAGCCAGCCGCACGCCTCCTCCTTCACCGCCGCCTCGAAGAGGGCGGGCGGGGACGCATACTCGGGGCGCTTGCATCGCACGAGCGCCTCGTGCGCGATGACGGCGCCAGTCGCTATCTCGACGATCGGCTGGAAGACGACGCCGATGTCGCGCGACGTCAGCCCCCGGACGCCGACCTCGTCTCCACCATTCAACGTCCAGAGCAGCTTGCCCATGGCTCCGCATCTCCTGACCGCGTCCGACCAGCGAGAATAGCACGTGCGTACCGACGCTCGACGCGAGCGGGGAACTTCGCTTCCGCGCCCCTGTCCATCCTTCGTGCGTCTGCCGCTCGGCCTTCTGTGGCTCTTCTCGTGCGCGCCCGCTCTGCCGTGCGCGGCGCACCCAGTTCCGAACCCGATCGTGGCCGCGACTCCGGTCGTCCCGGCAGCGGCGGCGCAGGCGAAACCACGTCCGAATCGATGCTGGGCGCGGGGCCGGCCGGCTGCCAAGTTGGCGCCAGCGCGCAAGGAACCCCGCTCGTGCGCAGACCTCGACGCCGTGGAGCTCGCGCGTGTCGAGGCGCGTCTCAGGAAGACGATCGTCGCATCGAGGGCGCCGAGCAAGCTCGTCGTCGACTTCGGGTGCGACCGGGCGACCAGCGGGCTGACCGATGTCTTCTTCGAGGCAGGCTCCGGTCATGGGGGGACGCTACGTATCGTCTGGCTCCACCGCGACGAGACGACGGTTCATGCCCGGATGATCGCGTCGAGCCACTACGCATGGCCCGGCGTCGATGTGGGCGTCGCGGTCAGCGCCGCCGAGCTCCATGTGTCAGCCTTCGACGCAGCGATCGAGCGCGCGCGCGTAGCCCTCGTTGCCAAGCCTCACGTCATCCTGCTTCGGCCCCCCGACGACGGGACAGTGCCCGGCTGGAGCGCGTCGTTCTCCTCGAATGACTTCCACCTGAGGCTCTCCCTCGTCGATCGCGAGGGTGGCACGACCGACAGGGGGTTCACGGGCTACGAGTCTTCGGACGAGGAAGAAGCGTATCTCCCCATGCGACTCGCGGCGGAGCCGATCGAAGCTCTCCTCGCCGCGGCGTCCTTCGCGCGGGTGGAGCCGACCGACGAAGACCGCGCGCTCTTCACGGCGCGGTTCGTCGTCACCATGTCGGAGCACCCGTACTGGTGGGTGAAGGAGCGTTACGTCGAGGACGCCGCGTGGCTGGGTACCCTCGACGCCATGCCCGCGCTGGTCGAGCTGCTCGGCGCGCGCGCGAATAGCGATGCATCGGACGAGCGCACACGCGACGCGGCGCTCGTTGCGATCACTTCGATCACGGGGTGGAACGCGCGCGCCGGCCTGGCGGAGAACCGCACGACCGACGAGGTCGCAGCGCTCGTCGTGGCCGAGTGCGCCCGCTGAGCGGGGCCCGAAGACAGCCCGTGCAGCGGCCGCAGCCGGCGACCTCAGCGTGTCAGAACGTGCAGCCGGTCACCGTCGCGCTGTTGGTGCTGGCGCCTGCGACCACCGGGTCGATGAGCCCGATGTCGCAGATGCCTCCGGTGCAGACGGGGGCCGCCGCGTTGTCGCAGCTGTGCGGGTTCACGCTGAGAGTCCCCATCTGGGTCGCGCAGTTGAGCGCCGAGAACTGGTTGCCGATCGCCAGGAGCGGGTTGCTCTGGTTGTTCACGTCGATGCAGATGCCGGCGTTCCTGTTCGTCGCCGGAGCAGCGGCGGCCTGGAATGTGTTCAGCCCCTTGGTCGTCGTATCGCCGAGGTCGATCCCGGCAAACGAGTTGTTCCCCGTGGCTCCGCCCGCGCTGATGATGACGCCGGAGCCGTTGTTGCCGAGGAACGCGCTGCTGCGAACCGTCACCGTCGAGGGAGTGACGATGCGCATCCCGTTGCCTGCGCTCCCGAAGGACGCGAGCCCGGTGATCGTGTTCAGCGGAGGGTTCCCCGTGACGGGGGACGCTTGCTGGATCCACACGCCCGCGAGGGAGTTATTGTTCGTCTCGATCGTGCCGACGCCGGTGAGCGGGGTCGTGACGGAGCCTGTGAGCGTGATGCTCCCCCCGTTCTGCACGAGGATCCCGTGCGCAGTGTTGCTGTTGAATGTCGTGGGCGTGCCCCCGGCCGCGACCGAGATGATCGCCTGGCCGCCCGAGACGAAGAGGCCGTCACCGGCGACTGCGGGCGCGCCGGGGCCGGCGAAGCCGTTGGCCGTCGAGATGACTCCGCCGTTGATGTTGACGATGCCCGCGTCGATCTCGACGCCGTGGTTGAGCATCCCTGTGATCGTGACGTTGCTGATCGAGGTCGCCTGTGCGGCCGTACCGTTTCCGCCCGCGTTCCCATTGACGAGGATCGCGACGCTGCCGCCCGTCTCCACGCCGCCCGCGACGACCTGAACCGTCGTGATGACGAGCGTCGCGCCGGCGACTGCGCTGCCGTTGATGCTCGAGGTGGGCGAGCTCAGCGTGAAGCCGTTGCTGGTGCCGCCGGCTTTCGGCGCAGGCACCGTGATCGTCGTGGTGGCCTTGTTCGTGATCGTGACGTTCGCGGGGATGACGAGGGGGAACGTCTCCCCGACGCCGACCGCGCCGCCCACGATGACGATCGTCGTCGGCACGGTCGGGCTGCCGATGATCTGGAGGGCTCGCGTGATCGTGCGGAGCGCGCAGCCAGGCTCGGAGGCGGGCGGTGCCCCGCTGGACACCACGCTGCCGTTGCCGGTCTGGTCGCTGCCGTTGAGCGGATCGACGAAGTAAGTGTTGGCGGAGATCGCGCCGCACGCCGTGCAGACGAGAGCGGTCGCGTCGCACACGGCGCCCGCCATGAGCGCCTGGTCGCAGAACGTGTTGCCGGCCGTGCCGGGGCAGCACGCCGTACCCGTTGCGGGCGCCGCGATGCAGATCTCGAGGACGGCGGAGGTCGCCGTCGAGTTGCAGCACATGTCCGTCGCGTTCGGTGCGCAGACGCCAGGCTTGCCTCCGCCAGTGCCCGTGCCAGGCGGAGTGCAGCCGACCGGAGTGTTCGGCGCCGTGCAGGCCACGCCACAGAGGCTCGCGGCTTTCGCCTCGCACGTGCCCTGGGTCGCGCCAGCCGCCGTGATGCACACGTCGCCAGCCGGGCACTGCGAGTCGGCCGTGCACTTGCCGCAGATGTTCTTGGTACCGCCGCCGCCGCAGACGGGAGCTGCCGCCGAGGCGCAGTCGGCGCTCGTGCAGCAGTCGCCCGCGATGCACGCGCACATGCCTGTCGCCGTGCAGTCGGCGGTCGCAGGTGTGCCGCAGCAGAAGTCGGCGGCGTTGCCGCAGGTCTTCGCGGTCGAGGAGCACGCGTTCGAGACGCAAGCGCCCGCCGTGTCGCACAGGAAGCCCGCGCCGTAGCCAGGGTCGTTGTGACAGCTCGTGTCCGTCGTGCACTTGGTGCAAGTGTTGGCGGTGCAAAGGTATCCGGCGTTCGCGCCGGTGCAGTCCGAGTCCAGGTTGCAGTCGCCCGGCACGCACGCGCCCGCAGCGTTGCACACCGACGAGACACCATAGGCGGCCGTACAGCTCGCGTTGTCCGTCCCGGTCTTGCAGTCCGCGCACGAACCCGCCACGCACAGCCCAGCGGTGACCGTCGCGCTGTTGCACTTGGTCTCGGAGCCGGTACAGGCAGGCCCCGTCCCTGTGTCTCCCTTGCCCGAGTCCGCACCGCCATCGTGGCCGACCGCGGAGTCCGTGCCCGAATCGACGGTCGCCGTGGAGTCCATGCCCGAGTCGGTGCCTGTCGTCCCCGTGTCCCTCGCCGTTCCGGTGTCTTTCGTCGTCGCCCCGGTGTCCTTCGCGGTCGTCCCGGTGTCTTTCGTTCCCGTGTCTTTCCGTATGGATCCGTCGGGCATGGAGGTCATGCCGTCCTCCCCGCCGTCCGCCAGCGTCACGCTCGTCGTCGACCCTCCGCAGCCTTCGAACGCTCCGAGACAGCCCACCATCATGGCGGCGCCGAGGACGACGACGGTCGTGTGTGACGTACGGTGCCGCAGGCGCGATTGATCGTTACGCATCGGGAGACCTCCACAAGAAGAGATGGGCCCCGGTGCGACGCGAACTCGCGACGTCGGATAGCTCAAGCGTCGAATAGAGCACCTTCTCCCGTCCACGCACGAGCGAATCGACTCCGAGCCAACGGGGAACAGAGCCCGGCGACGCTGCGACGATGTGGGTGCGCGCCTCCGTCCCGGAGGCGCCGTCGTTCACCTCTGCCTCGGTCCGTGCTATCCGCAGGCCGGCCACACGGAGGCAACCTGGCGATGAGCCGAAAACCCACGAAGTACCTGTTCGTCACCGGGGGGGTGGTCTCGTCGATCGGCAAAGGGCTGGCGAGCGCGGCCGTCGGAGCCTTGCTGGAAGCGCGCGGCCTCCGCATCACGATGGTCAAGCTCGACCCGTACATCAACGTCGACCCTGGCACGATGAGCCCGTACCAGCACGGGGAGGTGTTCGTCACGGACGACGGCGCCGAGACCGACCTCGATCTGGGCCACTACGAGCGCTTCACGAGCGCCCGCATGACGCGCCAGAACAACTTCACCACGGGGAAGATTTACGAGGCCGTCATCTCGAAGGAGCGGCGGGGCGAGTACCTCGGCGCGACGGTTCAGGTCATCCCGCACATCACCGACGAGATCAAAGCGAGGGTGAAGGGCGCGGTCGAGGCGATGCCGCAGCGCCCGGACGTGGCGATCATCGAGATCGGCGGCACGGTCGGCGACATCGAGTCGCTCCCCTTCCTCGAGGCGATCCGGCAGCTCAAGATCGAGGCGGGCACCGGCAACGCGCTCAGCATGCACGTCACGCTCGTCCCTTACATCGAGACGGCAGGGGAGCTGAAGACCAAGCCGACGCAGCACTCCGTGAAGGAGATGCTCAGCATCGGGATCCAGCCTGACATCCTCATTTGCCGCACCAAGTCGCCGCTGAACGACGACACGAAGGGGAAGATCGCTCTCTTTTCGAACGTCGCGATCGAGGCAGTCATCTCTGCCATCGACGTCTCGTGCATCTACGAGGTGCCCATCCACTTCCACACGCAGGGGCTCGACGACCTGATCTGCGACCGGATGAACATCTGGAGCCGTCAGCCGGACCTCGCCTCGTGGCAGCGGGTGTGCGACCGCTTCAAGAAGCCGGGGCGGGGGTCCGTCAAGATCGGCGTCGTCGGCAAGTACGTCCACCTCCGCGACGCGTACAAGTCGCTGCACGAATCGCTCGTCCACGCGGGGCTCGCCAACGACTGCAAGGTCGACCTCGAGTACATCGACTCCGAGACCGTCGAGAAGGACGGCCCCGAGAAGCTGCTCGCGCACCTGGACGCCGTGCTGGTCCCGGGAGGGTTCGGCGACCGCGGCACCGAGGGGAAGATCCGCGCGATCGGCTACGCGCGGCAGAACATGATCCCGTTCTTCGGGATCTGCCTCGGCATGCAGCTCGCCGTCGTGGAGTTCGCGCGCAACGTCGCAGGGCTCGCGGGCGCGAACTCGACCGAGTTCGATCGCGACACGACGTACCCCGTCATCGATCTGCTCCCCGAGCAACGGAACCTCCGCAACAAGGGGGCGACGATGCGGCTGGGCGCATTTGCCTGCTCCCTCCTGCCCAACAGCGTCGCCGCCGACGCGTACGGGATGGTCGACATCTCGGAGCGTCACCGTCACAGGTACGAGTTCGCGAACGAGTACAAGGAGCAGCTCGCGGCCGCCGGTCTCGTGCTCTCGGGGACGTCACCCGACAAGAAGCTCGTGGAGGTCGTCGAGCTGCGCGACCACCCGTACTTCCTCGGCTGCCAGTTCCACCCGGAGTTCAAGAGCAAGCCGCAGGCCGCGCACCCGCTGTTCGCGCGCTTCGTGAAGGCAGCCCTCGACCGCCAGGTGGTCCGCGGACGTGCGATCGTCGAGGCCCGCAAGTCGACCGAGAGCCTGCCGAGCGTCAATTGAGTGGAGCGCAGTCACCCGCACCTCGACTCTGGGCACGGTCACCCCGATCAGGTGCAGGAGCCTGCGCTCGGACGACGCTTCGCGTGGGGCACGGGCGATTCGTCGCTCGGCGAGTGCTCTTCGCGCTGCTCTGTGCGTCCTTCGTCGGCGTCATCGCTGCGGTCGGCGTGGCATGCGACACGGAGAACACCTGTGCGGTCACCTGCCCGACCGGCTCTCGCTTCACGAATGACGGAACGTGCGCGTGTGAGCCGTTCGACGCCGGATACTGCGGCTCCGCGAGCGATTGTCCCGACGCCTTCTGCCCAGCGAGCGCTGCGGTCGACGCGTGCGGCGGCGATCAGCTTTGGTCGACGACCCTGTGCGCTTGCTACCCGCTGCCGGACGCGCGGGTGCCGAAGGACTAGTCGGACGACGTTGGACTCGAGCTCAGGCTCCTCGCGCGCGGATGCGCCACGCGTGAGACGCTCCTAGACCGAGCGCGTCGAGCGCGGGCACGATTTCATCCTCCATCACGGCACGAACGGTGGCGCGCTGCCCCTCCGATTCGAGAACGCCGAGCGCCCGTGCTGCCTTGCGCGCCTTCGGTTCGGCGTCGCGTCCGTGCCAGAATTGCTTCTCGAGGCGGACCAGGATCTGGCCGCCGCGGTCCGCGACTCGCTGCTGCTCCGCGCGCGTCCACTGCGGCGCTCGCCACGCGAAATAGTACCAGCCGAGGCGCGCATGATGGACCTCGTCCGAAACGATGCCGGAGAACAGGGCATGCATGACGGGGTCCTTCGCGCGCTCCATGCACGACGAGAGGAGCGCGCACGAGAGCGTCTCGCTGACCGCGCACAGCTCGAGCATGATGTGATCGAGCCACTCCTGGTCGATCGGCTTTGCCCAGCGCTTGGTGACCGCCTCGGCGTCGATGGTGATGTCGACGTCCCCGCCGCTCAGGAGCTTCGCTGCCCTCATCGCGTAGTCTGCGTGGCGTATCTCGTCCGACGGAGTGCGCGCGGCCGCGGCGACGAGGTCGAACGGCACTCCCAGAAGACTCATCGCCGACGCGAGGTGAGCGAAGAGCTCGACGGCGCCGTACTCTCCGAGCGCGAGCTTCGTCTGCGCGTGCGCGGCCAGCTTGAGCGCGGCGTCGGGATACTTCGAACGGTCGAACTTCTCCCACGGAATGGCGGGGATGCGGCGCGTGAGCTTTCCGGCAAGCGCGCGGTCGTGCTGCCTAGCCAGCGCGGTCTTCGTCAGCACTCGCTTGATGCGAATCGGCATGCGAATCGGCGCGGTCATTTCCCGCTGTCTTGGGCTGGGGGCAAGGAGGCGTCGAAGCAGCACGCCGCCACTCCGAGCGGCGCGTCCTCACGGAAGCTCGCGTCGGCGACGCCGAAGAACGCGTCGGCGGCGACGCCGAGGAACGCGTCGGCAGCGACCCCGGCGAACGCGTCGATCGCGACGCCGAACGTCGCGTCGAAGCAGCACCGCGCGACGGTGAAGGCAATCGCGTCCGGGCCCCCGTCACCGAACGTGTGGACCGCGACGCCGCCGCGGAACGCATCGGCCGCGACCCCGCTGTCCTTCCCGCTTCCGCTTCCGATGCTCGCCACGGCTCCGCCGCAGGCGCAGAGCGGGATCACGCTCGTGGTGATGAGGACGCCGACGAAGAGGCTCCGGGGCACGAACGCGGTCTTCTTTGTCTTCGTGGTCTTGCGGGTACGAATGTCGCGCATGGGAAGTCCTTGGGCCTCGGTGTCGTTCGCCGACGACGAGGGACACGTCGAGCGTACAGCATGATCCGCGCCACACGAGAGGTCTCGATTTCAAGCAGCGCAGCGTCAAGGCCTTGCGCCAGTCTGTGCCATGGCATCCGATCGATGCAGCGACTCTCCAGACGGGGCGTGCGCCTTACGCGGTCTGCTCGAGCAGAACCCCACCGATCGCACGCAGCGTCGCGAGGTCTGTCACGCAGTCCATTTTCGCACACACCGAGGAGCTCGTGACGATCGCCCACTCGACCGCGTTCGTCATCGCGTGCGCGGCGCACACGGCAGCGGTGAGGCTCGGAAACACCCACGAGAGCGTCCCCGGTTCGACGCTCTTCCACCCGTACACGACCAGCACGACGCCTTCGAACACGGCTCTCTCCTTCGTCTTCAGGATGCCCCCCGCTTGACCCACCGTCGCGCCGTTCTATTCCGCCACGGGTGCGTCCATGCGGCGGCTCCGTGACCATTTCGCGTCGTGAGCTCTTGCCGACGGATGCCGTGGGAATTCCGAGAGAGAGAATTGCACTAGGATGAGCGGGTGAACCCCAACGCCAGGCCGCGGTCTCCGTCGCGCGCGCCCGCGCCTGGGTCCGCGGTGGCACGTGGCGATCGCACGGGGGACTACCTTGCGCTCGCGAGCGCCGGCTTTCCGGCGCTGACCGCGACAGGGACGATCCGTCTCGGCGCCATGCGGGCGAGTCGGGCGTGGCCGCTCTTGCCGCTCGCGCCCGCCATCGTCACGGCGATCGCCCTCGCCATGGCGCTGGCCATCGGGATCGTCGGGATCGACCACCTGTCGAGGGTCGCAGACGCGCACGCGTCGATCCAGGCGGCGATGCTCGCAGACACGGTCGCAGCTCGCCTCCTGTCGCTGCCGGCGTCTGCTCGGCTCGAAGCGCTCAAGCTGGCCGCCCGTCGCACCGGCGCCCAGTTCGTCGTCGTCGACGCATCGGGGAACGTCCTCCTCGATGCCAGTCTCGGCACGATGACGCCGGACTTTCTCCGGAAGATCGGCGAGCAGCGTGACGGCCGCACGAGCACGCGTTTCGGGAACGCCCGCTTCTCCGTTCGCCCCGTCGACCCTCCCCCATCCCGTCAGGCGCTCCTCGTGTTCGTCTCGGTCCCCGAGACCCCAGAGGGTGCGCCGGCGCTGATCTCCGCGCTCCTCGCTCTGACGACCTTGCTCGTCGGGATCGCGGGCACGGTCGCGTACTTCGTCGGCCGCGACGCGAACGCCGAGGTCGGGTTCGTGACCGCGCGCATCGCCCAGATCGCTCGCGAGCGGAGCGAACCGACCGGCGAGCCCGTCCCTGTGCGCGCCCTCGACGAGGTGGGCAACCTGACGAGCGAGATCAACGAGCTCCTCGGGCGCTTCGCCTCCGCCGAGCGCACCTACCGAGGCAACCTCGAGCGCGCGCGCGCCGCCGATCGAGATCGCGCAGGGTTCCTCGCTGCGGTGAGCCACGAGCTTCGGAGCCCGCTCAACGCCATCCTGGGCTTCGCGGACGTCCTGGGGACCGAAGTCGACGGCCCGCTGACGGACGCAGCGCGCGAAGAGGTGGAGCAGATCCGCGGCTCAGGAGTCCATCTGCTCGAGCTGATCAACGACATCCTCGAATTCTCGGCGATCGAAGGTGGTCAGCTCAAGCTCACGCGCTCCCGCGTGGACCTCGCGCAGATCGCGAACGAGGTCGTGCGGGAAGCAGGCGGCGTGCTCGGGACGAAGCCAGTCCGGGTCTATGTCGACGGGGAAACGGACGTCTTCGCCCACGCGGACTCCCGACGCGTCCGCCAGATCCTCCAGAACCTCGTGGGGAACGCGATCAAGTTCACGCAGAGCGGCGAGGTCGTGCTCACTCTCCAGCGCGACGGGAGCCGCGCCATCGTCCGCGTTCGCGACACTGGGCCCGGCATCAGCGCAGCCGAACGCGCGATGATCTTCGAGGAATACAAGCAGGCGGGCGAGGAGAGCGTGCGCCGTCGTGGAACGGGGCTCGGCCTCGCGATCGCGCGGCGGCTCGTGCTCATGCACGGCGGCCTCATCACGGTGGAGAGCGAGCTCGGCAAGGGCTCGACCTTCACCGTCACGCTCCCGGTCTGGTTCGACCGCGCATCCTCCGACGGCTCCGGCACCGCCGCCCGCGCGAAGCTCCGATGAACCAGTTGACGAGCGGTGAACCGAAGTGGACGGAGTCCAGCCTGCTGGACGGAGTCCACGTAGGTCCACGGAGTGTCGACGCCGACGGAGGCGTTGACACGCAGTGAACAGTGTCGCCGCGATGCTCATCACGAGGCTCATCCTCGTGCAGGTGGCCGTAGGGACGTTCTCGCTCGTCCTCGTGGGGCTCTTCGCGTCACGGCTCCTCCTGCTCGATCCGGGCGTCGTCTGGGCCGCGCTCCCTGCGACTACGATCGCGGGCGCGACGCTCTTCGTCACCGCGTGCGGGCTGACGTTCGTCGTCACGCGCCCCCTCCGGAAGACGCTGCAGGGGCTGACCGTCGGTTCGTCCAGCGTCCCACCGGCCGATCTGGTCCGCCTCTACGCGCTCCCCGCCAAGCTCACGTTCATGGATACGCTCGCTGCGCTGCTCGTCGGCGTCGCGACCCTCTTTCGGCCCCTGCGTCCTCCGACGAGCGACCTCGTGACTCAGGTGTCCCTCGTCCTTCTCGGCGTCACGTTCGCGAGCGCGGCTGTGCTTCCGATGTACGTGATGCTTCGGTCGCAGGTCGCCATGGTCCTCGAGGTCGCGCCGCTCGCCTCCGTGCGCGAGGCGCTCTTCCTCCTCGCCAGCCGCGCCCGGACGCCCGAGAGCAGCTACGTCCGCCTGCGGTTCGTGTTCGCGGTCACGGTGCCCGTCACGTTCGTCGCGCTCGGCGCTTCCCTGCTCGTGCAGGCGCACGCCCGCGCGTACGACACCGCCGCGAGAGAGGACGAGGTGACGCGCGTCGCTCAGGGAGCGTTCGATCTCGTCGGAGGGAGCACTGCCGGTCGCGCGGGCGCAACCTCGGCGGCTCTGGCGCACGGGCTCAGTGTCACCATCGACGAGGGGAGGGCGTCGTTCCGGGTCGTCCGCGACGACGAGGGAATGACCTCGATGCAGGTCCCGCTCGACGATGGACACGCGAGCCTGAAGTTCCCGGCAGGCGCATACAGTCCGATCATCTGGGTGTACGGCCTGCTCGCGCTCGCGGGTACTGTGCTCGCGGGGGGCCTCGGGTCGCGCCTCGGGCGCCGTTTCGTGGCCGACGTCGCGATCGCCACGCGCGCGGTGCGCGAGACCGGCGCTGCCGACGTTCTCCGCGGGTCGCGCGTCCGTCGTGAAGCCAGGTTCGACTCGGTCATCCTCCTGATGGACGCGATCGACTTGCTTGGCGGTGTTTTCCGCGAGTTCGCCTCCGCCCAGGAGCGCGCGATCGACGCGCGCGCGGCCACCGAGCGCATGCGCGGGCTCTTCCTCGCGTCGATGAGCCACGATCTGAAGGGGCCGCTCAACGCCATCCTCGGGTTCGCCGACCTCGTCTCGCGCAGCCCGCTATCTGCCGCGCAGCAGGAGAGCCTGACCATCATCGAGCAGCGCGGGCGCGAGCTCTTGATGCTGATCCACACGGTGCTCGACTCGGCGCGCGCGGAGGCGGGCGAGCTCCGGGTGAGCCCGGAGTGGACGATGGTCGGCGACGTCGTGATGTCGGCGGTCCTCGATGCGCGCGACCTCGCGGTCGGTGCGCCGGTCGAGATCGTCGCGGAGATCCAGCCCGGAGTGCCGCGGCTCTACGCGGACGGCTCCAGGCTCGTGCAGGCGCTGACGGCGGTCATCCAGAGCGCGGTGCGCTTCACTCAGCAAGGGGCCGTGCACGTGCGCGCCACGCTGTCGACCGACGCAAGCGCGCGAACGAACGCCGCCTCCACGACCGTGCTACGCATCGACGTCGAGAGCTCTGGACGCAGCGCGCCGGGCACTGATCGCGAGAAGCTCTTCGACGCGTTCAAGGACACCGATCGGGCCCGACAGCACGGGAGCCTCGGCCTGGGGCTTTCGCTGGCGCGGTCGATCGTCGAGCTTCACGGCGGAACGCTCGACGGCTCGGTCGCGAAGGGAGGTGGCACGGTGTTCCACCTCACCATGCCGACGGAGGCGGAGCAGGTGCTCGCGGCGCTGCGGCGGCCGTGAGTGGGCATGCGGGTTCGTCGCCTTCTCCTTGCGGGGAGCTTGGAGGCGGGAAGGGAGGCGATAGCCTCCGCAGGAATGCCGACGGACGCCCGAGGAGAAGCGAGAGACTCCCTCGGAGTGCCGAGCGACGCGCGAAATTCGACTGGAGCTTCCCGAGGCGTGACGACGGCCGCTCTCGGTGTACCGATGGCCGCTCAAGACACACCGAGAGCGGCGCTCGAAGTGCCGGCAGACGCCCAGGCTTCGGCGAGAGTGGCCGCAGGCGTGACGAGAGACTCTCGAATCAGAACGAGAGCGTCCCGCAGAACTGAGAGCGAGGCCGTCGGAAGACGGAGAGCGGCTCTCGTCGCGACCCGGGCCGCCGTCGCCGCACCGAGAGCGGCCGTCGCCGCACCGAGAGCGGCCGTCGCCGCACCGAGAGCGGCCGTCGGCACACCGAGAGCGGCCGTCGGCACACCGAGCGCGGCAACAGCGACACCGAGAGCGGCCGTCGGCAGACCGAGAGCGGCCGTCGGCACACCGAGCGCCCTCTCTCGAGACATCGAGAGCGTCCCTCGCCCTTCCGAGGGAGGCTCAGGTCGAATTTCGGGAGGCGCTCGGCATTCCGCGGGCCTCTCTCGGCATTCCTCCGGCCTCTCTCGGTATTGCGAGAGAGGCTCCAGGAGCTCGTCGCGCGAATCTCGCGGTGATTTGCGAGGCTCGCGGCAGAGGGAGCGGCTCGCTCGACACCGAGAGAGGCGCTTCGCGCGGAGCAAGAGAGGCTCTCGGTGGCGCTCGAGCGGCGATCGACGCAGCTCGGGTCACCCCGCGAGCAGCTCGAGAAGCGACCAACGCGCTTCGGGAGCCTCTCGCTACGGCGAGAGCCGCCCTTACAGCCGCTCGAGCACGACCGCGAGCCCCTGCCCGCCGCCGATGCACGCGCTGCCGACCGCATAGCGTCCGCCCGTACGCGCGAGCTCGTACACGAGGTGCGCCGTGATGCGCGCTCCGCTCGCTCCGAGTGGGTGACCGAGGGCGATGGCGCCGCCGTTCACGTTCGTCTTCGCGCGATCGAGGCCGAGCTCCTTCTCGACCGCGAGGTACTGCGGCGCGAACGCCTCGTTGACCTCGACGCGGTCCATGTCGGACAGCTTCAGGCCCGCACGTGCGAGCGCGCTCTGGATGGCAGGCGCCGGGCCGATCCCCATCAGGCTCGGGTCGACGCCCGCGACGCCCCACTGCACGACCCTCGCGAGCGGCTTGAGCCCCTTCGCCTGGGCGAACTCGGCGGTCGTCAGCACGAGAGCTGCCGCGCCGTCGCAGATGCCGGACGCGTTGCCGGCGGTCACGACGCCGTCCTTCTTGAAGACCGGGGCGAGCTTTGCGAGCGTCTCGAGCGTGGTCTGCGGGCGCGGGTGCTCGTCCTTCTCGAAGCTCGTGCTCCCCTTCTTCGACGTGAGCGTCACGGGCTCGATCTCGTCCTTGAAGATGCCTCGCTCCTGCGCCGAAGCCCAGCGCTGCTGGCTGAGGAGCGCGAACTCGTCGCAGGCCTGACGGGAGATGCCGTACTTCACGGCGAGGTTCTCGGCCGTCACGGCCATCGGGGTGTTGCAGTAGCTGTCGGTCAGCGCGGACCACAGCGTGTCCTCAAGCTGGGGGGACTTCCCGAAGGCAAAGCCTTCGCGACCTCCGCGGATGACGTGCGGCGCCTGCGTCATGTTCTCCGTCCCGCCGACGAGCACCGCTTCGTGGTCGCCGAGCAGGAGCTGCTGCGCCCCCTGCACGATCGCCTCGAAGCCCGAGCCGCAGAGGCGATTCACGGTCAGCGCCGGGGTCGTGATGGGGATGCCGGCCTTGAGGCCGATGTGGCGGGCGCAGTAGATGGCGTCGACGCTCGACTGGAGCACGTTGCCGAAGATGACGTGGCCGATCGCGTCAGCGGAGACGCCGGACTGCGCCAGGGCAGCCTTGGCTGCGACGACGCCGAGATCATTGGCCGACAGCCCCTTGAGGCTGCCTTGCATCGTGCCAAACGCGGTCCGCTTGGCGCCGACGATGACGATGGTCTTGGAAAGCTGGGACATGGGCGCTCTCATTCGTTCGGGTGGGCGCTGCTAGAAGCGCAGCGGGTGGGTGGGGGCGTAGCACAGACGGCCGAGGGAAGGCTCGTCGCGCGCTCGACCTGCTGTCGCGCGCTCCCGCGCTAGTTGGAGCACACGCCGCTTGTGCACGATCCGCCCATCGGCGTTCCCGAGTCGCACGGGAGGAGGTTGCACTCCGTGCTTCCGCTCATGCCGCACCCCACGCAGCAGGCGGTGCCGTAGCAGACGCCCCCGGTCGAGCATGGGCTGCCGCTCGTCACAGGGTTATAGACGCACGAATTCGACATGCAAGTCGGCAAGGGTCTGGCGCATTCGGGCGGTGGTGGGCAATCGGTCGCCGTTGCGCACTCGAAGCACCCTGTTCCGATCTTCCCGCGGACGCATACAGGGGTCGGGGCTGCGCAAGCGGGCGTGCACACGGCGGCGTCGCCCGCATCCGGACCGCCGTCCGGCCGTTCGGCGGCATCGAACGCGTCGCGATGAGCGTCGTGGACCGGGGCGTCCGTCGCTGCCTCGTGCGCCTCGCTCCTCGCGTCACGCACGTCTTCCCGGGATGAGTCCGTGGTCGGGTGTCCGTCGCGTGCCGCGTCTGCAACTACGTGACCGCCGTCGCGTCCTGCGTCCGTCGTCGCGTCGCGCTTCCCGCCCTCCGCCCCTGCCTCGGGACCGGTCAAGTCGGTGAAGCCGACGATGTCTGCGCACGCTGTCCCTGTGCATACAGTGAGCGTGCATACGGTGAACAAAAGGAAGAAGCGATGCGAGCGCATGCGGTGGGGATGTAGCGCGGAACGGGCTGCCGGTGATCAGTCCATGCGCGCCGACGGCCTCCTTCGACTCAGATGCGCTGTGCAGGTTTGACATTCGCGGCGATCCTCCTATTTCATCTGCTGACCATGGCGAGCGACGCGCCCGAGGTGGAAGACGTGTTCCGGCTCGCCGGCACATCGGTCGAAGGGCGGTTCGGTGTCGAGCGCGCCATCGCGGAAGGGGGCTTCGGCGTCGTCTATCGCGCCCGTCAGGAGGCGCTCGATCGCCCCGTCGCGATCAAGGTGTTGAAGACGCCGGAGGGTCTCGGCGTCGCGGCGCAGGATCACTTCCTCGGCGCGTTCGCAGCGGAGGCTAGGACCATCGCGCGGATCACGCACCCGAACATCGTGCAGGTCTACGACTTCGGCGTCTCGGTGATGCCTTCGGGCGAGCGCGCGGCCTGGATGGCGCTCGAATGGCTGACGGGGCTCACGCTCGAGGACGAGCTCTACGCGCGCCGCGGAAAAGGCGGACGGAACCCTGCAGACTGCCTGCGGCTGCTCCGGCCGGTGCTCGGCGCGCTCGCGACGGTGCATGCTGCCGGAGTCGCTCACCGCGATCTCAAGCCAGCGAACATCATGCTGGTGCCCATGTCGGGCGGCACGGTGCCGAAGCTGCTCGATTTCGGGATCGCGAAGATCATGCGGGCGGACGAGGACGCGCCCGTGAGCCACAGGGCGACGCGCTCGCAGCACATCGCGTTCTCTCCCGCGTACGCCTCGCCGGAGCAGGTGAGTCACGGTCGCTCCGGTCCGTGGACCGACGTCCACGCGCTCTCCTTGATCATGACCGAGCTGCTCACCGATCAGCCTCCGCTCGAGGGGACGACCTCGACGCACTTGTTCCAGCAGATCCTCGACCGGGCGCGCCCCACTCCTGCCCGGTTCGGCGTCGACGTCGGCGCGTGGGAGGCGGTCCTTGGCCGTGCCGCCGCGGTGACTCCGGCGGAACGGTATGCGGATGCGAGCGAGCTCCTCGAGGCCCTCGAAGCGACTCTCGGCGACGCGTCACACATCTCCTCGGCCGCGCCGGTGGAGAACGTGACTCCGTCCGATACTCCGGTCGTGACGCCGGTGGACGCCCGGTCGCCGTCCGTCGTCGCCGCGCAGAGGACTCCTCCGGGTGTCACCGTGCAGCTCGAGCCAGCCCTCCGCCGCTCCGCCCGAGCGCGTGCTCGGTGGATCGTAGCGCTCGCGGGCGTGTCGCTCGCCGCGATCGGCGTCGCCATCGTCGCGAGCGCCGGCAGGCACCCCCTCGCTCCCTCGACGCTCGGCAGCGTAGCCGTAGGCACATCGACCCGCGCGACGTCCGTCGAGGTCGTCGCAAAGCCACCGCCGACTGGCGCCCCCGAGCCGGCCCCGTCCGTCGCGTCGGCTCCTCCCGTCGCGCCGACGATTCCTGCTGCGCACGCGAGCGGCGTACCAAAGGATCGACCGAGACCCGTCTCCGCGATGACGGCATCGCCGCCACCGCTGCCACCGGCACCCGCTGCAACGAAGCCGACGGTCAACTGCAACCCTCCATTCACGATCGACCCGACAGGTCAGAGGCACTACAAGCCCGAGTGCGACAACTGACCATGCGACGCCCGCGACGACTCGCGTACGACCGCTCTGTTCCGTCGAGCTTCACGAACGCCGTCCGAGGACGCCCCATGAAACTCATCGCACCGACGATCGCTCTCGCTGTCGCGTCCGTGCTCGCTCCGGCCATCGCTCGTGCAGACGACAAGGCCGACTGCATCGCTGCCTTCGACGCTGGCCAGGCAGCGCGCAAGGACGGCAAGATCTCGCTGGCGATCCGGAAGTTCGCGCAGTGCGCGCGGGACGTATGCCCACGTTCGCTCCAGACCGCGTGCGTCGAGCAGGCCACCGAGTCGACCGCGCTGCTGCCGTCAATCGTGCTCTCGGCGACGGACGGTGCGCGCGATGAGCTGACTGCCGTACGGGTGAGCATCGACGGCGTGGTCGTCGCGAGCACGCTCGACGGGAAGGCGATTCCGATCGACCCCGGGCTCCACACGTTTCGGTTCGAGGCGGCAGGCCTCGCGCCGCTGGAGCGTCAGCTTCCGGTCAAGGAGGCGCAGAAGGGGCAGGCGATCGCCGTCCAGATCGGCCCGACGGCTGCGGTTGCGCCCGTCCCGGACGGAGCGCGATGGTCGTCGACGCGCTGGGCAGGCGTGGGCGCGGGCGCTGGCGGTGTCGTCGGCATCGTGGTCGGGGCCGTCTTCGGTTCGCTGGCCTTCTCGCAGTGGAGCACGGCACAGAGCGACGCGAAGCAACCCGGAAACCTCCCCGCGGGGCAGAGCGCGAAGGCCGCTGGCGAGACCGACGCGACCGTGTCGACGGTGGCCTTCGTCGCAGGTGGAGCGCTCGCCGCCGGCGGCCTCGTACTGTTCCTCGCGAGCCCGTCGAAGTCGTCGTCGACGAGCGCGAGCATCGCTCCGTCACCCGGCGGCCTCGCCGTGCTCGGGACGTTCTGACGGCTCCGGCCGTGTCGCGGAGGGAGCGTCGCCTGCCGGGCGATCGCGACGTGCGTGCCGAGCAAGGCATCCTACGATGCGTGCGAAAGCCGCGAGGTGTCCTATGAAAGCAGCCGTCTATTACGCCAATGGTGGGCCCGAGGTTCTCAAGTACGAGGACGTCCCTGATCCGAAGTGCCCCGCGGACGGGGTCATCGTCGACGTCGAGGTGATCAGCGTGGAAGGGGGAGACTCCCTCCACCGGTCGCGCTCGCCGTTCACGGACATGCCGCACATCGTCGGCTATCAGTGCGCCGGGACGATCTCCGAGGTGGGACCGAACGTGAAGGGGCGGAGCGTCGGCCAGAAGGTCGTCGCCCTCATGCCCAGCGGGTCGCACGCCGAGAAGGCCGCCGCGAGCGCATCGACGACCTGGCTCGTTCCGGATGGGGCGGATCTCACCCACGTCGCCTGCATTCCCGTCGCCTTCGGGACGGCGCACGAGGCGCTCTTCGCCCTCGGCCACCTGGAACGTGGGCAGACCGTGCTCGTCCACGCAGGGGCCGGCGGTGTCGGCATGGCCGCGATCCAGATGGCGAAGGCCGCCGGGGCCAGGGTCGTGAGCACCGCGTCGACCGCGGACAAGCTCGCTCGCCTCCGCGAGCTCGGGCTCGATCACGGCGTGAACTACAAGGACGACGTGCTCGTCGACGCCGTCGCGAAGGCGGTCGGCCCGAACGCGGTGCACCTCGTGGTCGACACGGTCGGCGGCAAGACCCTTCAGGACTCCGTCGGTTGTCTCACGTACCGGGGACGTATCGTGAACCTCGGCGTCGCCGGCCGCGACCTCGTCCCGTTTCAGCCGCTCCCGCTCTGGGGGAAGAATGCGAGCCTCACGGGGCTCAGTCTCATGACCTCGCTCGCGAACGACTACGCTCGAACGTACCAGGTCATCGCCGAGTGCATCGCGCGGGTCGTGAAGGGCGAGCTTCGGGTGATCATCGACAGAAAGTTCCCGCTGCGTGACGCCGTCGCCGCGCACACGCACGTCGAGAGTCGCTCGGTCTTCGGCCGCGTCGTGATGCTCCCTCGCGGGTAGGTCCTCCCCCGCTGTGGCGCTCTGCGGCGGCGAGGCGTAACGCGCCGCCGCGAGCTCGAACGGTTGCGGTCGACCGCGCCGGTCGAGTGTCAGTGTTTGCTGCGTCCCCATCTTGCATGTCTCGTCGCTCAGTGAATCGCGACGCGACACGAGTGCGGTCTTCAGGCGGCAGAGGCCGTCGAGGAGCTTCGTATGCATTCCGGCAAGACCATCGAGCGTGCGCCTGACTACTTCGTCGCAGGGCTCCTGCTCACGTCGAGCTGCTCCCTTCCGACGTTCACCACGCTGACCGACGCTGGGTCCACGGCACAGTCGCCCGACCGAGTGCTCGCTCCGGACGGCGCGACGCGGTCTTCTTTCCCCGATGGCGCGCCGGCGACGGACGCGCCGCCGTACGTGATGGACGATGCGGGAGGCGTGGTCGTCGTGTCCGGCGACCTCGACTTCGGAGCGACCGATTGTGGAGCGACCGCCGCGCCGCGGACCGTCACCGTCAGGAACATCGGCAGTGCCCCGTTCACGGTGACCGCAGAGCTCACGAACGGTACCTCGTCCGCCTTCGCTGTCACGCTCTCGAGCGGCATCGTCCCGGCCCACGGCGAGACCACGATCACGGTCACGCCTGTGCCGGTCCCGAGCACCGCGGCCGCGCCGTGGAGCTATACCGACACGTTGACGGTTCATACGAGCGTCAGTGGCGACGTCCCTCACCTCATCCCCGTGTCCGAGACCGCGCAGGGAGCCATCCTGGAGTTCGACACGCAGGGGATTCCGTTCGGCGCCGTGCCCGTCTCCTCCGCGCAGAGCTTCACGTTTCATGTCCTGAACTCCGGGAACGTGAATGCAGCCGTCACGCTGTCTCTCGGATCCGTCGGCGCCGGCACACCGGGATCTGCGTTCGCCGTGACTCAGGACACGTCCTCCGTGCCGTCGGGCGAAAACCTCACGGCGAGCGCGACGTTCTCTCCGACGACTCTGGGCGCGCAGTCGAGCTCTGTCGTGCTCGCGCCCGCACAAGGCGTCCCGTTGTGCGGTCCGCTCCCGTCCCCCGTCGTTCTCTCGGGCGTCGGTGAGACCGGCGGCTTCATGGTCAGCGACAGCGCTCTCACCTTTGGTCCTACGGCGTGCGGAACGACCGCAGCGGCGCGGTCGATCACGCTGACGAATACCGGGAACGCTCCGCTCACTTGGTCGGCCGTTCTCGGGAACGTGAGCCCCGTCCGGTACACGGTACTGCCGCAGATGACCGGCGCTCTCACCGCGGGCGGGTCCACGACGCTCATGATTGGAGCCGGCCCGATCCCAGAGGAGTCGAGTGTAAGGAGCGACTTCTACGCCGATACGCTCACGTTCAATACCAACGTGGTCGGCGACGAGCCGCACGTCGTGGCGCTGCATCAGACCGCGAGCGGCGCGATCCTCGCATTCAATCCCGCCACGATCGACTTCGGAGACGTGCCCGCCGGCACGACGGCCACGGGGCACTTCCAGGTAGTGAATACGGGAAACGCGGACGCCCACGCGACCCTAACGTCGGCTTCATCGAGCTTCGCCGTGACGCCCCAGGCCACAACCGCGATCGGCGCGGGAATGGACGTGACCTTCACGGGCACGTTCATGCCTGGGACGAACACGACGCTCACGACCGGAGCGTTCTCGATGGCGTCGATCGATCCGCTCTGCGCCCCGCTGCCGCAGCCCTTGCCCGTTTCGGGGACGGGGACGAGCGGTGTCGTTGCGTTCGCGCCAGGCGCGCTCACGTTCGGCAACCAGACGCCGTCGGGATTCACCGCGTGCGGCACCCAGGCGTCGTCCCAGCAGATCAAGTTCACGAACAGCGGAAACCAGAGTTACACCATCGTCCCGGCGCTGGAGCTCGGCGCGGCCTCGCCGTACGAGCTCACGATGTCGCCGAAGAGTGGCACGGTCCAGACTGGAGGAACCGTGACCCTCAAGGTCACGCCCAGGCGGATCCCTCAGAGCTCCGCGGTTCCCGGCAGCTATGGCGACACCCTCACCGTGACGACCAACGCCGCGGGCGACACCGCGCCGCACATCATCCCTCTGACCCAGAGCGCGTACGGCGTCATTCTCACGGGCGCACCGAGCTCTATCCAGTTCCCCCCGACGATCGTCGGGGAGCAGAGCGCCTACTCGATCGGAATCACGAACAGCGGAAACGCCGGCGCGACGCTCGCGTGGACGGCGATATCGGATCCATCGTTCTCTTTCGGTCAGAATGCCTTGGCGCCTCCCGGCGGTGTTCCGACGAGCCTGTCGGCGTTCTTCCAGCCGGTGGCGGCGCAGGCCTACATGGCTACGGCGACCTTCGGCGTCACGGCGGAGACCATCCTCTGTCAACCGATCCCGACGACGCACATGAGCCTCTCGGGCACCGGGACGATGGGCTCGACAGTGACGGTGACGCCACAGGTCGACTTCAACACGGTGCCGTGCGGGACCTCGGGAGGCTCCCGTGCCGTGACCGTGAAGAACAACAGCACCGCGACGATCATGTGGAACGCCACGCTACCCATGGGCTCGCGCTTCTCGATCGGCGGTCCGGCCAGCGGAACGCTCGCCGCCGGAGCCTCCGCTGACATCACGGTGTCGTCCAACGTCATTCCGGTGAGCACGTCCACGACCACCGCCGCGAACGGATTCGGCAGCCAGCTGACTGTCACCACCAGCGCCACCGGCGATTCGCCGCACGTCGTCGCGATCCTCGAGACCGCCTCCGGGGCAATCCTGAGCTTCGATCCGCCGATGCTCAACCTGCCACTCGCGCAGGAAGGTTCACCGATCTCCTATCAGGTCGTGAACACCGGAAACCTTGCGGCGACCGTCACGCTCACGCTGAGCAACACCGGTGCTGCATCGCTGACGCTCGACGCGCCCACCGCGGGTACGGCCTCGAACGGGATCCCGCTCCTAGGCGCTGTCACCGAAGCGATGGCGTCGCTTCCGTCGACCGACGCCACCGTGAGCCTCGCGGCCGCGGCGGGGACGGTGCTCTGCCAGCCCGCGCCGGCGCCGATGACCATCGTCGCCAATTAGGCCAGCGGGATGGCGTTCGATTCAGACGCTATCCCCGTGGAGCGTGAGGCCCAATCGTCGAAGTGACACGTTATCTCGAGCGAGTAAGAGGCAGTGGCCCTCGCCGTCTCTGTCTCCTGCCGACCCGAGAGTCACCGGCGTCTCGGCGACTACGGGCACTCCGACGGGCCAGGAAGCGTGCACGTCCCGGACGTTCCGCCGTCGAGCGCGGTGCCGGTGCAGCGCGCGGGTGAAATGCAGGAGGGGCCCGTGACCGTGTTGCAGGCCGCATTGTCTGCGGCACGCGCGACGCACTGGTCGCCGCCGTCGTTCAGCTTGAGGCAGACCGACAGCGCGCAGAGGTTGTCCACGCCGTTCACTCGACCGCAGGGCGTACCGGGCCCGGTCGAGACAGCGGCCTGGCAGGTCCTGTACGTCGCGAGCGAGCTCTTCGATACGCAGTAAAGGCCGAGCGAAGTGTCGCATCCGGCCGACGTCTCGAGCGTCGGATCGCATGCGGCGCCGACCGTGGTCGCGGACGTCTGGCAGGTGCCGCCACCGGCGTCGGCTGCGATGACGCAGCTGAGCCCGGTCCCGCACGCCTGCGTGCTGCTGCACGGACCACCGACCGTCGTCGTGTAGGCGATGCAGGTCCCCTTGTAGCAGTCGAGCGTCGGGCCGCAGGTGGTGAGCGCGAGGCACGACGCGCCAGCGCTCGGCGCCGGCTGACAGGCTCCGCAGGTGGCCTGCGGGGGGATTGCGCAGAACGCGCTCGAGCACTGCGCAGCGTGCGTGCACGCGCTGCCGGTTGCGCCAGGGCCCGACACCTGGTTGCAGGCGGTCGGCGGCTTCAGGTCGAGGTCGTCGGCGCACGTCTCGCCGGTTTGAGCCGCGGCGCAGCCCGACGTGTGGCTCGCGCTGTTTCCGTTGGCCGGGGCGAGAAAGGAGTCCTGACAGCTCAGGAGCTGTCGAGCGACGCAGGTGCCGCCGTCGCCGTAATCCGTGAGCTGCGCCGCCGGGTTGCACCGTGCCTGGAGCGCGCAAACGGCGCTCGCGCTCGACGCACACGCGGCCACCTCGGCGTCGGTGAGCGTCCCGGGGCTGGTGCCCTTGCCGGCATCGTGTGTCGTGCCCGCGTCGTGCGTCGTGCCGGCGTCGTGCGCCGTGCTGGCGTCGCGCGTCGTGCTGGTCTTTCCGGCGTCGGTCGCGACCGCGGCCGTCGAGCCCCCGCACGCGAGGAACGTGCTGGCGACACCGAACGAAAGCGACGCGACCGTGGCTACGGCAAGACCGGCGCGGAGAGACCGAACATGCGGGCGAGGATTCATGACGCTCGTTGTGTCACGTTTCGGCACCGCAGGCTGCACGGCGTTCGACACGCGCCTACTTCGACGCGGGCGGTGCCTGGGGGGCCTGCGTCTCGTCCTGGATGCACGACGACACATCGAAGAAGAAGAACGCGAAGGTTGCCTCGTCCGCCTTGAGCGGCGCCGAGCAGCCGGTCTGCGGGTATCCATCGGCGACCAGCTCCTGACCGTCGCCGTCGACATGCATGTCGAGGTGAACGCCGCGGCCGCACTGGTCTGCAGCCGGTAGACCCGCGGGTGTGTCGACGGTGAAGATCCTCGGACCGATGGTCTTCGAGGGCGTGCCGTCCGGCATCGAGTTCGGCGATGATGCCCAGGTCACCGTCGAGCCGCAGGCGAGCTTGTCGACGTTGTCGAAGATGTCGTCGGGGTTGATCTGCCCCTTCGCGACGCCGGGGTCGCTCGCGAACACTGCGCCCGACGGCAGCGGTATACCCGAGTAGATGTGCGCGAGCCACGACGCGAGCGCCGCCGCCTTCGGGAACGACGTGACCAGCGACACCGGGGCCGACCCTGGGGGCGCGCCTCCCGGGATGTCGCCAATACCCGTGACGGAGTTGCCGGCGGCCAGCTCGCCGAGCCTCCGATCCGGGCTGAATTTGTACCAGGTGTACTGGAAGTCCGTAGTGAAGATACGGCCACCGTTGTTCAGGTAGTCGGTCATCCACGCGAACGTGGGCGACCCGTACGTCCCCTTCGAATCCGGAGCCTCGTCGCACTCGCACGAGAGCACCGCGACGTCGTAGTCGTTGATCGTCCCCTTGCCCGTCGACGGGAGCGCGCCCGAAGGGTCACCCCACAGCTTCGTCGCCGACGTCCACGACGGGTCGGCGCCCCCGATCGACGGGGACTCGAGGCTCCCGTAGTATACGTGGATCGCCTTGCTCGGCCCGTCGGTCTCCGAGCCGAACTCGGAGGGGTCGATGCCGACCTTGGGCAGCATGCACCCCATCTGGTCGCAGCCCCCGGTGGTCAACGCGATGTGAGGCATGCTCCCTTCGCTCTGGGTCTTCGGCAGCCGCGTGAGGTTCGGGTCCGTCAGCGGGTTGTCCTTGCATGCATCGACGACCGCGAGCGTCGTCTGGCGTCGCCACTTGCCGATCTGAACCACGAGCGGAATGTCGTGACCCGCGGGCACGCCGTGCAAGACGAAGTGGCCCGTGGGGTCGCTCAGCGCCGTCGAGATCGGCGCCCCCGAGATGGGTACGCCGCAGCGATCGCACCGGAGAAGCGCAGGATCGGACGGATTGACCCCGTGCGACAGCGGCGTGAGCGGCTCGGTCGGAATGAACACCTGGACGTCGTACAGCGGAAGCATGCCGTTCGGCGCGTAGGCGTAGCCGCTCACAGTCGTGTCGTCGCCCGGATAGCAAGTCGGGACCTGGCACGCGAATCCAGAGCATGCGTCGGCGTTCCCGCCGTCCGCCAGGGCGTCGCGAGATGCGAAGGCGTCCAGCAGCGTGCCGTCGCGCGGCGACGTATCGGCGGTGCTGTCGCGAGGTGCGTCGAGAGTGCCGTCCCGAGGCGCGTCGACGGTGGCGTCTCGCGGCGACGCGTCGCCAGGCGGGTGCAGCGCGGAGTCTGCGCTGCCGTCCGCCGCGCTGACGGCGTCGGCGACGGCCCCGTCGGGCAGCGACCCGTCGGCCTTTGGCGTCGTCGCATCGGTGTGGGGCACGGACGCATCCGTGTGCGGCGGAGTCGCGTCGTGCGACGCCTCGTGTGCGACGTCGTGAAGAGCATCGTGCGAGCTGTCCTGAGCTGCGTGCGCATCGACGACGGGTGCGTCGGTCGTCGAGGCGTCGAGCCCGGACGACGTGGGCGCGTCGTAAGCCGCGAGAGCGGCGTCGAGCCAGCCTGGCGTACAGTTGAAGCCGGGCGGGGTCGGGGGCAGTAGCGTTTGCACCGTCGGGGCGTCGGGGCCCCCCGAGTCGAAGCAGAAAGGACACGGAGGCTGGGCTTCATCGCTACCGCACGCCGCGACCAGGAGCACCGCCGAGAGCGACAGCAGACGCGCGACGGTAGGCATGCGTCCATTCGAACGGGGTTTGCAGGCACGCGCAAGGGGCGAGGCTCTCGCGTCGATTCCCGCTAGTTCACCGCGAACGTCAGGTTGAACGCGGGGACGCTCTCCACCTTCTTGCCCAGATCGAGCGGCCGGTGCGCCCGCGACACCGCGTCCATCACGCCGACGATCGAAGCGTAGGGGGTCTCGTTCTCCGTGTGAAGGACGGCCTGATCGAACTTCCTGTCGGACGCGGCTTTGTGGGCGCCGGCGGTCGCCCACTCCGACGCGACGCGGACTGCGAGCTCCGGATAACGCACGACGCGGACCGGGCCTTCCATCGTGACCACCTCGTTCCGGGCGACCTCCGACGACGAGAGCACGGCGCCCCCCTGCTTCCAGACGAGCGCGAACTTTCCCTCCGGCCGCATCTCGATGTGCAGCTGCTTGCTCGGGCCTTCCACGATGGGCGTCGGCATCGGCGGCCCCGGCACCTGCGCGTCCGCGTTGATCCGCACCATGTGGCTCCACACGGCCGTGATCAGCAGAAAAGAGATCGTGACCATCAGCAGGTCGATCATCGGGATCATGTTGATCTCGGAGTCGACCGACCTCCGCCCGCCCGCGCCTCCACCGCTCTCGACGTTGACTCCACCCATGACGAGCTCCTCCGTGGCCGACAGGAGCCAGCCGGGGAGTCTGACATCGTGCAGAGCTTCGAGTTCCCGGAAGAGGTCAGGAAGCGCCCGCTTCTCGCTCGCGTCGGATGTGCTCTCGCGTGTAACCTGCGACGGTGCCACGCGTAGGGGAGGATCTGACACCGGCTATCTCGCTCGTCCGGGAGATACTCTCTGGTCGCGCGGGCGCCGTGTGGGTCGCGGAGCACCGCACGCTTCGCACGCAGGTCGTCGTCAAGTTTCTCCGCTCGCGTCCGGCGGGAGCAGGCGAAGGCCTGAAGGACAGTCTGCTGCGGCTCGACGGGCTGCTCCGCTTCGTCCGGGACGTCGCGGCTTACGCGAACGTCAAGAGCCCGCACGTCGCGCAGGTCGTCGATCACGGTCTCTCCGACGACGGGGTGCCGTTCATCGTCACCGAGCTGCTCGACGGCAACGACCTCGGCGCCCGCGTCGAGGCGGGCGGGCCGATGCCGCTCGCCGATGTGGAGCAGGTCATCTCGCAGACGTGCAAGGCGCTCGCGCGCGCCGAGGAGCGCGGCATCGCCCACGGCGACATCAAGCCGACGAACATCTTCTTCGCGAACGTCGGCGGGAACGAGATCTTCGTGAAGTTGCTCGACCTCGGCATCGCGAAGGCGAGCGCCTCGCGAGATGGCGTCGGTCACGTGACGAAGAGCGCCGCGCCGAGGGGTACGCCGTTCTACATGAGCCCCGAGCAGGTCGTCGGTGGAGAGACGGATCAGCGAGCCGACGTATGGGCGCTCGGTGTGGTCGCGTTCGAGGCGCTCACGGGGACGAAGCCGTTCCACGGAGAGACCACGAGCAGCCTCGCGCTGGCGATCTGCAGCAGCCCGATGCCCGTTCCGTCGACGTTCAATCCCTCGCTCTCCGCGGCCGTCGATCGCTGGTTCGCGCAGGCGTGCGCGCGGGAGCTCACGGCGCGCTTCCACACTGCGAGGGAGCTCGCGGAGGCGCTTCACCAGGCGCTCGTCACGCCTGTTCCCGGGCTGATGCCGGTCGTCGCGCCCACGCCTCGAGAGCCGTCCGTCCCCGACGCGATCGAGGCGCCCCCACCGCCGGCGATGGCGGCACCCGAGCCTGGCCCCGCGCACGCCGCGACGGTCGACGTGCTCGGGACGACAGCTCAGGGAATCGGGGCGAAGCTCGATGAGCCGGCAGCGGCTCCCCTCGGGCGAACCCAGCGGCTCGCGGTCCTCACGGCCGATGCCGCCGCGCCGTCGCCGCCGGAAGGAGACCCCGAGCCCGCAGCAGGTCCATCGCCGGAGGAGCCTCTCGTCGATCCCCTCCTTTCGACCTTCCTCGCCGCACCCGCCGAGCCGGTCTCCGTCCCTCCATCGGAGGCCACGTACGACGAGCTCCCTGCGAAGCCGCGAGGGAAGGGGGGCATCGTCGCCATCGCGGCCGTCGCGCTCGCTGTCGCGGCCGGCGTCGGGTTCAAGGTGACGCGCCCCTCGCCCGCAGCTCCCCCGGCGCCGCCCGCAACGTCGGTCGCCGCGGTCGCGGAGTCCGCGCCCGTCCCTCCGCTTCCTCCGCCAGCCGTGTCGGTGAGCCCCGCAGCTTCGACTGCACCGTCGGCGTCCGCGGCGCAGCCGGTGCCTGTCGCCACGCCGAGCGCATCGTCCGTCCCTTCGGCCTCTTCCGCGCCCGTCGCCGCGGTCGCGCCGGCTCCTAGCGCCACGGCGACCTCGAGGCACTCGCGGACCTCCGGGTCACGCACGAAGACCGAGCCTGTGAAGAAGTCGACGGACCGCGACAAGATCGAGTGACACGCACGTAACCAGCGATCTGCACCAAGGAAGACGGAGACATGCTTCGATCGAAGAGCACCCACTTCGCGGCGGCCGCGTGGCTCCTGGGCGTTCTCGCCATCGCACCGCTCGCTCATGGGCAGTCGGCGGAGGACAAGGAGAACGCGCAGTCGCTGTACAAGGCGGCGAACGACGCGCGCGACGCCGGCGACCTGAAGGGTGCGGAGGCAAAGTACAAGGTCGCGTACGCCCTCGTGCAGACGCCGGTCCTCGCGCTGGCCCTGGGCAAATCGGAGCTCGCGATCGGCCACCTCATCGAGGGGCGGCAGGTGCTGCTCGGGGTAGACCAGTTGCCCCTGAAGCCCAACGAATCCGCGCTGACGACCACGGCGCGGACCGAGGCGGCCTCGCTCGCGGCGTCTGTCGAACCTCGGATTCCGAACGTGTTGCTGAAGATCGCGCGTCCGGCCGGGGCAGCGGCTCCCGCGGTGACGGTCGACGGCATCGCGATCCCGGAGGTCGCGCTCGACGTCCCGCGAAAGGTCAACCCGGGCGACCACGTCGTCGTCGCGACGGTCGGAGCCGTGAGCACGGAGGTGAAGTTCGACGTGGCGGAGTCGTCGACGAAAGAGGTTCCCGTCGAGTATCCCGCGGCCGCCGCGCCTGTCGCCGTGCCCGTTGTCGTTGCTCCCGTAGTGGCCCCGCCGGTGGCTCCGCCGCCCCCCCCTCCTCCGCCTCCGCCGCCGGAGAGCTCGCACGCCTCTCGAGCTCCGGGAATCGCGATCCTCAGCATTGGCGTCGTCGGGGTCGGCGTCGCCACGGCGTTCGGCATCCTCGCGCTCGGGAATCAGTCGTCCCTCAACGGCGAGTGCGCGCAGGGCAAGACCAGCTGCCCGCCCAGCGCGCAGGGAGACATCAACAGCCTGCACACCAACGCGCTCATCTCGGACGTGGCGCTCGGCGTCGGCATCGCCGGCGTCGGCGTCGGCGCGCTGCTGCTGATCCTGCGTCGCAGCGACTCGAGCCCTCCAGCCGCCAGGCCTGCCGCGATGCGCGTGCAGCCCGTGCTCAGCTTCGGCTCGCTTGGACTGAAAGGAACCTTCTAGATGAGAGCGATCGCGCGTGCCCTCGGTGTCGGTCTTTTCGTCGCGGCCGGCGGCTGCTCGCTCGTCGTCGGTGACGGAAGCTACTCCGTCGCCGATGGGGGCGCTGCTGGCTTGCCGAGCGGACCGTGCCTCGAGCTGCAGGCGTGTTGCGAAGAGCTCGCCGCGGCGTCGCAACCTGGTTGTCAGAGTCTCGCCACGACCGGTGCGGACTCCGTATGCCAGGGCGCGGTTGCCGACTTCCAGAGCCAGGGCCAGTGCGGGGGCGGTGGGCCAACCAGCGGGACTGGGAGCGGTTTCGACGGTGGCACGGACGAGACGGCGGACGCTGGGATCGATTCGGGAGTGGAGGTCGAGACGGACGCGGCAGTGGGGACGGATGCCACCTTGAGCACGGACGCGACCAGCGGGGTGGACGCTTTTGGCGGCACGGACGGCGATAGCAGTACTGACGCTGGCGCGACGTGCGCCGCGCTTCTGGCCTGCTGCAGCGCGCTCTCCAGTGCGGAAATGACCGACTGCGAGAATGCTGCGGAGAATGGCAACCCCATGGAGTGCGAGATGGCTCTGAACCTCTTGATGGGCATGTGCAAGTGATCGCGCCCATCGGCTGCGTCACGAGAGAATAGGCCCATGGAAGACTGGTACGTACGGATCGAAGGGGAGGCTGTCGGCCCGCTGTTGACGGAGACGGTCACGCGCGCGCTCGAGGCGGGAAAGCTCGGGGCCACGACGAACGTGCGGCCCGCGTCGAGCACGGAGTGGGTGGAGGCGCGGACCATCCCGCGCTTCATTGCTGTTCTCCCCGCTCCACCCGTGACTCCGGTCGCTGTCGTTCCTGCCGTGAGCGTCTCTCCGGCAGTCGTCCCGCCGCCCGTCCGCACGACCGGCGCGTTCGAGACCTCCGGCGCGCTGAACGCGCTCGTAGGCCAGGAGCTCGCCGGCTTTCGCCTGACGACGATGCTCGGCGAGGGGGGGATGGCGGTCGTCTTCCGCGGCGAGAACACGCTCGACAGCACCATCACGCGCGCCATCAAGGTCGTCCGGCCGGAGCTGTCGTCGAACCCGGAGTTCGTGAAGCGCTTCACGGAGGAGGCGCGCACTCTCGAGCGGCTCCAGCACCCGAACGTCGTTCGCTTCTACGGGCTCCGGCGCGAGCGTGGGCTTCTCGTGATGGAGCTCGAGCTGCTGTCGGGAGACTCGCTCGTGAGCTACATGAAGCGCGCGCCGCGTGGCCTCCCGCTCGAAGAAGCGATACGTCTCATGAGCGAGGCGGCCGACGGGGTTGCGGCCGCCCACGCGATGGGTGTCGTCCATCGCGATCTGAAGCCCGAGAACCTCTACCTCACGTCGGCGGGCCCGCTGAAGGTGCTCGACTTCGGCATCGCGCGCGCCATCGATGACGCCGACCGTGCGGGCAAGCTCACGCAGGTGGGCATGACGCTCGGCACACCGGCCTACATGGCCCCGGAGGTCTGCAACGGAGCGACGCCGTCGGAGACGGCGGACGTGTATGCGCTCGGTCTGACGCTGTTCGAGGTGCTCGCCGGGTTTCACCCGCTGTTGCCGGAAGGGTCGGCGCGGCTGTCGTCTGCACAGATGATGTTCGCGCAGGTGAACAAGAGCGTCCCGTCGCTCGCTTCCGCCCGTCCGGATGCGCCGGCGACGCTCGGCGAGGTTGTGGCGCGAGCCGTCGCGAAGGATCCGCGAGATCGGTTCCCCGACGCAGCGTCGCTCGCGGTCGCCCTCCGCGGAGTGCGCGTCATGACCCCGGCGCACCCGAACGGCGCTGGAATGCCAGCGATGCGCGCCGACCTCGCGAACCTCCGAGCGCCCGCGCAGAGCTATCCGGACGTCGGTGGTCAGTCGACGAGCTTCGCGCTCCCCGCAGTGGGCGGAAACACGCCCGCCGGCGGACGCCCACGACTGGCATCGTCGCCGATGCTGGCGCCGGACGGAGCCAACACGAGCTTCGGTCTCCCGTTGCCCAGCGACTCCGACGGGACAGGCCAGCGACGCGCGATCTCGGGGGACCTCGAGCCCAGGGGAAAGAAGAAGAGCACTGTGGCGCTCGCGGCGGTCGCGCTCGGCGCCGTCGCCGGGAGCGCGCTCGTCATGTTCGCGCTGAGCCACGGAAAGGGGGGCGAGCACCCCGAGTCTACGGAGGCACGCGGCGCGTCGAGCGCGGAGGTCGCCCCGAGCGGCAGCGCCCCCGCGATGGCAGCGCCGTCGAGCGCCGACAACAAGTGGATCAGGATCGAGGTGCCGAGCGTCCCGCTCACGCTCGGCGTCCCGGACAACACTCCGGCTGCCGTCCGCGGTATTCGCCGCGCTCGCAAGATGATGGCGCCGGCGTCCGCGTACGACATGCAACAGCACGAGGTGACCTGGGGCGAGATCGCCCCGTGGCTCGCCAAGAATCCGACGCAGAAGGTCGTGGAGCCGCCGGGCCTCCCGACGGATGCGGCGGCGCGCAAGATGCTCCCCGTGACGGGCATCTCGTGGGAGGCGGCGCGGTTCTACTGCAAGTCGATCGGCGGGACGCTGCCGCGCGAGGAAGAGTGGGAGTACGCGGCACGCGGTCCGAAGCTGCGGCGGTTCCCGTGGGGCGATCAGCCGCTCGATCTCGAGCGAACGAACGCGTTCGCCGGCAAGGGTGCGAAGCTGAAGCCCGTGATGACGAGCGACGAGGACCAGACGCCGGAGGCGGACGCCGTCGCCCTCTTCGACATGATGGGGAACGCGCGCGAGTGGACGGCGGATCTCTACCGAGAAGACAGCCCACCGAAGACCCCCGGGACGGACGAGAGCTCCTGGGTGCAGGACGGGAACATGACGTGGCGGACGGTCCGAGGCCTCCCGCTCGAGGAGAAGGCGGGGAAGTCACTCGACACCTTCGGCGCGACCCATCGGGCCGAGATGTGCGCCTCGGGGACCTGTCCGAAGGGAACGGACGAGCGACGTCAGTACGTCGGGTTTCGCTGCGTGCGGCACCAGTAAGCCCCTTTCACTTCCGATGTCCGCCGCCCACCACCGCGCTGCTTGTGCCCGAAAGACGTGAAAGTTCGCCCGTGTCCGGCGGCCGTGTCAGGCTCGGCGTACGTGCGTCTCGCGTCTCGCCACCTTCGCCACCTTTACCAGCTCGCGCTTCCGCTCTCCTGCGCGCTGGTTGGCTGCGGGAACGCCACGCCGAGCACGCGTGCCATCCCGCCGCTTACCGAGTCGCTGGTCCTTGCCCCTCAGATGGCTCGACCTGCGGGGGCCCCGGCGGAGCCGCAGGTCGCCGCTGAAGCCGTCCAGGCTCGCCCTCCGCTGCTGTCCGAGCCCGCCCGCTTCCTCGACCATCCCGAGGCGCTGCGTCGCTTCTTCGCGACGCTCGAGGACCTCGAGAAGGGGCAGCGCAGCGAAGACGTCCGCGTCGTGCAGTTCGGCGACTCCCACACGGCGGCCGACTATCAGACGGGACCGCTCCGTCGGAAGCTGCAGCATCGCTTCGGGGACGGCGGTCGCGGCTTCATCTCGGTCGGTCGCCCATGGAAGGCCTACACGCAGGAAGGCGTGCAGCTGAACGGCATGACGGGCTGGACCCCTGAGCGCGGTCGGTTCGCGAAGGGGAAGTTCCTCGGAGATGGTCGCTACGGCCTCGTAGGCGTGTCAATCGCCACGTCGCAACGGGGCGCGCGGGCGTACAGCGATCTGACGGCGCAGTCGGCGCGCCTCGAGCTCGCATACCTCGAGGGGCCACACGGCGGTTCGGTCGACCTCCTGGTGGACGGCACGCGGGTGCAGCGCGTGAAGACGGCGGCGTCGGAGCCGAGGTCGGCGTACGTGTCGCTCGACGTGACCGAAGGCCCGCACCGCTTCGAGCTCGCGGCCGTCGGCGACGGGAACGTCCGGGTCTTCGGGCTTGCGCTCGACCGCCCCAAGATCGGCATCACGCTCGACGCGCTCGGCGTGAACGGCGCGCGAGCAGGAGACCTGCTCCGCCTCGGCGAGGAGCACTTCTCGGGCGAGCTGCGACACCGCGCGCCATCTCTCGTCGTGCTTGCCTACGGGACCAACGAGTCGAGCGACGCCGTCCCGCTGGAGGTCTACGAACGCCAGATCGTGGATGTCCTCGGTCGGGTTGCGCGCGCGGTGCCGACGGCGTCGTGCCTCATCCTCGGGCCGCCGGATCGAGCGACGAAGCACCGCGAGATCATGCCTGCAGCGTCCGGGGGGGTCGCCGTCGCGCAGACCGTCTGGAGCACGCCCGCTCGTCTGATAGAGGTCGCCGCCATGGAGCGCAAGATCGCGGCGGCAGCCGGCTGTGCGTACTTCAGCCAGCTCGACGCGATGGGGGGGCCGGGCTCGATCGCCGGCTGGGCGATGGAAGCGCCGCCTCGGGCGATGCTCGATCGGACGCACCTGTCACGGCAGGGCTACAGCGAGCTGGGGGAGGCGTTCGCGGACGAGCTGCTGCGCGCCTACGACACCTACCGGAGCGCCGCGCCGGGTCGTGCTCACGCCGACGTGCAGGTCCCGCAGCTATTCCCCTCGTCGCCTCAGCTGCTGCCGGAGATGGGCGGTGCGCCGTCCACGCAGGCGCAGCTCTTTCCCGACGTCGCTCGCTGAGGATGGGGCGCTCGTCGCGGAGCCCGGCTTTCTTTTGTGCCATCCCGCGCGCAGTGTTACGCACGCCGAGCATGCGAGCCGTCGTTGCCGCCCTGACCGCGCTCACCGCGCTCGCCGTCGTCCTCGCGCCAGCGACTGCGCTTGCGTGGGAGCGGAGCCAGGGGTTCGGCGCGGATGTCGGCTTCGCGATGCTGAGCGTGAACAACGAGGCGCAGGAGCTGGGAGTCGCCTACGGGCTGCATTACAGCCTGGCGCTCACCGACCAGTTCGACTTCGTCGGTGAGCTGGGTGGGGCGACGGTCGACCTGAAGCCGATCGTCACGGCGCTGTCGCCGATGGATCGACCCGCACAGATGTGGAACACCGACGTCGGCGTCATCTACAAGCTCGACATCGTCCAGTTCGTCCCGTACTTCGGCGCGCTCGCGGGGGGTTACGTGCTCACGGGAGGGTCGCTCCCGAACGCGCGCGTGTTGCCCGGGGGGGAGATCGCGGTCGGGGGAGACTATCTGCTGACCCGGCGGTGGGCGGTTGGGCTCTCGATTCGCGAGCACTTCCTCTTCACCGACCTTGGGACCTACCCGTCCTATCTGACGGTGACGGGGCGGATCGAGCTGAACTGGGGAATGTAGCAAGCGCGAGCGCGACAGAATCGTGGCCGTTTGCCTCGACGTCACGGCGCTAGGGCAAGTGTGCGTCAAGCGCCGTCCACGCGCGCCGCGGGGATCGAGCCGTCCTGCGCAGGCACGGACGATGCGTTGGCCCCGCCGCTCGCACGGCCTGTGTCGCGCGGCACCAAGGAGAGCCTGATGAACCGTCAAGAAGTGAACCGCGAAGTGCAGCAGATGCTCGGCACCGTTCCTGGATTCTTCAACGCCGTCCCGGACGATCACATCGGTCCGCTCTGGGAGAACATGCGGAACATCCAGCTGGCACCAGGTCACATCCCGCCGAAGTACCAGCAGCTCATCATGCTCGGCGTCTCGACCTACGCGAAGTGCAAGTACTGCACGGACTTCCACACCGAGGTGGCGCGCGCCATGGGTGCGACGAAGGAGGAGATCACGGAGGCTGCGCTGCTCGTCGGTAACACGGCGCAGTGGAGCAACATCCTCGGCGGGATCCAGTACGACTTCGACCAGTTCAAGCGTGAAGTGCGTACCGCGTGCGCATTCCTCTCGCAGAACGCCGGGCGTCCAGCCAAGACGCCGGGCGCCCCGACTGCAAGCGCGCGACACTCGTAGAGTCGTTCCCCCGGGTCCGCCGTGGCAAGACCGCGGCGGACTCGTGGTGTCTAGAGGTTGCACAGCTGGAGGCCGACCCGCTCAGAAGACGATCCCTCGCTGCGTCAGGGTGAACCCGTGGCGCAGATCGACCTCCGGCAGGAAAGGCACCTTGTGCCCCTGGTACCAGTAGACGTTGGCGATCTTCCCGCTCTCCTCGGCCGCCACGGTCGTGCGCGTCAAGTAGGCGAGCGGGATGCCGACGGCAGCGAGGAGGATCCCGATGCCTCCGGTGGTACCGCCTGCGATCCTCGCGTCGTCGGGGTGATGGAAGTTCGGCGACGCGGCGAGCAAGCCTACGCCGACGATGATCGCCGCCACTCCGATCCCTCCCATCGCCTCGCCGGTGCGGTGAGCGACGAGATCGCCGCTGTCGATCTTGAGATGGAGAACGTCGCGTCCTTGCGGAAGGGTGAATGGACGCGAGGCGGAGACGTGATTCTGGGCGGGCACGCGGTACGTCGAGAAGCGGTCGAGGTCGACTGAGCAAGGGGTCACGCAGATCTGCTCCCAGGTGGACTCGGAGCCCCTGTAGGGGAGGATGATGAACGCGCCGATGTTCTCTTTCACCGAGACTCGCCGCTCGACGACGCTGCTGGGGCGCGTCGCGTCGATGTGAACCACGATCCGGCGACGTCGCAGCTCTTCGGGGGTCGGCGCCGGCACTGCTGAAGGCGGCGGGGTTGGTTGCGGAACGACCGCAGGCGCGGGCGGCTGCGGAGGCGGGGCGGCGGGCACGGCGCTCGGCGCTTGGGCGACGAGGTTCGGATCTGCCGACGCAGAAGCAGACACGAAGCACGCGGCGAGCGCGGCTGCTACGGTACTATGGGTACGAGCGTTCACGGGACCTCCAGCGCGGCGGGCGCTGGCGACGTCTCTGCACGAGCCGTGCACACGGCGCACGCGCGCGATCGCGCGGTTTCCTAGGCGGTCATGCGGAGCAAGACTGCCTCGTGTGGCAGGGTTGCACGGCCTCGCGTCAGGCCGACCGGTCCGCGCCGAGGCCGAACCCGTCGTGGAGCGACCGCACTGCGAGCTCCGTGTACTTGCTCGCGACGAGGCAGCTGATCTTGATCTCGGAGGTGGAGATCGCCTGGATGTTGATCCCTTCCTTCGCGAGGATCGTGAACATCTTCGCCGCGACGCCTGCGTGGGAGCGCATCCCGAGCCCGACGATCGATACCTTCACGACGTCCTCATCGTAGCGGACCTCCCGGGCGCCGATGCGCTGCGCCAGCTCGTCGATGAACGGCTTCACCCGCGCGAGGTCGGTGGTGGTGACGGTGAACGTCACGTCCGCGCGGACCTCGGTGACCGAGCCGGCCTGCCCGACGTTGGGAGCGATGCTCGGGCTCTGGATGATCATGTCGACCGAGATGTTCTTCTCCGCGATCGCGCCGAAGATCTCCGCGACCACCCCGGGCTTGTCGAGCACGCCGACAAGCTGAACGCGCGCCTCGTTCTTGTCGTAGGCGACGCCCGTGACGCTGACGTCCTCGAGGGCCGAGTCCTCACCGGTGACCCACGTGCCGGGTGCGTCGGAGAACGAGCTGCGTACATGCAACGGGACAGAGTATTTCATCGCGATCTCCACGCTCCGGATCTGCAGGACCTTGGCGCCCAGTGAGGCGAGCTCGAGCATCTCCTCGTACGAGATACGGTCGATCTTCCGGGCCGACGGACACATGCTCGGGTCGGTCGTGAAGACCCCGGTGACGTCCGTGAAGATCTCGCACGCCGACGCGCCGATGGCGGCCGCCACAGCCACTGCGCTCGTGTCGGAGCCGCCCCGCCCGAGCGTCGTGATGTCGCCATGCTCATCGACGCCCTGAAAGCCCGCGACGACCGCGATCTCGCCGCGCTCGAGCGTGGAGTGGATCTTCGTCCCGTCGATGGTGCGGATGCGCGCCTTGGTGAACGCCGTGTCCGTCAAGATGCGGACCTGATGCCCGAGCAGCGACCGAGCCTTGCCCCCCTCGGCCTGGATGGCGAGTGCCATGAGGGCGGCCGTGACCTGCTCACCGGTCGCGGCGATCGCGTCCATCTCTCGCGCCTCGGGGACCTTCGCGACATCGTGCGCGAGCGCGAGGAGCCGGTTGGTCTCGCCGCTCATCGCGCTGACGATCACGACCACGTCGTTCCCGGCTCGCTGCACCGCGAGGCAGCGTCTCGCGACATTGCGGATCCGGTCGACCGACCCGACGGACGTGCCGCCGTATTTCTGGACTAGAAGAGCCACGACTCGCCGCTCGTACGGCCTGTGATCCCCGTCGTCAAGCTGTGGGTGCGTCGGTCAGCCGCGATAGCTCGAGACGAGCGCCTGGGCGAGGAGCCCCCACCCATGGATCGATACGAACAGGAGCAGCTTGAAGGGCAGACTGACCTGCGTGGGGCTGAGCATCTGCATGCCGAGCGCGAGGAGGATGTTGGCGATGACAAGATCGATCACGAGGAAGGGCAGGTAGAGCAAGAACCCGATCGCGAAGGCCTCCGAGAGCTCGGTGACGACGAAGGACGGGACCAGCACCGTGAGATCGTGCTCGGTGACCTTCGCGCGGTCGGCCTCGGGGCGCGCGTTCCTGGCGACCGCGAGGAACCGTGCGCGCTCACGCGCGTCCGAGTTGGCGTGCAGGAAGGTGCGCATCGGCTCGCGGAAGGCATCCATCCCCCCCTCGAGCAGCGTCAGCGTGTCTGGCGCGGGGCGAGCCGTCAGCAGAGGCGCGGCGCGGTCGTAGATCGCGTCGCCCACGGGCGCCATCGCGAGGAGCGTGAGCGCGCCGGCGAGCGCCATGATCACCGTGCTCGAAGGCACGTTCTGCGCGCCGATCGCCCCGCGGACGATCTGGAGCACGGTCGAGATCTTCACGAACGACGTGACGCTCATGAACACGAACGGAAGGAGGGACACGAGCGCCAGCGCGACGACGAGCGCGAGTGGCTTCCCGAGGAGCTCGTCCTGCGAATTCACGTGCCGACCTTCTTCTCGCGACCGCCTCCGAGCGCCTGCCGGAGCACGACCGCGAACGGTTCCTTCACCACTTCCACCTGCGGTGGCAGGTCGGCCAGAGGCAGCTCGCCGAGCTTCGTGAGCCCCGCCTCGCTGACGCCGACGACGAACACCGTCTGCGCGACGCGCACCAGTACGACCGATCGCCGCGAGTCGATCGGGAGCCGCCCGACCAGATCGAGCCCGCCCGTCGCGCGACCCAGACCGACCCGGCGCGCGCCGTAGAGGAGCACGAACGCGAGGGTCGACACTGCGAGGAGGGTCAGCAGCGTTTCGAGGACGTAGCTACCGTAAGAGGTCATCCGTACGCGCGTGAGAAACCACGTCTCTCGCGCAGGTGCACAGAGAATTCTCCTGTTTCAATTCTCGCGGCGTCGTCGGCGAGAGCCTCCTCCTTCCTTCCGCGAGAATTGGCGGGGAGCGGCTGCTCCCCGGACCCCAGCTTGGGACCGCTTCCCGGGCCCCAGCCAGAGAGCGCTGGTCTCGAATCCGTCGGAGCCGCCCTGAGAATGCCGTGCTGGATTACGGCGCTTGACTTCAACGGGGGGGAGCGTAGATAAGGACCCCTCTTTTCCGGGGCAATAGCTCAGCTGGGAGAGCGCTGCGTTCGCAATGCAGAGGTCAGGGGTTCGATCCCCCTTTGCTCCACCGGAAATCAGCCGTTCTTCAGGCTGAAGTCGAAAAAGGGGGTCTCTCCAGTCTCTGGAGGGGCCCCTTCGTCTTTCAGCGGGATGCGCGTCTCATGCGCAGCCGCACGGGAAGTCGAGGTACGGCAGCGATCCATCGCGATCGACATCGACGCAGCCGAGGAACGGGGTCGGATCCACGCACGCCGCGGCGGTCGTCTCCATGCAGGCGCAGGCGGGCCTGGCGCCGCACGATTCCGGGATCGCCACGCATCGCACGAGGGCGGTGACGTCGAAGTCTCGCTGGACGCAGACCGTGCCGGACGGGCAGACGACCTCCGAGCAGGTGTAATAGGGCCCGGAGTCGCGCGAAGGCGTGATGCAGCCCATCGCGGGCCCCGGCTCCACCGGCGAGACCGGGGCGTCGCGGCCGGAGGCGTCTTTGCCCAGGCTCACATCGGCGTGCCCGTCGTTCCCTGCTTCGGGTGTGCGTGGTGCTGCGTCCACCGCAAGCGGCGGTGTCACGCGCGCGTCGCCTGCGCCGGGCAGCGGCCCTCCGGTGTCGGAGCGCCTGGTATCGCCCCCCGCGTCGGACCCGGTCGGTCCGATGCTGACGACTCCGCCCCCGCACGCGGCCAGTACCGAGGCCGCCGTGAGCGACGTGAACAGGTTGAAGACTTTGGAACGAAGAGTCATGACTGCCTCGGAGAAAGGAGCGAGAGACCTCTCGCCAGTCGATGCTTGGCGCGAGCGCCCCGATTCCATTTGAGTGATTGAGGGTCGTCGCGCGGTCCGCAGGCGGTCGTCCCAACGGATGACTCGACGCCGCGGGCGGCGCAGGCCATCCTGCGCATGATCCGTTCGGGCACCCTCGCGCCCGTGTTAACGGGAGGGATGCCCATGACTCGTAGCTCTTCAATCGCTTGCTTCGCGGCGCTGTTCGGGATCGTGACGGCGTGCACCTCGACGTTAGGCGGTTCGAGCGCAGGCACGGCCTGCCAGAACCTCGCCACGTGCTGCGCGTCGGGCCCTTCGGAGCAGCAGCCGGCATGCCTCGAGATCGTCGCGTCGGGCGTGGCCGTCACCTGCAGCGCGGAGCTCGTGTCGTTGCAGACGACCGGCGGCTGCGGGCTCGCCGGCACGGGCAGCGGCACGGGCACGGTGATCGGATCTGCGTGCAGCAGCCTGGCGGCGTGCTGCGAGACCATGAGCGGGACCATGGCCTCGACGTGCGTCTCGGTCGTCGGTGAGGGCGTCGCCTCCACTTGCAGCGCCGAGCTGTCCGCTTATGAGACCGACGGAAGCTGCAGCGGCACCGGCACCAGCGCGGCGTGCACTTCGCTCGCGGCGTGCTGCCAGAAGATGACCGCCGAGAACGCGATGGCGTGCGAGGAGGTCGTCGGCGCCGGTTCGAGCTCGAGCTGCAGCGCTGAGCTCGCGGCGTACGAATCGGCAGGCGCATGCAGTGCAACGGGCACTGGGACGGGAACGGGCACTGGAACGGGAACGAGCACGCAGACGAGCTTCGACGCCGGTGTGCCCGACGCGACGATCATCGGTCCCGGAGCGGGCGGACCCCCAGGGCCCTCTGGCCCGCCGACGACGTCGAGCACGATCCACAACTTCGCGATCCATCACCTCTACGTCGGCGACGACACCCCGACCCCCACCTACACACCCAGCGCGACCGCGTGGGAATCCATCGGCTACAACCTCGACGGCCTGACCACGACCGCGAGCTCGACGAACGTGTGCACGCCCTACACGAACGGGAAGACCACGCAGCAGGTCGACGGCAACGACGGCATCGACAACGCGTTCGGCTCGTCGATCATGCCGCAGCTCGCCGCGGTCGGGAACCTCTCGCAGACGCTCTCGGAGAAGATCATCAGCGGTGGGTTCACGATCGAGCTCGAGACGGCGGGGCTCACCGCGACCGCGAGCCAGACGAACATCGGGCTCGGCGGCCAGCTCTTCAATGGCGGCACGTATCCTGGCACTCCCCCGACGACCGGAGCGTACTTCTCTGCCACCGACAGCTGGCCCGTCACCGCCTCCTCTCTCGTCGGCGGAAGCCTCTCGAACGGCGCGAAGATGGGCTTCCCGGAGGCCTATGTGACGAGCGGAACGTGGGTCAGCGGGACTCCGATCACGCTGGGCGTGGCGCTGAACTTCGGGGGTGAGCCGCTTCCTCTGATGATCCATCACGCCGTGATCACGTTCACGCACACCGTCGACGGCTCCGGTCAGGGGCACGCGACGAACGGGATCATCTCCGGGGTGCTCGATACGGCCGAGTTCATTTCGGCGTTCAACCTGGTCGTCGGGCAGATCTCCGGCGGCGCCGAGTGCTCGGTCGTGTCCGCGATCGAGCCGACCTTCTACAACGCGCAGGACATCATCCTCGACCCGACGAGCGGGCAGGTCTCCAACACGGCTGGCACGCCGTGCAACGCCATCTCTATTGGCATCGCGTTCGACGCCGACGAGATCCTGGATCCGTCGACGATCGCTGCGCCGACCGATGCCGGGGTCCTTCTGCCAGCCTGCCCCGGCTGACCGCAGGGTCGGCGCAGGTCGACGAGCCCCGAGACATCGGCTAGCCCTCTTGCATCGTGACGCGCATCGTGACGGTCGATCTCGCCCACCCGTGCAGCAGGAAGACCAGCGCTGACCTGGAATGGCCGCGGGTGCTGCAAGCGCTCGCCGATCGATGCCGCGGGCCGATGGGGCGCGAGGCGGCCAGCGAGCTCTCGTTCGGTGAGTCGCGCGACGAGATCCTCTCGAACCTCCGCGAGGCCGAGGAAGCGACACGCCTGCGGAGAGACGGCGAGCCGCTCGCGATCGACGAGGTGCCGGACATCACCGCAGCGCTCGCTCGCCTCCGGGTGGGCGGCGCGCTGGCTCCCGACGAGCTGCGGGCGATCACGGCAGCGCTCGCCGCGGCACGGTCTCTCCGCCGCTCGCTCCACGCGCGCAGGCTCTCGTGCCCTGCGCTCGTCCTTGCGTGCGCGACCGACCCCACGCTCGACGACGCGCTCGAGGAGCTCTCACGCTCGTTCGAGAGCGATGGCACGCTCGCCGACCGAGCGAGCCCGCGCCTCCGGGAGCTGCGCAGCGAGTTCCAGACGTCGCGCGCACGCATGCTCTCGCGCCTCGACGACCTCATGACGCGGTACGAGGCGGTAGTGCAAGAGCGCTTCGTCACCGAGCGCGAGGGGCGCTACGTCATCCCGGTGCGGTCGGACGCGCACGAGCGCTTCCCCGGGATCGTGCACGCAACGAGCGGGAGCGGGTCGACGCTGTTCGTGGAGCCGCGCGCGGTCGTCCCGATGGGCAACCGCCTCAAGATGCTCGAGGCCGAGGTCTCGCGCGAGGAGCTGGCGATCTACGCGCGGCTCTCGGCGTTGCTCGTCGACGTGCTCCCGAGCCTCGAGGCTGCGGCAGCGGCGCTGGCGCGCGCGGACCTGCTCGCGGCCGTGGCGGTGCTGGCGGCAGATCTCGAGCTGACGTTCCCGACCATCGACGACGGCCCGAGGATGGATCTCAGGGAGGCCCGGCACCCGCTGCTCGCGCTCGATGCCCTCGCTCTCCCCCCCGCGTCGCGCCAGCCGGTCGTCCCCAGCGATCTCGCCATCGAGGCGCGCCGCGCCGTCGTCGTGAGCGGGCCCAACGCAGGCGGCAAGACCGTCGCGCTCAAGGCGATGGGGCTGGCCGCGCTGATGGTCCGCGCCGGCCTTCCGATCGCGTGCGGCCCGGAGAGTCGCATCGGCCTGTTCGAGGTGGTGCTCACGGACGTGGGCGACGATCAGAACCTCACCAAGAGCCTCTCGACCTTCAGCGCGCACGTCCAGAACCTCGCGACGATCCTCGGCGAGACCCGTCCCGGCGCGCTCGTGCTGCTCGACGAGCTCGCCGGAGGAACGGACCCGCGCGAGGGGGAAGCGCTCGCGGCAGGGGTGCTCGACTCGCTGTGCGCTCGAGGCGGCGCGGTCGTGGCGACGACTCACTACGAAGGGCTCAAGGCGCTGGCCCTCGCCGACGAGCGCTTCAAGAACGCGAGCGTCGGCTTCGATCTCGCGACCATGACCCCGACGTTCAGGCTCGCCCTCGGCGTCCCGGGCAGCTCGAGCGCCCTCGCCGTCGCCGCGCGCTTCGGGCTCCCGTCCACGGTCATCGAGCGCGCGACGCGCTTCCTCACGCGCGAGGAGCACAGCTTCGAGACGCTCGTGAAGCAGCTCAACACCGAGCGCGCCGCTCTCGAGCTCGCGCGACGGGCCGCCGAGTCGCGCGAGAAGGCGGCGCGCGAGACCGAGACGCGCCTCCTCGAGGAGATCGCCGCGCTGCGCGATCGCGAGAAGCGGACGCTGTCGGTCGAGGCGGACGCGCTGATGGCGGGCCTGCGCCGCGCGAAGGACGACCTCCGCGCCGCGCAGGCGAGGCTCAGGACGAAGGGGGTGGACGAGGGCAGCCTCCGCGAAGCGAGCCGCGCCATCGATCGCGTGGCGGCGCAGGCGTCCCTCGGAGGAGAGCTGGAGGAGCTGACGATGCGCGGCGACGAGCTCGTGCGCGATCGGGTGCGTCCCGAGGATCTGCGGCGAGGCGCTCGCGTCTTCGTCCCCAAGCTGCGCGCCGAAGCAGAGGTGCTCGAGGTCTCGGGAGGGCAGGTACGCGTGGCGGTCGGAGCGATGAAGCTCTCCGTCGCCCTCGACGAGCTGCGGACGACGCCCGACGCGTCGCCTGCGCCGCAGACGAAGGGGCGCGCCTCACGTCACGCGACCGCCACCACGCGCAGCGACCTCTACGACGGCAACGCGAGTCAGGGCGCGCCCATCCAGACGAGCGACAACACGTGCGACCTCCGTGGGCTTCGCGCCGACGACGCCGTGGCGATGGCGACGGCATTTCTGGACCGGTCGATAGGCGACGGACGACGGGTCGCGTTCCTCGTGCACGGGCACGGGACCGGATCGCTCCGTGAGTCGATACGCAAAGAGCTGAAGACGAGCCCCTACGTGTCGCGCTTCCGCTCGGGAGAGATGGGCGAGGGGGGGGATGGTGTGACCGTGGTGTGGATGGCGTGAGCGCACGCGGATCTCTCTCGCGCACACAAGTTTACGCGTGACCACACGAGTTTTACCCGTGGCCGGACGAGTTTTGCCCTTGGTCTGCGAGCCCGGCTACGCACCTCGCACGGCGACAGACGTCGCCGCTTCGCCCCACGCCCGCCGCGTCCACGTCTTTTCGCGACGATACGAGTGCTCTTCGCACCGCTCGACGTGGGCCTGCTCCTTGCTGAGTGAGCGAGCAGGCAACGCGAGCTCTCGGAGGATGCCATGCGTACGGATGTCGTCGTCGTGTACACACCGGTCGGGGGAGGTCACAAGGCCGCGGCGCTCGCGATCGCGGAGACCGCGCGAGCCCGGGGGCTGACCGTGGAGGTGCTCGACCTGTTCGCCCACGCGCCCGCGATCGTCGGCGCGACCTACCAGAGCGCGCACCTTGGCGGCACCACGCTCACTCCGACCTTCTACGGGATGGGGTACTTCGCCGCCAACCGACGTGACGGCGCGCTCGAGCCGATCCGGCGGGGCTTCGACCACCTCGCGTTCGCGGGGCTCGTGAAGCGAGTGCGTGAGCTCGCCCCGCACACTGTGATTGCCACGCATCACCTGCCGCTCGTCGTGCTCGGTCGAGCGCGGCGGCGGGGCCTCCTGTGCGCGTCGCTCACGGGGGTCATCACCGACTACACCGCCCACGCGTGCTGGGCGGAGCGCGGGGTCGACGCCTTCTGCCTCCCGTGCCCGTCGGCGACGCGAGAGCTCGCCGCGCACGGCATCGTGCGAGACGCGATGACCGTGACCGGCATCCCGGTGCGACCGGCGTTCGAGGCCGTGACCGACGTCGTCGCGCCCCTGGCCGGCGAGCGACTGCGCGTGCTCCTCACGAGCGGGAGCTTCGGAGTCGGCCCCACGCGGACGATCATCCGCTCCTTCGCCGGCGTCCGCGACGTCGAGCTCACGGTCGTCTGCGGGAGCGCGAAGGGGGCGGTGGAGCGAGCGACGCGCGCAGCGAGCGAGGCGGGCGTGCGCGCGCACGTGCTCGGGTTCGAACGAGACATGGCCTCGCGGGTCGCCGACGCGCACGTCGTGATCGGCAAGGCCGGCGGGCTTACCGTGACCGAAACGATGACGGCAGGAAGGCCGATGATCCTCGTTGGGACGGTGCCAGGCAACGAGCTGTCGAACGAGCATCTCGTCGTGAGCCACGGCGCGGGCTATGCGGCGAGGGCGGCGGACGCAGGGGCCGTCGCGAGCGCGCTCCGGTCGCGCGGGGAGATCGAGCCGATGGGCCGGAGGGCACGCGACGTCGTGCTTACCGGCGCAGCGCAGCGCGTGCTCGACGTGGCGCTCGGGGCTCTCGAGTCGCGCGGCGCTGCGGCGTAGCCTCGACGCGTCGGCGGACGCCGTCGCGCCGTCGATCTTGCGCGAGGCGGAGCCTTCCCATGCTTGCTACCCTCGTCTGAGTGGAGACGCGCATCGAGACCAGCAGCGCGCTTGCGGCGGGGACGCTGCTCGGCGGCGAGTTCACGGTCGTGCGTCAGCTCGGGATCGGCGGCATGGGCGCCGTGTACGTCGCGCAGCAGAAGAGCACGGAGAAGCTCCGCGCCCTGAAGGTGATGCACCGTGACATCGCCCCGGACGCGGCGATGCAACGGCGCTTCGAGCAGGAGGCGAGGATCGGCGCGCAGATCAAGAGCGGCCACATCGTCGAGGTGGTCGCGGCCGGCGTCGACGCGGCGACCGGGCTCCCGTACCTCGTGATGGAGCTGCTCGAGGGGGTCGATCTCCGCGCGCACATGCGCGAGCGAGGCGCGATGCTGCTCTTCGAGGTCCACGCGATCTTCGAGCAGCTGTGCCACGGCATCGCGGCCGCGCATGCGGTCGGCATCGTCCACAGAGACCTCAAGCCCGAGAACGTCTTCCTCGCGCGGACGAACCAGGCCGGCGCAGCGAGCCTCGTGAAGGTGCTCGACTTCGGCATCGCGAAGCTCGCCTCGGAGGTCGGGACGCACGGCACCGCCGCGATCGGCTCGCCGCTCTGGATGGCTCCGGAGCAGACGGAGCCAGGCCCCGTGACCGCGGCCGCCGACGTGTGGGCGCTCGGCCTCATCGCATACGAGATGCTCGTCGGCGCCCACTTCTGGCGCGCCGCGACCGTGCCGACCGCGACGCCGATGCACCTCCTGCGCGAGATCGTGCTCGAGCCCATCCCGCTCGCGAGCGAGCGTGGCGGCGCGAAGATCCCGCCGGGGTTCGACGCGTGGTTCGCTCGATGCGTGGCGCGCGATCCCGCCGCGCGCTTCCCGGACGCCGGTGAGGCGTGGCGCGCCCTCCGGCCGCTCTCGACGCCCGGGCTCCGGATCAGCGCAAGCGGCAGACCCATCTCGTTCGGCGTGGAGGCGCTCGCCGCAACGTCTGCGGCCGACACGCCCGCGCTCCGTGCGGCCATGACCGACGCACCGGGGAGCGCCACGCCTGCGAGCGACGCGCCCGTGCTTCCCCAGGCTCCGTCCTCGCCTCCGCCGCGCGCTCCCGTTGCGACGCCGCTCGCCACGTTGATGTCGTCCTCCGGCGCACCGCTGATGGCGCCTCTGTCCGCGCCGTCGAGCAGCCCATGGCCGAAGGTCAGCGTCGGGCTCGGGCTCGCGGTGGCGTTGCTCGTCGGAATGCGAATCTCGGAGTATCGCGCGCCACCGTCATCGCCGCCCACGCCGCTCCCGCAGGTGCCCGTGAGCCCCGCTGTCGCCCGCCCGTCGCCGGCGCTGCCCGAGGTCCCGTCAATCCCGCCGCTCGGCGAAGTGCCGCCCGTGCCGCCGGTGCCACCGGTGCCGGTCGCGCGACCGTTGCCGCCCGTGCCGTCGCATGCTCCGCTCGCGCCCGCACCGTCCGTCGCTGCGACGCCGCCCATCGTGCCCACGTCTCGTGACGGCTTCGCCGACCCTGCCGACGGCGCGCGCGAGGGAACCGGCAAGCTCCCGTCGCTGTGGAAGGTGCAGGGCCACCATGTGCGGCTCTTCACGCGCATCGTCTCGAACGGCAGCAACGTGATCGACAGCGTGGTGCGCGGCGCGATCGACTGGTCGGCCTGGGAGTACTCCCGCTGCTACGAGTCGACCTTCGGCGCCGCGCGCGAGCTGCCCGAGGGGACGATCACGCTCTCGTTCGACATCCTCGATCAGCTCCCGCGTCATGCGGCGAAGGAGGCCTCGACGTTCACCAGCGCCGCGATGGATGAATGCATCGTGCGGACTGTGTCGGCCCACACGATGAACGCCGCGCGGTCGGCCGGCGCGGGGCACATCGTCTACGCGTTCAAGTTCATCGTCGCGGACTAGCGCCGGTCGACACGAACGGGTCGGCGCGCTCGCTTACGAGTCCGCTGCCTTCGCCGGGCTGCGCGGCGCGATCTGGGCTGGCTCCGCAGCGGCTCGCTTCGAGGCCCCGCGCCACCAGATGCCATCACGGGTGCTGCGTGCACGCCCCTCGCGCTCGAGCTTTGCAAGGAGGCGGCTCACGGTCTCGGTGGTCGCGTTGACCATGCTCGCGAGGTCCTTCCGGCGAAGCGGCAGCGGGATGAACCTCCCCTGGCCGAGCGGAGTCCCGTGCTGGAGCGCGAGCCCTTCGAGGAGGCGGTGGATCCGCTCCTCGACGGTCCCTGCAGCGAGCTCGTCCATGCGACGCACCTGACTCCGACACTCGCGGAGGAAGCGCGCGAACACGACGCGTTCGAGCGAAGGGTGCGCGACCATCGCCTTCTGCAGGGCGCGGCGCTCGAGGAAGAGCACGTGCGACGACCGGATCGCGACGACGCTCGCCTCGCAGGGCAGACCATCGAACGCCGACGTGTCCGCGACGATCACGGGCGCACGCATGACGTCGAGGACGCGGACGACGGTCTCCTGCTGAGTCGTGACCGCGCGGACGGACTTCACCGCGCCTCGCACGAGCACGACGAGCCCGAGCGCGACGTGGCCCTGCTCCACCACGAGATCCTGCAGATGCACGCGGCGCTGGATCGCATGGGCGGCGAGCTCCGCGATCGCGTCAGGAGCGACGTCACCGAAGCCAGGGACGAGCTGCAGCTCGGTGGCGGGGTCGAGGTCGTGAAGATTGGGCATGCAGGCAGCCGGTACATCGCAAGTCTTGGGCCGCGGCGGGCACAACGCAATCATTTGAGCAGACCGACGACGCTTCGCGCCAAACATACCCAATTGCCGATTTCTCGTGCGGCGCGAGGCGCCAGAAACGTAAGGATGCGGCGGTGAGGCGCCGTCAGAGTTGGCCGGCGTGTGTGGCGGCGATGCTGGTCGCGAGCACAGCCGTGTCCTCGCGCGCGGATTCCGCCGGCAGCGACATCACAGTCCGCGGAACGAGCGCGAGCACCGCCTCGGGGTTCGTATCGAAGGGAACCGAGGCGGATTCGACGCGCGAGGTCACCGACGTCGCGAGCCTCCTCGAACCGTTGCCGGGCGTTCATGTCCGGCGCCTCGGTGCCGACGACACGTTCTCGACGCTCTCGATTCGCGGGTCGACGTCGTCGGAGGTCGCCGTGCTCTTCGCGGGCGTTCCGCTCACGGGAGCCGCCGACCCTTCGCTCGATCTCGCTTCGCTCCCGCTGTGGCCAGGCGCTCGGGTCAAGGTTTACCGCTCGTTCACGCCCGCGTCCATCGGCAGCGGGTCGCTCGGCGGCACGCTCACGCTCGAGCCACCGAAGCCGACCGACGCGGAGGGGACGCTCGCGTGGTTCGGGCTCGGCTCCTACGGCGAGGCACGGCTCCGGCTGGCGGACGTCCGCGCGGTCGACGACGGGCGCGGGCGCGTCGTGACCGCGCTCTCTGCCGCGCGCGCGACGGACGATTTCACGTACTACGACACGACGCACCTCGCGTACGCCACGCGGCAGAACGCCGAGTTCGCGAACCTGCAGGGGATCGCGTCGGTCGCCCTGCCCCTCGACCTCGGGCGTGGCGAGCCCGCGACCGTCACCACGACGGCGCTCGCGCAGTCGCGCCTCCAGCACCTCCCCGGCGCGGCGACCTCGCCCACGCTCTTCGCCGTTCTCACGACGAACCGCGAGCTCGCTTCGGTCGACGTCGCGAAGCCGACATCGAGCACGGGGACGGCGCACCTCGTGGGCTGGATGCGACGCGACGAGGTCTCGAGCCACGACGAGATGCGGCGGAGCAGCCCTTATGACGTCGCCCTCGCGTCGGACGACGTCACGACCGGTGCCGGTGGCTCCGCGTCATGGCGAGGTACCTTCGCGCGCCGCGTCATCGTCGAGGCGCGCGTCGATGGTAGCTTCGAGCGCTTCGCGCCGGGGAATGACGAGTCCGAGCTCGGCACCGAGCCCGGGGCCACACGGGCCTCCGTCGGAGGCGGCGCAGACCTCGACTGGAGGCCGTTTCCTCGATGGGGGCTCAGCGGGTCCGGGAGGCTCGACGCAAACGTCGACGCCGCCGACGCGCTACCGCTCGGCTCGACGTCGGTTGCCCCGACTCAGGGCACGGACTTTCGCCCAACCGGCCACCTGGGGAGCGAGGTGAACGTCGGCCCCGTGACCCTCGCCACTCACGGGGGAGCGCTCGCGCGTGCGCCGAGCTTCGTCGAGCGCTACGGCGGCGGCGGGGTGATCGCCAACCCGACGCTGGTGCCCGAGTCGGCCCTCACCGCGGACGTTGGGGCTCGCTACGCCCTCCGCAGCTCACGCATTCGCGCGCAGCTGGAGCTGGATGGCTTCGCGACGCATGCGGACGAGCTCATCACGCTCATGCCGGAGGGTGCGCTCGGGCTCCTCAAGGCAGAGAACATCGCGAGCGCTCGCATCTTCGGGGTCGAAGCGAGCGCGGACGTTCGCGGCTACGGCTTCGACGTCCGCGCCGCCTACACGGGGCTCCTGACATTCAACGACGATCCGTCCGTCGCCGCAGGAGCCGGATCGCGACCGCCGCTCCCCGGGCGACCCGCGCACGACTTCGTCGGAGACATTGCCTACTCGATCGGCCCGCTCCGCGTCCGCTACGGCATCGACGTCATCGCGCGTCTCTACGCCGACGACGCCGGGAACGTGCCGGTGCCGGATCGCGTCCTGCAGTCCACGGGCGTGCGTCTCTTGGTGCCGCGCGTGCCTTCGCTGCGGCTGGCCTTCGACGTGAGCAACCTGTTCGACGTGCGTACGGGCATCCCTGCTGCGCTGCCGAACCAGCTCCCCGGCCTCGCCGTCCAGCCTGCGCCGATCGGCGACCAGTTCAACTATCCGCTCCCTGGACGAACGCTCCTGTTCACTGCGCGCTGGGCTCCGGGCGAGGTGGTTTCGACGGCGGGGGAGGCGCCAAGGTAGCGACGAAGGCCGTGATCGCGGAGCGCGTCGCGAGAGCGGCGTCGCGCGACGGGTCGTGACCGCAAGCATGGAGGATGAGACGCGTGACCGGCGCGCCGCTCCCGCGCTCGATGGCGTCGATCTGGGCGAGCGTGCCGTAGCGATCGTCTTCTCCCTGGATGGCGAGGATCGGAACGCGGATGTCCGGCAGGGACTCCTCGATGTTCCAGGCACGGAAGCCGGGGTCGAGCCATGCGTCGTTCCACCCGCGAAACGCGCAGTCCGTGTTCGTCCCGTGGTAGCGCGCGAGCTTCGCGCGAAGGTCGGTCACGTCGAACGCGCGACGGGCCTCGCGGATGCTCTCCACCGAGATGTCCTCGCAGAAGACGTGCGGCGCCAGGAGCACGAGGCCGCGCACGCGTGCCGCCGCGCGCGAGCTCGGTCGAGCGTCGGCACCTTCGAGCCCTGCGTAGATGAGCGCGATCGAGGCGCCGTCACTGTGACCGACGAGGACCGCATCGTCGATGTCGAGCGCCTCGAGCAGCTCGGGGACGACCGTCCGCGCCTCGTCGTGCATGTACGTCAGGGGTCGCGGAAGCGAGATCGCATCGGACCGACCATGACCCCGCCGGCTGTAGACGAGGACCCGCGCCCCCGTGTCGTCCGCGACGAGCCGAGGGAAGTCGCGCCACATGGCGACGCAGCCGAGACCCTCATGCAGGAACACCAGGGTCGGCGAGCGCTCGCCGATCGAGGTCCCGCCCGGCGTGTGCCAGTCGATCTCCAGCCGCGCGCCGTCGACCGTGACGGTGCCTGCGGTCACGGAGCGCGGCGTGATCCCGCCCATGCGCCTCCCGCGCCCGTCCGCTCGTACCGGATGCATTCGTGGAGGCGGACGGGGTCGGCCACCCAGAGCTCGACCGCCTTCGCGCGCAGCGTGTAGCCACCCCAGTGCAGGGGTCGCTCGACGTCTTGCCCCTCGAGCTTCTTCGTGAGGGCGACGTACTTCCGCTGCAGCTCCTCCCAGCTCTCGATGGGCTGGCTCTGCGGCGATACGCATGACGCGATGCGGTTGCCCCGCGGGCGGCTCGCGAAGTATGCGTCGGACACTTCGGCCGACGCCCTCGACACCTCGCCCTCGACGCGCACCTGCCGACCGAGCTCGCGCCAGTGAAAGACCACTGCGGCGTGCGGGTTCGCGTCGAGCTCTCTCCCCTTGCGGCTGTCGTAGTTCGTGAAGAACCGCAGGCTGTCGTCGTCGAGACCGCGGCAGAGCACGACGCGGACCGACGGGACGCCGTCTGGCGTGGCGGTCGCGAGCGCCATCGCGTCAGGATGTTCCACTCCGCGCGCGCGGGCCTCGTCGATCCACGTGGCGAGCGTGCGGAGGGGGCTGAGAGTCGTGTCGAGTTCCATGCGTGTCCTTCTTCCGACCGCGCAGCGTACGCTGTGGGTATGGTGCGCGCATGGGTTATGCGGCTGCCACGCCGGGCATACGCCGCTGGCTTCCCGGCATCGCGCTTACCCTTCTGTCGCTGCTGCTCGCAGGGACGATGTGGGTCGTCCCGTATCTGCCGACCAACGACGGCCCCGAGTGGGTCTTCGCGACGCACACGGAGAACCACTACAGCGACCCCGGCAGCCCGCATCAGGACACCTTCGTCCTCGCGTCGCAGTTCGCGTCGCGCGGCTTCGCCCCGCTGTACGGGCCGTTCGACGCATGGCTCGGGTGGGAGCGCGGGCTGCAGGTCGCGCTGTCCCTCACGACGCTGCTCACGGCGTGGGGCTTCGTCGCGCTCGTACGCGAGATCGACCGGAAGAGGTGGGCGCTCGGCTTCCTCGGCTTCCCGCTCGCGCTCACGTGGGCGCTCTACATGGGGCTGTGGCCGTTCGTCGTTTCGACGGCCGTCGGTCTCTTCGTCCTGGCTTTCGCCGTGCGGCTTCGCGAGCCGACCTGGAAGGGGCGCGCGCTGCTGTCACTCCTGCTCCTCGTCAACGCCATCGCGCACGTGTTCGGCGCGGTGCTGACGGGCGGCGCGCTCCTCCTGCTCTCCGTCGCCCGCGCTCCTCGAGGAAAGCGCGCGAAGGAGCTCGCGTACGTCGTGCTCATCGGACTCCCCGCGGCTGGGATCCTCGTGGCTTGCCTCGCGGTCTCCCGGAACCTGCCGCTCGCGCCCTTCGCACGTGACTTCGACCGCTTCCCGTGGGCGCTCGCCGCCGCGCTGCTCCCGCGGACGATCGCGCCGGGGCCCTTCGCGCGCGCGGTCGTCGTCACGACGGTGGTCTTCGTCGCGGCCATCGTCGCCATCGTCCGCGCGAGCAAGGCGGACACGCTCGCGGCGGACCGGGGTCTCGGCATCGCGGCGGTTCTGCTCCTTCTTCTCGGCATCTTCGCCCCCTTCCAGATCCCCGGATGGCAGGCGTTCTCCCAGCGCTTCGTGCCGTTCGGCGTTCTCCTCGTGCTCGCGGTGGTCCCGATCGAACGCCTGGCAGGGCGAGCACGGCGCCTCGCGCCCGGCGTGCTCTTCACCCTCGCCGCCGTCTGGCTCGGCTTCACGTACCCGTTCCACCGTCGCCTCGCCGCGCTCTGCCCCGACGCGATCGCAGGGCTCTCGGCCGCCGCCGCGTCCCCGCCGCTCCACGGCACCATCCTCCCCGTGACGCTCGCGCTGACCGAGCTCCCCGAGTACGACCGCATCCACGCCGAGGTCCCGCTCCTCGCCCCGCTCGTGCACATGGGCACGCTCTACGCGACCGCGCACGGCGCGGTGCCCGCGTACACCTTCGCGAGCACGCCGGCGATCTACCCGTTGATGCTCCGCCCCCGGCCCGACCACCGCCCCCTTCCGGAGCTCGAGCACTACACCAAGGCGCTGAGCTCTCCCGAGTTCCGACACGACCAGGGCTTCCGCCTGGAGACCGAGAACGAGCTCGCGACCTTCGGTGTGTTCTACGACGAGGTGGCTGTCTTCGGCGCGGTGCCGGTGGATCTCGCGCTGTGGCACGACCGCGGCTACGTCGCGGACTGGCAGCAGGGCACGGCGCTCTTCGCGCACTTCGAGCCCTGCACGATCGACTTCACGACGCAGCCGCCGGCAACCGACACCGGGAGCGACTGGGGTCCGACGTTCGACCTCCGCGTCGGGAGGATCGGGCTGGCGTCGGGAGTCCGTGTGCCACCGGTCGTCCGGAAGGACGGCATGGCTCACTTCAAGCTGACCCCGGCGCCGTGCGGTCTCGTCACGGTGCACGCACAGTGGCCGACCGCAGACGGCCACGCGACGCGATGCGCGAACGCCAACCCGGAGGGGAACCTCGTGACCACCATCTCGCGGACGGCGCACCGCATGCTGTGCGACGCCCGCCGAGGCCTCTGAACTCCGACCCGAGTTTTAGAACGTGGTCGCCATGTGCGAGTCGCTATCGCCCGCGACCGTCGGATCGGGGAGGAACTCGATCGTCAGCACGTTGCCGACGCGGACGACGGACCGTGGGTTGATGTCGACCTCGCTCGGCTTCACGACGGGCACGCCGTCGACCTCCGTCGCGCGATCGGTGACGGAGCGGAGCTTGAAGCCGTCCCGGTGGCGTCGGAGCTCGAAGTGCCAGCGGCTCACCTGCTGGCTGATCGACGTATCCTTCAGCGCGAGGACGATGTCGTTCGCGACGATACCGTTCTGCTCGCCGAGCCGACCGAAGGTGATGGTGTCATGCGCCGGGAGCTTCACCTCGTACCCGCTCTCGCGGATGCGGCACCTCGAGGGGAAGCGGCGCCGGTCGAGCCACTCGAGCCGCATGATCTGGAGCGGCCTGGCGAGGCCCGGCACCGTGGTCGGAGGGAGCGCCGCGCAGCGGAGCCGCAGGTCCGTGGTGAGCTCGGCGAACGCCGCCTGGTTGATGCGGATCTCGCTCGCGTTCGCCGTCCCCGCGATACGCCCGCAGAGGTTCACCGAATCGCCCGTGACGAGCACGCCGTCCGTGAGGACCGGACCCCAGTGCATCCCCACCCTCACCTCGAGCTGGTCGGCACGTGCGTGGAGCGCGTTCTGCTGCGTGATGCGCTCCTCGAGCTCGATGACCGCATGGGCCGCCGCCACCGCGGCCGGAAACGCAAGGAGCGCTCCGTCCCCCGCCGTGTCGACGATTCGCCCGCCGTGCTGCCGCGCGATCTGGTCGAGGACGTCGAAGTGTCGCTGCTGGAGCCGGCGGCCGGCCTCGTCTCCGTGGGTCGCGAAATAGGTCGTGCTGCCGACGATATCCGACGACACGAGCGCCAGGTGCTTCTCGAATCGTCGCTTGAGCACCTCGCTCAGCTGCGTCTGGAGCTTGATGATGTCCGTCAGGCTCAGCGTTTCGGGATCCATGGTGCCTCGGCAACCATATCGCGTCGGGCGAAGATCGTCGATGCCGGGCGTGACCGGTGCGTCCGCTTCGGTTCCTTCCCGCGACGGCGCGTGACAGAATCGCCGGAGACCATCGATGCCGTCGAGAAGCCATGGATTCCGAAGCGCTTAGCCTCGCGGAGATCATCAAGCTCCAGACGCGGCTGAGCGAGGTGCTCAAGCGGCGGTTCGAGAAGAGCCTCGCTCTGGCGTTCTCCGACATGGTCGGCAGCGCGACCTATTTCGCGACCCACGGGGACGAGGCCGGCCGCCGGCTGCAACAGCGCCACTTCGACAGCCTCGCGGGCACCATTCCGCAGCATCGAGGCCGCATCGTCGACACGGCGGGGGATGGCGCGTTCCTCGTGTTCCCGTCTCCGACGGACGCGGCGCTCGCGCTCATCGAGCTCCAGGGCCACATCGCTCGCCAGAACGCGCTCCAGACCGACGCCCACCATCTCGACGTGAGGATGGCGATCCACTGGGGCCCGGTCCTCACGGACGGCGTCGTCGTCACCGGCGACTCCGTGAACCTCTGCGCACGCATCGCCGGCACCGCGAGCGCAGGGGAGATTCGTCTCACGAGCGCTGCCGCCGAGCTCCTCGCGGACCTGCGCGCGCGGTGCTCGGGCCTTCCCCCGGCCACGGTGAAGGGGATCGCGAAGCCCGTGGAGATCGTCCGCCTCGAGTGGCTCGATCGGAGCCGCTTCCCGACGCGGTGTCGAATTCGCGAGAGCGGGCAGGAGATCGAGCTCCCGAACAAGGATCTCATCACGTTCGGTCGCCTTCGCGAGCAGAACGGGATCGTCGCGAACGACGTCGTGCTTTCCCTGAAGGACGCCTCCATCAGCCAGCAGGTGAGCCGCTGGCACTTCGAGCTCCGGCGGCATCCGGACGGCTTCAGGCTGCGCTCGGTCACCGATCAGGCGACCTTGGTCGACGGGCATCCTGTCACCAAGGGAAACGACGCAAACCTCTCGGTGCGGTCGGTGGTCCGGGTCGGCAATGTGCTGACGATCGAGTTCCTCCCCTCGGCGAACGACTCGATTGGCTAGTGATCGCTCGTGGCTGCGTCGCTCGACCCAGCGTCGTGGTCGGCGTCCTCGGTCGACGGCGAGGTCATCTCCACCGCAGGCCACGGCAGGGGCCACCGACGGTTCGTCGCGCGGTCCCACAGGTCGAGCCTCGTGCCGCGCGTGGTCGCGGGGAGCATCACGCCGACGCGCGTCTGGAGCTTCGCCGTGAACGATACCTGGCTGCCGTGCAGCGATCGCGCGCCGCCGGGAGAGACGGTCCTCGTATCGACCGCTCCGAGCCCCGGGAAATCGAACCGCACGCGCTCGATGAGCGTCGGGCCCGAGTAGAGCTCGAGCGCGAAGCGGCCCATCACACGCGGGGTCTCCCGCGGGGTCGCGAGGCGGGTCGGATGGACCCCAGCGAGGTAGAGATCGCCTCTGTCGTAGCGAAGGTCGTAGATCCACTGCCCCTGCTCCACGAGCGGCGCGGGGTCCGCGGCGATGGGCAGGATCGCGCTCGCGTCCGGTCCCGTGACCGGCGGCTGCAGGAGGATGACGGTCCGATGCGCGAGAGGAACTGCCGGGACGGTCCACGATCCCGACGTGGCTGTCGGCTCGGCGGGCGGGGGAGGCGGGGGAGGGGAAGAGGCGCTCGCTGCGGGTGGGGTCGCGCTGCAGGTCGTGGCGAGCAGCGCCAGGGCAGTCGGCGTGGCGAGCGCCAGCGCTGCAAATGCACGTAGCGCCGTGCGGCGAAGGGTGGACGCGAACACGTCCCCGGTATCTCACGCAACCCGTCTGCGCGTGAAGCGCGGTTTACGCCGCTCGCCTCGGGAGCTCACGCGTTCTCGGTCGATGCGGCGCCGTACCCTTCCAATTGCGAGAATCAGGGAGCGCGTCGAAGCCGCCTCATTTCGGCACGCGCTTTGCTCATAGCGGCCCCATGACCTCGCTTACGACCTTCGTCCTCGGCGGCGCCGCCGCCATGCTCATCGCCGGCTGCGCCAGCGGCCAGGCCGTCACCATGGCCGACTCCTTCGACGTCGATATTTTCGGCGCCCACGTCGATGATCTGCACACGCCGTACGTCGCCGGCGCTCAGTTCAACATCACGGTCAGCGGCGACTCCTCGACCTCCCAGGCGGGGTGGACACTTTCGAGTTCTGACCCGGATGTCATACGGGTGACCTCGCCGCTCCTGTCCGGCACCGCGTCGGTCAGTGTAGGCAATCCCGGCCAGGCCACACTCTCGGTGCTCGACAGCGGCGGCACGACGGTTACATCGCATGCGGTCACCGTCGCGATTCCGGACCAGGTGAACCTCTATGCTCAGGGCCTCCTCCTGACGGGAGCCACCGACCCGACGGCTCAGGTCACGGAGGCGAGCATCGTGCAGGGTGGAGAGGCCACGTTCCTCGCCCGGTACTTCGCGAGCGGCGCCGAGCTCTACGGGAACGGCGCGCTTCATTCGACCGCGACGGGCGGCATCACGACGAGCACGGTCTCGCCCTCGTTCGCGAGCGACCGAGACTTTCTGCAGGTGACGGTCCCGAGCGAGGGGATGTCCGGCTCGGTCTCGCTCGTCGTCCACGGCGTCACGGTCGGTGAGGTGCCGGTCACGGCGGTCGCGCCGAGCACGGTGACCCACGTCAGCCTCCTCGAGCAGAACAGCGTCGGCGCGCAGTCGGGGGCGTCGCTCATCCTCTACGCCCACGCCGTCGACACCACGTCCGCCAACGTGTTCGGTGCGTCGTTCGACTGGTTGACGAACGGCTCCGGCGGGCCGACGTCCGGGGGCACGTCGCTCCCCGCAAGCGACGGGACCGGCGGGCCGACCGACCTGTTCTTCTACAACTTCGAGGGCACCGCGACCGAGAGCGTCACCGCGACCTACGCGGGCTTCGCGCCGACCACCGTCGTCCACGCACAAGGGGGAACGGTCGGCTCGACGGCCGCGGTCGGCTGCGCCATGGGTGGTGCGCCTGGAGCCGGAGGAAGCTCATCGCTCGCTGCGTTCGCAGCTTTCGCGTTGGCGCTCGCGGCCATGAGTTACGTCCGCCGCCGAAAGCTCTCGCCGCTCTAGTACCCCGCCACAGGGGTATGGAACGGTTGGACGGCGCCCGTCAGCGCAAGATCGGGAGCTGCTCCGGTGGCAGCAGGACCTCGAGGGAGCGAGGGGCGCCCGGCTGACGACGGACGAGGCCGC
>Ga0302279_10000144_pt1 | contig 100592 bp, 88 predicted proteins | sample III_Bog_N3_3_FD_194541 | JGI IMG/M metagenome (GOLD analysis project Ga0302279, IMG submission 194541) | Peat permafrost microbial communities from Stordalen Mire near Abisko, Sweden - III_Bog_N3_3 | ecosystem: Environmental > Terrestrial > Soil > Wetlands > Peat | place: Sweden: Abisko...
CCACCGTGGCGTTGGCCACCCCGAGCGGGGCACCGAGTGAGTTCGTACCCGAGAACACCACCGTGCCCGCCCCCGAGCTGGTGCCCGAGGTGCCGGTGTCCTCACCGTCGAGACCGAGCGTGGCCCCGGCCGCTGCCGAGAAGTGCCCGTCGACGGTGCCCACCGGGGTACCGTTGCCCGTGGACAGGGTGCCTCCGGGCACCGACACGGTGCCGCCGGCCAGGACGTCGAGCGGCAGGTGCTCGTTGGCCGTCCCCGACGTGGCGGCCTTGGTCAGCGTCCCGGTGGACGTCACGGTGAAGGGGCCGCTCTGCCCCTGGTCGTACAACGCCGACCCGTCGGCGAAGGTGGCCACCCCGGCCACGGTGAAGCTCCCTCCGTTGTAGGTATAGAGATTGGCGGAACTGAACGACAGCGACCCCGAGAAGTCCAGGTTCCAGTTGTTGTCCGAGTAGCCACCGTTGATGGACGCGATGTTGGTCGTCGACGTGACCGAGAGGACGGGCTGGATCGTCTGGGTGGTCGGGGCCTGGATCGACCCGCTGGTCCACGAAAAGGCGCCGGTGTCGGTGAGCGATGCCTGGTCGTTGGAGGTGTCGCCCAGGCTCCCACCGGAAATGGTCAGGCCGGCCACACTGCTGGCGTCGGTGGTGCCGGTCAACCCGAGCTCACCGCTGGCGATGGTCAACGGCGCCGAACTGCGCACCGCCAGCACCAGCGTGTCCGGTCCGCTGTAGGTGACCGTCGTCGTCGTCTCATTGATGCAGACGACGTCCGTCGGCCCGGGAAGGGCGTCGGTGTTCCAGTTGCCCGCCGTCTCCCACAGCCCGTCGCCGGCCGTGCCCGTCCACGTGACGGTGCATGACGGCAGGGCCTGGGCCGAACGGGACGGCCCGAAGGCCAACAGGACCAGGGCCCCGACCGCCACCACACCGATCCCGAGCAACGTGGCCAGCACGTTCCGCACCCGTCGCGTCATGCCGCACCACCGTTCTCCCGGAAGTGTCCCGGGTGTCGACGTCCCAGTGAACCCCGGACCGGACCACCGGCGTGCCGTCGATCATCCCACCGCTCGGTCCGGACACGTCGGGGTAGCAGACGAATGACAGGTGACCAGATGCGCCGGTCCTGGCCAGAAGCTACTCCGCCGCCCCGTGGCCGTCCACAGGATCGGGACAACGGGTGCTCGGGCCGCTCGTCAGTCGGCGGTGCGCCGTCGGTAGAGCAGGGTGGCCAGTGGGGCGAACACGGCGAGCAGGGCCAGCGACCACACGAGGGACGCCGTGATGGGGTGCTGCATGGGCCAGGCGTGGATGGTGGCCGACGGATTGGGGTTCTTCCACAGCTGACGGGCGGCGGCGGTCACCGCGCTCACCGGGTTCCAGTCGGCGACCACCCGCAGCAGGGGCGGCATGCGCTGGGTGGGCACCAGGGCGTTGGACACGATGGCCAGGGGGAAGAGGATGACCAGCCCGATGCCCTGGGCCGACTCCGGCCCCTTGCTCACCATGCCCAGGCAGGCGCAGCCCCACGAGAGGGCGTAGCTGAACAGGAGGAAGATGGCGAAGCCGGCGACCGTCGCCGCCACCCCGCCCTCGGGGCGCCACCCGATGACCAGCCCGGTCACGGCCACGATGAGCGCGCACAGGGCCGCCGTCAACAGGTCGGCCAGGGACCGTCCGACCAGCACGGCCGGACGCCACATGGGCAAGGAGCGGAACCGGTCGATGACCCCGCTGTTCAGGTCGGTGGACAGGCCGACGGCCGTGCCCATCGACGAGGTGGTCAGGTTGAGGGCCAACAGGCCGGCGATGGCGAAGTCGGCGTAGGTACCTCCGCCCGGGAGGACCACGCCGGCCCCGAAGACGTAGACGAACAGCAGGGTGAAGAGCACCGGCTGGATGGTGACGTCCGAGAGCTGCAGGGGCTCCCGGGCGATGTGGACCAGGTTCCGCCCGGTGAGCACGGCGACGTCGCACAGGCGTCGGACGAGTCCGGGCGGGCGGGCCACCCTGGTGGCGCCGATCGGGGGAGCGGTGACGGCGATGGTCATGGTCGGGCCACCTCCAGGCGGGAGTCGGTCGGGTCCGGCTCCCCGTCGTCGGGGTCCACCGACGGATGACCGGTCAGGGCGAAGAAGACATCGTCGAGGGACGGCTGGTGCACCTCCACGTCGTCGACGACGATGCCGGCAGCGTCGAGGGCCCGCACCACCGTGGTGGCCAGACCGGCCCCGCTACGCACCGGTGCCCGCAGCCGGCGGCCGTCGTGGCTCTCGTGGACCGGGCCCGAGACGTACGGCGCCAGGGCGTCGCGGGCCGCCGGGTGCGGAGCGGACAGCGTGACCTCGAGGCGGGCGCCCCCGGTCTCGGCCTTGAGCTCGGCCGAGGTGCCTCCGGCGATGACCCGGCCGTGGTCGATGACCACGATCCGGTCGGCCAGCTCGTCGGCCTCGTCGAGGTACTGCGTGGTGAGCAGCAGGGTCACCCCGTCGGTGACCAGGCTCCGGATGACGTCCCACATCCGCACCCGGCTGGTGGGGTCGAGCCCGGTGGTCGGTTCGTCGAGGAAGAGGACCGGCGGCCGGGTGACCAGGCCGGCGGCCAGGTCGAGGCGTCGGCGCATGCCACCCGAGTAGCCCCGCAGGACCCGGTCGGCGGCGTCGGTCAGGTCGAACTGGTCGAGGAGCTCGGCCGCCCGGTACTGGGCGTCGGCCCGCCGCAGGCCGCTCAGCCGCCCGATCATCACCAGGTTCTGTCGACCGGTGAGCAACGGGTCGACGGTGGCGTCCTGAGCGGTGACCCCGATGTTGCGCTGGACGGCGGCCGACTCGGTCACCACATCGTGTCCGGCCACCCAGGCCCGGCCGCTGTCGGGGGTGGCCAGCGTGGTGAGGATGCGGACGGCGGTGGTCTTCCCGGCGCCGTTGGGCCCGAGCACCCCGAGGATGGAGCCACCGGGGACGTCGAGGTCGATGCCGGCCAGGGCCACCGTCTCGCCGTAGCGCTTGGTGATCCCCTCGGCCCTGATCACGGAGTCGTTGGCCATCGGTTCCTTACCGGTCGGTTAGCAAGTTCTGATTACTTGTCGGATGGTAAGGGTCTACTTACCGGTTGTCAAGTAGAATGCAACCGTGACCCAGACCGCACCACACCGCTCGGACGGCGCCGCACCACCGGCCACGGAGCCGGACCCGGGGACGGGGCCCGACCCGGGCGGTGACGTCAGCACGCGGGAGCGGATCCTCGACATCTCCCTCGAGCTCTTCTCCGACCAGGGCTACGAGCGGACCTCGCTCCGCCAGATCGCCGAACGACTGGGCTTCTCCAAGGCGGCGATCTACTACCACTTCGCCAGCAAGGAGGAGATCCTGCTGGCCCTCCATCTCCGTCTGCACGAGTTCGGCCGCAGTGCGCTCGAAGCGCTCGACGGCGTCGACTGGACACCGGCGGTGTGGTCGTCGCTGCTCGACCAGCTGATCGACCAGATGCTCGAGCACCGCGCCCTCTTCGTCCTCCACGAGCGCAACCGTGCGGCCCTGGAGGAGCTCCACCAGGAGCGCCACGACGCCGAGCACGACGACCTCGAGGCCCGCTTCCGCGAGGCCCTCTCCAACCCGGCCATCACCCTGCGGGACCGCGTCCGGATGGCCTCGGCCTTCGGGGCGGTGATGGGGACCGTGGTGCTCACCGGTGAGACGTTCGCCGACGTGCCGTCGGACGAACTGCGCGGCCTGCTGCGCGGCGTGGTGGGCGACCTGCTGGCCCCGACGACGGGCCCCTGAGCCGGCCGGCCGATCGGGCCCGATCCACCCCGGCCCTTCGACGGCGTCACCGTCGCTCCGGTACCGTGATCGCGTGCCGACGTTCGACGACGCCGCCCGATTGGCCCTCGACCTCCCCGGGACGACGGAAGGGCAGCGCCACGGGCACCGCACGTGGTTCGTGGCCGACAAGGCGTTCGCCTGGGAGCGGCCGTTCAGCCAGGCCGACCTCCGGCGCTTCGGCGACACCACCCCGCCCGGCGGGCCCATCCTGGCCACCCGCACCGCCGACACCGGCGACGCCGCGGCACTGCTCGGGACCTACCCCGAGGAGCTCTTCACCATCCCGCACTTCGACGGGTACGCCGCCGTGCTCGTCCGCATGGACGCGGTGACGCCGGCCACGTTGGAGGACGTGGTGGTCGGGGCCTGGCTGGCCTGCGCGCCGCGCCGGCTGACCGGGGGGTTCACCGGCGGCTGACGCCAGGCCGGCCGGCCGCCGTCCGACGGGCAGCTACGGGCCGTCCGGTCAGCCCACCCGGCGCCGCCACCGGACGAACGCCACGACCAGGCACACCACCATGACCGCAGTGGCGATGACCACCCCGAGAACCCCAGCCACGAGCGAGACGAAATCGATCGCCAGGACGAGCACGAGCACCGCCGCAACCACCACGACGAGCGTCGGTGTGCGGGCCTGGCCGCGGAACCCCCGGTCGACGGCCGACCAGCCAGCGGCCGGTGGTGTCGTCGGGGGCCGGTCCCGGTCGCCGGGGTGGCCGCCCTCACCCCCGGTGCCGGCCCGGCGGGCCTCCCGACGTTGCTCCCGGCGGGACGGCCCACTGTCCTTCCGCCCGGCGAAGAACAGGGCCACGGGGGCCGCCCACCGCTCCATCCGCAGGACCAGGTCGGGTCGACGGGAGATCACCACGTTGCTCCCGAAGGCCACCACCAGGTAGAGGAGGATGCCGCCGTTGGCGATCAGGCACAGGGGGAGGAGCAGGATGAGCACGGCCGCCCGGGCGATGTTGATGCCTGCCCGGGACAGATTGCGTCGGGCCGTGAGGGCGTCGGGGTTCACGCGCGCGGCCTGGGCCAGGGCCCGGGTGCCTTCGCGTCGGTGACCGCCGGCCCGCAAGGCGACGCCCAGGTTGTTCAGGGCCGCGTAGTTCCCCGGGTCGAGGGCCAGGGCGTGCCGGCTGGCTTCCACCGCCGCAGGCCAGTTCCGCGCCCCGATGGCCACCATGGAGGCCGTCACCCAGGTGGTGGGGCTGCTCGGCGCCATGCGGATGGCCTCCTGGACCCACCGGTCCGCCTCGACGGACGCACCGGTCACCGAGAGGGCCTCGGCCAGGGCGATCGGCCCGTTGGGGTCGGCCGGGGCCAACCGCACGGACTCCCGGGCCGACGCCACGGCCTCCCCGCCCAGCCGGGCACGGAGGTCCTTGGTCGACTGGCGGGCCAAGGCGGAGAGCGAGGAGCTCCGCAGGCGGAACGCCACGGCCTCGCCGGGGGCCAGACGGATGGCCTGATCGGCCACCCGGGCCGCCTCGCCGAACGCCCCGGTGCCGTAGAGGGCCCGGGCCCAGGCGACGTAGGCCCGGGGGTCGTCGGGGGTGAGTGCGGCTGCGGCCTTGGCCCGCTCGGCCGCCGCGTCGTACCGCTTGAGGGCGTGGAGGGCGTCCGATTCGGCCAGGAGTGAGGCAGCCTGCTCCGCACCGTCCGACACGGCCCGGAACCTAGCGGGACCGGCGCTGGCGGAGGTAGACGGCGAGCTCGTCGTACTCCCCCGCCGTGTTGGCGTACCGCACGTGGTTGCGGGCCGACTCGAGCCACGACTCGGTGCTCGGCCGGGTCGAGACCACGGCGGACCGGAGCTGCTCGGTGGTGATGGGCTGGACGGTGCCGGTGCGGATGGCCTCGCCGAGGGCCAGCTCCGCCGCCTCCTCGCAGACCAGCCGGAGATCGGCCCCCGACATGCCCTCCGACGCCCGGGCCAGCTGACCGAAGTCCACCGGTCCGTAGGGACGGTCGCGCAGGTGGTACCGGATGATGGACTCACGGGCCTCGGCGTCGGGGGGCAGGATGAGCATCGTCCGGTCGAACCGCCCCGGGCGACGGAGCGCCGGGTCGACGTCCCACGGCTGGTTGGTCGCCCCGATGACGAAGATCCCCTCGTTGGACCGCTCCACGCCGTCGAGCTCGACCAGCAGCTGGGCCACGACGTTGCGGGCCGCGCTCCGGCCCAGTTGCATGCGGGTGTGGCCGATGGCGTCCAGCTCGTCGAAGAACAGCACGCAGGGGGTGTCGCGGCGGGCCAGCTCGAACAGCTCGTGGAGCTGTTTCTCCGAGTTCCCCAGGTACATGTCGAGGACCTGGTGGAGCCCGATGGTGGCGAACCGGGCCCCCAGCTCACCGGCCACGGCCCGGGCCAGGAAGGTCTTGCCGCACCCCGGGGGACCCCACAGGAGGAGGCCGCCGCGGAGCTGTGCCCCGTAGGCCTGGCGCAGCTCGGGATTGCGCAGCGGGGCCAGGAACGAGCGCTCCAGGCGCTCTTTCACCTCGGTCATGCCGCCCACGTCGGCCAACGAGACCGGGCCCGCCTCACGGGCGTCGTGCAGGACGCTGCGGAGGAACCGGTCCCAGTCGTCCTCCGGTCCCGGCAGCGGCCCGTCGGCCCCGACCGTCGGCCGGCCGTCGAGGTCCCCGTCGAGGTTCTCCCCGTGGGCGTCCGCCCCGCCGACGTCATCCCCGCCGGAGACCACCGTCGACGGTGGTGGCCAGGGGACCCCGGTGGCCGGCACGGCGGGGGCCACCGGCACCGGTGGGGATGAGGCCACCGCGTCGGTCGGGGCCGGGGACGTTCCCTGGCCCGACAGCGAATCGAACAGGCGCGACCACCCGGCGGCCCGGCTGTCGCCGAGGACGGCTCCGGCCCGGGCGGCCAGCTCCAGGGCCCCGAGGTGGTCGGGGGCGGAGGCCAGGACCAGCTCGGCCTGGACCAGGGCGTCGCCGGCCCTCCCGGCATCGGACAGCAGCCCGCCCAGGTGGACCCGGAGGGCCGGGTTGTCGGGGTCGGCGGCCACGGCGGCCTCGAGGGCGCTGATCACTGCGGGGTCGGGGGCCATCCGCACCGGATCGTACCGCCCGGCGGACGGCCCGGGCAGTTCGCCGTACCGGTCGCCGCACCCCTCCCGGACGGTGGTCACCGGTGGTCGTCGTGCGCCGCGGCGACGCGCCGAGCGAATCAGCCCAGCAGGGTCAGGTCCCGGTTGAGCGTGGCCGACGGCCGCATGACGGCCGAGGCCAGCCCGGGGTCGGGCCGGTAGTAGCCGCCGATGTCCACCGGCCGGCCCTGGACGGCCACCAACTCGTCCACGATGGCCTGCTCGTCGGTCCCCAGGGCCTTGGCCAGCGGGGCGAAGGCCGCGGCCAGCGCCGGGTCGTCGGCCTGGGCCGCCAGCTCCCGGGCCCAGTAGAGGGCCAGGTAGAAGTGGCTCCCCCGGTTGTCGATCCCGCCGAGCTTGCGGCTGGGCGAGCGGTCCTCGTCGAGGAAGGTCCCGGTGGCCCGGTCGAGGGTGTCGGCCAGCACCTGGGCCCGGGCGTTGCCCGTCGACTGGGCCAGGTGCTCGAAGCTGACGGCCAGGGCCAGGAACTCTCCCAGGCTGTCCCACCGCAGGTAGTCCTCCCGCAGGAGCTGCTGGACGTGCTTGGGGGCCGACCCTCCGGCCCCCGTCTCGAACAGCCCGCCCCCGGCGATCAGGGGGACGACCGACAGCATCTTGGCGCTGGTCCCGAGCTCCATGATGGGGAACAGGTCGGTCAGGTAGTCGCGCAGCACGTTGCCGGTCACCGAGATGGTGTTCTCACCGCGGCGGATGCGCTCCAGCGAGAGGGCGGTGGCCGCCTCCGGGGCCAGGATCTCGAGCCGCAGGCCCGCGGTGTCGAGCTCGGCCAGGTACTCCCGGACCTTGCCGATGAGCACGGCGTCGTGGGCCCGGTCGGCGTCGAGCCAGAACACCGCGGGGTCGCCGGTGGCCCGGGCCCGGGACACGGCCAGCTTCACCCAGTCGCGGACGGGGACGTCCTTGGTCTGGCACAGGCGGAAGATGTCGCCGGCGGCCACGGGCTGTTCGAGCACCACCGCTCCCCCGTCGTCGACCACCCGGACCGTGCCGGCGGCGGGGATTTCGAAGGTCTTGTCGTGACTGCCGTACTCCTCGGCGGCCTGGGCCATCAGCCCGACGTTGGGCACCGACCCCATGGTGGCCGGGTCGAAGGCGCCGTGGGCCCGGCAGTCGTCGATCACCACCTGGTACACGCCGGCGTAGCTGCTGTCGGGGATGACGGCCAACGTGTCGGCCTCCTCCCCGTCGGGACCCCACATGTGGCCCGAGGTCCGGATCATGGCCGGCATCGAGGCGTCGACGATGACGTCGCTCGGTACGTGGAGGTTGGTGATCCCCTTGTCGGAGTCGACCATGGCCAGCGGGGGGCCGTCGGCCAGCTCGGCCTCGAAGGACGTCCGGATGGCCTCGCCGTCGGGGAGGGACCCGAGTCCGGCGTAGATGGACCCCAGGCCGTTGTTGGGGTTGAGCCCGGCGGCGGCCAGGGTGGCGCCGTGGACGGCGAACGTCCGGGGGAAGAAGGCCCGCACCACGTGGCCGAAGATGATCGGATCGGAGATCTTCATCATGGTGGCCTTGAGGTGGACCGAGAAGAGGACGCCCTCGGCCCGGGCCCGGGCCATCTGGGCCTCGAGGAAGGCGTCGAGCGCCGCGGCCCGCAGCACGGCGGCGTCGACCACCTCGCCGGCCAGGACGGGAACCGACTCCCGCAGGACGGTCGTGGTCCCGTCGGCGGCGGCCAGCTCGATACGGAGCGAGCCCGGCCGGTCCACCACCGCCGAGCGCTCGGTGTGGCGGAAGTCGTCGGCCACCATGTGGGCCACGTTGGTCTTCGACCCGGGCGACCAGGCCCCCATACGGTGCGGATGAGCCCGGGCGTACCGCTTGACCGAGGCCGGGGCCCGGCGGTCGGAGTTGCCCTGGCGGAGCACCGGGTTGACCGCGCTTCCCTGCACCCGGTCGTAGCGGGCCCGGACGCTCCGCTCCTCGTCGGTCCCGGGCTCCTCGGGGAAGTCCGGCAGGGCGTACCCGTCGGCCTGCAGCTCGGCGATGGCCGCCAGCAGCTGCGGCTTGGAAGCCGAGATGTTGGGGAGCTTGATGATGTTGGCCTCGGGCCGTCCGGTCAGCGCGCCCAGCTCGGCCAGGGCGTCGTCCACCCGCTGGGTCTCGTCGAGGTACTCGGGGAACAGGGCCAGGATGCGCCCGGCCAGGGAGATGTCCCGGTCCTCGACCACCACGCCGGCCTGGGCCGCGTAGGCCTGGACGATGGGGAGGAAGGAGTAGGTGGCGAGCGCCGGGGCCTCGTCCGTCTTCGTGTAGATGATCGTCGAGTCATTCACCGTGCACCGCCTGGCCTGGAGAGGTCGTGGGTCGAACCGTCATGGCCCCAGAAGACCACCCGGGCACGGGGCCCCGCAAACCGGGCCCTTCCGTGTCCGTCACGTGCCGGCGATCGGCGGTCAGCCCCGGAGCAGGCCGTGATCCCCGATGACGGTCGCCTCGGCCGGGACGGGCCCGTCGTCGCAACGGTCACCGATGTCGGACTGGAAGCGGGCGAAGGCGGCGGACGTCGCCAGCGGGTTCTCACCGTCGGCGGTCTGGGCCAGGTGGACGAAGGTCACCCCGTCATCGAGCCGGAACGCCGCGTACCACAGCCCCCCGGGGTCCGTGGCGGCCAGCTCGGCGAAGACGTCGCGGATGAGCCGCTCATTCTCCTCGGCACGGTCCGGCTTGGTCCGGTAGCGGATCACCCGGGTCACGGTCATGGTCGTCTCCTGTCTGTCGGTCGGTCGGCGGAGGTCCGGGCGGTCGGTCGGCGCGGGTCCCTCGGCACGCCCCCGGGCGGTCCGGCCCGGGGTCAGATGCCCCGGACGGTGTTGTTGCGCTTCTCATGCGTCAACTCGGCCAGTCCGAGCTCCTCGAGCAACGGCGGCAGATACATGCCGAACCGCCCCCGGTAGCCCTTCCGCAGCCCGTACCAGCCGCCGACCGGATTGTCCGACGACCGGCCCCAGGCCTCGACGGTTCCCGGCGTGGCCTCCTTGTTCTCGTCAGCTGCACCGAGGTCGACCCAGTCCCCCTGTTCCCGCAACCAGGCGTGGAGGTCCTCGACGGCCCGCAGGTGGTAGCGGAGCGTGGTGGAGCCGACCTGGCAGACCAGGGCCGGCGGGTCGGCCTCCACGTCGCGGTACATCGTGTACGCCGACGAGCCCGGCGGGGTACGGAGCTCCCACGGGTCGTCCTTGGTCCCATCGGCCATCAGCCTGTCCTTTCCGTCAGTGCACCTCGGTAGTGCGGCAGCAACGTGTCCCAGCCCCTCCGGTTCGAGTCCCGCCGTTCCCCGGCGTCCGCCCCCATCCGTTCCCATCCCCGATGTTCGATCTCGATCCGGGTTCCCCGCTCGCCCAGGTCCCGGAACCGGATCTCCACCTCGGTGGCCTCCTCGGGGCCGCGGCCGATGTGCCAGTCGTAGGCCAGGCGGTCCGGAGGCTCCCAGGCCGTCACCCGACCCCAGTCGTGCTCGCTCCCGTCCGGGTCCCGCTCGTAGAGCCGCCCCCCGACCCCGGGCTCCAGCACCACCAGGTCCGGCCGGCCGCTGACCGTGTGGTCCGGGGGCCACCACGTCCCGATCCCCGACGTCCACACCGAGAAGGCATGTCCCGGACTGCACGCCACGTCGAAGGTCATCTCGAGAGGACCCGTCAACCGTCCGGCTCCCGCTCGGTGTTCTCGGCCAGCATCCGGAATCGGGCCGCCGCCTCTCCCCAGACCCGTTCGAGGTACACCTGGACCGCCCGAAGCCCCTCCTCCTCGAGATGATAGATGCGTCGGGTGCCCCGAGGGTCCTCGGCCACCATCCCTGCGTCCTTCAGCAGCCGGAGGTGCCGGGACACGGCTGGTCGGCTGATGGGCATGGAATCGGCGATCTCCTGCACCGGTTTGGCACCGTCTCCGAGGAGGCGGAGGATCTCCCGACGGTTGGGGTCCCCGAGGGCGTCGAACGGGTCGACGTGGACACCGGCCGGGTTCGGTAACACGGCAACTACGGTAACAGGAGGATTACCAAAGGTCCAGGCGTCCACGGTGCGACGGACCCCGGTCCGCCGGCCCGACGGGTCCGTACCGTCCGGTCGGCGGGGACCTGGCACACTACGTACGGGTGGGACCGCCCGGACGGGGGCCGCGCCGGAGAGGAGGTCCCGTGGACGTACCGGCCATCCGGACCGAGGGTCTGACCAAGCGCTACGGCGACGTCGTGGCCCTCGACCATCTGGACCTCGAGGTGGCCCCCGGCGAGGTGGTAGGCTACCTGGGGCCGAACGGCGCCGGCAAGACGACGACCATCCGGCTGCTGCTGGGCCTGGCCCGGGCCACGTCCGGACGGGCCGAGATCTTCGGGACCGACGCCGCCGACCGGCCGGACGAGACCCACCGCCTGTTGGCCTACGTGCCCGGAGAGGCCAACCTCTGGCCGTCGCTCACCGGGACCGAGACGCTGGCCCTGCTCGGTCGGGTCCACGGCGAGGTGGACGGCGCGTACCGGGACGAGCTCGTCGACCGCTTCGACCTGGACCTCTCGAAGAAGGTCCGGGCCTACTCCAAGGGGAACCGACAGAAGGTCGTCCTGGTCGCCGCCCTCATGGTCCGTCCCCGGCTGCTGGTCCTCGACGAGCCCACCTCCGGCCTCGACCCGCTGATGGAGCAGGTCTTCCGGCACTGCGTGACCGAGGCCCGCGACCGGGGCCAGACGGTGTTCCTCTCGTCGCACAGCCTGGGCGAGGTGGAGGCCGTGTGCGACCGGGTGGCCATCCTCCGGACCGGTGCCCTGGTCGAGACCGGCACCCTGGACCAGCTCCGCCACCTGAGCGCCCGGTCCGTCGAGGCCACCTTCGACGGGCCCGTCCCCGACCTGGCCGGCGTGCCCGGCGTGGCTGCCGTGACGATCGCCGACCGGTCGCTGCGCTGCCACGTGACCGGGCCCATGGGCCCGCTGCTCGCCGCCCTCACGGCCGCCGGAGCGACCGGCCTCCTCAGCCGGGAGCCCTCGCTCGAGGAGCTCTTCCTGGCCCACTACGGGTCCACCTCGCCTGGACCGGCGGGCACTTCCGGTGCCGGCTGAACCCGGGGCCGGGGGGCCCACTCCCACGACCAGGTCGCCGAGGACGGTGGTGGCCAGGCTCACGGCCCGCACCGCCGTGCGGTCCGGGGTGATCTGGGGGCTCATCTTCGGTGTGGTCGTCGCCTCGTCGGCCGTCAGCTACGCCTCGCTGTACAAGACGACGGCCCAACGCGACGCCCTCGAGTCCGCCTACGGCTCGAACACGGCCATGGCCGCCCTGTTCGGTACGACGCACGGGCTGCAGACCGTGGCCGGCTTCACCGTCTACAAGGTGGGTATGACCCTGTCGGTCCTGGGAGCCGTGTGGGGGCTGCTCACGGGCACGCGGCTGCTGCGGGGTGAGGAGGACCAGGGGCGGTGGGAACTGCTGCTGGCCGGACCGACCACCCGCCGCCGGGCCACGGCCCAGGCCCTGGCCGGCCTCGCCGCCGGGGTGGGGGCGCTCTGGGCGGTGACCGCCGTCCTCACCACCCTGGTCGGCACCGGGGGGAAGATCTCGTTCTCCCCGGCCGCGTCGGCCTACCTGGCCCTGGCCCTGGTGGCCACCGCCGTCATGTTCCTCGGCGTCGGAGCCGTGACCAGCCAGCTGGCGCCCACCCGCCGCCAGGCCGCCACCTGGGCCGCCGTCGTCCTCGGGGCCTCCTACGCCCTGCGCATGGTGGCCGACGCGGGGATCGGACTCCACGGCCTGGTCTGGGCCTCACCGCTGGGATGGGTCGAGGAGCTCCAACCGCTGGTCGACCCCCGCCCCGGGGCCCTGGTGCCCATCGTCCTCCTGACCGGGGCGCTGGCGGTCACCGCCGTCCACCTGGCCGGGCGCCGCGACGTCGGTGAGGGGCTGCGGGCCGACCGGACCCACGCCCGCCCCCGGCTCCGCCTGCTCACCGGGCCGGTGGGCCTGGCCGTCCGGCTCACCCGGCCCACCGTGGTCGCCTGGTGGGCGGCCATCGTGGTCGCCGGTCTCCTCTACGGGATGATCGCCCGGTCGGCCGGCGCCACCGTCACCGGTTCCTCGGTCCACGAGGTACTGACCCGGCTGGGGGCGACGGGCACCGGCACCGCCGAGGTGCTCGGGGCGTGCTTCCTGGTGCTGGCCGTGCTGGTGTCCTTCGCCGGTGCCGGCCAACTGACCGCGGCCCGCAGCGAGGAGGCCGCGGGCCGGCTCGAGCACCTGGTCGTCCGTCCCGTGACCCGGGCCCGGTGGCTGGGCGGCCGGCTGGCCGTGACCGTGGTCGTCCTGGTGGTGGCCGGCTTGGCGTCCGGGACGGCCGCCTGGATCGGGTCGGCCACCCAGCACGGCGGGGTCCCGCTCCCCACCCTGCTCGCCGCCGGCCTCAACCTGGTCCCCCCGGCGGTGCTCATCGTGGGCCTCGGCGTGGCGGCCTTCGGCGTGGTTCCCCGGAGGACCGCCACCGTGGTCTACGGCTACCTCGGCTGGTCCCTGCTGGTGGTGGTGGTGGGGGGCATCGGCCGGGGCGACCGCTGGGTCCTCGACACCTCGGTGTTCCACCAGATGGCCTCGGCCCCGGCCACCCCGCCGCACTGGGCGGCCGACGGCGTGATGGTCCTGGTCGGTGCGGTGGCGGCCCTGGCCGGTGGCCTGGCCTTCCGCCGTCGGGACCTCGAGGGGGCCTGACGGTGGAGGTGGTCCCGGTGGCGGGCCACCGGAGTCCGGTCCACAATGGGCCGGCGTGGGCCGGTCCCACGCCACCAGAATCGGGAGGAGGCAGCCATGCCGACAGACGAGCCGGCCCGCAACGGGCGGCGACCGGGGGACGTGTCGTACCTCAGCCTGGCCCTGGAGGATGTGGCGGCGGGTGAACGGTTCTACGGCGCCCTGTTGGGCTGGACGTTCTCGCCCGGGCAGCTCGGCCGGGAGCAGGGTGACGACGTCACCCCCCAGGTCGGACTGTGGGACGGGGTCGGACCCGGCCGGGAACGGGACCACGGGGCCGTCCTGGGCTTCCGGGTGAGCGACATCGGCGAGGCCGTCGCCCGGGTCCGGGAGCTCGGCGGCCGGGCCGCCGACCCCGCCCGACGGCCCTACGGCCTGGAGTCGGCGTGCCGGGGCGTCGACGGGGTTCCGTTCTTCCTCCACCAGCTCGACGACCACCCGGTCGACGACGGCACGGACCTGACCAACGGCCGGCGGCACGGCGACGTCGCCTACCTCACCCTGGAGGTACCGGCGCTGGCCGCGGCCGAAGCCTTCTACGGCGGTCTCTTCGGCTGGACCTTCGCCGCCGGCTCGGTCCCGTCCGGACTCCAGATCACCGGGGTGACCCCGATGGCCGGGCTCTGGCAGGGCGCCACCCCCGGGGTCGTCCCGGCCTACCGGGTGGACGACATCGCCGCGGCGGTCGACCTGGTGGTGCAGCTCGGCGGAACCCCCGGCACCGTCGAGCGTCGCCCCTACGGCCTGGCCGCCGATCTCTGCCTCGACGACCAGGGTGTCCGGTTCCACCTGCTGCAGTTGCCGTGAACCGCTGCCCGTGTGACGGCCCGATGTCCGGGACGTCGGGCCGATGACCACCTCGACCATGGACTTCCTCGAGCGGATCACCGGCCGCCTGCCCGGCGTGGCCCGGGTCGACATCGAGGCGTGGGGCGGGGAGCCGACGTTCCGGGTGGGCGGGAGGAACTTCGTCTTCACCGACCCCGGGGCCACCACCATCACCGTGAAGCTGCCACCCGACGAGGCCGCCGCCGTGGTGGCCACGGACCCCGGGGCCGCACCGACCGGCTACGGGCTGGGCCGGCACGGCTGGGTCACCGTCGTGCTGGGGCCCCGTCTCGGCGCGGCGCGGCGTCGGGAGGTCGAGGAGTGGGTCCGGACCTCCTACACGCTGGTCGCCCCGAAGCGGCTGGCCCGCCAGGTCCTCGACGAGGACCGGCCACCGGCATGAGGTACGGCCGAACCGCCGCGGCGGAGTGCCCCGGCGGGAGGGGCCGGGTCAGCGGGGTCCGACCGGGGACCGGTCCATCGGCACCCGGTGCGGGCTCCAGGCCGTTCCGTCCCGGTACCGCAGATCACCGGGGCCACCGGGGTCCGGGTACCAGCCGGGAGGTGCACCCGGCAGGGCTCCCCGGTCGCCGGCCCCACCGGTGGCCCGGAGCGGCCAGGCCGACGCGAGGACCAACAGCCCGACGGTCCCGATACCGAGGAGGCCGATGACCAGCCCGAACAACGAGAAGAGCACCACCAGCCCTCCGACGAGGATGGAGCCGACCCCGGGGACGGTCGACCGTCGGACCGCCCGGACGGCCAGGTCCACCGTGCCCACGGCGAGGCAGGTCCCGAGGGCCACGGCGACGATCCGGGCGCCGACCGGGTCCTGCCGGTAGAAGGTGAGGACCGGCGGACCGGTGCGGTACGTCCGTCCGCCGATGGTGAGCCAGGGCGTGCCCGACTGCCCGGGCGGGTGGTAGGTGAGGCAGAACACCGCCACCCCGCCCGCCCACAGCCACGCGGCCGTCAGCACCAGGCCGCGGGCGAGAACCGACGACCGGCGCAGGGGCGGCCGTCGGGCGGCCGCCGTCCCGGTGGTCATCGACGTCGGCCGGTCCATCGGGACCCTCCCTAGTTGAGCGACTGCTCAACTACTGTAGCCGGTGGGTCGGGACCCCGGCACCGACCACCGGCGGCGCCGGCCACGTGGTCAGGGGGCGTAGGAGGGTGGGGCGTCGGAGGGTGCGGTCCCCCAGCCGTTGGCGGCCCGGTCCACCAGGGTCTCGGTGACCGTACCGCCCGCCGTGGCCATCCGACCCGGCAGCCAGGTCCGCTCCGACACCTTGCCGTCGACGTGCATCGACGAGATGTACCCGGCACCCGGCTGCTCCTGCGTGGCCTTGACGGTGAGGACGTGCCCGTCGCCCAGGTGGATGGTGGCGGACGCGAACGTGGGGGTCGTGGTCACCAGCACCGGGCTCCCCGGGGTCTCGGGGTAGAGGCCGAGCATCGACCAGACGGCCCACGAGCTCATGGCCCCGAGGTCGTCGTTCCCCGGCTCACCGTCGGACGCGGTGGTGTAGTACTGGTCGAGGATCGACGTGGTGGCCTGTTCGGTGAGCCACGGCGCACCCGTGTAGTCGCCCTCGAAGGGAACCTCGAGATTGTCCTCGTTCCCCGCCCAGTCATAGGGGGCGGTGGGGCCGGCGCTGAGCTGGGAGAGGAATTGCTCGAGCCGGGTCGTCGCCGCGGCCCGGCCCCCGAGGTCGGTGATCAGTCCGGCCAGGTCCTGGGGCACCGACCAGGTGTACTGGGTGGCGTCGCCCTCCTGGAAGCCCACCTGGCCCACGCCGTCGATGCCGTAGCCGGCCAGGGTCTGGGTCAGGGTGAAGCTGCCGGCGGGCCAGCCCGGGGGGAACGACCCGTCGGCGGCCCGGGGTGCCACCTGGTCGGTCGCCGGGTCGATGAGGTGGCGCCAATTGCCCGACCGCTGGAGGAACCGGGTCGCCGTGGTCCGCTTGCCGAGCTCCCCGGCCAGCTGCGAGACGGCGAAGTCGTCGACGGCGTACTCCAGGGTGACCGAGGCCGAGTCCGGGGACGTCGAGGAGGTGAGCAGCGGCACGTCGCCGACGTCGGAGGGGACGTACCCGTCGGCCAGGTACCCGGACAGCCCGGGGCGCTCGACGTAGCCGTCGGCGGCCGCCGGCGGTGTCGTGGTGTCCGCACCGTGCACCATGTCGGCCAGGGCGGCGTCGGCGTCGTAGTCCCGCGCCCCGAAGGCGTAGGCCCCGGCGATGATGGGGTCGGCCGAGTCACCGCCCATCTCGTTCTCGCTGAGGTCGACGAGCTCCCAGCGGGGCAGCAGGCCGCCGTCCTGGGAGGCGTCACGGACCAGGGACTCCACCAGTCCGTCGGCCGTGGCCGGTTCCACCATGGCCAGGAGGGGTACCTCGCTCCGGTAGACGTCCCAGCCCGAGACGTCGGTGTACTGCGGATACCCCCGTGCCACGTGCACCCGGCCGTCCAGTCCCGGGTAGTCCCCGTTGTCGTCCGAGAGGAGTGACGGGGACAACAGGGCGTGGTAGAGCGCGGTGGTGAAGACCTGCCGTTGCGCCGGGGTCCCGCCCGTGACGTCGATGCGCGACAGGGCCCGGTTCCACGTCCGCGTGGCCGCGGCGCGCACGGCGCCGAAGTCCCAGCCCGGCTGCTCGGCCCGGAGGTTGGCCGAGGCGTCGGACACGCTGGTGTAGGAGAGGCCGACCTTCATGGTGACCGTGGTGGGTCCGTGGGCCGCCGCGGGGAACGTGGCGTAGACGCCGGGTTCGGTGCCGCCGGCGTGTCCGTCCCCGGTCGAGAGCGCGCCGGCCTCCCACGTCCCCTCGGTGCGGAACGGCGTCTCGAACGTGGCGGCGAAGTGGGCCGAGTAGTTCCCCGGCGCCGAGCAGAAATCACCCGAGACGTCGGAACCCGAGAAGGCGTCGTCCCCGGTGACCGAGACGTCGCCGCTGGCGAACCCGCCCTCACTCGCCTCGGGGTCGACGAGGATCGACGGGGTGACCCCGGGCGGGAAGGTGAACCGACCGATCCCCGTCCGGTCGGTGACCGTGAGCTCGACCGTCACCCCGTCCGACATCGTCACCGAGTAGTAGCCCGGTGACGCCGACTCCTGGCTGTGGGAGAACGTGGGTTGGTAGATCGAGGGGTCGGTGGGGGGTGCCACGCGCACCGGTCCGGCGAACGGCACCACCGGGAAGTCCTCGAGCGCCGAACAGCCCGCACCCGAGAGGTGGTCGAGGCTGAAGCCGTCGATGGTGTCGAGCGGGTAGTAGTAGCCGCCCGACACGCCCAGGTCGGGGTTGGTGGTCGGGGTGTCGGGGCTCCACTGGACCATCCCCGACGGGAGGTCGGCACCGGGGAACGTCCCGATCGCCGCGATCTGCCCCGGGCCGTAGCCCGTGCCGATGAACGGGTCGACGGACGCCGCGGGGTCCGGCGACGCCGAGGCGGTGTGGGACGGGGCGGCGCCCGCCGGGGACGGGGCGACGGGGAGGACGGCGGCGGCGAGCCCCACGGTCACGGCCAGGCAGGCCGTGCGGAGGAGCCCGGCGGCACGACGCCCCGACGGGGGTCGCGCCGTGGTCCCCCGCAGGGGTGGGTACCGGCGCCGGACGCCCGTGTGATCTCGCACCGGGGCAAGGCTACCGACGACCGGACGACCGGGAGGGTCACCGGTGGCGCGGGCGCCCCCGGGGGCTCCGGCCGCCCGGGGATCGGGGATCGGGGCCGGAACGGAGGGTCCGGTGGCCGGGCGGCCCGGTCCGGTGTGGCAGCCCTCCCGTAGACTGGGCCGGTGAACCGGACCGAACCGACGGGCCTCCCGGACGACGGCGTCCCCGCCGAGTTCCACCCGGCCGTCGCCGCCTGGTTCCGCCGGCGCTTCCCCGGTGGGGCCACCGAGCCCCAACGCCGGGCCTGGCCCCGCATCCTCGCCGGTGGGGACGTCCTGGTGGCGTCGCCCACCGGGTCCGGGAAGACCCTGACCGGCTTCCTCGTGGCCATCGACGCCGCCTACCGTGCCCAGGGCGACCCGGCGCCCACCGGCACCGAGGACACGCCGCCCCGGGGTCCGGGCGTCGTCTACGTCTCACCGCTGCGGGCCCTGGCCGTCGACGTGGAGGAGAACCTGCGTGGTCCGCTCGAGGGGATCACCGCCGAGGCCGGACGTCTGGGCCTGGCGCCCCCCCGGCTCACGGTGGCGGTCCGCACGGGCGACACCCCGGCCGCCGAGCGCGCCGCCATGCGCAAGCACCCGCCGGACATCCTGGTCACCACCCCCGAGTCCCTCTACCTGCTGGTGACCGCGGCCTCGTCGCGGGCCGTGCTCGGCAGCGTCCACACGGTGATCGTCGACGAGGTCCACACCCTGGCCCGCGACAAGCGGGGGTCCCACCTCGCCCTCAGCCTCGAGCGGCTGGCCCACCTGGTGGGTGAGCGGGGCGGACGGCTGCAGCGCATCGGGCTCTCGGCCACCCAGCGCCCCCTGGACGTGGTGGCCCGCCTGCTGTCGGGCGTCGACCCGCATCGGCCGCCGACGGCCGTCATCGACTGCGGGCACGCCCGGGAGCTCGACGTCGACATCGAGCTCCCGACGGCGGAGCTCGAGGCGGTGGCCAGCGGCGCCCAGTTCGCCGACGTCCTCGACCGGATCGCCGGGCACGTGCTCGAGCACCGGACCACGCTGGTCTTCGTCAACACCCGGAAGATGGCCGAGCGGGTGGCCCACCAGCTGGCCCTCCGGCTCGGCGCCGGGGAGGGCGCGGTGGCGGCGTCGGGCGGCGGGGTGGACGCCGCCCTGCAGGTGGCCGCCCACCACGGGAGCCTCTCGGCGGCCCGGCGCCGGCTGGTGGAGCAACGCCTCCGGGCCGGCGACCTCCGGGCGCTGGTGGCCACCGCCTCCCTCGAGCTGGGCATCGACGTCGGCCCGGTGGAACTGGTCTGCCAGATCGGCTCCCCCCGGGCCATCGCCACGTTCCTCCAGCGGGTGGGCCGGGCCAACCACCACGTGGAGGGCACGCCGTCGGGACGCCTCTACCCCCAGACCCGTGACGAACTGGTCGAGTGCACCGCCCTGCTGGCCGGGGTGCGGGCCGGGCACCTCGACGTGCTCCACCCGCCCGTCGCCCCGCTCGACGTCCTCACCCAGCAGATCGTGGCCGAGGTGGCCGCGGCGGGCGAGTGGGAGGTGGATGGCCTCTTCGACCTGGTGCGCCGGGCCGCACCGTACGCCGACCTGTCGCGCCAGACGTTCGACGAGGTGGTGGACCTGGCCTCCTGGGGCATCCAGACCGGACGGGGCCGCCGGGGGGCCCACCTCCACCACGACGCCGTCAACGGGCGGCTGCGGGCCCGACGGGACGCCCGGCTGGCCGCCCTGACCAGCGGCGGCGCCATCCCCGAGACGGGCGACTACCGGGTCGTCCTCGACCCCGACGGCATCACCGTGGGCTCGGTCCACGAGGACTTCGCCGTCGAGGCCACCGCCGGTGACATCTTCCTCCTGGGCACCCACTCGTGGCGGGTGGCCAAGGTGGAGACGGGGACCGTCCGGGTCACGGACGCCGCCGACCTCCCCCCCACCGTCCCCTTCTGGCTCGGCGAGGCCCCGGCCCGCACCGCCGAGCTGAGCGCCGAGGTCGGCGACCTCCGGGCCGCAGTGGAGCCGCTGCTGGCCGCCGGCGACGGGACCGGTGCCCGTGACGCCGTGCGGGCCCGGTCCGGGGTGTCCGAGGAGGTGGCCGACCAGGTGGTGGCGTATCTGGGCGCCGGCCTCGTGGCCCTCGGGGCCCTACCCACCCGGGGGCGCCTGGTGGTGGAACGGGTCTTCGACGAGGCCGAGGGCACCCAGCTGATCATCCATTCGCCCTACGGGGGCCGGATCAACCGGGCCCTCGGGCTGGCCCTGCGCAAGCGGTTCTGCGTCTCCTTCGACTTCGAGCTCCAGGCCGCCGCCGACGACGACACCGTCGTGCTCTCGCTCGGGCCCCAGCACAGCTTCCCGTTGACCCAGGTCCCCTCGATGCTGCAGAGCGCCACCGCCCAGGACGTCCTGGTGCAGGCCGTCCTGCCCCACCCCATGCTGGCCGCACGCTGGCGGTGGAACCTCAACCGGTCCCTGGTCGTCCCCCGGTCGCGCGGCGGCGCGCGCCGCCCCATCCATCTGCAGCGCATGGAGGCCGAGGACATCCTGGCCGCCACCTGGCCGGCGCTGGCCGCCTGCCAGGAGAACGCCCCGCCCGGTCCGGTGCCCGTCCCCGACCACGTGCTCGTCCGCCAGACGGTCGACGACTGCCTGACCGAGCCGCTCGACGCCGACGGGCTGGTGGACCTGCTGGCCGAGGTGGAGGCCGGCCGGGTGTCCGTGCACTTCGTGGAGTCGGCCGAGCCCTCGCCCCTGGCCCACGGGATCCTCACCGGCCGGCCCTTCACCTTCCTCGACGGCGCCCCGCTGGAGGAGCGCCGCACCCGGGCCGTCCCGGTACCCCGGGGACTCGGGGTACTCGGCCCCGACGGCCTGCCGCCCGGCCTCCCGGTGCCCCCGGGGGAGCTGGCCGCCTTCGACACCGCAGCCGAGCGCGAGGTCCTCGACCAGGTCCGCCCCCGGCTGCGCTCGGCCGACGAGCTCCACGACCTGCTGCTCTCCCTCGTCCTCTGCCGGGAGGTACCCGCCTGGCGGACCTGGTTCGACGAGCTGGAGGCCGACGGACGGGCCGGGCTGGTCGGCGGCCACTGGGCGCCCACCGAGCGGCGGGCCGAGGCGGAGCTGGTCCACGCCTCGTTGACCGACCCCCTGGTCGACGCCGACGAGGCGCTGGCCGAGTGCGTGGGGGGCCACCTCGACCTGGCCGGACCGGTGACCGTGGAGCAGCTGGTCGGCGAGGAGGTCCTGCCCCCCGGTGGCGTCCGCGGGGTACCGGTGACCGTGGCCCGGGCCCGGTCCGGCCTGGCCCGCCGCCAGGCCATCGGCTCGGCCATCGAGCTCCCGGACGGCCGGTGGTGCGCCCGTCACCTCCTGGTGCGGATCCACGCGGCCAGCCGGTCCCGTCGCCGTCGACGGATCGAGGCCGTTCCCCTGGCCACCTATGTGCGCTTCCTGGCCTGCTGGCAGCACCTGGCCCCGGGGACCCGGGCCGAGGGTCGGGCCGGCCTGCTCTCGGTGATCGAGCAGCTCCAGGGCATCGAGGCACCGGCCGGCGAGTGGGAGCGCCAGCTGCTGCCCTCCCGGATCGAGGGGTACGACCCCCGCTGGCTCGACGAGCTGTGCCTGGCCGGTCAGGTGGCCTGGGGACGCCTCACCCCGCGGTCCGATGCCCCCACCCGGGGCGACGAACCGGCCCACCGGGGCACGGCCACCCCGTCACCGGCCACGCCGCTGGCCCTCGTGTGCCGGGAGGACCTGGGCTGGACCCTGGCCGCGGTGCGGGCCGACCGCGACGTGGCCGAGCCGTCGGTCGGGGCGTCGGCCGACGTGCTCGCCGTCCTGCGGGGCCGGGGCGCCTCCTTCCGCTCCGAGCTCCCCGGGCTCACCGGCCGATTGGCCGACGACGTCGACGAGGGCCTGTGGGACCTGGTCTCCCGGGGCATCGTCACGGCCGACGCCTTCTCCGCCGTGCGGGGCCTGCTGGCCGCCCGGGCCCGGGCCCGGGGCTCCGGGCGCACCCCGGCCCGGCGCGCCGCCCTCGGTCGGGCCCGCACGCTCCCGGGGAGCGGCATCGGCGAGGGCCGGTGGTCACTGCTGCCCGAGCCGGCGGTCGCCGGCCCGGGCAACGGCCCGGCGTCGGAGGAGCTGGCCGAGGCCGTGGCCTGGCAACTGCTGGCCCGCTGGGGGGTCGTGACGTGGGAGGTGTGGGAGCGCGAGTCCTACCGGGTCCCGTGGCGCGACGTGGTGCGGGCCCTCCGGCGGCTCGAGGCCCGGGGGCAGGCCGTGGGCGGACGGTTCGTCGCCGGCATCGCCGGTGAGCAGTACGCGGCCCCCGACGCCACCGACCTCCTCGGCCGGGTGCACCGGGACCCGCAACGGGCAGCCGAGGTCGCCGTGGCCGGCGCCGACCCCCTCAACCTGACCGGGGGGATGCTGTCGGGGCCACGGGTCCCCTCGGTACGCAACCGGTCGGTGGTCTACCGGGGTGGCGTGCCCACCGACGCCGCGGCCGCCGCCTCCTGACCCCGGTAGGGACCCGGGCTCAGGCCGGCACGCCCATGAGGGCGAACATGTTCTCGCCCATCACCTTGGCCACGTCGGCATCAGGCAGGCCGACCTCGTCCCGGATGTACACGGCGTACTCGTTCGGATCAGCGATCCCCTCGGGGTGGGGCCAGTCCGAATTGAAGAGGATGTGGTCCAACCCGATGGCGTCGACCAGTGGCCCGAGCGGGTCCTCCCAGTACGGGGCCACATAGAGCGACCGCTTCAGCACCTCGAGGGGATGCTCGGCGAACAGCTGCGGCGTCTTGCCGTACTGGATCGTCATCATCTCCACCACCCAGCTGATCCAGTTGCTGCCGCACTCGATGGAGGCGATCCGCACCTCGGGGAACCGCGACAGCATCCCGTCGCCGACCGCCGAGAAGATGGTGTCCATGATCGGCCGGTGGGCCTGGGACATCGACTCGAACACCTTGTACTCGAACGGTCGCATCTCCCGACCCGCGCCGGTCCATTCGTTGGCGTACCGGGTGTACCCGGAGTCCGAGGCGTGGAACATCACCGGGATGCCGGCCTCCTGGATCCGGGCCCAGAAGGGATCGAGCTCGGGGAGGAACGGCGACTTCGACCCGCCGTACCCGGCCACGGGAGCCGGGCGGACCAGGACGGTCTTGGCGCCCCGCTCGAGCGCCCACTCGAGCTCCTTCACCGCTCCCTCGGCCGTCGAGAGGTTCATGACCGGCGTGGTGTAGATCCGGCCACCGAAGTCGAACTTCCACTCGTCGTACATCCACTCGTTGAAGGCGTGGATCAGGACCTGGGTGGCGACCGGGTCGTCCATGAAGTTGACCTCGATGGTCGAGGCCAGCGTGGGGAAGTTCACGATGGCCTGGATGTGCATCCGGTCGATGAGCGCCAGCCGGGCGTCACGATCGGTGAACTCGGGGATGGCCTGCATGGGCGTCACGATCTCGCGGAAGCTCTTGCCCTCGGCGTTGCGACCGGAGAAGTACTCGAAGCCGGAGCCGGGCTCGGCCACCACCTCGAAGGTGGGGTTGGGGATGTAGTCGGACACCCGTCCCCGCAGGATCATCTTCCTGCGCCCGTCGATGTTGGCCAGCCGCACGAGCTCCGAGTACTCCGCCGGCAGGTAACGGGTGAAGGACTCGGCCGTCTCGTAGAAGTGGAAGTCGCAGTCGAACACCGGGTACCCGATGTCGGTGAACTCCATATCGGGGCTGTACGGGGTGAATTCCACGCTGCCGGCTCCTCTCGCCTGTGCTCGCCGTGCGTCCTTCGACGTCGATGTGACCACTGTGACGGGCCGGTCCCCCCGTGACTAGGGACTTTGGTCCCTGATGCCGTGGCCGGCGGGGGCCGCGGCCGCGCCGCCCGCCCCGTCGCCGGCACCCGGACGGCGGGCGGTGGACGGCACGCCGACATCGGGGGCGGCGGTGTCCCCCGGCAGTCGTTCGACGTAGCCGCCCGTCCCGTCGACCCGGATCCGCTGCCCGTCGGCGATCGACCGGGTGGCGTGCTCCACGCCCACGACAGCCGGTAGGCCGTACTCCCGTGCGATCACCGCGCCGTGGGTCATCAGTCCCCCCACCTCCGTCACCAGGCCGGCGATCCCCACGAACGCCGGCGTCCAGCTCGGATCGGTGTAGGTGGTGACCAGAATGTCACCCGGGTGGAGATCGGCCCCGGCCAGGTCGGCGATCACCCGGGCCCGTCCCTCGACCACCCCGGACGAGACGGGCAGCCCGACCAACGCCCCGTCCGGAGCGTCGGTGCGACCGTACGTCCCGGTGACGACCTCGCCGTCCGAGGTGACGACCCGGGGCGGTGTCAGCGCCCGGTAGGACCGGAAGTCCTCCCGACGTCGGCGGATGAGACCGTCGTCCGCCCGGTGGGTACGGGCGACGTCGCGGAGCTCCGGCAGCGTCAGGTAGAAGGCGTCCTCCACCTCGCCGAGCACCCGGGCCCGCACGAGATCGCCGGCGACCTCCGTCAGGGCCTGCTTGTAGACGAAGTAGCGGCTGACCATGTGGAACTTCGGGTACTCCCGGTAGCCGGCGAACGTCCGGAGCCGATCGATCATCTGTGCGGTCTCGGTGGCCTTCCGCTCACCGTCCGGCAGGTCCCGAAGACGTGTCAGTACCTCCCGCTCCTTGTCCTGCGCCTCCCGGAGGCCCCGTTCGAAGCGCCGGGTGCCGGCACCCGCCTCGAAGTTCTGGACGTCGGCCACGAGCAGGGGCACCAGGGCGTCGGGACGTTCGCTCCACCGTGGCCTGGTGATGTCGATCTCACCGACGCAGCGCATGCCGTAGGTGTCGAGGAAGGTCAGGATGGCGTCCCGGGCCTCCCGGCCGCCTGTCAGCCCGGGCAGTCCCCCCAGGAGGTCCCCGTCCCCGACGTGGTGCAGGAAGGCCACCACTTCCGGATGCGGCCGGATCACGTCCGCCACGTCCAGGAGGGCCAGCCCCATCGCCGAGGTGACGTTGCCGGGCACGGACCGGCTCAGCGTGTCGGCCACGTTCCTCTCGCCCAGCCAGGCCTCGACCCGCTCGTTGAGCCAGGACGAGGCTTCCATCGCCGCCATGATGACCTGGAGACTCTGCGGATCGAACAGGATCTTCCGCAGCTCCCCGATGTCGTCCACGATGGCGTCGAACACCGCCGGCCCGGATGCCGACGGGAGGTCACGTCGCAGTTGGGCCAGGGAGGCCCGGCTCCGTCCGATCAGCCCGGCCACGACGGCCGGGTCGGTACCGAGGGGCGACGGCGGACCGAGACCCGGCACGACGGGTGGCGTCTCGTCCGGAATCGCCGGGATGAACCCGGGGCGGTCGAGGACCGACCAGAGCGCGTCGCCGATCAGCGGATCGGACGTCCCCAGCGCCTCCAGGAGCCGGTCCCGGACCGACGGCGAACCCAGCTCCCGGGTGACGTCGACGAAGAGCCGCCCGCCGGCCTCGACCATGGGCCGCCGGGCCGTCAACTGCCACACGGAGAGGCCCAGAGGCCGCATGGGGTCGGTCATCATCTGCTGGTGACCCACGGAGACGTAGACGTGGTTCTCACCGTCCTCGGCCTCGGGCACGGGGAACAGCGTGGTGATCGGCCGGCTCTGGACGACCTCGAAGCCGTCGTCGACCAGGCACCACTCGATGTCCTGCGGACGACCCAGGTGCGCCTCGATGCGCCGGCCCAGTTGCGTGAGCTGCACGACCTCCCCGTCGGCCAGCGACGGCTCGACCCGTCGCTCCGGCCTGATGGCCACCTCGCCCGTGCCGCCCCCCGGCGAGGCGCGGACGGCGTGCCGTTTGGCGGCGACCACCCGGGCCACGACCCGGCCGTCCCGCACCGTGTACCGGTCGGCGTCCGCCCGGCCGGCGACCAGGGCCTCACCGAGGCCGGGCACGGCCTCCACGACCGCCACCTTCCGGTTCGACGTGACCGGATCGGCGGTGAAGAGCACGCCGGCCGCCCGGGGGCCGACCAACCGTTGGACGACCACCGCCATGAGGACCGGCTGGTCCCCCGCACCGTGTCGCAGGCGGTAGGCCACGGCGCGCTCGGTGTAGAGGGAGGCCCAGCACCGGCTGACGTGCCGGAGGACCGCCGCCGGACCCACGACGTTCAGGTACGTGTCGTACTGACCGGCGGAGGAGGCCGACGACAGGTCCTCCACCGTGGAGCTGGAGCGGACGGCGCAGGACGACTGGTCGCCGAGCCGGACCACCGAGCCGGTGACCGCCGACGCCACGTCCTCGGGGATGGTGGCCTCTTCGATGGCCCGGCGCACCGCCGCACTGCGGATGGCGATGGCCGAGCGATCGTCCGGATCGAGGTGGGCCAACCCGTCGATACGTCCAGCGAGCGACGGTGTGCCCGCCACGGCCCGCCGGAAGGCGTCGGTCGTCACGCAGAAGCCGGCCGGGACGCGGACCCCGTCGATCCGCCGGAGCTCGCCCAGTTGCGCGCCCTTGCCTCCCACCACGGCGACCATCGCCCCGTCGACGTCCTCGAGATCCACCACGAAGCCGCCCATCCGCCACCGTCCCCTCCGGTCCCCTCGGACCTCGCTCGTCGCCACATCCGGTGCCGGCGCCCCCGAGGCCGGCGTGTGGCGTGCATTGTCAGCACGCCGGGGGTCCTTGCGGCAAGACCCCCACCCCGGGGTACGCTGGGTACGGCGGAAGCGCGCACCTGGTCGTGCTGGCGCCACGTCCCGTTCCGTCGAGGTCGCCGGTGGCCATCTCCGGGAGGTACTTCCTGGTCGACCCCACCGTCCGCCAAGCGATGCGCATCAGCTCACAGACGGTCGACTTGGCGGTGTGGGTCACCAACCAGGCCACCTGGTCGTCGAAGAAGCGGGTATGGCCGGCGCCGTGGCGGGCCCAGGGCACTTGGGCGAGGTCGGGCCGTGCTCGGGACAATTCACCCTCGGGGTCTCGGCCTGGAGGACACACCGCAGGGTCCCGAGGTCGAGTGCCCGCCAGTTCCTGCGCCCTTCGCCCTGGTCGTAACCGGGGGCACGGACCCCGCAGCGGCCACAGCGACGTTTGGTGGGGCGCCGGAGACGCACGTGGACCACCACCGTCTCGGACTCCTCGTCGACGTCGATCTCCTCGATCACGGTCGCCCGGTCGACACCGAGCACGTGACGCCATACGTTGGCACCGAGCACGCCATCCTCCGTGCTACGAATTCGAACCGTTGAACAGTCCGAAAACGTAGGCGGGGGCTGGCGTTGCTCGCGTCAGGGGGTGGTCAGGGCACCCACGGATAGGTCAGGAGAGCCAGAAAAAGGGGTCACGTCGGAGATACAGCGCAGATACACAGCAAGGTGCCTACCAGGAGGTATCGGCACCTGCCGGGTTGGGGGCGATCTCCACATGAGTGCCAGGAGTGACGCTGTTGTCAACGGGTTGGTGTGTGTTGGTCAACTGCTCGCACTATCCAGCCGGAGCCGTCGACTGCCGGCGAGGAACGGTTCGCACCGGTTCGCTCGTCCGAGTGTCGCCTGCGGGACTCGCGAGCTGACGTTCCAAGGCGGTGAACGCCGCGATCACCTCAGGTGCCTCAAAGGCGCGGTTGCGCCGTCCAACGGTGATTTGGCGAAGGATGCCTGCTTCCACGAGGCGCTCGATCGCATCGGCTGCAGGCTTGAAGGTTCGACCGATCAGCGACGCGGCGCTGGCAACAGTCAGGATCGGCGCACCGGGGAGGCTCCGCAGGAGAAGGTCGGTCCCGGACCTGGCCCGGATCGACCCGAGCCGGTCCCGCCACTGCTGTTCGAGCACTACCGCACGGTCCTCGAACGTCGTGGCGTCAGCGACCGATCGGATACACGCTCCAGCGAAGCGGCCGACCCAGATGTTCAGTCCTTCGACGGACTCCGGTGCAGTCGACGGTCCGACAAACCGATACTGCGTGAGTCCGTCGAGGTAACTCTGCGCCCACGTGGCAAGCACGAGCGATACAGGGGGCAGAACCCGGAGGGCCAATCCTCTCCGGCGGAGGATGAGATGGATGAGCGCCCGTCCCGTCCGACCGTTGCCATCCACGAAGGGGTGGATCGTTTCGAACTGCGCATGGGCAATGGCTGCTTGCGCAACCGCAGGGAGGTCGTCGGTGCTGGAGAAGGAACAGAGGTCTGCCATGAGGTCCGTGACGAACTCAGGGGGGGGAAGGACGAAGGTGGCAGAGCACGGGTTGTAGTTGCTCCCCCCGATCCAGTTCTGCTCGTCCCGGAGCTGTCCGCCGTACGCTTCGAGTCTTGTCCCGGACAGCAACCGCCGATGGACCTCCAGGAGCACGTCCACGGTGATGGGATCCCCTGGACCAACCGCGTCGATGCCGTAGACCATGGCGTCGATGTTCCCGAGTACCTCGGTTGCGGTTACGTCAGAGGAGACTTCCTTGAGACCCTTCACGACCTCGGCATGGAGCAATCGGCGTGCTCCGACCTCCAGTCCCTCGATACGGGACGACGCAACAGCCTCGGCTCGAAGCAAGATGCGGGCAAGTGCCTCGGTGTCAACAAGCGCTCGGGCTTCGGCAGAGAGCTTGGCGATCGCCGCCTCGGCATCAGCGACATCGGCAGCGACATCGCCGTCGAGGACGAACCTGCGACCCATGAGCGGATCGGGGACGTAGGCTTCGTAGTCACAGGGGACGCGGTCCCGCCGTGGCAGTCCGGAGCCACCAACGTCGCTCTGCCAGCGGCGCCTCAAAACCTTTGCCATGGAGTCTCCTTATTGGAGCTTAGTATACAACCTCCAATAAGCCAGAGGGGTACCGGAGGTTGCGAATCCTCGCTGTCGATCGTCCCAGCGCTCGCCGGCAGACGTTCCGAGGCCACCCTCGGTCGGGGACGAGGATGCGTCCCCCGTTACGGATGCAGCGGGTCTCGCCACGGGAAACAGCCCCGTAGCCGAACGTCCGGGAGATCCCGACAGCATTGGCCACCTCTTCGACTGACAGAGTCGGCGCTGGACTGGTCGTACATCGATGACCGGCCCGACTGTGGCGCTCGAGGTGCAGCTCGTCCCAGGCACGTGCATCGCCCCGGGTTCCATGACTGCTCCGGCTGGTGGGTAATCGCCTCGAGGGGTGCGGGACAGTTCGGATGCTGCCGGACAGTGGATGAGAAAAAAGTTGAGAAATCGGAGCCAGACAGCAGAGAAGGGGACTCCGAGACCTCCGGAAATCCCCTTCTAACTGCACCTTCTTTGGTGGCGGGGGGAGGATTTGAACCTCCGACCTTCGGGTTATGAGCCCGACGAGCTACCAGACTGCTCCACCCCGCGGCGGAGCCCCAACAGTACCACCTCCGGACCGCCCCGATGACGTCGCCCCGTCGGAGGACGACCGTCCCGGTCCCGGGCGCCCGGCGACGGTCCCCATCCGTTCAGGTCCCGCCGCTTCCCGCCGTGGTGGTCGTGGTGGTGGTGGAACCTGAGGGCACGCCGTTGCCCGTGGTGCCCGAACCGCCGGCCCCCGGTACCGACGTCCCGCCGCTCAGCTGCTGGACCTGCTGGAGGTCCTGCTCCATGTTGGTGATGTCGGTCTGATAGGCACCCAGGTTGCCGGCCTTGAGATCCGTCTGTGACTGCTCGTACTGGGTCTGGGCGTCGTTGAGCAGCGCCCGGATCTGGGGGGACAGCAGGCCCGACGTACCGGCCGAGCCCTGCTGGGTCTCCACCGGGGCCGAGAACACCTGGGTCAGAGCATCGGCCAAGGTGTCGCCGTAGGCGGCCTGCTTGCCGTAGACGGCGATGACCTCCTGCAGCTCGGGGAAGTTGTTCCGGGACGACTGGACGTACAGCGGCTGTACGTAGAGCAGAGAATCGGCGATGGGGATCATCAGCACGTTGCCCAGCAGGACGTTCGACCCCTCCTGGTTGAGGAGGCTGATCTCCTTGGAGATCGACTGGGTGGCGTCGATCCGGGCCGCCACGATCGACGGCCCGTCCACCGGTTGGCCCTGCGGTGTCACGAAGACCTGCAGCTGCCCGTAGTGACCGGGATCGGACCCGGCGATCATGAAGCCCGACAGGGTCTGGATCTGGTTCTGCGTCGACACCGGGACGAAGGCGTCCAGCAGGTTGTACGTCTGCGTGGTCTGCCCGGGCACCTGGAGGACCTGGTAGATGGGGGACATCCGCACGATCTGATTGGTGTAGACGGTCTGCCCCTGGGCGTTGGTGGTCGTGGTGTTGGCCAGTGCCTGTGACGGGGAACCCGACCCCGGGGAGGGGGACAGGGTCCACGCCCCGGCGGCGCTGTAGAAGGACGAGGCCGTGGTCAGGTGGTACTTGCCGTACATGGTGGCCTGAACGGTGAAGATGTCCTCGGGGTACCGGATATGGGCCTTCAGCGCGGCGTCCATCTTCGACGCCGGCGTGAACATTTTGGGGAAGGCCTTCTCGTAGGCCTGGATGATGGGGTCGCTCGGGTCCATCACGTAGAAGGTCATCTGTCCGGAGTAGGCGTCGATGACCACCTTCACCGAGTTTCGGACGTAGTTGAAGTTGGACGGCAGGCCCGAGCTCGAAGCGACCGCCGAGGTGTCGGCCGTCTGGGCGTAGGGGTACTCGCTCGACGTGGTGTAGGCGTCCTGGATCCAGTCGATGTGACCGTCGATCAGGGCCGGATAGGGATCCGAGTCCAGGCTGAGGAACGGGGCGGCCTTGGACACCATGGTCTTCACGTTGTTGTCGAAGATGAGTCGGGACTTGCTCGTCACCTTGGAGGAGATCAGCAGGTTGTAGTCGTTGAACCGCACGGCGAACATCAGCTGCTTGAAGAACGACGACAACTGGACACCGCCGTCGCCCGAGTAGTGCGACTCCTGGAAGGTGCCGTCGGGCTTCTGGTAGTCGATCTCCGGCTGCTCGGTGTTGGCCACGACGTAGGTGCTCGGGTCCAGACCGAAGTAGACCGACGGCTGGGTCACGGTGGGCAGGCCGTTGGTGGACACCGGCGGGACGTACCCGATGTCGAACTGCGGATCACCGTTGGAGGTGGCCTGGTTGGCCGGGGCCACGATCATGCCGTAGCCGTGGGTGTACTGCAGGTGGGTGTTGATCCAGGTGTTGGACGGGAGGTCCTGGTCGTTGATCTCCCGGACGGCCACGGTGGCCGGTGTCTCCGCGCCGTTGATGGTGTACCGGTCGAGTGCCACCGGATCGAATTGGTAGAACGAGCGGATGTCCTGCAGCTTGTCGTAGGTCGGCTGCAACGAGGTGAGCGCGGAGTCCCACAGTCGGACGTTGGACAGGGTGTCGCTGTTGGCGTTCAACTGGGTCGCCGTCAGGTTCGACGAGGCGGGGAACGGGACGTTCTGGACCGACGTGATCCCCATGGCGGCACGGGTGGCGTCGATGTTCCGCTGGATGTACTGGCTCTCCAGGGTGTTCTGGGCCGGGTTGACCTTGAGGGCCTGCACCGCCGCCGGGTAGATGGTCCCCGCGGCCAGGGCCACGAGGAACCACAGGCCCACGCCGAGGATCGGCAGCGTCCAGCCCTGACGCCGGATGTTGATGATCAACAGGCCGAAGGCGGCCAGCGAGACGAGGAACAGCAGGTCCAGTGCCGGGATGCGGGCGTGGATGTCGGTGTAGAAGATGCCGTTGCCCAGTGGGCTGTTGGACGTGGTCTCCAGCGAGTACCGCTGGAGGACGTACCCGGCCGCCTTCACCAGGGCGATGAGGCCGAGCAACAGGGAGATGTGGGCCTTGACCGCCGGACGGACCCGGGGCCTCGGTCCCTGGGTGCGGATCCCACCGTTCAGATAGTGCGACACCACCGTCACGATGAGGATGACGAACAGTGCCACGAAGGCCCAATGGACCATGAAGAGCTCGAAGGGCAGCTTGAAGACGAAGTACCCGACGTCCTTGCCGAACTGGGGGTCCTTGACGCCGAACGGGACGGCGTTACGGAAGAGGATCCAGTTGTTCCACTGGCCCAGGGCCTGGGACCCCATCACCAGGGAGAGGACGGTCACCAGGGCGATCCGGATCCATCGCGAGTACGGACCCATCACTTCGCGGTAGTTGCGGACGAAGTCGTCCTCGGCGTCCATGGCCGGGCCCCGCGGGGCCAGTCGCTCGGCGACGATCAGGTTCCCCAGTAGGAGCAGGGCGAACAGCACCACGAAGGTGACCATCAGGCCGACCTTGATGACGAAGAGGCTCGACCAGACGGAATGCAGGTGGACCGACGAGAACCAGAGGGCGTCGGTGTAGAAGTTGGCGAACGTGTGGACCGAGGCGATCAGGAGGATGACCACGGCGATGGCGACGAGGATCCACCGCCTCCCGCGCGGCGCGGCGCGTTGACGCGTAGGGAGATCGCTCGGCGGACGCACGGGATGCAGCCTACGTGGCCGACGGTGCCAGCAGGCACCGGCACCCCGGATGGGCCGGCGGACGCCGGTGTCCGGTGGGGAATTCCTCCCCGGGGTCGAGCGGGCCGTTCAGGGCGTTGTCGTGGCAGTCCGGACAGGGGTCCGACCCGTCGGTGGCCACCGCCAACCACTCGACCGGGGAGCCGGTGCCCTCGCCGGCGGCCAGCAGGGTGCCGGCCGAGAACGCCTCGACGACGTGGTCACCGGCCAGTCGTTCGATCCGCTCGCCCTTCCACTCGCGGAACGCCGCCCCCACGTGCTCGACCACCACGACGTCGTCGGCGCCGGCCAGGTGGCCGTCGTCCAGCAGCTTGCGCCGCAGCGGGGCCACGATGGCCTCGGCCAACCCCCCGGCGACCACCAGCAGCTCGTCTGCTCCGGGCCCCCGGCGGTCCCCGGGACCGACGAACGTCGCTCCGGCGGTCCCGGCCGCCTCGAGGTGGGGAAGGGCCGCCGTGACGTAGCGGTCATGGTGCTCGGTCTCCTCCGGGAGCACGTCGGGCGACCACACGGACCCTCGTCCGCGGAGACGGTCGAGCACTTCGTTCTGGTCGTCCTGGAGGTTCCGCTTGAGACGTCGGGCCAGCGCCGTCACGATCGGGCCGACGAGCTCGTCCCGCCGGGCCACGAGCTCCCCGTCGGCCGCCGGACCGCCACCAGGCTCTCCGTCCTCCCCGTCCTCGGTCTCCGTGACGCCGGCGTCCCCATCGGCCCCGGCATCCGTGTCGGCCACGGGGTCCGTGAGGTCGTCCGTGTCGACCTCCGACCCGCCCGTTCCGGCACGGATCTTGGCGAACAGTGCGTCGACGGCCACCGCCGGAGCACCCGTCCCTCCGTCCGGTCCCGACCCTGCCGCCGCCTCGCCGGCCACCTCGGCCCCGGAGATCACGACGGCCCGCCCGGGCTCCGGCTCCATGACCGGATCGCCATCGCCGGTCGCGTCGTCGTCACCGCCGTCCACTGCGGTCCCGGCGTCGTCATCGTCGGCATCGACACCACTACCGGCTCCGGCCCCGCCGTCGACAGCAGCGTCCGCCCCGGACGTGGGACTGCCCCCGTCGTCCGTCCCCGGAGCCTCGTCGGCCCCACCTTCCAGGGCCCGGGCGGCCTCGGCCTCGGCGGCCTCGTCGGCCAGGAGCGCGGCGGCCACCTCCTCGTCGGACAGGGACTCCGTCCGGGCCACCGACTCCCGACCGGCGGCCTCGGCGGCCAGACGGGCCTCGTCCTCGGCCCGGAACAGTTCGTCGGCGATCGAGTCGATGGAGCGGCGGACGTCACGTACCGTCTCGGCCAGGTGCTCACGTCCGGCCCGCAGCTGCTCGATCTGGGCATGGAGCACCTTGCGCCGCCTGGACAGATCGGCCAGTACCCGGGACCGGAGCGCCTGGGCCTCTTCGACCATCTCTCGGGCCTCGTTCCGCCCCTGGTCGACGATGCTCTCGGCCTCGATGTGGGCCGACTCGATGATGGAGGCCGACTCCTCCTGGGCCCGCCGCCGGTGCTCGGCCACGGTGGCCTCGGACTGGGCCTGCCGCTCGGCCAGCACCGCTTCGACCCGCTCCTGGGTCTGCTCGATCTCCTCCCGCGCCTCCCCCCGCAGGGCGGCCGCGTCGGCCTCGGCCCGGTCCAATTCCTCACGGGCCTCGGACCGCATCTCGGCGGCGGCCGTCTCGGCCTTGGCCACCACCTCGTTCGCCGCGTCGTGGGCGCTCCGCAGGACGCGTGCCGTCTCGTGGCCCAGAGCGTCGGTCAGCGTCGCCTCGTCGAGGACCGGGTTGGCCGCCCGGTGCTCGGCGTCGGCCAGCTCCCGGCGGATGTCGGACTCGCGCTCGGCGAACGACCGCAGCTGGCGGGCCACCTCCTCCAGGTAGGTGCGCACCTCCTCGGGGTCGAATCCCCGCCGGACGGCCCGGAAGGTCCGACGCGCCACCTCGTCGGGGGACACCTGTGAGGAGGTCGATATGGACAGTGGGCGATCCTCGGGCATGGCGGAAGCCTACGGCGACGGCACGCCCGGAGGGGTCATCCCGCCGACGTCGCGGACGGCTGCGGAGGGACCGAGCCTCCGTGGGCCTCGATGTCGGCGAGTGCCTGGTCGAGGGTCGAGACGGCGTAGATGTGCAGCGAGGGGATGTCCTCCGACATGGCCGCCTTGTACTCCTGCGGAGGAACGAGGAACACCGTGGCCCCGGCCCGCTCGACGGCGATGGTCTTCTGGGGAACACCTCCGACGTCTCCGACGTTCCCCTGGTCGTCGATGGTCCCGGTACAGGCCACCAGGGTCGGCCCGGTCAGGTGGCCGCCGGAGAGGGTGTCGATGACCCCGAGCGTCATGGCCAGTCCGGCCGACGGCCCCCCGATGTTGGTCACGTCGATCGACACCGGGAACGGGTACGCGTAGTCGACCTGGTCCTCGGTCTCCACGCCGACGCTCAGCGTCGTCCGCTGCCCGTCGATGTCGAGCACGTGCGAGGAGAGGGTGAGCGGCACACTGGTGACGGGCCCGCTCCCGCCCCGGAGCACCGACAGGTGGACCGTGTCACCGTCCTTGTACCGGCCCATCACCTTGTCGAAGTCGTCCGCCGTGGTGACCGGGGTACCGTCGACGGCGTTCACCACGTCGCCCACGCTCAGGACCCCCCAGGCCGCCGTCCCGTCGAAGACGGCGAAGACGACAGCTCCGGCGGCGGTGGCCGTGACCGTGTAGCCGAGTCGTCGGAGCGCTGCGGCCTTGGCCGCCGCCTCGGCCTGGGACATCTCGAGCTCGCCCTGGCCGTTGAACTCGGACGGTGGTGTGCCGCCGGTGATCTCGAGCAGTGGCGTGAGGACCGTTCCCCGGTGGAACCCGAACAGGTGGACGTGGTAGTAGACGTACGACAACGCGCTGACCCGGCCGATCTCCACATCGGTCAACAGGACGGGCCGCTCCACCGGGTGGCCCTTGTCGGGTGGCACCGTGATGAACTGCTGCACCGACTGGGCCACGCCCGGCTCGACGGCGTAGTAATTCAGGTCGATCCGCGACGCCACGGCGACGATCAGGGCCAACACGATGAACACGATCACCGGCCAGCTCAGGTGGAACGGCGAGCGCTCCCGCGCCGGCTCGCCGTCCGCCCGGTGCTCCGGAGCCGCGTCCGGGGTCGTCGTCAGTTCGTGGTCGTCAGCCATAGTGGTGCGATGGTCTCTTCCCCGTCATCGTCCGGTACCCCGGCGCCAGGACCCGATACCGGGGCACAGCCTGCCACGGAAGCGCCCGATCCCGAGGTCACCCGTCGGCGCCGCACCGTGGCCCTGGCCGGGCACCGGGGGGACGCCACCACCGCCCGGGCCGGCCTCGGCGACTCCGCCGCCGCCGTGCGGGTGACCGCGCTCGGGGCCCTCGACCGGTCGTCGGACCTCGGCGTCGGCGAGCTCCGCACCGCCCTGGGCGACCCCGACCCGTCGGTCCGACGCCGGGCCGTCGAACTGTGCGCTACCCGGCCGGCGGTGGACGTCGCGGCCGCCCTGGCCGACCCCGACCCGTCGGTCGTCGAGATGGCCGCGTGGACGCTGGGCGAGCAGGGAGACCGTGCCGCCGTCCCCGCCCTGGCCGCACTGGCCGGCACCGCGTCGGGCCACCGCGATCCGCTGTGCCGGGAGGCCGCGGTGGCCGCGCTCGGAGCCATCGGCGACGACGCCGCCCTGCCCGCCGTCCTGGCCGCGCTGGACGACAAGCCGGCCGTCCGCCGGCGGGCGGCGGTGGCGCTGGCGGCCTTCGACGGACCGGAGGTCGAGGCCGCGCTCCGCCGGTGCCTGGCCGACCGGGACTGGCAGGTCCGCCAGGTGGCCGAGGATCTGTTGGCCGTGGACTGACACGGCCCAGGGCGACGGCCGGCCGGCGCCGTCCCCGCGACCGGGCGACTCAGGTCTCCGCCGCGGCGAAGATCTCCTTCAACTGGTCGAAGGAGTCGAGGCACAACCCTGCTCCCTGGACCACGCACTCCAGCGGCGTGTCCACCAGGTGCACGGCGACCGACGTGTCATCGGCCAGGCGGTTGGCCAGCCCACGCAGGAGTGCGCCGCCCCCCACCAGGTAGATGCCCTGGAAGATGATGTCCTGGGCCAACTCGGGCGGCGCCTCGGCCAGGCACTCCACCGTCGTGGCCACGATCTGGTTGACCTGTTCGCTGATGGCCTGGCGGATGTCCCCCGGGGTGAGCACCACGGTCTTGGGTTGCCCCGTCGAGACCTCGCGACCCCGGATCTCGGCCTTCACCTCGTCGGCGTAGGGCAGGGCGGAGCCGATTGCCAGCTTGATCTCCTCGCCCGTCCGCTCACCGATGGCCACGCCGAACTCCTGGCGGACGAAATTCTGGATCGCCCCGTCCATGTCGAACCCGCCGCACCGGATGGCCTTGGACGCCACCACCCCGCCCAGTGAGATGACCGCCGTCTCGGTGGTCCCCCCGCCCACGTCGACCACCATGTTCCCCACCGGCTCGTGGATCTCGAGACCGGCGCCGATGGCCGCGGCCATGGGCTGTTCGATGAGGTGCGCCGCCGAGGCCCCGGCCCGCCGGGCCGCCTCCTTGACCGCCCGGCGCTCGACCGAGGTGATGGCCGAGGGCACGCAGATCAGCACCCTCGGGCGTTTCATGCGGGCGATGCCCGCCCGCTTCAGCAGCAGACGGATCATCCGCTCGGTGATGTCGAAGTCGGTGATGGCCCCCTGGCGCAGGGGCCGGACGGCGATGATGTGCCCGGGGGTCCGTCCGATCATCTGCCAGGCCTCGTTCCCCACGGCCAGCACATCGTGGGTCCGGGTGTTGAGGGCGATGACCGTCGGCTGGTTCAGCACGACCCCACGACCCCTGGCGTAGACGAGGGTGTTCGCCGTGCCGAGATCGATCGCCAGGTCCCGGGACACGACCGACATCGTAGGGCTCCACCCGGGGGGTCACCGCCAGGCCCGGGACGGAGCCGCACCGGCGGTACACGGGTGACCACGTGGCCGGCCGGTGCATCGGTAACCTTGCGCCGATGGACGGAACGAACCCGGAGGATGACGGGCCCGATCCGGCCGAGATGGAACGCGACGACCCGGACCTCGGGCCCACCCGGGGATGGATCGCCCCCGACGACCGGCTCTGGCGTCATCCGTCCGAAGTGCCATGGTCGGGCGGCGCCGCCACTGCGGCGCGGCCCCGGTCGGCCCCCCGGTCCGGTCGGTGGATCGTGCCCGTGGCCGCCTGTGTGGTCGTGGCGCTGCTCATCGGCGGCCTCCTCGTCGCCACCTCGGTGGGATCGCCTCCCTCGCGCTCCGCCGACCCGGCGACCACCGCCGGCCTGACCACGCCGAGCACCGAGGCCGGCTCCTCCCCGTCGGTCACCACCGCCGCGGCGTGGAGGGAGGCGGCGGTCGTCCGCCCGTCGCTGGTGGCCCTGCGGTCGGTCCACACCGACAGCACCGACCTGGGGACGGCCGTCGTGGTGGGCCCGGGCGGACTGGCCGTCACCACCGCCTCGTTGCTCGAGGGCGCCAGCTCGGTCACCTCGATCGACCCGTCGACCGGCTCACCCGACGCCGTCCAGATCGTCGCCTCCGACACCACGTCCAACCTGGCCGTCGTCCGGGTGGCCGGTGACCCGCCGGTGGCCACCTTCGACGACGACACCGTCGCACCCGGTCGGACCATGGTGGCCGTTGCCCTGGAGCCCTCGACGTCCCCCGGCGAGGGTCCCTCGACGGACGTCTACGCCGGCGCGGTACGGACGACCGGCACGGCGGTCGATGCCGACGCCGCCACGACCACCCTGGCCGCCACCACCGTGGCCATGCCGGCCGCCGACGGGGACCTCGGCTGTCCGCTGCTCGACACCCAGGGTGACGTCGTCGGCCTGATGGACACCACCACGGGGACCGGCCGCGGCGAGCTCTCCGTCTTCCTCCCGTCCGATCTGGTGGTCGGGGTCGCCCACCAGCTCATCACCAACGGCACGGTCGTCCACGGCCTGCTGGGGATCGACGCCGCCCAGGCCGGTACCTCCGGTGGTCCGGTCACCACCGTCGGCGTGACGACGTCGACCTCGGCGTCATCGGCCGGCGCCGTCGTGGTCTCCGAGACGTCCGACGGAGCGGCCGCCCGCGCCGGCATCCACGACGGCGACGTCATCGTGGCCGTGGGGAACACACCGGTCCGTTCACTGGCCGACCTGCACGAGCGCCTCTACGCCGACCCGCCGGGGACCACCGTCGACGTCACGTACGTGCGGAACGGGGTCGAACAGTCGACGTCGGCCGTGCTCGGCGCCGGGACGGCCGCCGCACCGCCCGCCGGCTGACCGCCGTAACATGCGACCATGACCTTCCCCGACCCGGACGACCGGGGACCCCAGTTCCCGTCGTTCCTCGGCGACCTGATGAACATGCTCGGAAGCAACGCCCCCGATCAGTGGGGGATGACCCGGTCCTTCGCCCTCAACGTCGCCACCGGCGGTAGCGCCGAGGCCAACGTCGACCCGGTCGGCCGCATCCGCCTCGAGGAGCTGGCCCGGGCGGCCGAGCTGCACGTCATCGAGGCCACCGGCATGCCGTCGTCGTCCGACGGGCGCCGGATCACGTGCGTCCCCGTGGGCCCCGGCGACTGGACGCTGCGGGCCCTGGACGCCTGGCGTCCGGTCCTCTCGGCCATGTCGCCACCTCCGGCGGCTCCCCCGACCATCCCGGCCTTCGGGAGCCAGGACGACCCCATGGCCGACCTCGGCGGCCTGCTCGGACAGTGGACGGCGGCCATCGGCCCGATGTTCTTCGGCCTGCAGCTGGGATCGGTGGTCGGCCACCTGTCGCACCGGGCCCTGGGCCAGTACGTGCTGGCCGTCCCGTGGCCCGTCTCCGACGAGTTGCTCATCGTCACGGCCAACGTCGACACCTTCGCCTCCGACTGGAGCCTCCCCCCCGAGGAGGCGCTGCTGTGGACGTGCGCCCGGGAGCTGGCCACCCACGCCGTCCTCTCACGGCCGGCCATCCGCGCCCGCATCGACGCCATGCTCCTCGAGGTGGCCGAGGCCTCGGCCACGGCCCAGCGCAGCCTGGCCGACCGGCTGGGCGACCTGGGCGACCCGTCGACCGGCGGGGCCATGGACCTCGAGGCCATGCAGTCGCTGTTCAGCGACCCCGAGGCCATGCTGGGCGACTTCCTGACCCCCGAGTCGCAGCGGTCCTCCGAGCAGCTCACCGCCGTGGCCATCGTGGTCGACGCCTACGCCGACCACATCGCCGACCGGGTGGGCACCTCGCTCGTCGGTTCGCATTCCCAACTGTCCGAGGCGTGGTACCGGCGGCGCATCGAACGGGGCAAGGGCGAGGAGGCGGCCGGCGCGCTCTTCGGGCTCGATCTCGAACAGGCCCAGGTCGACCGGGGGCGGAGCTTCATCACCGGGGTCGTCGAGCGGTCGGACGAGTCGGCCCTGGCCCGGCTGTGGTCGTCCGGTCGGAACCTCCCGACGCCGGCCGAGGTCGATGCTCCCGGACTGTGGCTCGAGCGGATCAGCCTGCCCGAGCTGGGGGAACCGTCGGGCGGGGAGTGAACCCTAGGCCGGGGGGGCCTCGACGGCCGCGCCCGGGACGGGGTCGACCGGAGCTGCCGCCGGCTCCTCCTCGGGGATGCCCAGGTCCCACTCGAGCAGGATGTTCTCCCGCTCGGCGTCCCGGACCACCCGCTCACGGTTGCGCCGGTACTGGGGATCGTGCGGCGGTAGGAGCACCAGCCGGGCGAGCGTCCGGCGGCGGAATTCCTCGATCAACCCGGCGTCCCCGAAGTCGGACTGCACGTCCCAATGGGGCGCGACCGGGCCGAGGTAGACCACACGGACGTGCCCGATGGGCGGCTGCGGCTCCTCGGACTCCAGGGCGTCCTCTTCTTCGGTGACCGGGGTCATTGCAGTGGTTCCTCCTCGCGACGGCGCACGAGAGCCTATCCGCCGGCCGGGTGTGCCCCGAGCGTGACCTCGACCGTCATGCTGGTCGACCCCCGGTAGATGCCGAGTTTGACCTGATCACCGGGCTTCAACGGGTGCAGCGCCGCGGTCAGCTCCTCGGCCGTCGAGATGACCGCGCCGTCGAGCGAGACGATGACGTCGTTGGGCTGCAGGCCGGCCGTGTCACCCGGGCTCCCCGCCTGCACCGACTCGATGAGCGCCCCCGAGGACGGGGTCAGCCCGTCCTCGGCCTGCAGGGCCGGGGTGACGGTGGTGACGGTCACCCCGATGTAGGCCGAATTGGCCGACTGCGGCGGCGGCGCGGAACTGCCCGGTCCCCCGGAACCGCCCTTCTGCAGGGAGGCCAGCTGGGGCTTGACCGAGTCGATGGCGATGGCGAACCCGATGTTCTGGGCCGGTGCGTTCCCCGAGGAGCTGGAGGCCACCGCGGTGTTCATGCCGATGACCTGGGCCTGGGCGTTGACCAGCGGACCACCGGAGTTCCCCGGGTTGATCGCCGCGTCGGTCTGCAGGAGGCCCGTGAGGTTCTCCGTCCCCCCGCTGTCGTTGGTGGCGGTCAGCGAGCGGTCCTCGGCCGAGACGATCCCCTGGGTGACCGAGAGACCCCCGGCCAGGGCCAGCGCATTGCCGATGGCCAGCACGCCGTCACCCACCTCGACCTGCGACGAGTCGCCGAGGACGACGGTCGGGAGACCCGATACGCCCTCGATCTGGACCAGGGCCAGGTCCCGGGAGGGATCGGTCCCGATGACCCGGGCCGCGTGGGACGAGGTCTGCCCGAACAGGGTCACCGTGACCGTGCTGGCCCCGGTGACGACGTGGTTGTTGGTGAGGACCTCGCCCTGGGGAGTGAGGATCATGCCGGTCCCGGCCGACTCGACGAAGTCGCCACCCTGGCTGGCACCCTGCTGCGACTGGGCGACGATGGACACCACGGCCGGCTCGACCTTGGCCAGCACCTCCTGGATGTCCGCTGGTTTCGCCAGCACGCTCTTGTTGGGGAAGAACTGTTCCACCTCCGTGCGCTGGCTCCCGACGCCGATGACCGCACCCACCGTGGCCCCGACCGAGGCGGCCAGCACCACGGCGACGATGACCACCAGCAGCCAGTTGCGCCGGGTCAGCGTGTGACGGACCACCTCGACCTGGACCGGGGGCGGCGGCGTGTAGGGGTAGGCCGGCGGTGGCCCGCCGTAGCCCCCGCCGTAGCCGCCGCCGTAGCCCCCGCCGTAGGGGTAGGCGTACGGCACGGTGTACGCGGTCGGATAGGGCGCGGCGTACGGTTGGGCCGGGTAGGCCGGCGGGGCCTGCGGGTAGGCCGGCGGGGTGGTCGGAGTCTGCGGGCCGGTCGGCGGTGTTGCGGCCGGTTGAGGAGCCTGCGGATGGAGCGGGGTGGTGGGCGGGGGACCCGACGGGGGGAGCCCGTGGGGCACCTCCTGCGGTCCGGTCACCGGCGCGCCCACCACCGCACCGGGGCCTTCCGACCGACTACCGACGGTCGTCGCGACGACCCTTTATAAGAAGTCCCAGGTCCACCATAAGAAAATTGTGAGGATTCCATCAAGATGCGCCCATTTCGCCCAAAACACAGAATTGGAATGCGACACTAGCTGTGGAACGGCGATGAAAGGCAGCAGCAGGCCGAAATCATCGCCGACAGCGAACGCACTGGAGGGAATCAATGGGAACGGACTGGATGAGCCAAGGCAAGTGCCGGGAGCTGGACCCCGCCGTGTTCTTCCCGAGTGACGGCATCGGCGTGCAGGTGGCACAACGCATCTGCGCCGACTGCCCGGTCAGCGAGGCCTGTCTGCAGTACGCCCTCGAGGAGCGGGTGGACCACGGGGTCTGGGGCGGCAAGTCGGAGCGCGAGCGCCGCCGCATCCTCCGCCGCCGCCGCCTGGCCCACACCTCCGTCCGGGTCTGAGGCCCGCAGGGGCCGCGGTCGGCACCTACGCTGGCCCGGCGTGCTCGCCGAATGCGTCATCAACATCAGCGAGGGCCGGGACCGCTCGACGGTCGGGACCGTCGCCGCAGCGGCCGGCGACACCCTCCTCGACGTCCACTGCGACCCTGACCACCACCGGAGCGTCCTGACGCTCGGCGGACCGCTCGACCGGGTCGAGCGGTCGGCCCGGTCCGTGGTGGCCCGGGCCCTGGCCACCATCGACCTCACCGCCCACCGGGGGGTCCACCCCCGCTTCGGCGTCGTGGACGTCGTCCCGTTCGTCCCGCTCGAGGGAACGATCGACGACGCCGTGGGGGCCCGGGACCGCCTCGCCCACTGGGCCGGGGCCGAGCTCGGGATCCCCTGTTTCCTCTACGGGCCCGGGCGCACCCTCCCCGAGGTGCGCCGGGAGGCCTTCCGCAGCCTGGCGCCGGACGCCGGCCCACCCGCCCCGCATCCCACCGGCGGCGCCATGGCGGTCGGTGCGCGTCGAGCACTGGTGGCCTACAACCTCTGGATCACCGGTGCCACCGGGTCCGACGGGTCCGGGGCGCTCCCCGCGGCCCGGGCGATCGCCGGCGCCGTCCGCGGCCCGGCGGTCCGGGCCCTGGGGCTGGCCGTGGGGAACGGGGCCCAGGTCAGCTGCAATCTCGTGGACCCCACGAGGGTGGGGCCGGCCGAGATCTTCGACGACGTCGTACGGCGGGCCCGGGAGGCCGGGATGTCGGTGGAACGCGCCGAGCTGGTCGGGCTCCTACCGGAGTCGGTGCTGCGGGCCGTACCCCGTCATCGCTGGGCCGACCTCGACCTCGGCGACGACCGGACCATCGAGCACCGCCTGGCCCACGCCGTGGCGGCCGGCGACAGCGACCCGGGTTAGGAGGCCGCGCCCACGTTCCGGCGGTCCATGGCCCGCTGACGCCGCAGCCGGCGACGCTCGCGCTCGGACAGGCCCCCCCAGATACCGAACTTCTCGCCGTTGGCCAACGCGTACTCGAGGCACTCGTCCTTCACCACGCAACCCCGGCAGACCTCTTTCGCCTCGCGGGTCGACGCCCCCCGCTCGGGGAAGAAGAGGTCGGGGTCGACCCCCATGCAATTGGCCCTGGTCTGCCAGTTTCGCTCCTGGCGCCCGTAGAGCAGCGACACAATGTCCATCGGTACGCCTCCCCATCTTCCATACGGCCCGAACGGCGGCGCCGCATAGCACGGTTGTAACTACAACGGTGTCATCTTTCCCCATCACCGCAGCAAACGCAAGGGGAATCGCTTGTGAATCAGGGCGCAAAGTCTCCGGAGGTCCCGGGACGACGGCCGGGACACCCACCGGCGCGGCACGTCGACGGTCGACGGCCGGCCCGCCCGGTGCCGACCGGGGGTCAGCCGGCCCGGCGGTTCCGGGTGCGGCGGGTGGTCCGGTGACGGAGGAAGTCCACCAGGACGTAGTCGCCCAATTCGCCCGGCGAGGTGGCGAAGGTCCGCCCCCGGTTGATACGGGCCAGCTGCTGCACGAATCCGGCCAGCGCCCGGTCGGGGTCGAGGAGGAACGTGTTGATGGTGATGCCCGCCCTCGTGCACCGCATGACCTCGGCCAACGTGACCTCGAGCGTCTCGGGGACCGGGGGGTAGTTGAAGAAGACGTCGTAGCCCAGGCCCCGGTCGTAGGGGACCAGGTGGGCCGTGGGCTCGCCGTCGGTCACCAGGATGATCTGCTTGGTCCCCGGCTGGTGGGCCAGCAGCTTGCGGGCCAGGATCAGCCCGTGCTGCAGGTTGGTCCCGTAGACGTAGTCCCAGCTGACCGTGGGGAGGTCCTCGGGCTCGATCACCCGGGCCACCTCCGAGAAGCCCACCAGGCCCAGGTAGTCGCGGGGGAACCGGGAGGTGATCAGGGTGTGGAGGGCCAGCGCCATCTTCTTGGCCGGCACGAAATTGTCCCGCATGGGCATCGACAGGGAGAGGTCGAGGAGCAGCACGGTGGCCGTCCGGGCCAGCGCCTCGGTCTCGATCACCTCGAAGTCGTCGGGGGTGAGGCGCACCGGCACGCCGCTCCCCGTCCGCCGCACGGCGTTGTGGACGGTCCGTGACAGGTCGAGGTTGAACGGGTCCCCGAACTCGTAGGGCTTGGTCGTCTCCTCGCGGTCGTGCCCGGCACCGGCCCAGACGGTGCGGTGGTTGCCGATGCGGTCCTTGCCCAATTGGTCGAAGAGGTCGGACAGCGCCTGCTGCCCGATCCGACGGGTCCCGGCCGGCGTCAGCTCGAAGCGTCCCTCGCGCTGGTCGATGAGCCCGGCCTCGGTGAGCTGTTTGGTCAGCTGGGCCAGGCGCTCGAGGGACCGGGCGGCGTCGTCGCCCAGGTGACGGGCCACCTTGTCCAGGTCCACCTCGGACAGGGCCGCCGGTGAATTGGCCGACCGGAGGTAGGCCTCGAGCTCGTCGAGGTCACGGAGCTTCCCCGCGGCGTCGGTGCCCGATCCCATGCCCATCGGGTCGTCCCCGGAGAAGCGGTAGCTCTGCTCCCACCCGGCGTCGGGGACGGCCCGGCGGAGGTTGTCGGCCAACCGGTCGACCTGCCACCGGAGGTCGAGGTCCTCGAGCAGCGAGTCGGCCAGTCCCTGGAGCTGGGCCCGCTGTTCGGGGCTCATGGAGTTCCACATGGCCTGGGCCGCGGCCATCCGGGCGGCCAGCTGCTCCAGCAGCTCGTCGAGGTCGGCCGGGTCCCCGGGGAAGACGTCACCGAACCGCTCCATGAAGGACTCGAACGACGGGTCGATCGGCTCGCCCGCCTCGCGCTGCTCGAGCATCCGGTTGAGGGCGTCGAACGCCTCGCGCATGTGGGCCAGCTGCTCGGGATCAGGGTTGGCCAGGGCCTCGGACACCTGGTCGAAGTAGGTGGCGGCGACTTCGGCCCGCAACTTCTCGACCAGCTCCTCGAAGTGGCGCCGGGCCTCGGACGAGACGAACTCGTAGGCCTGGAGCCCCCGCACCGTGCCGGCTAGGTCCGGCGGGAGGAGGTCGAGCTGCAGGCGCCGCTCGTCGGCCACCTCGTCGGTGACCTCCCGGCGTCGCTGGTCCCCCGACTCCCGGGCGTCGTCCTGCAACTGGTCGATGCCCGCCCGCTCCTCGGCCACCACCTCGGCCAGCTCCTCGGCGATCTCCCGGTAGGCCCCGCCGAGGTCGCCGCTGGACAGGGCCTCCTCGCGCTCCTGGCGCAGCCGGTCGAGCAGCTCCCGCAGCCCCTGGACGTCCTGGCCGTCAGGGGACCGCCATCCCCGGTTGAGCATCCGCTGCAACGCCTCGTGCAGGTCGCCGTTGGCCAGGAGGTCGTCGGTCAGCTGGGACAGGACGGCGTCGGTGTCGTCGACCAGCCCCTCCTGGGTACCGTCCCACCGGCGGTAGTCGAAGCGCCACCCCATCGCCGGTTCAGCCCCGTCCCCGGTAGGTGGCCCGCCCGCCGACGGCCTCCTTGTTCAGGCGCTTGGTCAGGTGCAGGCCCTCCAGCAGGAATTCGACGGCGCTGGCCACCACCGCGGCGTCCTCCGCTCCCCCGGACAGCCGGCCCACGGGCCCGGCCAGTACGGGCAGGCGGGTCAGGATGTCGGCGTAGGCGGCGGACGGCAGGTCGTCGCCGGCGTGGACCACCGTCTGTTCCTCGAACGCCGCCACGATGGCCTTGGGATCGTCCAGCACCACCCGGCGACGGAACACCGTGAGGACGGCGGCCGAGATCAGCTGGGACAGCAGGACCTCCTCCCGACCCTCCTCCAGGGACTCCACCTCCACCTTCCCCTGGGTCGACGCCACCAGCGCCTGGAGGTCGGAGATCCTCGGGGCGGCCTCGGGCTCGCCGTTGCGCAGGGCCCGGCGGGAGGCGTTGGCCACCAGGGTCTCGTAGTTGGCGATGGTGAGGCGCACGGACACCCCGGAGCGCTGATTGAGGTGCGGGCTCTCGCGGGCCAGCTGGCTGAGCTCGGCCACCACCTCGGCCATGAACTCGGGGACCACCACCCGGGGCAGGCCCTCGACGTCGGTGGGCAGCTGCGCCTCCGACCGGGCGATGGCCAGCTCGGTCTCGGTGTCGGGCGGGTAGTGGGTGCGGATCTGGGCCCCGAAGCGGTCCTTCAGCGGGGTGATGATCCGTCCCCGGTTGGTGTAGTCCTCCGGGTTGGCCGTGGCCACCAGGACGATGTCGAGCGGGAGCCGCACCCGGTGCCCGCGGATCTGGACGTCGCGCTCCTCCAGGACGTTGAGCAGACCCACCTGGATCCGCTCGGCCAGGTCGGGCAGCTCGTTCACCGCGAAGATGCCCCGGTTGAGGCGGGGGACCAGCCCGTAGTGCAGCGTCAGCTCGTCGGACAGGTAGCGCCCCTCGGCCACCCGGATGGGATCCACTTCGCCGATCAGGTCGGCGATCGAGGTGTCGGGCGTGGCCAGCTTCTCCCCGTAGCGTTCCGACCGGTGCACCCACGAGATGGCCGTCCGGTCGCCGTGCTCGGCCAGCAGGTTCTTGGCGTACCGGGAGACGGGGTGGAACGGGTCGTCGTTGATCTCGGAGCCGGCCACGACCGGGAGCCACTCGTCGAGGAGGCCGACCAGGGAGCGGATGAGGCGGGTCTTGGCCTGGCCCCGCTCACCCAGCAGGATGATGTCGTGGCCGGCCAGGACGGCGTTCTCCAGCTGCGGGAGGACGGTGTCCTCGAAACCCTGCACCCCGGTCACCAGGGGACGTCCGGCGGCGATCAGGGCGGCGGCGTTGCGACGGATCTCCTCGGCCACCGTGGACGGCCGCCACGACGACTGCCGCAGTCCCCCGAAGGTGCCCACATCGGGCGGGTCCGAGGTCGGTCCGGTGGTGGCGGGGGCTGCTCCTGGCTCCGTCGGCGTCATGCCTGGAGCCTACGCGGGGCCGGGGCGGGCCCGTTCGCCGGCCGGCCGGACGGACCGGGGGGGCACCACGCCCGGGCCGCAGTTTCGCACGACCCTCCCAACGGTGGAAAGATGATGCACCGTCAGCAGAAGGCGCCCACACAGCCGCCGAGAATTCCGGTCCCACGCGGGCCGTACCAGGGAGGAACGACTTGACGACGTTGGAGGACGCAGCAGCGACCCCGGTCGTGCTCGGAGGGGTCCGCGGCGGGCCGGCGGTGCACACGCTCCGCCGGGACCGGTGGTGGATCCAGCCGATCGTCACGGCCACCGTGCTGACCCTGTTCGTGGGCTACGCCTCGTGGGCGGCCTTCGTGAACAAGGACTACTTCGTCGGCCCGGCCCTGCACCGGAACCTGATCTCCCCCTTCTACTCCCCGTGCCTGGTCGAGAGCTGCGTGCCCGGCAGCCACCCCGGGACGGTCATCACCTGGTGGACCATCTCGCCGGCCCTGCTGATCCTCATCTTCCCCCTCGGGTTCCGGATGACCTGCTACTACTACCGCAAGGCCTACTACCGGTCGTTCTGGCTGGCCCCGCCGGCCTGTGCGGTCTCCGACGCCCACGGCTCCTACAGCGGCGAGTCCCGGTTCCCCCTGCTGCTGCAGAACCTCCACCGGTACTTCTTCTTCTTCGGCATCATCTTCAACGTCATCCTCACCCTCGACGCCATCCAGGCCTTCCGCCAGCCCGGCTACGGCTGGGGCATCAGCGTGGGCACGCTGGTGCTGGTGGTCAACGCCACCCTGCTGTGGCTCTACACACTGAGCTGCCACGCCTGCCGCCACCTCTGCGGCGGCGGGGTCAAGCAGTTCTCCAAGGCGCCCGTCCGCCACAAGATCTGGAAGACCCTCACCCCGCTCAACGGGAAGCACATGCTCTTCGCCTGGATGAGCCTGGTCTTCGTGGCCCTCACCGACCTGTACGTCCGACTCGTGGCCAGCGGCGCCATCCACGACTACGGATTCCACTTCTAAGGGGTATCGCACCACATGACCCAGTACGAATCCCATGAGTTCGACGTCATCGTCGTCGGGGCCGGCGGCGCCGGCCTGCGGGCGGCCATCGAGGCCCAGGCCAAGGGCCTGAAGACCGCGCTCGTCTGCAAGTCCCTGCTGGGCAAGGCCCACACCGTGATGGCCGAGGGGGGTGTGGCTGCGGCCCTCGGGAACGTCTACCCCGAGGACAACTGGCAGGTGCATTTCCGCGACACCATGCGCGGCGGGAAGATGCTCAACAACTGGCGCATGGCTCAGCTCCACGCCCAGGAGGCCCCCGACCGGGTCCGCGAGCTCGAGGAATGGGGCGCCCTCTTCGACCGCACCAAGGACGGCCTGATCACCCAGCGCGACTTCGGCGGCCACCGCTACGCCCGCCTGGCCCACGTCGGCGACCGCACCGGCCTCGAGCTCATCCGGACCCTGCAGCAGAAGGCCGTCGCCGACGGCATCGAGGTGTTCATGGAGGTGAAGGTCCTCCGCCTCCTGCGTGACGAGGACGGGACGGTGTCCGGCCTGGTCGGCTACTGGCGGCCCACCGGCGAGTTCGTGGCCTTCACGGCCAAAGCCGTGGTGCTGGCCACGGGCAGCATCGGCAAGAGCTGGATGTACACGTCCAACTCGTGGGAGTCCACCGGCGACGGACACGCCATGGCCCTGTGGGCCGGCGGCGACCTCATCGACATGGAGTGCGTCCAGTTCCACCCGACCGGGATGGTCTGGCCCCTGTCGGTCCGGGGGATCCTGGTCACCGAGGGGGTCCGGGGCGACGGCGGGGTCCTGCGCAATTCCGAGGGCGAGCGGTTCATGTTCAACTACATCCCCCCGATGTTCGCCGCGGAGACGGCCGACACCGAGGAGGAGGCCGACCGGTGGTACGACGACCACACGGCGGGCCGGCGGACACCGGAGCTGCTCCCCCGCGACGAGGTGGCCCGCTCCATCAACAGCGAGGTGAAGGCCGGCCGGGGTACCCCCCACGGCGGCGTCTACCTCGACATCGCCTCCCGCCGTTCGGCCGAGTTCATCCGCCGCCGGCTCCCGTCGATGTACCACCAGTTCAAGGAGTTGGCCGGGGTCGACATCACCGTGGAGCCCATGGAGGTCGGCCCGACCTGCCACTACGTGATGGGCGGCGTCCGGGTCGACGCCGACACCGCCGCCGCCACGGTGGCCGGACTGTTCGCCGCCGGCGAGGTGGCCGGGGGCATGCACGGGGCCAACCGTCTGGGTGGGAACTCGCTCTCCGACCTGTTGGTCTTCGGCCGCCGGGCCGGCATCGGGGCGGCCGAGTTCGCCGCCGACCGCCAGGGTCGGGTCGCCGTGGACGAATCCGACATCGAGGAGGCCATCGCCGCGGCGGTCGCGCCCTTCGACCGGGAGACGGGCGAGAACCCCTACACCCTCCAGCACGACCTGCAGGCCACCATGCAGAGCCTGGTCGGCATCATCCGGACGGGGTCCGAGCTCGAGGAGTCCCTCGAGAAGATCGAGGAGCTCGAGGAGCGGGCCACCAACATCTCCCTGTCGGGCGGTCTCCCCTACAACCCGGGGTGGAACCTGGCCACCGACCTGCCGTCGATGCTCACCGTGTCGCGGCTCACCGCCCAGGGGGCGCTCAACCGCAAGGAGAGCCGGGGCGGCCACACCCGGGACGACTACCCGAAGCCCGACGCCGAGCTGGGCAAGGTCAACTTCGTCCAGCGCATCCCCGCCGGTGTCCACTCCACCGACGGGGCCGGTGGGACGCCGTCGGTGACCAGCATCACCATCACGCCCGAGCCGCTGCTCACCATGCCCGACGAGCTGGCCAAGCTCCTGGAGGAGGCGAAGTAATGGGTACCGCCGAAGACAGCACGTCCGACACGGGCACACCGGCTGCCGACGCCGGCGAGGTCACCATGCACCTGTGGCGGGGCGACAAGGAGGGCGGGGACTTCCACGCCTATACCCTCCCGGCCCAGGAGGGCGAGGTGGTGCTCGACGTCATCCACCGGGTCCAGGCCACCGAGGCGCCCGACCTGGCCTGCCGGTGGAACTGCAAGGCGGGCAAGTGCGGGTCGTGCTCGGCCGAGATCAACGGCCGGCCGGCGCTCATGTGCATGACCCGGATGGACTCCCTCCCCGTGGGCGAGGCCGTGGTCGTCGCCCCCGTCCGGACCTTCCCCATCATCCGGGACCTGGTCACCGACGTCTCCTACAACTACGAGGTGGCCAAGCGGATCCCGCCGTTCGCCCCCCGGGAGAAGACCGAGGACGAGGTGGAGGCGGGCGGCTACCGGATGCAGCAGATCGACGTCGAGCGGAGCCAGGAGTTCCGCAAGTGCATCGAGTGCTTCCTCTGTCAGGACGTCTGCCATGTGATCCGCGACCACGAGGAGAACAAGACGGCCTTCGCCGGTCCCCGGTTCTTCGCCCGGTCGGCCGAGCTCGAGATGCACCCCCTCGACACCAACGACCGTCGCCAGCTCCTCCAGCAGGAGCAGGGCCTCGGCAAGTGCAACATCACCAAGTGCTGCACCGAGGTGTGCCCCGAGCACATCAAGATCACCGACAACGCCATCATCCCGCTGAAGGAGCGGGTGGTCGGCGCCTCCTACGACCCCGTGGCCTGGCTCGGACGGAAGATCCGGCGCAAGACCAAACGGACACCGGAAGAGGCCTCCGCCTCGTCACCGGCCTCGGGCCCCGCCGCCGTGCAGCCCGCCGTCCCGGTCGCCGGCATCCCCGAGCCCGCGGCGGTCGCCGGACAGTCCCGGCCCGCGGCGGTGGCCGTGCTCGACCCCGAGGACGAGGTCACCCCGGATGCCCCCGATGCCGCCGATGCCCCGGATGCCCCGGATGCCCCGGATGCCCCGGATGCCCCGGATGCCCCGGATGCCCCGGATGCCCCGGATGCCGCCGATGCACCGGAGACACCGGAGGCGAGCACCGGCACGGAGGACGCAGACACCGCTTCCGGGGACTGAGCGGTCGGGCGCCCGGGATGACCAGGTTCCTGTCGGCCGACTGGGTGGCCGCCTTCGACGCCGCCCTTGAGCACGTCACCGTGGACGGACCGGGCGATGACACCGGCCTGGCGGCAGCCGACGGCACCTTCTCGGTGGCCCAGCAGGTCCGCGGCGGACCCGACGGCGACGTCACCACCGTGCTGCAGGTGGCTGACGGGCGGCTCCACCTCACCCTGGTCGAGCCCCCGGCCGAGCCGGACGCCGACGTCACCGTCTCGCTGGCCTACGCCGACGCCGTCGAGTTGTCCCGGGGAACCCTGGCCGCCGCCGAGGCGCTCACCGAGGGACGTATCCGGGTCCGGGGCGACCTGTCGGTGCTGGCCGCCGGACAGTCGGTACTGGCCATCGCCCAGCCGCACCTGGCCGGCCTGTCGGCGGACACCACCTACTGACGATGCTCACCGGAGCGGACCGCCGACCGGAAGGGACGGGCACACCGTGGAGGTCCTGAGCAGCCGTACTCTGATCCACCCGGCGGACCTCCAACGGTCCCTCGACTTCTACGGCGACGGGCTGGGCCTGGCCGTGGCCTACGAGTTCGGCGAGGGAGACCACCGGGGGACGGTCTACTTCGCGGGCAACGGGCTCGTCGAGGTCGTCGGGCGGGCCGACCCGCCGACCGGGCCGTCCCCGGTCGCCCTGTGGCTCCAGGTCCGCAGTGCGGCGGCGGCCGTGGCCGAACTCGAGGAGCGGGGGGTGGCTGTCGACCGCGGGCCGGTCCTCGAGCCGTGGGGCCTGATCGAGGCGTGGGTCCACGACCCCGACGGCCACCGCATCCACCTGGTCGAGGTCCCACCGGGCCACCCGCTGCGCCGTGACCCCCGCAGCCCCGACACCATGGCGGTCGACCTGTGACCGCCCCGGGGCCCGACCGTCTCCCGGCCTACCGGCTCACGGCCATCGACCACGTCCAGCTCGCCGTCCCGGCCGGGCCGGATGCCGAGGCGGCGGCGGAGGCCTTCTACGGGGGTCTGCTCGGGCTCGACCGGATCCCCAAGCCGCCCGAGCTGGCCGTCCGGGGTGGGTGCTGGTTCGAGTCCGGTGCCGTGAAGGTCCACCTGGGCGTGGAGGAGGAGTTCCGCCCGGCCCGCAAGGCCCATCCGGCCCTCGTGGTGCAGGGCCTGGAGGAGCTGGTCCGGGCCCTCGAGGGCGCCGGCCACCCCGTCCGGCGGGTCGAGGACGTCCCGGGGATGCCGCAGTGCTTCGTAGACGACCCGTTCGGCAACCGGATCGAGCTCGTACCCAGGTCCTGAGCCGGGTCGGGGCCCCTCGACCGCGCCACACCCGCGGGTCCACCCCTCGCTGGGGACCGGCTGCCTCTAGGTAGAGGTGTACCGATGTGCCACGGTAGTCCGGTGCAACGCACCGTCTCCGACCGGGAGCTCCGCAACGATGTGAGCAAGATCCTCCGCGAGGTCGAGGCCGGGGGGCCCGTCACGGTGACGGTGGACCGCAGGCCCGTTGCCGAACTGGTGCCGCTTCACCGACCCCGCCGCTCGACGTTCTCCCGCGCCCCGGAGATCGCCGAACAGCACGCTGCCGACCGTGGGCTGGTGGCCGATCTCCGGTCCACCGTGCGGGCCTCCACCGACGACCTGTGAGGGCGCTGCTCGACACGTCGTTCTTCGTCGCCAGCGAGTCGGGGCGACCCCGGCGTCTCGTCGACGGCATCGAGGAGACCGAGATCTCGGTCGTGACCGTGGCTGAGCTCACGTTAGGGGTCCTGATGGCGTCGGAGGCCGATCTGCCACGCCGACTGGCCACGCTCACCGCCGTCGAAACGGCGTGGGACCCCCTGCCGGTGAGCGCCGACGTCGCACGCGCCTTCGCCGGGATCGTCGCGGACCTCCCGAGCCGGAACCGCCGCGTTCCGGTTCTGGATGCATTGGTGGCGGCCACGGCCGCCGTCGAGCACATCCCGGTGGTCACCCAGGACCGTGACTACGACGCGATCTCCGGCATCGAGGTCATCGTCGTCTGACAACCGGTCGGCGCCCGTCCCTGCGACACCGCCATCGCTCCGGCGGTAAGGTCCCCGGGCGGAGACACGATCACCGGGAGGAACCGCATGGCGCTCACCAGCATGTTCGACGACCACTCGCTCCAGAGGTACCGGACGCTGCTCGATGCCGAGGACGAGGCCTTCGACGCCCTCGAGCACGCCTGCGAGGACGGGGACCGGAGCACCTGGGAGGTCGACGTGGTGGTGTGGCAGAACGCCCTCCTGCAGAAGATCGCCTATCTGCAGAGCCTGGGGCTGACCGTGCCGGAGCCGGCCGTTCGCTGAGCCGGCGGGCCGAGACGCCGGCGAACGCAGACCTCGCGGAGTCCTACGGGAGGAGCGCCTCGACCTCGGCCCGCTCGGCCTCGAGCTCCTCGGTGGTGATGCGGATCCGCTCGGCGGCGAAGGCGTCGTGCTCCAGGCCCTCGACCACCTCCCAGCCGCCCAGCTCCGAGCCGCGCGACCGCACCGGGAAGCCGAACTGCAGCCCCTGGGGCACGCCGTACTCACCGTTGGAGACCACGGCGAGCGAGGTGAAATCGTCACCGGGGGTGGACGTGCGGATCGACACCACCGAATCGATGAGGGCGTTGGCCGCCGACGCCGCCGAGGACAGGCCCCGGGCATCGATGATGGCGGCGCCGCGCTTCTGCACGGTGGTGAGGAACTCCCCTTGCAGCCACTCGGTGTCGTCGATGACCTCGGCCGCCGGCTTGCCGTCGATGCGGGCGTTGGCGTAGTCGGGGAACTGGGTGGCCGAATGGTTGCCCCAGATGGCCAGGTTGGAGACCGAGGCCACCGGCACGCCGGCCCGCTTGGCCAGCTGGGTCTTGGCCCGGTTCTCGTCGAGGCGGGTCATGGCGAACCAGCGGTCGGTCGGGACCTCGGGGGCGTTCGACCGGGCGATCAGGCAGTTGGTGTTGCACGGATTGCCCACCACCACGATGCGCACGTCCGAGGCGGCGTTGGCGGCGATGGCCTGGCCCTGGGGCTGGAAGATCCCACCGTTCACCGTGAGCAGGTCACCGCGCTCCATCCCGGCCTTGCGGGGCACCGAGCCGACCAACAGGGCCCAGGAGGTCCCGTCGAACGCTGTCTTCAGGTCCGAGGTGGCGACGATATCGCTGACCAGGGGGAACGCCCCGTCGTCGATCTCCATGGCCACACCTTCGAGGGCCTTCATCCCGGGCTCGATCTCCAGGAGTCGGAGCACGACGGGCTGGTCGGGGCCGAGCAATTGGCCCGAGGCGATGCGGAAGAGCAGGGCGTAGCCGATCTGACCGGCGGCGCCGGTGACGGTGACGTGTACGGGAGACGTGGATGCCATGGGACGAGGCTATCCGGGCACGGCGGGGCCGGGCGAACCGGGGCCGGGCAGTAAGCCCTGGGCCCCGGGCTCAGCCCCCGAGGCCCAGCGCGTGGTAGATCTCCCGGGTCGCGCTGGACCGGTTGAGCGTGTAGAAGTGCAGGCCCGGCACCCCCGAGGCCAGGAGCTTCTCGCACAGCTCGGTGGCGATCTCCACGCCGGTGTGCCGCACGGCGTCGGGTCCACCGGCGGCATCGGCCGCCTGCAACCGCTCGACCATCCACCCCGGAACGGCGGCTCCCATCGTGGCCATCCTCGGCACCGACGCCAGCGTGGTCACCGGCATGATGCCCGGGAGGACCGGCGTGTCCACCCCGCGGTCGGCCAGGTCGGTCACCAGACCGGTGTATGCGTCGGGCTCGAAGAAGAACTGGGTGACGGCGAAGTCGGCCAGGCGGAGCTTCTCGGCCAGGTGGTCGCGGTCCGAGGGCAGGTCCGGCGACAGCAGGTGGCCGGCCGGGTGCGCTGCCACGCCGATGGAGAAACCGCCGATGGCCCGGGCCAGCTCCACCAGCTCCGAGGCGTACCGCAGCTCCCCGGGGCCGTCCTCGGGATCGGTCGGCGGGTCACCGCCCAGGGCCATCAGGTTCTCCACCCCGGCCTTGCGGTAGGCCACCAGGATCTCGGCCAGCTCGAGACGGCTGTGGGCCACGCAGATGAGGTGGGCCATGGGGGTGAGGGTGGTGGTGTGCCGCATGCCGGCCACCAGGTCGTAGGTCCGGGCCCGCGAGGCGGGCCCGCCGCGGTAGGTCACCGAGACGAACGACGGGTTCAGCGGTTCGAGCTCGCGGATGGTCCTCGCCAGGGTGGCCTGCTCGGCGTCGTTCTTCGGCGGGAAGAACTCGAACGAGTACGTCGGCCCGGCGGCCAGCAGGTCGGCGATCCTGGTCATGGTCGGTCCAGACTACCGCCGGCCCCTCCCGTCGACGGCCGTCGTCGGCCGTCGTCGGCCGCCAGCGGGGCCGACCGCACCGGTGCGTCGGACCGGTGCCGACCCGCCGGCGGGGCCGGCGGTAAGGTCACGTCCACCATGGAGAAGGGACGACTGGAGGGCCTGAGCGACAACGTCTTCGCCGTAGCCATGACCATCCTGGTCTTCGACCTCCGGCTCCCCTCTTCCGACGCCAAGGGCGGGTTCGCCAAGTTCTTCGACGTGCGCTGGCCCCACTACCTCGCCTTCGTCATCACCTTCGCCCTGATCGCCATGATCTGGGTCCGCCACCACTGGATCTTCCGCCAGCTCCGGATCCTCGACTCGGCGCTCCTGGTCCTCAACATGGCCCTGCTGGCCCTGATCATCTTCCTGCCCTTCACCACCTCGGCCCTGGCCTCCTACCTCCGGGCCGACACCCGCGACGAACTGCTGGCCGTCCTGGTCTACGGACTGGCGGTGGTGGCCGTCTCGGTGGTGCTGGCCGCCATGTGGCTGTGGGCCAGCACCCACCGGAACCTCCTCCACCCCGGGGTGAGCGACGACGACGTGCGGCGGGTGTCCAAGCGGGTCCTCGTGTCGCCGCTCTTCTACGTGGCCGGCTTCGCCATCTCCTTCGTGAGCGTGGCCACAGCCATGGTCGTCTACGTGCTCATCGCCCTGTCCTACCTGTGGCAGCCCCAGACCGGTGCCGACCGGGCCTCCGTGGCCTTCGAGGAGCAGGAGGCCGACGAGGAGATGGAGGCCGGACGCGACCGCCGGACCTGACGGCGACGCGATAGGCCCGGCAGGTTCGGATGCCGGCCGGCGTCAGCCCGCCCGCTCGGCGGCCCGTACGGCGTTGCGCAGCAGCATGGCCCGGGTCATCGGGCCGACGCCCCCGAGCCGGGGGGTGATCCAACCGGCCACCTCGGACACCGACTCGTCCACGTCGGACAGCAGTCTGCGTCCCTCCCACGACGTCCCCGCCCCGACGACGGCCGCCCCGGGCTTGACCATGTGCGGGGTCACCAGGCCGGCCCGCCCCGCCGCGGCCACCACCACGTCGCCCCGCCGCACCAGGTCGGCCAGGTCGTCGACCCCGGTATGGACCACGGTCACCGCGGCGTTGCATCCGGGCCGCTTCATGGCCAGCAGCAGGGCCAGGGGACGCCCGATGGTGAGCCCCCGGCCGATGACCACCACGTGGCGCCCCTCCACCGGTACGTCGTTGGCGTGGAGGAGCTCCACGATGCCCGCCGGCGTGCAGGGCAGCGGTCCCGGGGCGCCCATCACCAGCCGGCCCAGGTTGGTGGGGTGCAACCCGTCGACGTCCTTGTCGGGGTCGACGGCCAGCAGTACCGCCTCCTCGTCGAGCCCGGCGGGCAACGGGAGCTGGACGAGGTAGGCATGGACGGCCGGGTCGGCGTTGAACCGGGCCACCACCTCGAGCAACGCCTCCTGGGAGACGTCGGCCGGGAGGTGCTCGTGGACCGAGTTGATGCCCACCTCGGCACAGTCCTCGTGCTTCATGGCCACGTACCGGGCGCTGGGGCCGTCCTCCCCCACCAGAATGGTCCCGAGGCCCACCTCCACGCCGGCGCCGCGCAGCCGGGCCACCCGGTCGGTGACCTCGGCACGGATCCGGGCGGCCAGGGCCTCCCCGTCGAGCAGTGTGGCAGCCATGGCGTGCTCCTTGTCGTTCGGCCGCCGCCCCCGGGGGTCGGCGGTGTGGTCGGTACCGTGGGGGCCGGGCGCACCGTCGCGCCGACCGGGCCCGGGCGGGCTCAGTGGCGGAAGTGCCGCTCCCCGCCGGCCAGGACCACGGCGATGCCCGCCTCGTCGGCCGCGGCGATGACCTCCCCGTCGCGGATGGACCCGCCCGGCTGGACGACGGCCGACACCCCCGCCGCGGCGAGGACCAGCAGGCCGTCGGGGAAGGGGAAGAAGGCGTCGCTGGCCGCCGCCCCGCCGACGGCCCGGTCCCCGGCCTTGGACACGGCGATCTCGGCCGCCACCACCCGTGACTGCTGGCCGGCGCCGACACCCACGGCCTGGCCGTCGGTGACGATGGCGATGGCGTTGGACGTGGTCCGGGCGCACACCTTCCAGGCCAGGGCCAGGTCCCGCCACTGCGCCGCCGTCGGGACCGTGGCCGTGGCCACCTCCCACTCGGCGGGCGGCACCTCGAAACGGTCGGCGTCCTGGATCAGGAAGCTCCCGCCCCCGAGGTTCCGGTACTGGCGGACGATCTCCTCGGGCGACGGTGCCGACAGCAACCGGGTGGCCTTGCGCTTGGACGACAGCTGGGCCAGGGCCTCCCCGTCGTAGGAGGGGGCGATGATCACATCGGCCTGGGGACCGGCGGCGATGGCCTCGGCCACCCCGGTGGTCACCGTACCGCCCACGGCCACGATGCCGCCGAACGCCGACTGGGGGTCGCAGTCGAGGGCCCGCTGGTAGGTCGCCACCAGATCGGTGCCCACCGCCGCACCGCACGGGTTGGCGTGCTTGATGATGGCCACGGCCACCTCGCCCCCCACACCGGCCGGCAGCTCGTGGACCAGGCGCCACGCCGCCTCGGCGTCGAACAGGTTGAGGTAGGACAGCTCCTTGCCCCCGTGCTGGACCACGTCGTCCCACCACGACGTCCGTCCGATGACCCGGTACCGGGCGCCGTGCTGGTGGGGGTTCTCGCCGTAGCGCAGTGAACCGGCCCGTTCGAGCGTCAGGTGGATGGTCGGCGGCAGGAGGACCCCCTCCTCCCCCTCCTCCCCCTCGTCCCCCTCGACCCGGCCGCGGGTGTCGAGCCACTCGACGATCGCCGCGTCGTAGCCCGCCGTGTGGGCGAAGGCCTCACGGGCCAGCTGCACCCGGGTGGCCGCCGACAGCGTCCCCGACGTGCGCAGCTCCTCGAGCACCCGCCCGTAGTCGGCGGGGTGGACGACCACACCGACGTGCTCGTGGTTCTTCGCCGCGGCACGGACCATGGTCGGGCCGCCCACGTCGATCAGCTCGATCGACGGGTCCGAGGTGAAGGGATAGAGGTTGCAGGCCACGAGGTCGATCAGGCCGATGTCCTGGCGCTCGAGATCGGCCAGGTGATCGGGCTTGGACCGGTCGGCCAGGATGCCGCCGTGGATGACCGGGTGGAGGGTCTTCACCCGGCCGCCCAGCATCTCCGGCGCCCCGGTCAGGTCGGCCACCTCGACGTGGGGGACGCCCGCGGCGGCCAGGGCCGCCGACGTCCCGCCGCTCGACACCAGCTCCCAACCCAGGTCGACCAGCCCCTGCGCCAACTCGACGACCCCCGACTTGTCATGTACCGACAGCAATGCCCTCATGTGCCTCCCTCGTCCTCCGATGGCGATCCTGACCCATCCGCTCCGACGTCCGCCAGCCCGTCGACGAACCGGCGGATCGTCTCGGGGTAGAGCGTCCGCTCCACCGTCTTGATGCGTTCGTGCAGGACCTCGGCCGTGTCCCCCGGCTCGATGGGCACGGCCCGCTGGGCCAGCACCGGTCCGGCGTCCATCTCCAGCGTGGCCAGGTGCACCGTCGTACCGGTCTCGGTCACCCCGGCGGCCAGGGCCTCCTCCACGGCGTGCCAGCCCGGGAAGGCCGGCAGCAGCGCCGGATGGGTGTTGAGGATCCGGCCCGGGAAGGCCTCGTGGACCGGCTGGTCGAGCACCGTGCCGAAGCCGGCCATCACCACCACGTCCACCCGGGCCTCGACCAACGCGCCGGTCACCGCCTCGGTGTAGGCCCCCCGGTCGAACCCGTCCCCGTACCCGCCGAACCCCCGCCGGTCGACCAGCCGGGCGTCGATCCCCGCAGCCCCGGCGATGTCCAGGGCCCGGCACGGTCGGTCGGCCACCACCACGCACACGGGCAGGTCCGACGCCACGATGGCCTCGAGGATGGTGCCGCTGCCCGAGGCCAGCACGCCGATCCGCACGGATCGGGCGGAGTGCGGGGGGGCGCCGGTGACCACGGCCGCACGCTACCAGCGGCGGGGCGGACCCTCGACCGGTGGCCGGCGGGCGGGAGAACCGCGATGCGGACCGGGCCGACCAACCATCGACCCGATCCCGCGTCGCCCGGACCCCCCCGGAACCCGGCCCGCCGGTTGCCCACTTCCTTCGGCACACCGGGACGGAAAGATAAGGGGAACCTCCGGAATTTCCTGCCCGGGGCCGGTCGCCGGACGCGGTCCCGGGCCGACACCACCGGCCACTTGTAGAATTCGTCCCCGTGACCCTGCGACCGCTCGCCCGTCCGGGAGAGGCCGACCGACCCGGACCGACGGTGGACCTCCCGTGACCGGGGGGATCCGGTCCGACGCCGGGTTGCCGGCGCGGGCGATCGCCCCGGCGGGTCGGGGGTCGGTCCACCGGAACGCCCCGGGTCCCCCGGGAGTCCCTGTCGAGACGATCCTGGCCGTCGCCGGAGCCCTCTCCGCCGCCTACGTCCTGGTGTCGGCCGTCAACCCGGCCCGGCACCTCCGACAGCTGGACATCGACGTCTACCTGATGGGAGCCCGTCATCTGCTCGACGGGCGGCTCTACCTCACCGGGTTGGCCCAGTCCCCGCACCTCCCCTTCACCTATCCGCCCTTCGCCGCCCTGGTGTTCACCCCGCTGGCCCTGCTCCCCACCGGGCCGGCACAGGTCCTCTGGAGCGTCGTGAACGTCCTCGCGCTCTTCGCCCTCGTCCGTCTCTCCATCCGGGCCGTCCGACCGGGCATCGACGGTCGGGAAGTGACGCTCTGGTCGTTCGTCCTCATGGCCCCGGCCTACGCCATGGAGCCGGTGAGCCTGACCTTCTCGTTCGGCCAGGTCAACCTGGTGCTGGCCGCCCTGGTCCTCTGGGACCTCACCGGCGACGTCCGTCTCGGCCGGAGCAGCGGTCGACCGGTCCCCCGCGGCGTCCTCGTCGGTGTCGCCGCCGCCGTCAAGCTCACGCCGCTGGTCTTCATCCCCTATCTGTTCGTCACCGGCCGGGCCAGGGCGGCGTGGACGGCAGTGGTGTCCTTCAGTCTGTGCTCGGCGGTGGCCGCCGTCTTCGATCCCCGCGTGTCGTGGGCGTACTGGACCCGGTACGCCACCGACGCCCGGCGGATCGGCGCCGCGTACTACATCAGCAACCAGAGCCTGCAGGCCGCGGCCGACCGCCTGGACCACCGGGTGGTGCCCGCCGGCCCGGTGGACGCCGTCGCCCTGGTCGTGCTGGTCGCCGGGGTGGCCCTCGCCGCCTGGGCCTACCGGGCATCGTCGGACCTGTTGGGGATCCTCGTCTGCGCGGCCACCGGTCTGCTGGTCTCCCCGGTCACCTGGGCCCACCACATGGTCTGGATCGTGCCGGTGCTGGTGTGGTTGGCCTGGGCCCCGGACCGACCCCGGTCCGGGCGGGCGGCGGCGGCGGCCGGTGCGGTCCTCTTCTGGTGGGCGCCGATCTGGACGGTGCCCAACGGTGCCGACCGGGAGCTGTCCGAGCATGGTGTCCAGCTGGCCCTCGGCAACGCCTTCTTCCTCGCCACCGTGCTCTTCCTGGCCGGGACGACCGTCCTGATGGTGTCCCGGGGCCGGCACGACCGCTTCCGGGCCGTCGTGCCCCGGGGGACCGTCCCCGTCTTCACCGACCGGGACGACCCGTGAGGCGACCGGCCGGCCCGGGCGTCGTCAGCCCGGTGGGTCCGGTGACACCGCGGCCAGGGCCGGCCCGAACTCCGCCAGCGAGGGCACGACCACGTCGCAGAAACCCCACCTCGGTGAACCCAGGGCCGCCGGCTCCGGGACGGCGATGACCCGCATGCGGGCCGCCTTGGCCGAGATGGCACCGTTGAACGAGTCCTCCACGGCCACACAGGCCACGGGGTCCACACCCAGCTTGCCCGCCGTCGACAGGTACGCCCCGGGGTGGGGCTTGCCCAACGGCTCCCACTCCGCCGACTGCCACTCCGCCACCAGGTCGTCGATACCCAGCCGGGTCAGCGCGGCCTGGACCACCACGGCGTAGGAGCCCGAGCACACGGCCACGGGCAGGCCCAGCCGCCGGCAGGTGGCGACGGCGTCGAGGGCGCCGGGCATCGGCTCCCCCCGGTCGGTGATGAGCTCGGCCACCCGGTCCGTCACCGCCCGCCCGACCTCGTCGGTGCCCATGCCCGTCCACGGTCGGAGAGCCCACCAGTGGTGGACGGCATCGTCGATCCGCAGGCCCATGGTCTGGCGCACCTCGTCCTCGCCCAGGTGCAGGCCGACGCCCGCGAAGACCTCGATCTCCGCCTGGCGCCAGAACGGCTCGGAGTCGATCAGCAGTCCATCGAGGTCGAAGATGACCGCCGCGACCGGCAGTTGCCGGCCGGCGGCCGCGGAGGGGACGTCGGCGGTCAGTCGAGCTTCCGGACCACGTCGACCATGGCCTCGCCGGCCTCGGTCGGGTTCTTCGCCACGATGACCCCGGCGGCCGACAGCGCGTCCATCTTCGTCTGCGCCGTACCCTTGGATCCCGAGATGATGGCCCCGGCGTGCCCCATCTTGCGCCCCGGGGGGGCGGTGACACCGGCCACGTAGGACACCACCGGCTTGGTGACCGAGGTCCCGATGAACTCGGCGGCCTCCTCCTCGGCCGAGCCGCCGATCTCACCGATCATCATGACGGCCCGGGTGTCGGGATCGGCCTCGAAGGCCCGGAGGCAGTCGATGAAGCTGGTGCCCGGCACGGGGTCGCCACCGATGCCCACGCAGGTGGTCTGGCCGACACCCTGCTGCGACAGCTCGTGGAGGGCCTGGTAGGTCAGCGTGCCCGACCGGCTCACGATGCCCACCGGGCCACCGGCCAGGGCGATGTCACCGGAGGTGATACCGATGTTGCACTTCCCCGGGGAGATGATGCCCGGACAGTTCGGCCCCAGGAGCCTCGTCCCGGGGAACTCGCGGACCAGGCGGTTGTAGGCCAGGGCCTCGTCCTGGGCCGGGATGCCCTCGGTGATGCAGACCACGAAGGGCACGCCGGCGGCGGCGGCCTCCACGATGGCCGCGGCGGCGAACTTCGGCGGGACGGAGATGAACGAGGCGTTGGCCCCGGTGGCCTCGACGGCCTCGGCCACGGTGGCGAAGACCGGGATGCCCTCGATCTCCTCACCGCCCCGGTTGGGGTTGGTGCCGGCCACGACCTGCGTGCCGTAGTCGCGGTTCCGCAGGCCGTGGTAGAGGCCCTGGCTGGTGGGGCTGATCCCCTGGACCACGACCTTGGTGCTCTCGTCGACGAAGATGCTCATGACTTGCCTCCTGCAAGGGCCACCGCACGACGTGCGGCATCGAGCATGGTCGGCTCGGCGACCAGGCGATCGGACAGATGTTCGGCCAGGATCTCCCGGCCGGCCACGGCGTTGGTCCCGTCGAGCCGCAGGACGATGGGCGAGCTGATCTCCACCCGGTCGAGGGCCTCGAGCACACCCTTGGCCACCTCGTCGACCCGGGTGATCCCCCCGAAGATGTTCACGAAGATGGAGCGCACGGCCGGGTCCGAGTTGATGACCTCCAGCGCCGCGGCCATCACGTCGGCGTTGGCCCCTCCCCCGATGTCGAGGAAGTTGGCCGCCGAGCCGCCGCACTGGTTGACCACGTCCAGCGTGCTCATGGCCAGACCGGCGCCGTTGGCGATGATGCCCACCGACCCCTGCAGACCGATGTAATTGAGCCCGCGCTCCTTGGCCCGGGTCTCCCGCTCGTCCTCGACGTCGCTCCCGGCGAACTCCTCCCACTCGGGATGGCGGTAGGCGGCGTTGTCGTCGAGTGTCACCTTGGCGTCGAGGGCGTGGACCCGGCCCTCGGGCGTCAGGATGAGCGGGTTGATCTCCGCCAGGTCGCAGTCGCCCTCGACGTAGCAGGTGTAGAGCTTGACCAGGAGCTCGGCCGCCTGCGACCGGGCCTCCTCGTCGAGGTTCGCCGCGTCGACCCAGGCCCGGGCGGCCTCGAGGGTCAGCCCGTCGACGGGGTCGACGTGGATCAGGGCGATGGCGTCGGGGTTGGTGGCGGCCACCTCCTCGATCTCCACCCCGCCCTCGGCCGACAGCATGCCCAGATGGGACTTGGCCGAGCGGTCCAGGGTGAAGCTGGCGTAGTACTCCTTGGCGATGTCGGAGGCGTGCTCGACCCACAGTCGCTTCACCACGTGGCCCTTGATGTCCAGGCCGAGGATGTTGCCGGCGTGGAGGCGCACCTCGTCGACGTTGTCGGCCAGCTTGACCCCACCGGCCTTGCCCCGGCCTCCGACCTTCACCTGGGCCTTGACCACGACGGGGTAGCCGGCCGCCTCGGCCCGGGCCACCGCTTCATCCACGGTGTCCGCCACCCCCCCGGGGGAGATGGGGATGCCGAAGCGGGCGAAGTACTGCTTGCCCTGGTACTCGAAGAGATCCACTGGATCCGTTCCTCTCTCTGACTGTCGATGGTGGTTGGCTGTCGTTGACTGGTCGCCGGCGGGCCGTGCGGGTGGAGGGTTCCGGTCGGCTCAGCCGCCGGACCGGTCGCCGGCCCGGTCCTCCCGGGCGTCGAGGGCCTCCCCCAGCCAGGCCCCGATGGCCGGTAGCGGGGCGCCGGGGGTGAACACCTCGGCCACGCCCGCCTCCTTCAGCACGGGGATGTCCGCCTCGGGGATGATCCCCCCCACCACGACGAGGACGTCGCCCCGCCCCGCCTCCCGCAATCCGTCGATGATCCGGGGGACCAGGGTGAGGTGGGCCCCGGAGAGGAGCGACAGGCCGACGGCGTCGGCGTCCTCCTCCACGACGGCCCGGACCACCTGGTCGGGGGTCTGGTGGAGACCGGTGTAGATGACCTCGAACCCGGCGTCCCGCAGCGCCCGGGCGATCACTTTGACTCCGCGGTCATGCCCGTCGAGGCCGGGTTTGGCCACGACCACTCGGTAAGGTCGATGCACGGTCGCAGATACTAAACGCTGACGGGGCGTCAGGCGCCATTCGGGCTGCCTCGGGCCGTGGCCGCAGCGTCGTGGCACCGGCACCGTCCGCCGCCGACCGGTCGGGCCGCCGGGGTGGAAGGGCCGGTGGCGGCAGGGCGTCGTGGTACGTTCAACCGGTAGCCAGCGAGGACGACCACCCCGAATCGGAGGACGCCGTGACCACGCCGGCAGAAGCCGTGGACCGACCCGAGGACGAGAACCCGCCGTCGGCCGCGGGGTCGTCGACGTCGATGCTCCGGGGGATCGTCCGGATCGCCCGGCCGCGGCAGTGGATCAAGAACATCCTGGTCTTCGTGGCCCCGGCGGCGGCCGGGGTGCTCCTCCACTGGCACATCCTGGCCCGCTCGCTGGGCTCCTTCGGCATCTTCTGCGTCGCCGCCTCGGGCACGTACTTCCTGAACGACGCCATCGACGCCGACGCCGACCGGGCCCACCCGAAGAAGCGGTTCCGCCCGGTGGCCGCGGGGATCGTCCCGGTCAACGTGGCCCTCACCATCGGCGTGGCCCTCCTCGTCGCGTCGTTCGCGCTGGCCTCGCTGCTGAGCGGCTGGCAGCTCTCCCTGGTGATGATCATCTACGGGCTCATCAACACCTTCTACAGCCTGGGCCTGAAGAACGAGCCCATCATCGACCTCGCCTGTGTCAGTTCGGGCTTCGTCCTCCGGGCCATCGCCGGCGGTGTGGCCACCGGTGTGGCCCTGTCCAACTGGTTCATCATCGTGGCGTCCTTCGGATCGCTGTTGATCGTCACCGGCAAGCGGTCGGGTGAGAAGAAGCTCCTGTCGGAGAGCCAGACCGACCAGTCCGGCGTCCGACAGACCCTGGGGCTCTACACCGTGTCGTTCCTCCAGACCGTCCGGACCCTGTCGGCCGCCGTCACCGTCACCGCCTACTGCCTGTGGGCCTTCGAACGGGCCGAGCAGGTCCACCCCGGCCACGACCCGATCTGGTTCCAACTGACCATCGTCCCGTTCGTCCTCGGCCTGCTCCACGTGGTCCGCCTGCTCGACTCGGGCGAGGGGGCAGCCCCGGAGGAACTGGCCATCCACGACCACCGCCTCCAGATCTACGGTGTGGCATGGGTCGCCCTCTTCGCCATCGGCATCTACGGCTGACATGACACGACCGAGGAGCAGGCGGTTGGAGCTGACCGGGTGGGGCCGCACCGCACCGTCGGCCGCCGAGGTGGTCCACGCCGTGCATCCCGGGGTGGTGGACGCCGCCATGGCCGACGCCGTGTCGATGGCCGGCTCCGGCCGGGGCATCGTCGCCCGCGGCCTGGGCCGCAGCTACGGCGATGCCGCCCAGAACGCCGGGGGCACCGTCCTCGACGCCACCTGGCTGGATGCCGTCCACCACGTGGACCTCGACGCCGGACTGGTCACGGTGGGCGGCGGAGTCAGTCTGCAGTCCCTGATGGAGCGGTTCGTCCCCCTGGGTTGGTTCGTGCCCGTCACCCCGGGGACCCGCCTGGTGACCGTGGGCGGGGCCATCGCCGCCGACATCCACGGGAAGAACCACCACCGCGACGGCAGCTTCTGCAGCCACGTCACCCGCCTGACCCTGGTGACCCCCACCGGCACGGTCGATCTCACCCCAGCGTCCGACCCCGATCTGTTCTGGGCCACAGCGGGCGGCATGGGCCTCACCGGAGTCATCGTCGACGCCACCCTCCAGATGATCCCGGTCGACAGCGCCTACCTGCTGGTCGACACCGAGCGGGCCTCCGATCTCGACGACGTGATGGGCCGCATGCTCACCCGGGACGGGCAGTACCACTACTCGGTGGCGTGGATCGACTGCCAGTCCACCGGGGCCAAGCTCGGCCGCTCGGTGCTCACCCGGGGAGACCACGCCCGGCTCGAGGACCTGCCCGACCGCCTCCGCAAGGATCCCGGCCGGGCCCGGGCCTTCGCCCCCCGGACTCTGGCCAACGTGCCGCTCACCCCGCCCAGCGGCCTGCTCAACCCCCTCACCGTGGGCGCCTTCAACGAGTTCTGGTTCCGGAAGGCACCGAAGCTCCAGGTGGCCAAACCCCACCACATGACCGGGTTCTTCCATCCCCTCGACGGGGTCGGCGCCTGGAACCGCCTCTACGGGAAGAAGGGCTTCCTGCAGTACCAGTTCGTGGTGGGCGACGACCAGGGGGAGACCGTCCGCCGGGTCATCGAGCAGCTGACCGAGGTGAAGCTGGCGTCCTTCCTGGCCGTGCTCAAGCGCTTCGGTCCCGGAGACCCCGGGCCCCTCTCCTTCCCCCTGCCCGGGTGGACCCTGGCCCTCGACCTGCCGGTGGGCTACGAGACCCTCGACCGGCTCCTCGACCACCTCGACGAGCAGGTGGTCTCGGCCGGAGGGCGGGTCTACCTGGCCAAGGACTCCCGGGTGGCGCCCGAGGCCTTCCGGGCCATGTACCCGCGGCTCGACGACTGGCTGGCCGTGCGCCGACGGGTGGACCCCGATGGGGTGCTCCGGTCCGACCTCGGCCGTCGGCTGGGGCTGTGCGACGGGGGGGACGGGGACCGGGGCACGGCACCCGGGCGGGCACGGACGACCGCGGCGGCGCCCGCTGCAGCCTCCTCCGCTCCGGCGAGGAAGCGGGCCGGAACGGCGAAGAAGGCAGGCGGAGCGACGACGAAGACCGCCGGAGCGACCACGAAGGCTCCGGCCCGGAAGGGCGTGCCGGCCGGCCGTTCCACCGACGCCACGACCGGGACGCCTCCGGGCACCTCCACGACGATCGAGACCACCACGGGACGGAGCACACCATGATCGATGCCATCGGACGACCGCAATCGGTGCTGGTCCTCGGAGGGTCCTCCGAGATCGCCCGGGCCATCGTGGGCAAGCTGGTACCCGGACGCTGCCGCACGGTGGTGCTGGCCGGCCGCACCGGGACGCGGCTGATCGAGGCCGCCGAGGAGGCCCGGGCCGCCGGGGCCGAGTCGGTGGAGACCGTGGCCTTCGACGCCCGGGACGTGGCCGGTGCCCGGGCCTTCGCCGACGACGTCTTCGACCGCTTCGGGGACTTCGACATCGTGCTGGTGGCCGCCGGCGTGCTCGGTGACCAGGAGGCCGACGAGGCCGACCCCGAGGCCGCCGCCACCGTGATCACCACCAACTTCACCGGGCTCGCCGCGGCCATGCTGGCCGTCACCTCCCGGCTCCGGCGTCAGGGTCACGGTCGCCTGGTGGTCCTCTCGTCGGTGGCCGGCGAGCGGGCCCGCCGGGCCAACTTCATCTACGGATCGTCGAAGGCCGGCCTCGACGCCTTCTCCCAGGGGCTGGCCGACTCCCTGGTGGGCAGCGGTGTCCGGGTGACGATCGTGCGCCCGGGGTTCGTGGTCGGCCGCATGACCGAGGGCATGACCCCGGCCCCGTTCTCCACCACCCCCGACGCCGTGGCCGGGGCCGTGGTCCAGGGGATCGCCACCGGCGCCTCGACGGTCTACGTCCCGTCGGTGCTCCGATGGGTCTTCACCGGCATGCGCCACCTGCCCCGGGCCGTCTGGCGCCGCATCCCCGGCTGACCTGCCGGCCGGCCGGAGCACCTCAGGGCAGCCGGAGCCGACCGCTCAGACCGGCGTGATGAACCACCCCACCACGTCGACGATGACGTCGGTCGACCCGGCGAAGTTGGTGAGCTCGATCTGGCCGTCGGCCCCCACCGTGGCCACGACCAGGTTGGGGACGTTCTTGCCCGCCGTCCAGTTGAGGTCGGACACCGTGGGGACGGGGTCGCCGGCCGGGGAGACCGTCAGGTGGCTGGTGGCCGTGGTGTCGGTCACGGTGACGTTGGCCACCACGGCGGTGGCGTCGGCCGGCACGGCGTCGGCCCCGGCCACGGTGACGTCCAGGGTGGCCCCGGCTCCGAGGGTGTCCCCGGCGCACGGCGTGGCGTAGGCCAGGCCGCTCCTCGTGTCGCACACCCGGGTCGGGGTGACGGCCGGGACGAACTCGGCCCCGGTCGCCACGGCGTTGGAGTCGTCGGTGAACCACCCGGCCACGTCGACCAGGATGTCCGGGTCACCGGCCGACGACAGGATGTCGACCGCGCCGTCGGCCCCGACCGGCACGATGACCCGATTGGGCACCACCTCGCCGGCCGTGAAATTGACGTTGGAGGCGAGGGGGGCGCCCAGGCCGTCGGGATAGGCCGTCAGGTGTCCCGACGCCGTGGGCTTGACCGCGGTGACGTTGAGGACGACCGCCCCCACCCCCGTCGAGGGCACCCCACCCAGGCCGTCGACGGTGACGGCCAGGAAGTGGTCCGCCGCCGGGGCCTGGCCCTGGCACTGGCTGAGGGCGGTGCCCACCAGACCCGACGGGTTCCCCGTCCGGGTGTCGCAGATCCGGGCCGGGGTGGCCAGGGCGTTGTAGAGCCCCTCCCCGGGGGCTCCGGCGGCGAAGTAGCCCTCCACGTCGACGATCACGTCGGTGGTACCGGCGAAGTTCTCCGCCTCGAAGGTCCCTGTGGCCGAGAGGGCCACGGTCACCAGGTTGGGTACGTTCTGGCCGGCCGACCAGTTGAGGTTGGACGCCGTGGGCTCGGGCTCCCCACCGGGGAACACCGTGAGGTGGCTCTTGGCCGTGGTGTCGGCCACGGTGACGTTCACCACCACGGCCGTGGCCCCGCTGGCCGGCACCCCGCCGTTGCCCGCCGCGGTGACGGTGACCGTGCCGTCGGGCCCGAGGGCGGTGGCCCCCACGCAGCCCACCTTGACCTGGCCGCTGCGGGTGTCGCAGATCCGGGACGGGGTGACGGGGAAATAGGACTCGGGAGACGCCGGGGCCACGTAGGTGTAGGTGTTCCCGGTACCGGCCGTCGACGAGGACGCGCCCATCGGGGTGGTGACGACGACGGCCGCCGGGCCGGTGGAGCCCGGAGGGGCGGTGACGTCGCAGGTGGTGAAGGTGCAGTTCCCGACGATGGTGGCCGCCGCACCGCCGATGTCCACCCCGGTGGCCCCGGTGAGACCGGTCCCGGTGACGGTCACCGGGGTACCGCCGACCGTCGAGCCCTCCGCCGGCGAGACGGCGGTGACCGTGGGTTGGGCCGTCCCCACGATGACCTCCCCGAAGCCGTTGACGACGACGCACAGGGCGGCCGCCGGCGAGCACGACACACCGGTCGACGGCACGTAGCCGTCGACGTCCGTCGACGCCCAGTCGGCCCCGCTGGCCGGATCGGTCGAGGTCACCACGTCACCACCGACGTCGATGGCCGCACACAGGTCGGTCGAGGCACAGGACACACCGGTCAGCACGTCGTCGCCGTCCACGTCCGCCGACGTCCAGGCCGATGCCCCGCCGGTCGGGTCGGTGGAGGTCACGACGCTGCCGACGAAATCGGTCAGCACGCACAGGGAGACCGACGGGCACGAGACGCCGAAGAAGACGTCCGAGCTGCTCACCGATGTCACGGTCCAGGCCGCCGCACCGCCGGTCGGACGTGTCGTGGTCACCACGTCGTCGGACGCCGTGGCGGCGACGCACAGGGAGGCTGAAGGACACGAGACGCCGAGGAGCCCGGTGGTCCCGTCGATGTCGGTGACCGTCCAGGCCCCGGCGCCCCCAGTCGGGTCGGTCGACACGACGGCGTCGCCGGAGCCGTCGACGGCCACGCAGAGGGAAGCCGACGGGCACGACACGGCGACCAGGGACTTCGTGCCGTCCACGTCGGCGACGTGCCAGTCCGCCGCCCCGCCGGTCGGGTCGGTGGACGTCACGACGTCGCCGGAGGTGTCGACGGCCACGCAGAGGGAAGCCGACGGGCACGACACGGCGACCAGGGACTTCGTGCCGTCCACGTCGGCGACGGTCCACGCCCCGGCGCCACCGGTCGGGTCGGTTGACGACACGACGTTGCCGGCCCGGTCGACGGCCACGCAGACCGACGCCGAGGGGCACGACACGCCCGACAGGGCGTCGACGCCGTCGACCGACGCCGTGGTCCACGCCGAGGCCCCGCCGGTCGGGTCGGTGGAGGTCACGACGTCGCCGGCCACATCGACGGCCACGCAGAGGGAGGCCGAGGGGCACGACACGCCGGCGAAGACGGTGGAGCCGTCCACGTGGGCCGCCGTCCAGTGCGCCGCGCCCCCGGTCGGGTCGGTCGAGGTGACCACGTGGCCGGCGGCGTCGACGGCGACGCACAGTGCGGTCGAGGGGCACGACACGTCGACCAGGGCGTCAGCTCCGTCGACGTCGACCGAGGTCCAGTCGGCCGCGCCGCCGGTGGGGTCCGTCGAGGTCTCGACGTTCCCGGAGACGCCGAGGACCACGCACAGCGACGTCGAGGGACACCCGACGCCGATGAACTCGGTCGACGTGTCCACCGCCGTCACCGTCCAGGACGACGCGGCCGGGAACGGGTCCGACGACGACACGACGTTGCCGGCGTCGTCGGCGCCCACGCACAGCGACGACGAGGGGCACGAGATCCCGATCACGGCGTCGGTGCCGTCGACGTGGTGCACCGTCCACGCCGAGGGACCACCGGTCGGGTCCTCCGTGGTGAGCACGTCACCGGCGTCGTCCGACGTCGCGCACAGGTCGACCGTCGGGCACGACACCCGGAACAGCTGGTGCGAGCCGTCGACGTCGACCGTGCTCCACGCCGATGCACCACCGGTGGGGTCGGTGGACGTCACGGCGTCACCGCTCGCATCGACGGCCACGCACAACGAGACCGAGGGACACGACACGCCGGCCATCGTCTGCGATCCGTCCACCCCCACCTCCGACCACGCCGAGGGGCCAGCGGTCGGGTTCGTGGAGATCACCACCTCACCGCCCACGTCGACGGCCACGCACAACGAGACCGAGGGGCACGACACGTCCACCAGGGACAGGCCCGTGCTGTAGGGGGTCTGGTGGTCCACCCGGGTGGGGTCGGACCACTGCAGGGCTCCGGCCGGGGACGTCGCCGGCAGGGACCGGGACGCGGGCGGGGCGGCGGCGGCGCCGGCATCGGTCGACGGTACGCCGAGCACGGCGGCGGCGAGCAGCATCGACACGACGAGCACGGCCGGTACCACCATCGACGACCGCGTCCGGAACGGCACGGCACCGGTCCGGAGGACCCGGGGAACGGCTCCCATCACTCCTCCTCGCGCCCTCCGGGCGGGTCCCGGCGCGGACCGGCGGGCGGCCGGTCGGGCTGGCCCCGAGTGTAGGTCCGCCAACCGTCCCGCCACCGGCAGGGCACCGGGTCGGCTCAGGCCGGCGTGCGGCACCTCCCCACCACGTCGACGATGACGTCGGTGGTGTCGGCCCGGCCGGTGAGCTCGACCGGGCCGCCGACCCCCACCGTGGCCACGACCAGGTCGGGGACGTCCGGGCCCGCCGTCCGGTCGAGGTCGGACACCGTGGGGACAGGGTCGCCGGCCGGGAAGTCTGTCAGGTGGCTGGTGGCCGTGGTGATGGTCAGTGACCGGACAACCCGTACCAGGCGGTGACTCCCCCCGTGGTCACGCTCGGAGGGCCGAAGGCCTCGGTGGCCACCGACACGACGCGGGCCGAGCCGACCAGGTCGTCGGCCACCAGCAGGGCGTCGACCCCGTTGTGGGCCACGAACTCCCGGAGGTCGGCGGCCACCGTGGCGTCGGCCGGGGACGGCGGTGACCCGGCCGGGGCGTCGCGGTCCTGCTCGAAGAGGAAGGTCTCGACGTCCGACGGGGCCAGCGTGGTCGGGTCCCAGTCGAGGTCCCCGTCCGGACCGGTGTGGAAGGCGTAGCCCCCGACGAGGTCGAAGCGTATCCGTGCCTCGGCCTGCCACAACATGGGCCGGGCCTCGTCCTTGCGGGCCAGCGGGTAGGTGAGGACCACCGCTCCGGTCGGCAGCCGGTCGACGGCCGACGAGGTGAAGTAGGCCGGCACGGCCGACGGTGCCGTCGGGACGGGCCACTGGGGGACCAGGGACACCACCACCACGGTGGCCACCACGGCCACGGCCACCGGTCCGGCCCAGGCCCGCGGCCGGGGTTCCCCCCGCAGGGCTTCCCGGCGCTCGACCGCCTCCCCGTGCAGCCGGGCCAGCCCGAGCGCCACCAGCACGGCCACGAACAGGTCGGTGAACAGGTCCATCCGGCCGGGCACCACCATGTCGAGGAGACGGACCCGGTCGAAGAGGGCGAACGGCAGGGGGAAGGAGGTCACGTGGTGGTCGACGACCAGCCGGGGTCCCATCGACAGGACGAAGGCCACCACGGCCATGGTCGCGCTCAACCGGACCCACGGATCGCGCCGGTACCGGACCACGAGGTAGGCGCAGGCCAACAGGAGGGGGATCCCGAGGTACGAGCCGTTCTCGGGGTCGAGGGCGAACGACGGGAGGGCCCCGAGGAGCCCGAAGACCGAATGCGCACCGAAGTGCACGGCCGGGGTCGGGGCCACCGGCCCCACCAGGTCGCTCCCGTTGCCCAGCACGATGCTCAACCGGATGGTGGCGTAGGGCACGTGGTACCGCTGGGGGCCGAAGAGCATCATCCACGCCGGCCAGGCACCGGCCACGACGGCGATCCCGATCGCCCAGGCGATGCCCCACCGGGACTCCCGCAGGGCCGGGAGCACCGATCCCCGGCGGGCCACGGCCACCACCACCAGGGCCACGGTGCCGAAGAACACCGTGGAGACGAGGATCTCCGGGGAGATGTAGAGCTGGCCGACGGCCAGGAGCCCGAGCGCCACACCCCAGCGGACCGGGCGGCCTTCCCGCCGGACCAGCAGCTCGAAGGCGGCCAGCAGGATGAGGGGAGGCAACGGCACGAAGATCAGGTTCAGGTGCTCGGAGGAGTGACCCACCATGTACGGCCCGAACCCGTAGATCAGCCCGCCGGCGAAGGCCGCCGGCCACCAGCCCGTCCACCGCCGAAGGACGAGGTACATCGACCCAGCCGACAGGGGGAAGGCCAGCCAGAGCAACAGGTTGAGCGAGGACACCGGACCGAAGACGAGGGTCACCGGTGCCGCCACGAGGCCGAGCAACGGGACCAGGGTGTTGAGCGCCAGGTTGACCCCCACCGGGTGGTTGATCGCCGTGGTGAAGAACGGGTTCTCCCCGTGGGCCAGAGCGTGCGGGGTCCAGGCCAGGAACCACGTCATCTGGCCGGGGTCCTCGGCCGGCGAGAACGGGATCCTCGACGGGTCCCCCGGCCAGGACGGCCAGTAGGCCACCAGGCCCAGCCCGGCGTAGACCAGCAGCGGACCGACGACCGTCCACGGCAGGCGCCGGCGGCGTGGGCGGTCCCCGGTCGCCGGGTCGCCGGTCCGGGGCGCACCGCCGGCCCCGACGCCCGTCCCGACGCCGGTCACGGTCGGTTCCACTGGTGCTGCCACGGTGTCCGGCACGGCGGGACCACGATATCCGAGGCCGTCCGGTCCACCGGGACGCCGGTGCCCCCGCCGACGGGTAGGCGCGGTCAGGGGAAGACGGAGTGGATGCCGATGGAGTAGACGGTGAAGACCACCATCACCACGGCCGAGGTGGACACGACGACCACGTACCAGACCCCCCGCAGCCGCACCCCGAGCGCCAGGATGAGCGGAAAGGCGTCGAGGATGAACCGTGGCCGGAGGCCCACCGGCGCCGACACCACGGCCAGCAGGGCGGCACCCAGGCCGTAGATGAGGACCGGTGGCGGCTGGCGGTCGCGGACGGCCACCACGGCACAGATCGCCGTGAAGACGATACCCACCACCAGGATCTTGTCCGTGGCGACACTGCCGATGGGGTGGACCAGCACGGTGACCAGGAGGTGGACGGGGTAGGCCGGCGACGGGTAGCTGTGCCAGCCGCCCCGCTCGGTGGCCCGCCAGGCCGAGAGGTCGCCGGTGTGGGCCCACAGCCACAGCTGGTAGGTCACGAAGCCCACCGGAGCCAGCAACGGGGCCGCCAGGGCGCGCCACTGGCGGTCGTGCCGGATGGCCGAGACGGCGCACCAGAGGCACGCGGCCACGAAGGCCAGGGCCACCGGCGCCGTCCCCGTGGCCACCAGGCCGGCCAGGCCGGCGAGCACCCAGCGCCGCTGCTGCAGGGCCAGGAGCCCGCAGGCCACCGCCGTGATGAGGATGCCTTCGGAGTAACCCAGGCTGATGACGAAGGAGCCGGGGAACACGGCGAGGAGGAGCGTGGCCCGGTCGGCGGCGGCCGGTCCGGCGTAGCGTCGCACCAGTGCCCACACGGTGATCATGGCGGTCAGCCCGGTGACCATGGAGATGGTCAGGCTCGAGGTGAGGAGCGACCACCCGGTGAGCCTCGTCAGGTAGCGGACGGCCAACGGGAAGACCGGGAAGAAGGCGATGGTGGACCGCACCGCGTGCCCGTGGGCCATCGGGACGTGGCTCGGCCAGCCCCGCCGGGCGGCGTTGATGAACCACCAGGTGTCCCACTGGCCGAGGATGTAGTCGGCGGTCCGGTGACCGACGACGGCCGTCAGGTACAGACCGAGGCCCACCACCGCCCGCGACGCCGCGAAGATCGCCGTGGGGCGGGCCCACCACGGGGCCCTCCGTCCGATGTCCCGCCAGCCGGAAGTGGCCGGGCTCGGCCCGTCGCCACCCTCCGGCGGCGCCGGTGCGGGCACCCCGACCGGGGGGTCGTCGACCGTCGGGCCGTCGATGACGTCGAGGTCCAACAGCGCACCCTCAGGCAACGGATCCCGATCCCCTGGTGGGCCCGGACCGGGCCAGGGAGCCGCGGCCACCGGCGGGGCCCGCGGCAGCCGGGACCCGCCACCGGTGCCGGACCAGCGCCACGGCACCCACCGCGCACCCCGCCACGACCAGCAGGTAGCCGGTGCCCCGGATGACCGGTGCTCCCGGGGGCATGACCATGAACATCCCCAGGGCGCACGCCGCGGCGAGCACCGTCGAGCGCTGGGTGGGGGTGGCCGCCAGCACGACCAGGCCCCACAGCAGGTACCAGGGCCACACGGTCGGGCTGGCCACGACGACGACGAGGAAGGCCAGGCCCAGCAGCCGGACCACGTTGTCGGTCCGGACCTTCCAGGCCAGCCAGGCCACCAGGGCCACGGCGGCCAGCGCCGCGAGGTCCTGCGCCACGGTGATGGTCCCGCCCTGGCCGACGGCGAACCCCAGGGCGTGCAGGACGTGGAAGGCGAACGTCCCGACGGCCACCGACGGGGTCTGGGCGATGCGCAGCTCGGTCGGCACCTTGAGGGTCCCGGCGGCCAGCCAACCCCACCCGTACCCCGACAGCCAGGTCACGGCAGCCACCACGGCGGTGGGGACCAGGGCCACCTCGGCCACCACCCGGAGACGGTCGCGGCCGGTGGCCAGGCGGTACTCGGCGATCCCCAGGAAGCCGATGGCCAGTACCGCCGGGATTTTCACGGTCATGGCCAGCGCCAACAGGACGAGCCCGGGGACGAGCCGTCCGGTCCGGGCCAGGGCCAGGCCGGCGATGAGGAGCCCGACCATGAGGGCATCGTTGTGCCCCGAGGCGATGCACCCGAAGAGGGCCAGGGGACTGAGGACCCCGAGCCACAGGGCCGTCCCGGGGTCCGCCCCGGTGCTGCGGGCCAGACGGGGCAGGTAGACCATGGTCAGGGCGACTCCCACGAGCTCCAAGCACCGGAGGGCCACCACCTCGGCGTTGACCGTGGACCCGAAGATCGGGGTGACGTACCGTGCGGCCGCGATGAACAGCGGGCCGTACGGTGCCGGCGTGCTCCGCCACTGCGCGGGGATCGACGCCAGCAGGTGACCGGACCCGAGGGCCGTGGCGCCGACCGAGTAGGGGTCGAGCCCGCGGCGGGCGACGAGTCCCTGACCGACGTAGCTGTAGAGGTCCCGGCTGAACAGGGGCGGCGCCACGACGAGCGGTCCGCCCCAGGCGGCGAGGAGCGCCCAGGCCCGTCGCGTGGTGAGCAGACCGCGCCGGGCCACCAGACCGACCATCACCCAGGCCAGGACGAGCAGGCCGCCGAAGCCGTAGAAGACGACGGTCAGGGCGCCGCCGTGACCGGCCTCGAGCCCGGCGGGCAGGGCGAACCACCAGGCCGGTGCCGGGGAGACGGGCACGGCCGCCGCACGGGTACCGACCAGTGCCAATCCGCAGGCGGCGACGAACCCCACGGCGGCCCACAGCCACAGCCCGGAGGTCGGGCGGGGCGGGGCGGGGGTCTCGACGTCGCGCACGCTCGGGGTCAGGGTGGCCGACACGCTCGATCTGTCACTTTCTCCGAAGTCGGCTGGGATGCCGTCGACGGGGCTCGGTGGGCAGGGCCCGGTGGTCATGACGGTCGTGCCGCGGTGCGATCCGGCAGCTGGCCCGCTTCAGATAAACCGTCATCAGATTGAAACATCTTCGCGCGATTTCCGCAACGGAGTGCGGCGTCGTCCGGAGCACCGGCGACGGCCCGGAATTCCGCCGTTCTCCGCCGATTCCCGCCGTCCGCGGGCCCGGAGAGGACCCGGGAGACGGTCGGGGTCGGAGGCCGACGCCGGGTCCCGCCCCACGGACATGGGACACTGGTCGACAGCGTCGTCCGGCCCGTCCACCGGGGCCCCGACCCCGGCGCGGCAACCGCCACCCCGGCCGACCCGGCCCCGGCCCCGGCCCCGGCACTGGAGGAACCGTTGGTCCCCGGAGACCCGCTCGACAAGAACCGGACGGGGCCGACGCCGCCACGACCGTCGCAGGACCCGGACCCGGGCCCGGACCCGGCTCTGGACGGCCGCGGTCCGGACGCCGACGGTGCGACCGGGGACGGCGGCGGGCGCCCGGGAGGGTGGTGGCGGCGTCACCGTGCCCGCCGCACCCGGCACCGGGACGCCGTCCGGTCGCGGCGCACGGTGGTGGGCCGGCACCCGAGGACCACGGTCCTGGTACTCGTCGTGCTCCTCCTCTCCCCCCTCCTGGTCTCGATGGTCTCGGCCGCCACGGACGTCTCGCTCGGCAGCACGCCGGGGGCCCGGCTCACCGAATGGGTGCGGGACCACGGCGGCCGGGGTCTGGTGGTATGGGCGGAGGACGCCTGGTACAGCCACCACGCCCCACCGAAAGGCGGTCGGCCCCCGGCCGGAGCCATCCCCGCCCCCGTGCCCGTCGCCCTCAGCCCGTCCACGTCACCGTCCCCGTCCCCGTCCCCGGCCCCGTCCGTGTCCCCGTCCGTGTCCCCGGCCCCGGCCCCGGCCCCGGTCGGACCACCGCACCTCCCGGCGCCCGCACCCCTCACCCCCTTCGCCAGTCCACCGATCCCCGGCGAGGGGCAGTGGCACCCCGTCGGCCGGGACGTCGACGGCGTCCCCGCCGTCTACGAGGCCTTCCTCCGTCCGAACGCCACCAATACCAGCCTGGTGACCGGCGTGGCGTGGATGGACACCACGCTCCTGTCGGCCACCCTCTACGCCGGCAGCTCCATCCCGGGCACGGGTGGGCCGTGGACCGACACGGCCCCCCTGCGGGCACCGGCCACGGACTCCCTGGTCGCCGCCTTCAATTCCGGGTTCCGCATGCAGGACGCCGACGGCGGTTACTACGCCGACGGCCGGGTGGCCGCCCGGCTGCGCACCGGGGCGGCGTCGCTGGTCATCTACCGGGACGGGGTGGCCACGGTCGCCGACTGGGGCCGTGACGCCTCCATGGGACCGGACATCGCCGCCGTGCGGCAGAACCTCGACCTGATCGTCGACGGCGGGAGACCCGTGCCCGGGCTGGTCGACGACGACTTCGCCCGGTGGGGATTCACCGTGGGCAACAAGATCCAGGTGTGGCGGTCCGGGCTGGGGGTGACGGCGGACGGGGCGTTGGTCTACGTCGGCGGGTCCGGCCTGTCCATCGTCGACCTGGCCGACATCCTCCAACGGGCCGGCGCCGTCCGGGCCATGGAACTGGACATCAACACGGCCTGGGTGAATTTCTTCAGCTTCGCCCCCCCGGCCGGGGAGCCGGCGGCACCGTCCAACGGGTCGAAGCTCACCGCCGACGAGACCCAATGGGTCGGCCGGTACTTCGCCCCGTGCTCGCGAGACTTCATCACCATGTCGGCCCGGCTGTCCTAGAGTGCCCCGGTGACAGCGCCGGTCGACGCCGTCTCGAAGGAGTCCCGATGGCCGAACGGTTCCCCAAGCGGGTCTACGAGAAGGAGCTCCTGCGCCTCCAGTCGGAGCTGGCCTCGATGTCGGACTGGATCCGACGCTCCGGGTCACGGGTGGTGGTGGTCTTCGAGGGACGGGACGCCGCGGGGAAGGGTGGGGCCATCCGCCGCATCACCGAGTACATGAACCCCCGCCAGGTGCGCATCGCCGCCCTGCCCGCCCCTACCGACCGAGAGCGGACCCAGTGGTACTTCCAGCGCTACATCCAGCACTTCCCGGCGGCCGGGGAGATGGTGCTCTTCGACCGCAGTTGGTACAACCGCGCCGGGGTCGAGCGGGTCATGGGCTTCTGCACCGATCAGGAGTACCACCGCTTCCTGCGCCAGTGCCCGATCTTCGAGGACCTCCTCATCGAGGAGGGGATCATCCTCATCAAGTACTGGTTCTCGGTGAGCGACGACGAACAGGAGCGGCGATTCCAGAAACGCCTCGACGATCCCCTGCGTCGCTGGAAGCTGAGTGCCATGGACCTGGAGGCTCGGCACCGCTGGGTCGACTACTCCCTGGCCAAGGACTCCATGTTCGCCGCCACCGACACGCCCGGATCCCCGTGGTACGTGGTCGAGGCGGACGACAAGCGGCGCTCGCGCCTCGACTGCATCGCCCATCTGCTCTCGAAGATCCCCTACGAGCACGTGGACCCACCCGAGGTCGTCCTGCCCGAACGGCCCGACGAGTCCGGCTACACGCGGCCACCCCGCAAGTCGATGTCCTACGTGCCCGACTACGCCTCCCGGCTACTCTGAGCGCCGACGGTCCGACCAGTCCGACGGTCCGACCAGTCCGACGGTCCGACCAGTCCCCGGGACCGGCCCGGGCCGGGCCGGGCCGGCTGACCCACCGATCAGAGGCGCTTGATCGGAGCCATCCGCAGGAGGAGCTTCTTCCGGCCCACCGTGGAGAAGTGCACCGTCGCCTCGGCGTCGTCTCCCGAGCCCCCGGTCTCGACCACGAGACCCTCGCCCCAGGTGCCGTGGAGCACCCGGTCGCCGGCCTCGAGGCCCAGCAGCTCGGCCCCCGACGCGCCGGTGCCACCCCGGCCGGCGCCGCGGGCGTCGGCGTCGGGGCCCGGGACTCCGCTGCCGAAGACGCTCCGGCCCGGCGTGCCGACCCGGTCGTCACCGCCCCCGTAGTCCGAACGCCGCGACCCGCCCCGTCCCCAGCCGCCACCTCCGGCCTCGCTCCCCACGTCGCGAACCAGCTCGTCGGGCAGCTCGGAGAGGAACCGGCTCGGGATGTTGCTGCTGGTGCTTCCCCACAGCATGCGGCTCCAGGCGTGGGACACGAAGAGGTACTGCTCGGCCCGGGTGATGCCGACGTAACAGAGTCGGCGCTCCTCCTCGAGCTCGACCGGGTCCCCGAGCGAGCGGAAGTGGGGGAAGATCCCGTCCTCCATCCCCACGAGGAACACCGCCGGGAACTCCAGGCCCTTGGCGATGTGCATGGTCATCATCGACACCCGGCTCCCGTCACCGCCCAGTTCGTCGGAGTCGGCCACCAGCGACGCCGCCTCGAGGAACTCCTCGAGGGTCCGGTACTCGTCAGCCACCCCGGCCAGCTCGTCGACGTTCTCCACGCGGCCGAGCGCCTCGATGCTCCCGTCGGCCAGGAGCTCGGACCGGTACCCCGACCGGACCACCACCTCGGTGACCAGCCGGCCCGGGCTCAGCGGTTCCGTGGGGTCGTCCCCGGCGGTGGTGCCGGGGGCGTCCATGGGGTCCACGGGGTCCACGGGGTCCACGGGGTCCGACCAGGGGTCGATACCGGCGTCGAAGGCGGCGAAGAAGTCGGTCCCGGCACCGTCGTCCCCGTCACCGCGGACGGGCAGCCGGCCCCGCAGCTCGTCGAGCAGCTCACCCAACCGGGTGAGGGCCCCGGCCGCCTTTCCCGTGACCCCGGCCTCGGCGGACCGGGACACGGCGTCGCCGAAGGAGACCCCCTCCCGACCGGCCCAGGCGGCCAACCGGGCCACCGAGGTGTCACCGACGCCGCGCTTCGGGACGTTCACGATCCGGCGCCAACTGACCTCGTCGTCGGGGTTCACCAGGACCCGCAGGTAGGCCAGGACGTCCTTCACCTCGCGTCGGTCGTAGAACTTGGTCCCCCCGACCACCTTGTAGGGCACCTCGTGGCGTACCAGCTCCTCCTCGAGGGCCCGGCTCTGGGCGTTGGTCCGGTAGAAGATGGCCACGTCGCCCCACCGCAGACCGTTGTCGCGGTGGAGCCGACCGATCTCCCCGGCCACCCACGCCGCCTCGTCGTGCTCGTCCTCGGCCCGGAACCGGAGGATCCGCTCCCCCGCCCCGTCTTCGGTCCACAACACTTTGGGCTTGCGCGACACGTTGTTGGCGATCACCGCGTTGGCCGCGTCGAGGATGGTCTGGGTGGAACGGAAGTTCTGCTCGAGGGTCACCGTGGTGGCGTCGGGGAAGGCCTCCTCGAAGTCGAGGATGTTGGAGATGTCCGCCCCCCGGAACCGGTAGACGGACTGGTCGGAGTCCCCCACCACGCAGATGTTCCGGTGGTCACCGGCCAGAAGGACGGCGAGGGCGTTCTGGACGCTGTTGGTGTCCTGGTACTCGTCGATGAGGACGTGGGTGAACCGCCGGCGGTAGTGCTCGAGGACGTCGGGGTGCTCACGGAAGAGCCGGACGGTGTTGGACAGCAGGTCGTCGAAGTCCATGGCGTTGGCCGCCAGCATCCGCTGCTGGTAGACGTCGTACACGTCGGCGATCCGGCGGTCGAACACCGTCACCGCGGCGGCGCGGTACTCCACCGGCCCGAGCTGGGACGACTTGGCCTGGCTGATGTGGCCGACGATGCTCCGGGCGGGCAGTCGTTTGGTGTCGATGTCCAGTTCCTTGCCGACCAGTTCCACCAGGCGACGCGAGTCGGCGGCGTCGTAGATGGTGAACGACCCCTTGTAGCCGAGCAGGTCGCCATGGGCCCGCAGGATGCGGACCCCGGCCGAGTGGAACGTGGACACCCACATGCGCTCCGCCTGGGGACCAATGAGATCGGCCACCCGGCTGCGCATCTCGTCGGCGGCCTTGTTGGTGAAGGTGATGGCCAGGATCTGCCAGGGGGCGGCCTCCCCGGTGGCGATCAGGTGGGCGATGCGCCGGGTGAGGACCCGGGTCTTGCCCGAGCCGGCGCCGGCCACGATCAGCAGCGGCCCACCCCGGTGGGTGACCGACGCCCGCTGCGGGTCGGTGAGGCCCTCCAACAGCGAGTCCGGATCGACCATCCACTCCTGCCGGCGGGGACGGGGGGTCCACGTCGGGTCGCGGGCGGGCAGGACGAGGTCATCGCCCCGACCCTCCGGCACGGTCACTCCCACTCGATGGTCCCGGGCGGCTTGGACGTGATGTCCAGTGCCACCCGGTTGACGCCCTCGACTTCGTTGATGATCCTCGAGGACAGGCGCTCCAGCAATTCGTAGGGCAGTCGGGCCCAATCCGCGGTCATGGCGTCGTCACTGGTGACGGCCCGGATGACGATGGGGTAGGCATAGGTCCGCCCGTCCCCCATGACCCCGACCGTCCGCACGGCCGGGAGCACGGCGAAGCTCTGCCACAGCTCACGGTAGAGCCCGGCCCGGCGGACCTCCTCCACCACGATGGCATCGGCGGCCCGGAGGATCTCCGCCCGCTCGGGCGTGACCTCGCCGATGATGCGGACGCCCAGGCCGGGACCCGGGAAGGGCTGCCGCCACACGATGTCGTGCGGGAGCCCGAGCTCCTCGCCCACGGCCCGCACCTCGTCCTTGAACAGCAGGCGCAGGGGTTCCACCAGGTCGAAGGCCAGGTCCTCGGGCAGGCCGCCCACGTTGTGGTGCGACTTGATCTTGGCCGCGTCGCCCGTCCCCGACTCGATCACGTCGGGGTAGAGCGTCCCCTGGACGAGGTACCCGATGGCCGCCTGATCGCCGCCGCGGTCGCCGCCGTCGCCGCCGTCGCCGCCGCCGGCATCACCGTCACCACCGGCAGTGCCGGCCACCAGGTCGCGGGCGACCTCCTCGAAGACCCGGATGAACAGCTCGCCGATGATCTTCCGCTTGGCCTCGGGCTCGGTCACCCCGGCCAGGGCGGTGAAGAACCGGTCGGCCGCCTTCACGTGGACCAGGTCGACGTGGAACTGGCGGAGGAAGGTCTCCTCCACCTGCTCCCCCTCGCCGGACCGCATCAGGCCGGTGTCGACGAACACGCAGGTCAGCTGGTCGCCGATGGCCTTGTGCACCAGTGCCGCGGCCACCGCCGAGTCGACGCCCCCCGAGAGGGCGCACAGCACGCGCGACCCGCCCACCTGGGCCCGCACCGCGGCCACCTGCGACTCGATGATCGACGTGTGGGTCCACAACGGCGGGCAGCCGCAGACCGAGTACAGGAAGCGCTCCAGCAGGTCCCGACCGCGGGAGGTGTGGGCCACCTCGGGATGGAACTGGACGCCGTAGATGGCCCGTGACTCGTCGTGGAGGGCGGCGACCGGGGCGTCGGCACTGGAGGCCGTGGGCGTGAACCCGTCGGGCACGACCGTGATGGCGTCACCGTGGCTCATCCACACCTCGTCCTCGGCCGGCCAGTCGACGAACAGCGGTGACCTGTCGGTGAGGGTCAGCGTGGTCCGCCCGTACTCGCCCCGGCCGGTGCGGGCCACCTCGCCACCCAGCTGCTGGACGAGGAGCTGGGCCCCGTAACAGATGCCCAGGATGGGGATCCCCAGGTCGTAGATGGCCGGGTCGATCGACGGGGCCGGGGTCTCGTTGACCGACTTCGGTCCCCCCGAGAGGATGATGCCCTGGGGGTGGCGGGCCAGGAGCTCGTCGGCGGTGATCGAGTGGGGGACGATCTCCGAGTAGACGTGGGCCTCCCGGACCCGGCGGGCGATCAGCTGGGCGTACTGGGCGCCGAAGTCGACGACGAGGATCGGACCGTCGGTGGGGGCGTCACCGGCCCCGGGGGCGTTCGGGCTCAATGGCCCATGCCGACGCCCTGCGCACGCTGCAGGTCCTTGCCCTCGGTCTGGAGGGACGGGGCCACCATGACCTCGGCCTTCTGGAACTCCTTCACCGTCTGGTAGCCGCAGGTGGCCATGGCCGTGCGGAGCGCGCCGAACAGGTTCATGCGACCGTCGTTCTCGTGGGCCGGTCCGAGGAGGATCTCCTGGAGCGTGCCCCGGGTCGTGGTGGTGACCCGGGCGCCGCGGGGAAGGGTGGGGTGGAACGTGGCCATGCCCCAGTGGTAGCCGCGGGCCGGGGCCTCGACGGCTGACGAGAGGGGCGACCCGAGCATGACGGCGTCGGCGCCGCAGGCCACGGCCTTGGCGATGTCGCCGCCCTTGGACATGCCGCCGTCGGCGATGACCTGGCAGTAGACGCCCGTCTCGTCGAGGTGCGTCATCCGGGCCCCGGCCACGTCGGCGATGGCCGTGGCCTGGGGCACACCGATGCCCAGCACGCCCCGGGTGGTACAGGCGTTGCCCGGTCCGACCCCGACCAGCACACCCACCGCGCCGGTCCGCATGAGGTGCAGGGCGGCCTGGTAGGACGCACATCCGCCGACGATCACCGGGATCTCGAATTCCCGGATGTACCGCTTGAGGTTGAGGGGCTCGACCGTCTTGGAGACGTGCTCGGCCGAGACGACGGTGCCCTGGATGACCAGCAGGTCCAATTCCGCCTCGAGCAGGGCGGCGGTGAACTGCTGGGTCCGCTGGGGTGTCACCGAGGCCGCGGTGGTGATCCCCGCCGCCTTCATCTCCTTGATCCGCTGGGTCACCAGGTCGAGCTGGACGGGCTCGGCGTACATCTCCTGCATGCGGGAGGTGGCCTTCTCCGCCGGCAGCTCGCGGATCTCGTCGAACAGCCTCGTCGGGTCCTCGTAGCGGGTCCACAGGCCTTCGAGGTTGAGCACGCCCAGGCCCCCCAGGCGACCGATCTCGACGGCCGTCGACGGGCTGACCACGCCGTCCATCGCCGCGGCCATCAGGGGCAGGTCGAACCGGTAGGCGTCGATCTCCCAGCTGATGTCGACGTCCTCGGGGTCGCGGGTCCGCCGGCTGGGGACGATGGCGATGTCGTCGAACCCGTAGGCGCGGCGTCCCGACTTGAAGATGCCGATCTCTAGCTCAGCCACGATGTCGCCCTCCGACCCACTGCGCTCCTCCTCCGGGTACCGGACGGGTCCCCGGGGGGACGGTCGGCCGGTGGTCACACGATACCGCCTATGCCGACGGGCGGAGACGGGTCAGCCGGGGCCCGACCAGGCCCCGGTCAGGGCCTCCGCGGCATCGGAGACGCTGTCGAGGTCGAGGCGCGGCTCGTCGAACCGGCGGACCTCGCGGTAGGTCCGGTCCCTCCCCGCACCGTCGACGAACCAGGCGTGGATCCGCCCGTGCACCACCCCGGCCAGCTCGTCGGGCAGGGTTCCCAGGTCGGTGGCCGTGGACCCCGGTACCAGCAGCAGGCGACCCAGGTCGTAGAGGTCCGAGGCCCGCTTCTCCGGCCGGTTGGCGGACCGCAGGGGGACGGTCGTGGCCTTCATGACCACCAGGCCGGCCACCGAGGCCACCAGGCGGTGGTCGGCCCGGTCCAGCACCGTCCCCGTGCCCTCCTCGAGGGCCACGATGTCGAGCGGCTCGGCCGTGTCGTGGGCCCAGACATGGCCCACCATGTTGACGTCGAGATCGGTGAGCGGCTGACCGAACGACCGGAGCTCGTCGAGCAGCTCCCGGGCCGAGGACGGGGAGACGTCGATGACGTCGAGGTCGAACGATCCGTCGAACCCGTACTGGCCGCCCCCGGGGGCGGTGACGGCCAGCCGCGAGATGACCTCGTGGAAGTCGGCCAGGCCCCGGGCCAGGGCATCCAGGTCGACGGTGGCCCGGTGCGGCGTCCCGACCCGGCAGGTCACGGCCATGCCACCGATCAGCCGCAGCTCGTCGGGCAGGGCGGCCAGCAGGGTCACCGACCGGTGGGTCGTCCCGTTGCGGCGCCCGCTCAGGTAGACCGTCATCCGTTCACGGCCCCGGGGCGGGGACCGGGACGATCCCCCACGACTCGACGATCTCCCGGCCCCGGGAGGGGTCGGCGGCGAGCCGGAGGGCGCACACCATCGGATGGGCCACCTCCCAGGGCTGGGCCGGGGAACGGGGGTGGTCGGCGTTGGTCGGCAGCCAGACCACCGGGGAGATCCGGACCCAGCACCGGACCGGAGCCCCGGGTTCGACCAGGCCCCGGACCCGACGGAGCGAGGCGGCGTCGGCCACGTAGACACGCGGGACGGCGTCGGCCACGGCGGTCATACGGGCCCCGCCCAGGGTCGCCGCCCGGTCGTCGACCCGGACCACCGGGAGATCGCCGAGGCGCTCGGCCACGGCCTCCAGCGGGGCCGACAGCGGGGTCCACCGGTCGTCGGGCCAGTGGGCCGCCGTCTCCCAGAACAGTTCGGGAAGGAGCGGGAGTTGCGTGGTGTTGCCCACCAGGCCCACCGCCCGGAGCCGGGCCACCATCTCCTGGACGGCTCCCACGCTCCGGCCGATCACCGGGGCCAGGGAGCGGGCGGTCACCGGGCGGTCGGGTCGGAGCAGTGAGGCCAGGGCCACCTCGAAACCGACCGGGGTCCACGGATTGGTGGGCCGGTCCCCCCGGGCGTCGTCCCCGCGGGGCAGGGGCGACTCGACCCGGACCCCCGGGGCCCAGATCCGGAGGTGGCCACGTCGGTCGAGCCAACCCCAGCCCGACCGGCGCAGCTCGTCGCGGCCGGCCCCGCTGATCCGGTCGGCAACCACCACGACCGGCCGCCGGTCGGGGAAGGAGGCCACCAGCTCAGCCAGGTCGGCCGGGGTCGGATGCGATCGTTCGACCACGGCCAGCGGTACCCGGCTGCCGTCGACCAGCAGCACGCCGTCGACCGGACCGGCGTGGATGCCGACGGCCTCGAGCGCCTCGGCCAGCTCCACCAGCAGTTCGCCCGGCCGTTCACTTGTATGTGACGTCACGTACACCGAACAAAGTCTACCCCGGCGCCACTCCACTGTCCACGAGCTGTGTCCGTGCCGTCACGAACGTCGAACACCCCGGACCCGCACCGATACCGGAACGGCCCGCCGTCCACGATCGGGGAGGTGGACCAGGACGCACAGCGGTACCTGGCCGGTCGGCTGGCCTCACCCGGGGACACGGGTCGTCCCCGGGCGAACCGACGTGGCGCCGGCGGATGCTCCGGGAGTTCCGGGTCGCCGTCGACCGCTCCGACTCCCGGACCGCCGTGCTCTGGCGCCTGACCGACGTCCCCGGGGCCGAGGAGCAGTACCGGTCGGCCCTGGCGGCCCACGGGCGCGACACCATCGGGTTCCCCGGGGACGGGCGAAAGATCCTCGGTGACCTCCTCGCCTCCCGGTCGGTCAGGCCCGGAGCCCACGACGTCAGCCTGTCCGACGACCGGGGGACCGACCACCGGAGCGTCGGCGGAGGCAGCGGCGGCGACCGTCACGGGCGGACCGGGCGGGCCGACTTCCTGCCAGCCGTCCCCGATGCGGCCAGGCACCTGACCTAGCGCTGGGGGGACCCGGCCTTCCCCGTGGACCACTGGGCCGACCGCCGGCCCTGGTCCCCGGACCGGTCAGCGGACGAACGGGTCGCCGACGCCCAGGGCCAGGCACAGGAGCTCCACCAGGATGCGGGCCGTGGCCCCCCAGATGATCTCGCCACCGGCATCGAAGAACCAGACGGGGAACTCGCCCCCGGCCCGGCCCGGCACCGTCCACCACTCCTCGTGGAAGACCCCGTCGGCCACCAGGTCGGACAGGGCCACGTCGAAGATCCGCTCGACCTCCCCCGGGTTGGGGCGGAGCGATGCCGGCCGCCCACCGAGGACCGCCACCACTGGGGTCATCAGCGTGTTCGACGACACGGTGGGCATCGACGTCAGGCGACCGACGACCTCGACGAGCCCGGCGTCGAGGCCGACCTCCTCCTCGGCCTCGCGCAATGCACCGTGGACGGTCTCCTCGCCGGGGTCGAGTCGCCCCCCGGGGAAGGCCACCTCGTTGCGGTGGGACCGCAGCGAGCTCGACCGCACGGTCAGGACCACCCGGGTGTCGCCGTCCTCTTCGAACAGGGGAACCAGGACCGAGGACGGATTCCCCGCCACCTGTGCGCCGATCCACCCCTGCACCAGTGCCGCCGCCCCTCCGTCGTCCGGTGCCCGGTCGGGGCGCGACGCGACGGCGGCCCGCACCGCGGCCAGGGCGATCGGGCGGCGCCGTGCCACCGGGAGGTCAGCCCACCGGGCCGGCCCGCCGGGCCGGTGCTCCAGGGGGCGGGGGATGACCTGGCGGGCGGCGGCCTCCCCGGGAGGGGGCGGTGCCGTCTGGCGGGGTGTCGGGGCGTCGTCCATCGGACCCTCAGGCTACGGGGCCGGCCCGGCCGGCCGGCCGGTGGGCTGGTAGGCGGTCCGTGGCCGGGTCAGAGCACCGGACCGGTGGTGGGGGCGACGGTCTCCGGGCGGCCCGGGCGGGCGGTAGGGGCCACAGTGGCCACATTGGCGAGGAACCAGTCGTAGGTGTCGGCGATCCCCTGCTCGAGTGCTATCGAGTGGCGCCAGCCCAGCCCGTGGAGCCGCGTGACGTCCAGGACCTTACGGGGCATGCCGTCGGGCATGGACGCGTCGTAGGTGACGGCGGCCCCGGGGTGGACGATGCCGGCCACCAGGCCGGCCAGTTCAGCGATGGAGAGGTCATGGCCGGTGCCCACATTCACGTGGCCGGGCCCGTCATAGTGCTGCATGAGGAAGACGCAGCAGTCGGCCAGGTCGTCCACGTGGAGGAATTCCCGGCGCGGGAGGCCGGTGCCCCACAGGACCACCTCACCGTCGCCCCGGTCACGGGCCTCGTGGAACTTCCGGATCAGGGCGGGCAGGACGTGGCCGGAGGTGAGGTCGAAGTTGTCGTGGGGCCCGTACAGGTTGGTGGGCATGGCCGAGATGAAGTTGCACCCGTACTGTGCCCGGTAGGTGTCGCACAGCCGGATGCCGGCGATCTTGGCCACGGCGTAGGGCTCGTTGGTGGGCTCCAGGGGACCGGTGAGGAGCGCCCCCTCGGTGATCGGCTGGTCGGCGTCCCGGGGATAGATGCACGAGCTCCCGAGGGCGAGCAGCTTGTGCACGCCGGTCACCCGGCTGGCCTCGATCACCGCAGCGTTGATCATCAGGTTGTCGTAGAGGAATTCCGCGGGACGGGTGGAATTGGCCAGGATGCCGCCCACCGTGCCCGCGGCGATGAAGACGACGTCGGGACGGTGCCGGTCCATCCACTCGAGCACGGCCCGGGGATCGCGCAGATCGAGGTCCCGGTGGTCCACCAGCAGCAGATTGGCGCACCCCTCGGCCTCGAGCCGACGGACCAGGGCCGAGCCCACCAGGCCCCGGTGCCCGGCAACGAAGACCGGGGTATCGGGCTCCAGTAGCACGGACACGATCGGGCCTCCCTGGGGTCTCTACCCACGCGTGGGCTCCCCGTACAGTCATCGGTACGTCCCGGGCGGGTCCCCAGGATGCCGCCCATGCTAGATCTGGCAACATGGCCCGGTGCTCACGTACCGGCTCCTGGCCCGCAACGGCCGGTTGGGGAACCAGCTCTGGCAGATCGCCTCGACCATCGGCATCGCCCACGCTCGTGGCGAAAGGGCGGTCTTCCCCTACTGGCGCTACCGGCCGTACTTCTCGGTGCCCGACGAGTTCTTCCCCGAGCCCGGACCCCCGGTCGACGCCGAGGACCTGGGCCACGACTGGCTGCAGGAGCTCGGCTACTTCTCGGCCATCGAGCCCCTCATCCGGGACCTCTTCACCCCGAGCCCACTGGCCTGGGAACCGATCGCCGACTACCACCGGGACCTGCTCGGGCTGCCCCATCGGACCGCCGTCCACGTGCGCCGAACCGACTACCTCGACCGGCCCGACCTCTTCCGGCCACTGGGTCGCCCCTATTACGAGGCGGCGATGGCCGCCGCCTCCCCGCCGTACCTGGTCTTCTCCGACGACATCGACTGGTGCCGCGGCAACTTCCCGTCTGAGTGCATCTTCATGGAGGACAACCGCGACTACGAGGACCTGCTGCTCATGGCCTCGTGCCACGAGGTGATCGCGGCCAACTCCACCTTCTCGTGGTGGGGGGCCTGGCTGAGCCCGGGCCGGAGGATCTTCCCCCGTCGGTGGTACGGCCCCGGGATGCCCACCTTCGACCGGCTGTCGGCCAAGCTCGACCCCGAGCTGATGTTCCCCGCCGACGCCGTGGTGATCGATCGATGAGCGCCTCACCGAGAGCCTGGCTAGGGGCGAGGCTGCGGTCGGTCGTCGACGCCTCGGTCGACGCCGGCCTGACGCCCGTACGGGCCGAACTGCGTGACCTGGCCGACCGGAGCGCCGCCGTTCTGGAGGCACTGGCCGCCCACCAGTCCGTCACCACCGAGCTCCGCGCCCGGCTCGAGGCACTCGAGGTCCTGGCCCGCACCATCGAGACCGAGCAGCAGACCGTCCGCCAGGAGCTCGACGAGGCGCTCGACTTCCTCCGGGTCCAGCACTTCGCCGTCCGCAAGGCGCTCGACCGGCTCCCTGGAGATGATCCGGGTCCCGGAGGCGGGTGACCCGTCGGGGGTCGGCGGTCGGGGGTGAGCGGTCGGGGGTCGGGGGTCGGGTGTCCCGCGACGTCCGGTCCGGTTGCCGCAGCCCGACCGTCCCCGGAATTGCCACCGGCCGGACCCCGAGGGATCCGGCCGGCCGCAACGTCGATACCGCCGGAGCGGTCGTCGACGGACTGACTACATCATGCCGCCCATGCCACCCATACCGCCCATGGCCGCGGCGGCCGCGGCAGCGGCTCCGGGGTCGGCCTTCTCGGGCTTGTCGGCGACCAGGGCCTCGGTCGTGAGCAGCAGACCGGCGATCGACGCGGCGTTCTGCAGCGCGGAGCGGGTCACCTTGGCGGGGTCGATGACGCCGGCCTTCACCAGGTCCTCGAACTCACCGGTGGCGGCGTTGAGACCGATCGGTCCGGTCTCGGCCTCCACCTGGCGCACCGACACCGAGCCCTCGAGCCCGGCGTTGTCGGCGATGGCTCGGAGGGGGGCGGACAGGGCGTGGGCCACGATCAGCGCGCCGGTGGCCTCGTCACCCGAGAGGGTGTCGATCAGCTCGTTCACCGAGGCGCGGGAGCGGACCAGTGCGGTACCCCCACCGGCCACGATGCCCTCCTCGACGGCGGCCCGGGTGGCGGAGAGGGCATCCTCGATGCGGTGCTTCTTCTCCTTCAGCTCCACCTCGGTGGCCGCGCCGACCTTGACCACGGCCACGCCGCCGGCCAGCTTGGCCAGGCGCTCCTGCAGCTTCTCGCGGTCCCAGTCGGAGTCGGTGTCGTCGATCTCACGCTTGATCTGCGCGATGCGACCCTTGACCTCGTCCTCGGAGCCACCACCCTCGACGATCGTGGTGTCGTCCTTGGTCACGATGACCCGGCGGGCCGTGCCCAGCAGGTCGATCGTGGTGGTGTCGAGCTTCAGGCCGACCTCCTCGGTGATGACCTGGCCGCCCGTGAGGACCGCCATGTCCTGGAGCATGGCCTTGCGGCGCTCGCCGAAGCCGGGGGCCTTGACGGCCACCGACGTGAAGGTGCCGCGGATCTTGTTGACCACCAGCGTGGCCAGGGCCTCGCCCTCCACGTCCTCGGACACGATCAGCAGGGGCTTGCCCGTCTGCATGACCTTCTCGAGCACCGGGACCAGGTCGTGGACGGCGCTGATCTTCTGATTGGCGAAGAGGATCACCGGATCGTCGAGGACGGCCTCCTGGCGCTCGGCGTCGGTCACGAAGTACGGGGACAGGTAGCCCTTGTCGAACTGCATGCCCTCGGTGAACTCGAGGTCGATGCCGAAGGTGTTGGACTCCTCCACGGTGACCGTGCCGTCCTTGCCCACCTTGTCGATGGCGTCGGCGAGGACCTCGCCGATGGCCGTGTCGGCGGCGGAGATGGAGGCGACCTGGGCGATCTCGTGCTTCGAGTCGATCACCTTGGACTGCTCCTTGATGGAGGCCACGGCGGCCTTGACAGCCAGGTCGATGCCCCGGCGAAGCCCCAGCGGGTTGGCCCCGGCGGCCACGTTGCGGAGACCCTCGCGGATGAGGGCCTGGGCCAGCACGGTGGCCGTGGTGGTGCCGTCACCGGCGACGTCGTTCGTCTTGGTGGCCACCTCCTTGACCAGCTGGGCGCCCATGTTCTCGAAGGTGTCCTCGAGCTCCACCTCACGGGCGATCGAGACCCCGTCGTTGGTGATGGTCGGGGCGCCGAACTTCTTCTCGATCACCACGTTGCGGCCCTTGGGGCCGAGGGTGACCTTGACGGTGTCGGCGAGCTTGTTGACGCCGGCCTCGAGGCTGCGGCGGGCGGCGTCGTCGAACTTGAGGATCTTCGGCATTACTTGCCCACCTTCGCCAGCACGTCACGGCTCGAGAGGATCAGCAGGTCCTCGCCACCCGAGCTGATCTCGGTGCCGCCGTACTTGGAGTAGACGACGGTGTCGCCGACGGCGATGTCGAGGGGGATGAGGTCACCGGAGGATTCGGCACGGCGGCCGGGGCCGACGGCGAGCACCTCGCCCTGCTGGGGCTTCTCCTTGGCGGTGTCGGGGATGACCAGGCCGGACGCCGTGGTCTCCTCCGACTCGCCGGGGCGGACGACGATACGGTCGTCGAGGGGTTGCAGACTCATGTGTAGGGCCTCCTGTGGCGGATTAGCACTCGAACGGTGCGAGTGCCAATGGTAGCGATTCCCCGGACGATCGGCAACCTCGTACCGCCAATTTTTTCGCCGGGGCGGACCGGGGCCCCGGATCCCGGGGCGCAGGGGCCGGAATTCACCGGTGTCCGGTCGGGCGGCTCAGGCCGTCGGCACCAGGCGCAGGTTCGGGTCCGCCCCCAGGGACAGGTCGCTGGGGTCACCGTGGTTCAGCCGCCACCAGCCGGCGGCGGCCACCATAGCGGCGTTGTCGGTGCACAGGGCCCGGCTCGGGAGGAACGCCCCGATCCCGTCCTCGGCACAGGCCTCCTCCACCCGTCGCCGCAGCAGGGAATTGGCCGCCACGCCGCCGGCCAGGCACAGGGCCGTGGCCCCGACCTCGGCGGCGGCCCGGCGGGCCTTGGACACCAGCACGTCGACCACCGCCTCCTGGAAGGACGCCGCCACGTCCTCGGTCGCCGCCCCGGGGTGCTTGCGGACGGTGTTGACCACCGACGTCTTGAGGCCGCTGAAGGACACGTCGTAGCTGTCCCCCAGCCGCGACCGGGGGAAGGCGAACGCCGTGGGGTCCCCGTCGACGGCGACCCGGTCGATGGCCGGCCCCCCGGGGTAGCCGAGGCCGAGGTACCGGGCCACCTTGTCGAAGGCCTCGCCGGCGGCATCGTCGATCGTCCCTCCGAGCAGCCGGTACTGACCCGGGGCGACCACCTCGATGAGCAGCGTGTGCCCCCCCGAGACCAGCAGGACGACCAGGGGCCAGCCCAGCTCGGGCTGCTCCAGCAGCGAGGCGAAGAGGTGGGCCTCCAGGTGGTTGACGCCGACGAAGGGGACGCCCCAGGCCAGCGAGAGGGCCTTGGCCTCCGACACGCCGACGAGCAGCGAACCGATCAGACCGGGGCCGTAGGTGACGGCGATGCCGTCGATCCCCGTGCCGGCGGTGTCCGAACCGGCCTCGGCCAGGGCCTCGGCCAGCACCGGCGTGAGCAGTTCCACATGGGCCCGACCGGCCAGCTCGGGGACGACGCCGCCGAAGCGGGCGTGCAGGTCGATCTGGCTGCTCACCACCGACGACACGATGGTTTGACCACCGTCGACGACGGACGCCGCCGTCTCGTCGCAGGAGGTCTCGATCCCCAGGATGCGGTGCATGGCCATCGGCGACAGGCTAGCGACCGGGCGGTCGGTACTTGCGCCGACCGGCGGGTCGGGCAAGAGTCTGGCCATCGCCGACGTCACCACCCACACCGCCACGGTCGGCACCCAGTCGATCGACCTCCCCGTCGTCGCCGTGGCCGACGACCTCTCGATCGCGCTGCTGATCTGCGTGGACCACGGGGTGGCCTTCACCGAGCGGGCCGGCAACGAGCTGGCGGCCCTCCTGGCCCCGGCCCGGCCCGACCTGGTGGTGTCGGTGGCCACCATGGGCATCCCGCTGGCCATCGAGGTGTCCCGGTCGCTGTCCCTCGACGACTACGTCATCCTGCACAAGACGCCGAAGATCCACCTGGGCGACACGTGGGTCGAGCCGGTGCGCTCGATCACGACGGGGTCGGCCCAGTCCCTCCGGCTCGACCCGGCCCGGGTCCACGCCGTGCGGGGGCGCCGGGTGGCCGTGATCGACGACGTCATCTCCACCGGGGCGTCCATCCGTGCGGCCCTGGCCCTCCTGCGCCGGGTGGAGGCCGAGCCCGTGGTCATCGGGTCGTTCGTGACCGAGGGGACCCACTGGCGCGACGCGCTGGGCGGTGACGCCGGGCTGGTGCGGTCGCTCGGGAGGATCCCGCTGTTCCCCCGGGGCCCCGACGGCACGCTGGGGGAGGACTGGGGGGACTGACCCCGGTCCCCCGGTCCCCCGGTCCCCCGGTCCCCCGGTCCCGCGGTCCCCTGGTCCGGGCGGCGCGGCGCCGGTGCGGCGGAGCGGCCGCCGGCTCACCAGGTGACGGACAGGGAGGGCGGCAGGGCGGCACCGATGGTGGCGATCCGCGAGGAGTAGTCGTCCGAGTCGATGTCCCGGGCCCACATGATCAGGGCGTCGTCCCCCGTCTCGGGGTAGTAGTTGGGCCGGATCCCCACCGGGGCGAACCCGAACCGCCGATAGAGCTCCACCGCTCCGTCGTTGCCCACCCGGACCTCCAGGGTCAGGTGCCTCGTCCCGCGTGCCCGCGCCTGGCGCACGGCGTCGAGCAGCAGCACCGTGGCGATCGACCGGCGCTGCCACATCGGGTGCACGGCGATGTTGTTCACGTGGGCCTCGTCGTCGATCAGCATCAGGCCGGCGTAGGCCACCACCCGACGGCCGTCCCAGGCGGCCCGGTAGATCCGCGAGCGACGCTGGGCCAGCTCCTCGGTGAAGATGCGGCGGGACCACGGATGCGAGAAGACCGCCCGCTCCACGGCGAGGACGCCGTGGGCGCCGTCGAGGTCGTTGGCCCGCAGGGGGCCCAACACGATCGACGTCGTCGCGGGTGCAGGGACGGTGTCGGGATCGCTCCCGGCGACGCTCCCGGGTGCAGGGGTGGGAGTGGGAGTGGGGGTGGGGTCGGGGGTGGGGTCGGGGGTGGTGGTGGGGTCGGCTGGCACCTCAGTCCCCTCCCGGCTGGCCGCTCCCCGGCGTGACCGTCGGCGGGAGGCGCTGCTCCCAGTTGATGGCGGCATCGGCCGCCCGGAAGTACTCGGGGACGACCGTCCGGTAGTCGCCGACCACGGCCCCCCGGGCCAATCGGAGACGGGCCAGTTCGACCAGCACCTCCGGCGGCGGGGCACGGAGGTCCCCGGCCAGGTCGAGGTCCACCTCCTCCGTCCCTTCCGTCCCTTCCGTCCCTTCCGTCCCTTCCGTCCCTTCCGTCCCTTCCGTCCCGGTGGCACCAACCAGCACGTCCCGGTAGCGGTCGGCCCCGTCCCCGACCACCACGATCCTGCGCCGGGCAGCGGCAGCAGTGGCGCCGTCCCGCCCGGCGACGTCGGCCAGTGCGAGGGCCAGGGCCTCGGGCCGCAGGAGTGCCGGTGGCGACAACACGTGGTCCGCCGGGTCATAGGCCGCGGCGTCACCGCCGTCGTAGGCATGGAACGAGGCGAAGACCTCACCCCGGCGGGCGTCGACGACGGGCACGATCACCGAGTGCCGTCCCCCGGTGGCGCGGGCGGCCGCGGCGGCCAGGACGTCGAGGCTCCGGAGCCCGACGAGGCCGACGTCCAGTCCCTGTCCCAACGCCTTGGCCGTGGCCACCCCGACCCGCAGGCCGGTGAACAGTCCGGGTCCGGTGTCCACGGCCACCACGTCCACGTCCCCTACCACCAGGCCGGCCTCGACCAGCAGCTCGGTGATCGCCGGGATCAGCGTCTCGGCATGGGCCCGGCCACCGCTCCGGGACTTCGACCGGGGCGGACCCCCGTCGACGGCCAGCGCCGCACCGGCCAGGTCGGTCGCCGACTCGATACCCAGGATGATCACGGTCGCACCGCCCAGGGTTCCAGGGCCCGCCGGACCTCGGGCCACCGGTGGGCCCACAGGCCGGTATCGGCGGCATCGGGGGCGGCATTGGTACCGGTACCGGCACCGGCGGAATTACCGGACCCGGCCGACACGGTCACCAGGCGCGGCTCGTCGACGGCGTCGTCCGCCACCGGGTCGGTCCCGGCAGTGTCGGCGCTGTCGGCGCTGTCGGAGCGGCCGGCCTCGAGCCGGACGACCAGGGTCCCCTCCCCGAACACCGGCGCCACCACGTCGCCCCACTCCACCAGGGCCACGGCCCCGTCCTCCACCAGCTCCGACAACCCCAGGTCCACCACCTCGGACAGGTGGTCGAGCCGGTAGACATCGGCGTGGAGCACCGTCCGGACGACCGGATCCTCACACGGGTACTGCTGGACCAGGGTGAAGGTGGGGCTGGTGATGCGCTCCACCACGCCGAGGGCCCGACCGAAACCCTGGGCGAAGGTGGTCTTGCCCGCGCCGAGGTCCCCGGCCAGCAGCACGACGTCACCGACTCGGCAGAGCGAGGCCAGGGCCCCGGCCAGCGCCCGGGTGTCGTCGGCCCCCGCGGTACGGGCCACCACGGGCGTCGTGTCGACCGGGCCCGCCGCCTGTCCGGTGTCCCAGGCCGTCAGTGCGACCACCCCAGCAGCTCGCGGGCCCGCTGCAGGTCCTCCCGCATCTCGGCGACCACCGGGGCACCCGACCGCAGCGCCGCGGCGGGATGGAGCGTGGGCACCAGCCACCCCGACCCGAACGGGTAGGCCCGGCCCCGCACCGAGCGGATGCCGCGGTCGGTGTCGAGGAGCAGACGGGTGGCGAAGTTCCCCAGCGTCACCACGACGGTCGGACCGATCAGGCGGACCTGCTCGTCGAGGTAGGGGCGGCACCGGGCCACCTCGTCGCGGCGGGGGTTCCGGTTCTCCGGAGGTCGGCACTTGACCACGTTGGCGATGTAGCACCCCGAGCGGTCGATGCCCAGTTCCTCGCCCAGGAGACGGTCGAGCAGTTTCCCCGAACGCCCGACGAACGGCTCACCGGACAGGTCCTCCTCCCGACCGGGAGCCTCACCCACGACCAGGAGGTCGGCACCGGGGTCCCCCGAACCGAAGACCACCTGGGTCCGGCCCTCGGACAGAGCGCACCGGGTACAGGTCGAGGCCGTCCGGGCCAGCGCGGCAAGTTCGTCGGACCCGACTGTCCCGGTCGTCCCGGTCGTCCCGGCTGTCCCGGCTGTCCCGGTCGTCCCGGTCGTCCGAGGCGTCACCGTCGATCCGGTGGCGGCGGCGGGACGGCTCCGGACGGCGGTCTCGGCCCGTTCGATCGGCTCAGGCACCCGCGAATGGTACCCGGACGCCTCAGGTCCCGGACCGGACTTCGGCCGAGAACCGACCGAGGATCCCGTTGAGGGCCTCGGGGCGCTCCAACATCACCATGTGCCCGCAGCGCTCGAGCATCTCGAGGCGGGCGCCGGGGATGCCGTTGGCCAGCCGCCGGGCGTGGAAGGGCGGCAACAGGAAGTCACGGGTGCCCGCCACCACGGTCGTGGGGAGGGTGATCCCGCCCAGACCGTCGCGGACGTCGTAGCCGACCAGTGAGCCGAGGAGCTCGGCCATCGCCGTCGGGGACATGGCCGTGACCATGGTGCGGGTGAGCTCGAGGTCGAGCGGGGTGGGCTTCGACCCGAAGGCCAGTCGGGTGCCCCAGGCGGCGACGTCGTTGCCGGGGAGCAACCCCCGGCCCCGACGCTCGGCCGACGCCAGGCTCCTCCCGGAGAGCGAGACGGCACGGTCGGTCAGCGTCGGCCACAGCGGAACCCCGGTCACCGGACCGGCCGACGTGCCCACCAGGGCCAGTCCGGCCACCCGTCGGGCCAGCCGCCCGGGTTGCCCGATGGCCGCGGTGAGGCTGACCATGCCGCCCATCGAGTGACCGACCAGCACGCCCTGTTCGACGTCCAGCGCGTCGAGGACGTCCAGCACGTCCTCGGCCATCCGGTCGAACCGGTAGCCGTCGGTGCCCGCCACCGACCGTCCGTGGCCCCGCTGGTCGATGGCGATGACCCGGTGCGTACCCTCGAGGCCGGTGAACTGCCGGGCCCAGGTGAGGACCGACAGCGTGACGCCGTGTACCAGCACGATGGGGGGACCCGAACCCGCTTCGACGGCGTGGATGCTCCCCCCGTCGCCGACCGGGACGTCATGGTGGACGAGCTCCTCGGACAATACGAGGCCGGCCTCGGTCAGCTCGTCCGCCGTGGCCCGCCACCGATTCGTCACCCGTCGCTGGGCGGCGTAGCCGGCCACCGCGGCGGTGGCGGCCACCGCGGCGAACCCCACGCCCCGGGCCGCCCGGCCGTGGTGGGCCGCCGACCGTCCACGGCCCTGGTGGCCACCCTCGTTGCCGCCCTGCGTGCCGGTCGGACCGGTGTTCGGAGTCATGGCTCCAGTCGATCACGCCCCGGGTGGGTCCGCCAAACCGTCGGGCCGGGTGCCGGTCCCCCCTGATCCCACCCTGATCATGCCCCGGTCCCATCCCGGTCCCATCCCGGTCCCATCCCGGTCCCATCCCGGTCCCATCCCGGTCCCACCCGGTCCACGCACGGGGTCAGGTGAAGTGGCGCCGCAGCTCGTTGGCGTACCGCCGACCGAGCGTGTCCCCCCGCTCGGCGATCCACGTGGACAGACGGGTGCTGCCCGTCGCCGGACCGTCGGTGTCGGCCAGGCCGGCAGCCATGGCCCGGTACTCGTCCTTGGTCAACAACACGTCGTGGAGCACCAGCCCCAGCGCCGACGACAGAGCCGGTACCAGGTCACCGGGAACGTGCACGATGCGGCTCCGGGAACCGACCGCGTCCCGGACCAGGGACACGAGCTCGTTGAAGGTGGGGCGCTCGGGACCGACGGCGTCGGTGACGCTGTCGTCGGCTCCCGCTGCCACCGTGAGGCACAGCTCGGCGAGGTCGTCCACGTGGATCCCCCTGATGCGGTACCCACCGTCACCTCCCACACCGAACACCGGCAGGTGCCGGAGGAGCCAGGCGATGTTGTTGATCAGTACGCCGTCACCTCCGAACAGGATGGCCGGCCGGACCACGGCGAACGGGACCTCGGACTCGGCCAGCGCCCGCTCCACCAGTGCCTTGCCCCGGAAATAGGGGAACGGTGACCCGGTACCGGGATGGGTGATGCTGACGTGGACGATCCGCCGCACTCCGGCCCGCCGGGCCGCGAGGAACAGGGTCCGGGAGTTGGCCACGGCCAGGTCGTGGTCGATTCGACCACGGGCGAAGCGCACCCAGTACGTGTTGTAGAGGGTGGTCGCGCCCTGCAGTGACTCGACCAACCGGAGCTGGTCGTCGAAGTCCAGCGGCCGGGCCTCGATGCCCGGGTGATCGCCACTGCGCTCCGGATGACCGGTCAGTGTGCGCACCGTCCGTCCACGGGCCGTCAGGGCCCGGGCGATCGCCGCGCCGGAGTAGCTGAAGGCCCCGGTGACGACGTCCAGACCGGTGTCGCCCGGAACGGCCGGAACGGCCGGAACGGCCGGGGCGGCCGGGGCGGCCTGGGCGGCCGGAACGCCCGGAGCGGCCTGGGCGGCCGGTGGTGGTGGCGGTGGCGTGTGCACCGTCCACGTCATGGGGACTCCTCCGTGGTGGTGGCGGGCGTGCTCAAGGCCTCCAGGAGCGAGGCCAGCTGCCGGGCATGGCCGAAGAGCGCCAGGGCCGGGTCGGGGTCGCCGTCGAGGTGGCTGAGCATCTCCAGCCCGAGGTAGAGGGCGACCACGGCGTGGGCGACGTCCCCCGCCGGGAGGACACTGCCCATCGGGGAACCGGCCACGGCGGTCTCGATCGTGGTCCGGGCGAATTCACGCCAGGGGCGGATCCGATCGGACACCTCGGGACCGAGACCGGGGGTCGACGACGCCCCGGCGATCATCTCGACCAGCACGGTGATGTAGCCGGCGTCGAGGTCCGTGCGGAAGATGTCCTCGGCCACGTCGACCAGACGGCCCGGTCCGGTCACGCCGGCGACCGCAGCGCTGTAGCGCTCCAGGCGTTCCTCGCTCACTGCGTCGAGGGCGGCCAGCAGCAGGTTGGCCACCGAGCCGAAGTGGTAGAAGATCAGGCCCTGATTGAGGCCGGCCCGTTGGGCGATCACCCGGGCGCTGGCCCCGGCGTAGCCCTCCGACCGGAGTGTCTCGATCGCCGCCTCCACGAAGTGCCGCCGGGTGGCGGCCGAGCGTTCCGAACCCTTCGTCGCCGTCCTGCTCGATGCGCCTGCCTTGGCCATGTCCCTCCCTCATTGAGTAGATGCTCAAACTATACGCTCCAACACTTTGCCGGTCAACTGGGGCCCGCCGGACCCGCTCCCCGTTCTGCGCGTCACACCCCCCTGCCATGCTGGCCCCATGGTTCTGGCGGACTCATCCGGTGACGCTCCGGGCACGGGGTCGGACGGTGCGGCGGTCGAGGCGGCGGGTGCTCCGCCTGCCCCGGGCCGGCCCG
>Ga0302279_10000149_pt1 | contig 99645 bp, 78 predicted proteins | sample III_Bog_N3_3_FD_194541 | JGI IMG/M metagenome (GOLD analysis project Ga0302279, IMG submission 194541) | Peat permafrost microbial communities from Stordalen Mire near Abisko, Sweden - III_Bog_N3_3 | ecosystem: Environmental > Terrestrial > Soil > Wetlands > Peat | place: Sweden: Abisko...
AAGTCCGCGGATCGAGGCAGAACAAGTGGTCATTGGCAATCCGCCGTGGACCAAGCCGGGTATTACGGCGGAAGTCGCAAAACTCACCGTGACATTCGCACCCCTGCTGAGCCGTCAAACCGGGTTCAGTCTCCTGAGATTCGACAACGCGCGCCTGTACTTCATGCGTGATCGTGCGGGGCATGCCAACTGGCAGCGCGCGGACCCCGATAAGTCGCCGGGTGGACCATTGCCAACGATTCGCGCGCTGGAGTTGACGCATACCCATCTGACGCTCACCGATGAGCGCTTGCACCTCGTCTATGACGGCGACTTTTCCATCGATGGAAGCGATTCGTCGCAGCCTTTGCAAATGGAGGGTTCCGGTACACTCAACCAGCACACGGTGACCTTTCGCTTAAAAGGCGATTCGCTGCAGTCGGCCGCGCCCGGCAAGCCGTATGCGTTCGAGTTCGACGAGCGCTCGAGCGGCGCCCACATCACGGCGAACGGCTCGCTGCCGCGGCCATTTGATTTGGGCCTGATTGATGCGGAGTTTGACGCCAGCGGAGCCGATTTGCGCGACTTGTACTATCTCGTCGGAATCAGCCTGCCAAACACCGGCACGTTTCAGTTGAAGGGCCGCCTGGTGCGGCGGGACACCGAAACGCGCTTCGAGGACCTCCAGGCGGAATCGGGCCAAAGCGATATTCATGGACGCGTGTCGTTAGTCACGCAAAAAAGCGGTCGCACCCTTCTGCGGGCGGACCTCAGCTCAACCCTACTGCGGCTGGCCGATGTGGGGCTGCGTGCAGCGGGGCGCGATCCGCATCCCGATGCGCCGCCCAAAGTGTTTTCCGATGTGCAGCTCATTACTCCGGCGACTCGACGCGTGGATGCCACTGGGAGATACAGCGCCCGACGCCTGTTGCTGTCGAAAGTCGAGGTGAATGATCTGGCCGCGCCATTTACGATCGTGGGCGGCCTGGTCGAGGCACCGGAGGTTTCGGGGCATTTTCTGGGCGGCAATTTCGTACTGCATCTCGATTCGGATGCCAATCAGACCCCGGCTCTCAGTCGCATTGCGATGACTTTCACGGACCTGCAGTTGGCTCAATTGCCGCATCAGCCCGGGCCGCCCCCCTACGAGGGCTCGCTGCTGCTGAAAATACGCGCTCAGGGACGCGGCGACTCGCTGCATGCCCTGGCGTCGGGCGCCGAAGGAGCCTTGAGCGCGCGGGTTATTCAGGGGACCATCCGCGACTCTTTGGCAGAACTGATCGGCGTTGATCTACGTGGGCTGGGCCTGACTCTGACGGGCAGCCATCGCGAAGTTCCGGTGCGTTGCGCGGTCGCGGACTTTGAAATCCATGCCGGGGTAATGCACCCGACGCACCTATTCGTCGATAGCCAGCCGGTATTCATCAGCGGCGACGGCCGCATTCTGCTCGACGCCGAGGCGCTGGACCTCAAGCTGCGGGGTGAGCCCAAGGGGCTGCGGTTGCTGCGTCTCAAGGCACCCATCTTGGTGCAGGGGACGCTGCTGCATCCGGAGTTCAGAGTGGATTCGGCCGACTCGCAATTTCGACTGTTCGATCCCGGCATACCGCACGACGCCGACTGCGCTGTGCTGCAACCGCATGAGGCCGACACTCCGGCACCCCCTTCGAACGGATCTGCGCCTACGCGAAGGCAAAATTAGCGGAGGCATCAATGATTCCTGCGTCCGCCAAAGCCGCGCCGGACTTGGCGCGCAACGTACACAACGGGGCTAGGCCGCGCGCCGTGCCGAATCGGGGGTTGCGGTACTCCAGGCAATGAGCGCCAGAAGAGCCACCTGCACCGGAAGGCGCAGAACCAGCGCCCAGTACGGCACGCCGAACTGATCGGCGTGTTGCATCATATAAAAGTTGGCAGGTGTCACGGCAATGGTCAGTACGAATAGCCCCAATCCGGCTGCCCGTCTCGTAGCTTTGAACAGGATCCCGGCGGCGCCCAGCAATTCGCACAAACCACTGACCAGCACGGCAGTTCGAGGCCACGGGATATAAGGCGGCACAATGCGCATTTCGAGGCGAGTAGCGGCAAAATGCGCGACGCCGCCAATAGAAAACCACAGGAACACCAACCCCAGACCGATAACCCGCGCTCGGTGGCTCCCGTACGTCTTGGAGGCGGTCTTGGGCGCCCGCGACGGAACTACGTTGACCAGTGCCACCCGTCCCTAACCATCGCTCTGACGCAATCCTCCGGCAAGTAGGTCATCCAAAGGCCTATGGTCTTGACCGCTCGCGCCGTGGCGCAGTTAACGAGCGCAACACACTCCATCGCTGGGGAGTCGGTGCATACGCCCAAGTGTTGCAGGAGTGCGGTGAGTTCTTGTGCACTGTCCACGTTCGATGTCTTCGATTGCCCGATGGCAGGCTCGCGAGAAGACCTGCGGCGACCCGGTGCGCTCATCACCACCCCACGGCTATTGAATGAGCGTTCCCGGGGCAATTTAGCGCCAGTCGTGGTAGTGATAGTAGCCTCCCCGGCCACCACCGGGACCAATAAAGCCAACGCACCCGCTCATCACGCCACTGAGAATCAACACTGCAACGGCTAATCTACGCATGACCGGCCTCCTTCATGCTATGAAACGTATTCGACATGGCCGCCACAATGGCGCCCATGGACCACAGGCTCGGCTGCCTCATTGGTTCGGATGCGCGTGGTCCCACTCGAGAAATCGGGCCGTCTGCGCATCAGTGCGGTCCGGCAGGCAACAGCGGGAGACTGCGATCTTATCTCCTCGAAACTCCCGAATTCCCCAGAGTATGATCCGCTCGGTGCCGGCCTTCTTGATATTGGCACTGCGCGCTTCAAAGCGCGTGACCAGGATATCGCCCGAAAGATACGTGTTGAGCGGCGTGACGTGACGACTCTTATCCGCCACGTAACGCTCGAAATCCTTCTGGATGGCGGCCTTGCCCGTGCACGGAGTCTTCGCACATAAACCACTTTCGGAATCGATTACGGCGTCGTCCGTAAACAGCGAAAGTGCCGCCTGAAAATCGCCTCGAGCAAGGGCATCCGCCAACTGCTGCTGTACCGTTACCGGATCCGCCTGCGCAGCGGCTCCTCCCGCAGCTGCGGCCAAAATCAGCACTGCGGCGGCCAATCTGGGAATGGCTTCGGCGAAAGACTTAGGCATGACGAACTCCTCCACTGCTCTCAAAATTATTACCTTAGAGGGTGGATAGTAGACTACCGCGGGCCTCCTTTCTCTGTACGTTGTCGCACACAGCCTGCGGAAATGCCGCTAAGACCCGGCACATCAGCGGCGCTCGCGCCACGGCGGCGGAACTCTAATACATCCTTGTAACCCAGCGCTGGCTCGACTTCTTCGGGCGCTTGTAGCCCGTATCCTCCTGACGCGGCGGCAGCTCGAGTTCGATGGGGTGCAGGTCCTTATACGGCACTTGCGTGAGAAGGTGCGCGATGCAATTCAGCCGTGCCCGCTTCTTGTTGTCGGCATCGATGATGAACCAAGGGGCCTTCTTGCGGTCCGTGTACTCGAGCATGACGTCCTTGGCTTTCGAATATTCGACCCAATGTTTGCGCGCCTCGAGATCCATCGGGCTCAGCTTCCAGCGCTTGATCGGATTGCGCATGCGCTCCGAGAAGCGCCGTTCCTGCTCTTCGTCGCTCACCGAAAACCAGTACTTGACGAGATAGATGTTGGATCTCACGAGCATGTCTTCGAACAAGGGACAGGAGCGCAGGAATTCCTGGTATTCATCGTCGCTGCAAAAGCCCATCACGCGCTCGACTCCGGCGCGGTTATACCAACTGCGGTCGAAGAGAACGATCTCACCGGCGGTGGGTAGATGGGCCACGTAGCGCTGGAAATACCACTGGGACCGCTCGCGCTCCGTCGGGGTACCGAGCGCAACGACGCGACACACCCGGGGATTGAGGCATTCGGTAATGCGCTTGATGACGCCGCCTTTTCCGGCGGCATCGCGACCCTCGAATAGTACACAGACCTTCAGGCCCTGCAGACGCACCCACTCCTGCATCTTCAGGAGTTCAAACTGCAGGCGGACGAGTTCCCCCACGTACTGGTATTGCTTAGGCCGGATTGTGGGCGGCGTTGCATCGCCAAGAATCTTCCAGCGGCCCTCCAATAGCGCGACTTCTTCGGCGTCGCGACGCAACTCGCCGGCCGCCTCCGGCTTGTCGATCGCCGGCTTCTTGGTACGGGTTCTATTTTTCATCCAGAGAGCTATCCATTCTGTCCATCCCCCACGACGCGGATTGCCGCCGCCTCGATCGGGCACGGGCCTGAAGTTTCTACCATGGCCGTTGCCCCCTCGCAACAGTCTGGCAGGGGGCGCCTAGGGCGAAAAGAACGGCACTCGGGACGAGATTTGGCCCATCAAGGGCTGCCGGGCGGCAGCGCAGGCCATGTCGACCTGAGAATGATCCAATATCTCACTTTATGCTCGTAATGCTTTGATTTGTCGCGAGCCGCGGATCCGCCCACTTCCCCCCGACGGGGGATTCCGTCAGAGGGGAAGTGATTGCGAAGTACAACTCACTCGTTCGCGTCGTCGGAAACCTGCTCCTCAATCTTGGTATTCGGGCGGATGTTCTGCTGGTTCACTTTGACCTTGACCGCATCCGTGACGGGTTGCAACGTCAAGCTGACGGTAAAGGATGAGCTTCCCCATGAGGCCCCTATCTAACCAAGGCGCAAAGTCGGGGCGAAACGCATCAGCCAATCGGAATACTGTTGGGATATCACAGGAGTCCCTCGCTGGCTCGCGGAAAACCCGGACTAGAACGGAAATCCTTTCGAGAGCCTCGCCCGCAGGCCAATGCCATAAAGGACGTTTCCCGTTGCCAGCGAGATCGGATTGAATTGTTGCAGGTACGGCCCCGTGTAGTGCGCGATCATCAACCCCGCATACACGTCGAAGCGCTTGTTGAACCTATAGTCGGGCATGATCGAAAACTGCTGGTTGGTGTACTGGTCGTTGTGGCTGTTGCCGCCATTGTTGACGTTGTAATAGCCCACGCTGACGCCGAAGGCCTCGGTGAAATCATAGTCGCCGCCCGCCCATATCACGCGAATGGGCGCATCACCCCAACTCGAACCGAACGCCTTGGCCGTCACGAGCCCGGCGAGGGGCATGCCGTAATACGACGTGATTTGAGTGTTCCAATTGTTCGAACCGGAGGGGATGGTCTGATCGGCGTGTTCGAGGCCGGCGTAGATCGAAGCCTGCGGGCTCAACTCGTACTTGCCCCCCAGCATGAATCCAAAGGTGTCCGAAACCCGCAGCCCCACGTCGTTCGTAAAGAGCTTGTACGACAGGGCAGGCGTATTCCTCGTCTCGGATCCGGCCAACTCCACGCTCAAGGGGCCATTGCGATAGCCCACCATCCCTTCCAGAGCCGAGCCGACGTCCGCGGCTTCCGAACTGTCGCTCTGACCGATCTTGTACTGCAGGCCGAAGCTCACGGGGCCAAGCTTGTCTTCGTACCGGATGCTGTTGTCGAAGCGGCCGTTCTCCGTGATCCCCAATCCACCGCCGATCGTCCCGGAGTACCCGATGGGCGAGTACAACCCCGAAGCGTGCAGGGGATCGAATTCGGAGATCTGCTCCGTGGAGAACGCGATCGTTCGTCCCAGTTGAATGGAGCCGAACAGGGGATCCGAAATGCCCACGTACTGGGCGCGTGAGAACGCCTGACCGTTGATGGACGAGGCGCTGCTGATGGTGGTCAGGCTGTTCGCGTTGTTGAGGACCGACCGGCCGTTGTTGGCGATCTGGCCCGAGGCGGTATTCATCGCGCCCTCCAGCTTGAAGAAGGCGCTCATTCCGTTGCTGAACAGTTCGTTGCCCTGCAGCCCATAGCGCGACATCTGTTCGGCGCCGGAGACCACGGCCCACCTCGACCCCTGGTCCTGCCCCGCAACGTTGTACGAGTTGAACCCGAAGGTATGAATGTCGCTGGTCGGCAAGGAGTGCTCAATGTGCGCCACGCTGTCATCGATGATCGCATAGATCTCGAGCGAGCCATCGGCCGCGTGAGCCGCGCCCGTGATGGCGGTCGCGGCAGCCAAGGCAAAAGCTATTGTTTTCATTGGTATCCTTGGTTAAAAGCGCTCGAATGCGGCAGCGGAGTCATGGTGCGCACCGAACATCAATTGATCCTGAGGAGCGTTCGCTGCCGAATTTCGCGGCTTCGCCCCCTTCGTTATATACGATCGTATATATCGTGACATGCGGGGCCGGATGATGCAACCCGCCGCGCCGCGCATTCCCGGCATTGACGAAGTGCGTTAAACTCGGCCCGGAGGTCAGCCATGTCAAAGCCCGGCATCAGATTTCGCATCGATTTTGGGCCGGACGAGGCCATCGGCCCCGGCAAGATTTCGCTCCTGGAGCACATCGACAGCAGCGGCTCGATTTCGCAGGCGGCGCGCGACCTCGGCATGAGTTATCGCCGGGGCTGGCAACTGGTCGTGAGCCTCAATCAGTCCTTCGAGGAGCCCCTCATCACGGCCAGCACGGGAGGCCGGGGCGGGGGCGGCGCGACCCTGACGCCTTTGGGCCGCGAGGTGATCCAAGCCTATCGAGCCTTTGAGACTCACGTGCAGGATGAAGCTGCGCGGTATTTCATGCGCCTCGCGCGCCGCGCCCGCAAGGTGCCCGTCAGCCGCGCCAAGGCTGCGCCCGTCATGCGCATGAGCGCCCGTTAGGCAGTGCCCGATCTCGACGCAGAGCCGAATCGCCGATCACCCACCGTTTTCCTGAGCTATGCCTCGGAGGATCGTGCGGTGGCTCGATCCATTGGGGCGGTCCTTCCCTCCTACGGCATCGAGGTTTGGTACGACGAGAGCGAACTCGGCGGCGGCGATCTCTGGGATCAGAAGATCCGCCAGCAGATCCGTGAATGCGACTATTTCATGCCGCTGGTGTCGGCTCAAACCGAAGCGCGGCGCGAGGGGTATTTCCGCAGGGAGTGGCGCCTCGCGGTCGAGCGCACCCTGGACATGGTGGATGACCACCTCTTTCTGCTGCCCATCGCCATCGACGACACGGACCAATCCGCGGCTCGCGTTCCAGAAAAATTCCTGGCGGTCCAGTGGTTGAAGGTTCCCGAAGGGCGCCCGACTCCCGCCTTCGAGGCCCTCTGCCGGCGCATCGCGGCGGGAGAGGTGGCCGAATCGGACCCCAAACGGAAAACCACGGCACGACCGGCCGCGAGGCCGCCGACCGCACCCGCCTACCCTGAGTTTCCGAAGGAGGAACCCGGACAGAGGGTCGCATTCTGGGCTCACGTCATGCGGTGGGCCTTCCAGTCAGCCCGCATCGGCTTCAGGCGGCTGCCGTGGTGGGTGCGGGTGGTCGCCTTGAGCTGGCTGGGCATCGTCCTGCTGTCCCGGGGGTGCACTCCCCATCATCACGAAGCGGATAGGATCTCGTCGGCCGCGGCCGATAAGCTCAAGGTCATCGCCGGCCAATATCAGGGCAGTTCCAATGCCGCGGACATCGCGAAGCTCGGCGACCAAATCGCCCGCGAGTTCGCCGAGGACGACTCCGACACTCCGACGGCGAGGAGGCCGATCCTCGCCATTCCATTCACGGCCCCCGCCGGCAACTCCGCCGCGGAGAAGGTCGCGGATTCGGTCTTCGCGATGGTGTACGGCCGGGTCGCCATCGCGCACCACGGGCAGGTGGGCTTGGCGCCGAACCCCCTCCCCGCCTGCGATCTGAGCAGCGCTCTCGAGCGCGGACGCGCCAGCCATGCGAGCTATGTCCTGTGCGGCGCCATAGATGCGGCCACACCGAATGAGCTCACGGTGAAGATAGCGGCCGTTGCCGATAAAACGATCCTCTGGTCGAAGTCGTACCCCGTGGCCGGCGCCGACGCCTCGAAAGTGGCGTCGGAAGTCGCAGGTCGAGTGCCGTCATCGGACGACGAGTAGGGCGCTTGGGGCACGCAGCGGCCGCAGGAACGAGGTCCTAGTGACACCGGGGTCGGAATAGAATAGGAGCGGAATGCAATGTATGACGAAACACGCAAGGTCTTGATCGGCGACATCGATCACTATCGCCAGAAGGCGGAATTCTACAAGTCCCTTCACCTGTTCGAAGCGGCGCACTTCGCCGGAAAACTTGCAGACAACATCGAACTGGCATTGACGACCATGCGCCGCGACGGCGATCCGCCGATCGCCTAGCGGGATGCCCGCGACCTCAACGCCTGCGGCGCGGTGCGCGTGCGCTCCTGGGCGACGAGGGAGAAAAATGCGCGACTTCAGGGCTTCTTGCGCGTGGGTCATTCCCTGCTTGGCGTTGGCCGGCGTCGCCCGCGTGGCCGGCTCTTCCGTGGAGCCGGCCACCGACCCCGATCGACGAGCCGCCGCGGTCGAGGCGCGCCTGACCGATTCCGAGCGGTTTCAGCTGTTGCATGGAATCATGGCGCTCCCGCCCGGACCGAATGATCAATGGAGTCTGCCGCCGGGATTGAAGATCACGGCGGGTTACGTCCAAGGCGTCGCACGACTGGGCATACCGGATCTCATGGAAACCGACGCGAGCCTAGGCGTGGTCAATCCCCTGCAATTGCGTCCTGACGACGTCGCCACGGCGCTGCCGTCGGGATTGGCCATCGCATCCACCTTCGATGCGGATCTCGCGTATTTGGGCGGAGCGACCATCGGCGCCGAGGCGCGCGCCAAGGGTTTCAACGTGATGCTCGCCGGCGGTGTGAATCTCGCGCGCGATCCTCGCAACGGGCGCAACTTCGAATACCTGGGTGAAGACCCGCTGCTCGCCGGGACGCTGGACGGGTCGGCCATTGCCGGCATCCAGAGCCAGGGCGTCGTATCGACCATGAAGCATTTCGCCCTGAACGACCAGGAGACCCTGCGGGCGACCATCGATGCGCGGATCGACCGCTCGGCGCTGCGCGAGTCGGATTTGCTGGCGTTCGAGTTGGCTCTGGCACGTGGCCGGCCGGGATCCGTGATGTGCGCCTACAACAGGGTGAACGGTGAATATTCCTGCGGCAACGAATGGTTACTGAACCGAGTGCTCAAGGGCGATTGGGGATACCCGGGTTGGGTCATGTCGGATTGGGGCGCGGTGCACGATGCGTCCGACTTCTCCAAGGGCTTGGATCAGGAGTCGGGCTCGCAGCTCGACTCGAAGGTCTGGTTCGACGCGCCGCTGCGGGCCGAGCTGACCGCGGGCCGGATCACGAAGGCGCAATTGTCCGCCGCCGTGCGCCGCATTCTGCGCTCCCTGTACGCCGTGGGCGCGGACCGCGCTCCCGAGGAGGGTCCGATCGATTACGGCGCGCATGCAAAGGTGGCGCAGCGGCTGGCTGAGGAAGGCATCGTGCTCCTCAAGAACCGGGGCGCACTTCCCCTGCCGAAAGACGCGCACAGCATTCTCATCGTCGGCGGACATGCCGACGTCGGCGTGCTGTCCGGAGGAGGGTCGAGCCAGGTCACCCCCTACGGCGGCAAATCGGTGGTGATCCCCGTTGGCGCGCCGGGCGAGATAGGGGCCATCGTCCGCGCCCTTTACATGCCCTCCCCGCCGCTTGCCGCGCTCCAGGCGGCGCTGCCGCAGGCGACCGTGGAATTCCAGAGCGGCTATGACGTGGCGACGGCCGCAGCGGCCGCCGCCCGCGTCGATGCCGTCGTGGTTTTCGCCACCCAATGGCAGAACGAGGGATACGACCATGCGTCGATGGATCTGCCGGAGGGTCAAGATGCGCTGATCGAGGCGCTCGCCGGCGTCAATCGCAAGTTGATCGTGGTGCTCGAAACGGGAAACCCGGTGAAAATGCCGTGGATCGACGGCGTCGACGCCGTGCTCGAGGCCTGGTACCCGGGCGAGCGCGGCGGATCGGCCATCGCGGATGTGCTCACCGGCGCGGCAAATCCCTCGGGACGCCTGCCGATGAGCTTTCCCGTCAACGAGAGCCAGTTGCCGCGCCCGGCAGTCCCCGGGCTCGGCCTTCCGCAGGGAAGCCCGGCCACCGTCGATTACGCTGAAGGCTCCGATGTGGGTTACCGCTGGTATGCGAAGCGCCGCTCGACCCCGCTGTTCCCGTTCGGCTTCGGGTTGAGCTACACCACATTCGACGTATCGGGACTGCGCGTCAGCGTAAAACCTGGAGCTCAATGGGGACTCACCGCCCGCTTCGCCGTGAAGAACACGGGCCAGCGCGCAGGCACGGCGGTTCCGCAGGTCTACCTGGTGTCGCGATCCGGCGTGCCCACGTTGCGTCTGGCAGGCTTTATGCGGGTGCCGCTCGGGCCCGGTGAAAGCCGGAATGCGGAGGTCACCATCGATCCGCACCTGCTCGGGCGCTGGGACGAGGAGCGGAACGGCTGGCGAATCGACGCGGGCCGGTACGGCTTCGCTCTGGGAACCTCCGCGGCGGACTTGGGCGAGCGCTCGACGGCGGTGCTGGCGGCCGCGCGGATCCGGCCTTAGCCGCCTCCCGGCGCGGCCACGCTACATCTCGAGGTGGAGACGGTTCAACCGGCGGGATTCATCCTCGCCCAGGCCCCCGAGCGTTGCTTCCAGCGGTTCCGGCAGACCGATGGCATCGCCCGCTAGATGGCCTATCCCGAGACGCCGCATCCCGCCCACCGCGTCCGGCACATCGAGGCTCCCGGCAATCGTCTCGACGGGCAGCGAATTTGCGAACTCCACGATGGATCGAATCGCCGCGGGCGCAAGGCCTGGCGCCAGCTTGAGACCCGAGATCTCCAACTGCCGAATATGCATGAGCGCGTCCCTGTCCATCCGGAACCCGCCCAGGGCGAACCGGCAGCCGAAGGTCTTTAGCTGCTCGACGAACCTCTTCGATTGCGCGAAATGCTCCAGCGCCGCCTGCTCGGGGAACTCGATCGTGAGGCAGCCGCGCGGCAACGCCGCCTCGCGCAACAGTGCGCAGGACTGGCCCAGGAAATCCGGATCGGCGACCGATTGCGCCGCCACTCCGATCCAGATCCCGACGCCGCGCGCGGCGATCAGCGTGCGGTGCGGAACCAGGAGGCGAAGGACGCCCTCCACAGCCCAGCGATCGATGCCCGGCAGCAGCCGATAACGCTCGGCGCCGCCGAGCAGCCCGTCCGGCGCGACGATGGCGCCCTCCTCGTCCCGCATCCGCAGCGTCACCTGGTAGCGGGCGGCCGGCGGAGCATTCGCGCTGCTGCTCATGGGTCGCGCGAACAGCAACAGGCGGCCGGATTTCAAGGCGGCACGCAGCCGGCCGACGCCCATGATGTCGTCGTGCCGGCGCCGAATGGACGCATCATCGATCGTGTAGAGTTCGGCCCGGTTGCGCCCGCGGCTCTTCGCCGTCTTGCACGCGAGTTCCGCCGCCGCAATGGCCCGATCCAAACCGTCCGGCGCCGGCACGAGATCGGCCACACCGCAGCTGAGCGACACGGGGGCCGGAGAGTCATCGGGGCCGATCGCGAGATCGCCGGCCGCGGACTGGATCCTCTGCACCAGCAACATTCCCGCGGCTGCGTTCATCCGCGGCAGCACGACGATGAACCGGTCGCCGGCAAGCCTCGCCGCCAAGGCATCCTGCGGCAGCGCCGGCGGGGCGAGCAGATCGGCGACGCGCACGATCAGCTCATTTCCGATCTCGAAACCATGCAGCTCATTGACGATGTGCATGTGATCGACGTCCAGATAGAGGACGCAGCCGCATGAGGCCGCTGCATCATCGGCCAAGGATCCGTGCATCTTCTCCAGCCCGCTTCGGGTATACAGGCCCGTCATCAGGTCGCACTGCATGTCGATCACCGCCGCCGCCTGCAGCCCGAGATGCTTCGCAAGATAGACATGGCGGCTCGCGTAGTTCGCTGCAAACGGCGGATTGTAGAAGGCAAGGACTCCGATCACCCGGCCCCCGTCTCGCGCCACCGGTACGGCGAGAATCTTGCACCGGGGCGCCGGATCGCCCTTGCCGAGGGCGCTGTTGACCACCAGCGGGCTGTTCTTCCTGCTTGCCCAATTGAGCACGTGCTGGCGAGTCTGCAGCCACACGCCGTGCAGCGTCTTTTGATCGTTCCAGCCGCCACCGGCGGCCGCTCCCTCCTTCGCGTACTCGATGCATATCCGGGTGTCGGGGATCTCGCACACACCCAGGGCGCTTTCCATGCGGTCCGTCGCCGCGGCCAGCAGTTCCCTGATGGCGTTCCCGCCGTCGGAGGCGCCCTTCACATGGCTGGTGACCTTGAACAGCCATTCGAGCTCGGCCGTGCGTTCCGTCAGGGTCTGCACGCGTTCGCGAACCTGCTGGGCGGCCGCGAGTTCGCGGTGCACGCAATCGAGCAGCGGCCGGAGGAGCTTTCCGATGTCGGAGGCGTAACGAGCGGGATACGTGGGTAGAATTGCCACGGCCTGCTGGACGCAGAATACACCCAGCAGCGTCGTGTCGGATTTCTCCAGGGGAATCGCGGTGACCCATTCTCCGGGACTGATCGCCACCGCGCTGGGCAGCCGGGATTTCGTCCCGTTCCAGCCCAGCGTTCCCGTCCACTCCTGGAGCAAGAGCCCCGAGATGCGTCCGCTGTGCCCGCGGAGGCGCCAGTGAGCGTCGAACAGGCAGGCGCCCGAGAGTTGTCCCAGGAGCCCTGTCGCCAATTGCACATAGGAGTCGAATGCCGCTTCGACCGGGTTATGTCCACTGAGGACCGATTCCAATGTCTGACCGCCCTTTCGCCGGAAAGGGGGCCACTATTGCAGGCGCCGGCTCGCAGAACCGCCGAACAGCCGACAGACCTGCCCTCAAGTCACCCTTGAATCACGCGGCGACATCGACGACCACCCGGCCGCGAACCTGCCCCTTCAGGATCTCGGAAGCCAGCCGCGGGATATCCTTGAGGGCCGCCGGAACGATCATCGATTCGAGTCGTTCGGACGGCAGGTCCGCGCTCAGCCGTCTCCATGCCTCGATTCGCCGGGGTGTCGGGCACATCACCGAGTCGATCCCCAGCAAGTTTACCCCACGTAACAGGAACGGGATCACGGTATGGTCGAGCTTACTACCGCCGGCCAGCCCCACCGCGGCGACCGACCCACAGTACTTGGTCTGCGCCAGAACCCGAGCGAGCGTATTGCCGCCGACCGAATCGATGCAGGCCGCCCAACGCTCGCCCTCCAGAGGCCGCTTGGCCGGTTCCGCGAAGGGCGCTCGATCGATGACCGAGTCGGCGCCCAGTGCGCGCAGGTACTCGTGGGCCTCGGCTCGGCCCGTCGATGCAGTGACCTGGTAACCACGCTTCGCAAGAACGGCCGTGGCGATCGACCCGACGCCGCCGGCTGCTCCGGTGACGAGCACTTCGCCGGACGCAGGCGTGAGTCCGTGGCTTTCCAGCGCCATCACGGCCAGCATGGCGGTCAGCCCGGCCGTCCCGATGGCCATCGCATGACGCGGCGTGAGCGCTGCCGGCAGGGCCACCAGCATGTCGGCATTGACCCGGGCGCGCTGCGCGAAGCCGCCCCATCGGATCTCGCCCACGCGCCAGCCCGTGAGAATCACCTCATCGCCGGTTCTATAGGCCGGATGATCGCTTGCGATGACCGTGCCCGCGAAGTCGATGCCGGGAACATGGGGATATTGCTTGACCAGTCCCCCGGCGCCGGTCACGACAAGGCCATCCTTGTAGTTGACCGTGGAGTACTTCACGGCCACCGTGACCTCGCCCGCAGGCAGGTGCGACTCATTCAATTCGCGCACTCCGGAGGTAATCGTACCGCCGATGTTATCGACCACCAATGCTTTGAACATGAGCCGAGCCCCATTGCATGCCGGAATTCCGAACCTTGCGGGACGAGGGCGTCCCACGGTTCCAATGATAGATCAGCCGCAAGGGGCTGGTCAGATCGTTTTGGCCCGCCGCAGGTCCGGCGCGCCGGCGGGGGCTCCTCTACCCCCGTTGGGCTTCCCGCGCCGGGGGGATTCCCGGAACCTCGAAGAAGCTGGTCGCAAGCAAGGCGAGCACCCTTGCGCCACTTTGATTGCTGACTTCCCAGCGCCAGCGCACGATGCCCGTCGTTGCGGAGGAAGAAATGCGCGATTCCAGCACGGTCATGCACAATTCCAGACGATCTCCGGGCCGCACCGGCTTCTCCCACCGCAATTCGTCGATCCCCGGTGATCCAATGGATTCCGATCCATCGAGAACGCTGCGCACCGCGAGTTCCATGGCGATGCAGCACGTCAACCAACCGCTCGAGATCAGGCCGCCCCAGCGGCTGGAACTCGCCGCCCGCGGATCGATGTGAAAGGGCTGCGGATCGTAGCGCCGCGCGAATTCGATGATCTCCTCCTCCGACACCTCGCGCGGTCCCGCTCGCAATACCTTGCCCGGAATGAAATCCGCGAACCTCATTGGGCGGGGTGCTCGTAGAACCCGGCGCCGTCGCGGGCCATGCGCGCGAGCAAAGGGGCGACCGACCAGTACTCGGCGCCCACATCGCGGGCAAATGTGCTCATGCTCTCGACCAGGGAGGCGGCGCCGATTCCGTCGGCCCAAAAGAGCGGACCGCCGCGGTAACGCGGGAATCCATAGCCGTGCAGCCACACCATGTCGATGTCGGCGGCGCTCTCGACGATGCGTTCATCGAGGATTTTCGCCCCCTCGTTGATCAGGGAATAGAGACAGCGCTCCAGGATCTCCTGGTCGCTGATCGCGCGGCGCGTACGGCCGGCCGCCGCCGAATGGCGAACGATCAGCTCCTCGACCTCGGGATCGGGCGTTCCGCGACGGTCCTCGTCGTATACGTAGAAGCCCCGGCCGCTTTTCTGGCCGAATCGGCCGATACGGCAGAGCTGATCGAGAATGTCGCAGGATCGTTCGCGCGGCGTGAGCCGGTCCAGGCGGGATTGCCGGTTGCGCCAGCCCACGTCGAGTCCCGCAAGATCTCCCATGGCGAACGGACCCATGGGGAAGCCGAAATCGAACAGCACGCGATCGATCTGCCAGGGGGTCGCGCCCTCCTCCAGGAGGAAATACGCTTCACGCGTTCGCTGTGCGAGCATCCGGTTGCCGGTAAACCCGTAGCAATTGCGCATCGGCACCGCGAACTTGCCGAGGCGCGCGCCCAGGCTGACGCCGGTGGCAATGACTTCCGGGCTGGTGGCAGTCCCGCGCACGACCTCGAGCAATTTCATGATTTGCGCGGGGCTGAAGAAATGCAGTCCGATCACGTCCTGGGGGCGCCGCGTGACGCCGGCGATCTTGTCCAGATCGAGGTAGGAGGTATTGGATGCGAGCACGGCATCCGGCTTTGCGATCTCGTCGAGGCGGCGAAACACGTCCTGCTTCACGGCGAGGTCCTCGAACACCGCCTCGACGACCACATCCGCGTTGCCGGCATCCGCGAGATTCGACGACCGGTCGATGAGCCCGATGCGCCGCTCCGCCATTTCGCGGCCGAGGAGGCCGCGCTTCACCCGCCCGTCATAGAACTTGCGTATCGCCGTGTCCGCCCGCGCCAGGCCGGCGGCATCGGTGTCGATCAGGGTGACCGGAATTCCCGCCTCCGCAAAGCACAGGGCAATGCCCTGTCCCATGGTGCCCGCCCCAAGGACGGCGGAAGCGTCGACGGGACGCGCTTGAGTCCCGGCCGGCAGGCGCGGCTTGACGAATGAGCGCTCGGCAAAGAACACGTGGCGAAGCGCCTTCGATTCCGGCGATGCAACCAGCGCCGTGAATGCCGCCCGTTCGAACGCCATCCCCTTCTCGAACGGCAGATCGAGCGCCGCGCGCACGGCGTCGAGGGCCTTCAAAGGCGCAGGAAATCCCCGTTGCCGCGTCGCCAATCGTGCCGCTTCGGCCTCGAACAAGTCCGGCGCGCCCGGCGGCGGCACCCGTAATTCACGCGTGCGACGCAGCGTGCCTTCGGCCGCCAGCCGCGCCGCGAGGCGCAGGGCGCCGGCCCGCAGGTCCGCATCGATCGCGTCGATGAGTCCCAAGCCCAGCGCCTCCGCGGCCGGCACCGGCTTGCCATCGACGATCATGCGCATCGCCGGCTCGATGCCGATCAGCCTCGGCAGCCTTTGCGTGCCGCCGGCGCCCGGAAGGATGCCGAGAGTCACCTCGGGCAATCCCATCGCCGCCGATGGCTCCGCAATCCGCGCGTGACATCCCATTGCCAGTTCGAGGCCGCCGCCCAGCGCGGTGCCGTGAAGGGCCGCGACCACGGGCTTCGATGAGCTTTCGATCCTGTCGATCAGCGAAGGCAGGGATGGGTCCTGCGGCGGCTTGCCGAATTCGCGGATGTCGGCGCCCGCAAAGAACGTACGGCCGGCGCAGGCGATGACGATGCTCTTGACGGAGGGATCCGCGTCGGCGCGCCCGATTGCCTCCAGCAAGGCCGCCCGGACCATCGCGGACAGCGCATTGACGGGAGGGTTGTCCACGGTCACCACGGCGGTTCCGCTCTCGTGGACCGTCGTCACGATCGCTCGTGAATCCTGATTCGTCGTCGCCATCTGCGCTGCATCCGTTGTAGGTCGGCCGGAAGGCGCCCATGCTACCGGAACGGACCGATCGGATCACCGCCGTGGACGCACGCTCACCTCGATCTTACGGCCCCTTGGCCGCCATCGGACAGGTTCGGATCCCCAGGATCGTGTAAAGCGGGCAAAGGCGAAACAATCCGGTCAGAAGCGGCACCGCGCCGATGTAGCCCCACCAGCCGATTTTGCCCGCCGCGGCACAGGCGATCAGGGCCACGCCCACGACGATTCGCACTACTCGATCTACCGTTCCCACATTCGCGTTCATGACAAATACTCCTTGGTCGACAACCGCAGAATGACCCGTTCGAGATCCGCGCTCTGTGACCTGGGTTACAGACCTCAGGGCGCCTCGTTCCCGCCGCCGGCAATGCCCCGCAGCCGTACGGGATCGACGATCTCGATGCATTCCCGGCTGAGAGCCACCAAGCCCTCGCCATGGAAACGCTCCAGCAAGCGCGATACGCTCTCGCGCACGGTTCCCAACTCGTCCGCGACGGCCTGATGCGTCAAGCGCACGTATCGCCCGCGCCCAAGCAGATAGTCCGCCAGGCGCTGATCCAGGCGTTGAAACGCCACCGATTCGACGATGGTCATGAGATCGGTCATGCGCTCGGCAAACGTGCCGAATATGAACCTGCGGAAAGGCAGGTGCCCGGTCCACTTTTCGAAAAGATCGGGTGGCAGGAGCAAGAGCCTCGTCGCCTGAGTCGTCGTGCCGTGCGCGATCATTGCGCACTGCCCCAGCAGTCCCGTCGCCGACACCACGCACACGCCGCCGGCTGAAACACGATAGAGTTCCATCGAGCGCCCGGAGCGCGACCGGCGCGCGACTTGAACTTCGCCTTCCAGGACCATTGGGAATCCCCGGCACACCGCCCCTTCCTCGAATAAACGGGTGTCAGCCGGCGCACTGATGGACACCCCATCGTGCTCGAGGTCTTCGGAGAGTTCCGTCCTGGGCAGTCCTTCGAGGGCCGGATACGCGGTCACGACCTCCGCAATCTGTGCTACCGATACGCGCTTCATATTGGTCGAACCTTACAGCACCCGGAGGCCCACTGCACGGCGCTCTCCCGCCGGCAGGGGCCGAGCCACGTGCCCGCCGGTATGCCCGATTGTGAACCGCGTCACCATCCCCGGTGCGCCGCTGCAGAAGTCGCCAGGCCGGCCGACACGTCCTTTAGGCGCGTAAGCCATGATTACGACCACCCGATCCATGTCGTCCAGAACATCCCGGCCGGTGTCCCTGTTGGTCAAGCTGACCGCGCCTCTCGGCGCCGCCGCCCTGTGCTCGATGATCTACCTCGCGTACACACTCGGGGTGTTTCACGAGAACAACGCGCGGCTCTCCGACATCCGGGACGTCGAGATCCCCACCCTCGCGAGCGTCGCCAAGAACATCGCGGCGCTCGACAAGGTCACCGATGCACTCAGTTCGGCCGAATCCACGAATGAGCGCGAGACGCTGCAGGATGCCAAGGATCAGGCCCGCGCCGTCGGCGACGCATTCGCCGAACTCGAGGCGGTCGACGCCCCGCAGGCGGCCGCCGTCCGACGCCTGCGCGCGGAGTTCGACCGCTACTTCGCGGACGCCTACGCCGTCTCCGCAGCCTCGCTGGGCCCGAAACACGCCGCGCCGCCCGGCCTCATCGGCGCCATGGACGACGAGCTGGCGGCCTTTCGCAGGGACCTGGGCGCCTTCCGCGATGGAACCGAACAGCGGCTGGCGGACGCGCTGGCGCTGTCCATCCGCGATTCGAACCGCGCCACCATCGCCGGCATCGCCATCGCCGGCACCGGCCTCACGGCATGCCTGCTGTTCGGGCTCATGGCGGCATTCGCGGCGACCCGCCAGGTCGAGACGCTTGCGGAGGCGTTCAAGGACATCGCGGACGGCGGTGAGGCGTTGAACCGGCGCATAGCCGTCACTTCCCGTGACGAACTGGGGCGGCTGTCGACCGGCTTCAACGCCTTCGTCGACAAATATCAGGCAATGGCCGCCCAACTGTTCCGAGTCGAACAGGACAATCGCAAACTCGGTATGGCCGTCGCCCAGAGCTCCAATGGCGTGGTCGTCACCGATGCCGCCGGACGCATCGAATTCGCCAACGATGCCTTCGTCGTCGAGGCGGGAGTCAGCAGCGATCGATTGATGGGCCGCGATCTCATCGATCTCACGGCGGGCGCGACCGCACGCGAAACCCTCGTGCAACTCACGCAGGCGCTGAAGGCCGGCGTCTCCTGGCACGGTGCGCTGACGCGCAGCACCGCTGACGGCGAGGTTCACACGAGTCTCACCCGGGTTTCGCCGATCCGCGAGCCCAATGGGCGCATCCGCCAGCACCTGCACGTGCGCCGCGACGTCACCGAGGAACTGCGGGCGGCCGCCGAACTGCAGATGTACCGGGAAAAGCTCGAAGAGATGGTCGCGGAACGGACGGCTCTCCTCGAGCGCGCATTGCGCGAGGCCGAGGCGGCGAATCGTGCGAAATCCATGTCCCTCGCGAACATCAGCCATGAGATGCGCACGCCCCTGACCGCCATCATGGGGTTCAGCCAGCTGCTCGAGTCAAGCTGCGCCGATTCGCTCGAAAAGGAGCGGTTGCGCAAGATTCGAACGGCGGGCGGCCATCTGCTGGCCGTCATCAACGACGTGCTGGACATCTCGAAGATCGAGGCGGGAAGGTTCACCCTCGATGAAGAAGCTGTTTCCGTCGCGTCGATATTCGATCAGGTATCGGCGTTGGTCGCCGACAGGGCACGAGAGAAGGGTCTGGCGCTGCGCTTCAGCGTGGATCCGGCGGTGCCGGAGATGCTGCGCGGCGACCCGGTGCGCCTGGCGCAGATCGTGTTGAACCTGGTGGGTAACGCGGTCAAGTTCACGGAAAGCGGATCGGTGTCGACCGAGGCCGAACTCGTCGAGAACGACGAGGGGAGCGTCGTGCTGCGCGTCAAGGTGACCGATACCGGTCCCGGCATCCCGCCCGACCAGCAACAGCTGATATTCCGCGCCTTCGAACAGGGCGACTCCTCCGCCACGCGCCGGTACGGTGGCACGGGCCTCGGCCTGGCGATATGCAGCCGGCTTGCGGGCCTGATGAGCGGCGCCATCGGAGTCCAGAGTTGCCCCGGCTCCGGAAGCCTCTTCTGGTTCACGGCACGCCTGCGGCATGCGGCCCCGGCGTCGCAGACCACGTTGAATCGCGGCATGAGGTCCACCGCGGAGACGACCATCGCCCGCCGGCGCTTCGCTCCCCGGGTTCTGGTGGCCGAGGACAATGAGGTCAATCAAGAGGTGATCACGGAATGGCTGCGAGGACTCGGAGCCGAGGTCGATGTCGCCGCCGATGGTCGGGCGGCGGTGTCCATGGCGCTGCGAAATGACTATCAGCTGATACTCATGGACATGCAGATGCCCGTCATGGACGGCCTCAGCGCCACGCGCGAGATCCGGGCCATCCCCGGCAAGGGATCGGTGCCGATCGTCGCGATCACCGCGAATGCCTACGCGGAGGACCGCGCCCGCTGCCTCGCGGCGGGCATGAACGATCATCTGCGCAAGCCGATCGAGCCTGAGACCTTTTACAGGGTGCTCATTCGATGGCTGAAGGAACGTCCGGCGAAGGACGAGCCGCAAGCCGCGCAGGTCGCCTAGCCTCAGGCGGGCCCCCGCCGCGCGCCCTAGGCCGCGCGCCCTAGAACGAGGCGTAGCCTGCGAACCCTCCCGTCGCCCGGTTGAGGATGCCGAACGCCACGCCCAGCAGGATCGTGCACACGACCACGGCTGCTGTGTAGCCAACGGCCTTCTCCTGAGGGCATTTCATCATCGTCGGCAACCCCAGGTACAGGAGGTAGATGCCGTACAGTCCGGCCAGCAACTGCAGCAGTGCGCCCAGCCCCCCGAGCAAGACGAACAATGCCGCGAGCCACGCCGGCGTGAATGCATACGCCGCGATCTTGAGCGCCTGCCGGTTGTCGCGCGCCGCGGAGAAGGTGGGCGCTAGGCCGTTGATGATGAATCCCACCACGAACACGCCCAGCAATCCGGCCACTAGCCGGACCAGCAGCATCGTGATCCCGTCCCCCAGCGGCATGCGAAAGGTGTCCCCGAAACGCGTGGTCACGCCCATGAGAGACAAGCGGACGAACGACATGAGCGCTGCGAACGTCACCAGCGGAACGACATAGCCCGTGAACAGTTGAACGATCGACGTCGATTCGCGTTCGATGACCGGCCACTCGGTCTTGGGGCTCAGCAAGATGTTCTTGATTCGCTCGATCAGGCCCGGCAGTTGAGCCCCGACACCGGACCATGCGTCCGGTCCGGCGCCGGCTGCCGCGCCGGCTGCGGCACCGGCCATGCCCGGAACGCCCGAGTGCGCGTTCGCCGGCGGCACGTCCGCCCCGGCGCGTATCGATTCGCCACACTGGCTGCAGAATTGCGCGTCGTCGGAATTTGCGAGATGGCACTTGGGACAAATCATGACCGGTACCCCTTATGGTTATAAAGCTGTCGCTCCGATCTGCATTTGCGCGCGGGGGATGGGCATCCGGAACCGCGTGCACGGATGATGCGTCAATTCTCGGCCGCGGTCGAGCCGGTTACGGCTCAAGGCGGCATGACCGGCGGTTGATAGGAGAGCGTAGCCCCCAATATCCAAAGAAGCGCGAGTACCAAAGGGGCATTCACCAAGAATTGCACGAACGTGAAGCCAATGAGATCACGCGCCTTGAGTCCGAGCATGCCCAGCACGGGAAGCATCCAAAAAGGATTAATAAGATTCGGCAACGCCTCGGCCGCATTATAGATTTGTACGGTCCATCCGAGGTGATAACGGAGCTGGTTGGCAGCCTGCATCACGTAGGGAGCTTCGATCAGCCACTTGCCGCCGCCCGAGGGCACGAAAAAGCCCAGCACCACGGAATACACGCCGACCACCGGCGCGAACGTCTCCGGCGTCGCAATCGAGGTGAACGCGTCGGCAATGTAATGGGCGAGAGTGAGGCCTTGCCCGTTGGTGGCCGTGGTCATCAGCCCCGCGATCGCGCCGAGCAGTGGGAACTGGATCAGAATGCCGGCGACGCTGGGTACACTGCGGTTCACCGCCGCGAGAAAACGGCGCGGCCTCCATTGCAGGACCAGCGCCAGCATCAAGAACAACAGGTTGTAGGTATTGAGATTGGCGATGGCCCCACCCAAGCCTTTCAGGTGCACTTGCCGCGCCAGCCACCCGGCCCCCAGGCACACCATGAGCAGATTGAGCAGCGGCGAATATTCCAGCCACTCCCCGGGACGCGTGCGCGCCGGCAGCGAGTAATCGGTTTCGCCCACGTCGATACCCATGTCCCGCGCCGTCCGCGCCTCGCCGCGCGCCGGCGCGGACTTCCAGGCGACGAACGTGCTGACCGCCGCCAGGATGGCGGCGAGGGTCATCGACTGCCACAGAAAAATCGTCGATCCGAAGGGAATGACGCCGGTGACCTTGAGCATGGCGGCCGGCATGCTGGCGGGGTTGGCCTGCAATTGTGCGGACGACGACGACAGCCCAAGAGCCCACACGGTGCCGGTTCCGAGACACGCGGCGGCGCCGGCCGCCCGGTAGTCCATGCGCAGCTCGTCGCGGCGCGCCAGTGCGCGGGCGAGCAGGCTGGCAATCACCAAGCTCAAGCCCCAATGGATCAGCGAGACCAGGATCCCGACCAAGGCGACCAGGCCGAGCGACGCCCTTGGCGACTGCGGAAGCGCGGCCAGCCGTCGAATCAATCGGGCCACCGGAGGCGAGTCCGCGGCGACATAGCCGCCGATCACGATGAAGCACATCTGCATCGTGAAGGGAATGATGCTCCAAAAGCCGTCGCCGAAGCTCACGGCGACCTGCAGCGGCGCCACGCCGATGGACAGCGCGCCGGCCACGACGATCGCCACCGCCACCAAGGCAAAGGCGAAGGCATCGGGAAACCAGCGTTCGGACCACGCGCAGGTGCGCTCAGCCAGCCGCTTGAGTAAAGGTCCGCGTTGCGAATCCATGGCGCCCCCCTTTGATCGACCTCACTCCCCGAGCCAATCCTCGACCACGTCGGCACTGTGTTGCCCCAACGTCGGCGGCGAGCGCCGGTAGGTCACCGGTGTCTCCGAGAGACGCAACGGGCTCGCCACCTGCTTCACCGTTCCGGCGGTCGGATGCGGCAGCTGCACGGTCGTGCCCCTCGCCATCACATGAGGATCGGAAAAAACGGCGTCGAGCGGATTGATGGGCCCACAGGGAACTCCCGCCGACTCGAGGATGTCGATCCAGGCCTGCGTGGTTCGCTCGCGGCTTGCCGCGCCCAGAAGGCCGATCAACGATGTGCGATGCTGTACCCTGGCCCCATTGTTCGCGAAACGCGGGTCTCGGGCCCATTCCGGCCGGCCCATGGCCCCGCACAATCGTGCAAATTGTCCGTCGTTGCCCACGGCGATGACGATATGCCCATCCGCGGTCGGAAAATCCTGATAAGGCACGATGTTCGGATGGGCATTGCCGAGCCGCTGCGGCGAACGCCCGGTCGCGAAGTAATTCATGGCCTGATTGACGAGCCCCGCGATCGACACGTCGAGCAGCGCCACGTCGACGCGCTGCCCCTCGCCGGTGCGATCGCGATGACCCAGGGCCGCGAGAATTCCGATCACCGAGTAGAGCCCGCTCATCACGTCCACCAGGGCCACGCCGACCTTCATGGGACCGCCTCCCGGCGATCCGTCGGGATGACCGGTAATGCTCATCAGTCCCGCCATGGCCTGAATCATGAAATCGTAGCCTGCGCGGGCGGCATAAGGGCCCGTTTGACCAAACCCGGTGATGGAGCAGTAGATGAGCGCCGGGTGAAGCCGATGCAGCGATTCGTAATCCAGTCCATATTGAGCCAGGCCGCCGACCTTGAAGTTTTCGATGAGAACGTCCGCCTTGCCCGCCATGGCGTGCAGCACCCGCCGCCCCTCGGGGTCGCCGAAGTCCACCGCGATCGAGCGCTTGTTGCGGTTGCAGCTCATGAAATAGGCGGACTCGGCGGTGGGTGAGCCCTGCTCATCGGGCATGTAGGGCGGACCCCATGCCCGGGTGTCATCGCCGGTCTGCGGCCGTTCCACCTTCACCACGTCCGCGCCGAGATCTCCCAGTATCTGCCCCGCAAACGGCCCGGCGAGGACGCGCGATAGATCGAGCACCCGCAGGTGCGACAAGGGTCCGGTTGTAGTCTGGCTCACGGCGTGCTCGCGGATTGGGAAACCTCGATATTACCGGTCAAGCCCACGGGGGAGCTACAGGCTTCGAGTTCCCGAATGCCCGATCAGCGCTCGAGCTGCTTGCGGATCGACCGCAGGATGCGGCGGCGCGCGGGATCGAGCTTCGGATAGGTCATTTTCAGGTCCCGCAGCCGCTCCACGATGACGCGGGACACGATCACCCTTGCATCGTCCTTGCTGTCCGCGGGAACGATGTGCCAGGGCGCGTGGCGGCTGCTGGTGTCACCGAGACACTGTCCGTACGCCTTCATGTACTGCTTCCAATAGGCCCGCTCGTGGATGTCCGCGCCGCTGAACTTCCAGTTCTTGCCGGGCTCGTCGATTCGCGCCAGGAATCGCCTGCGCTGTTCGGCCCTCGAGAGATGCAGGAAGAACTTGACGATGTGGGTGCCGTTGGCCGACAAATGCCGCTCGAAATCGACGATCGACCGATAGCGAAGCTCCCACAGCTTGCTCCCCCGGGCATGGGGTCCGGCCGGGGTTTCCTCCTCGAGGAGTTCCGGGTGCACCCGAACGATCAGCACCTCCTCGTAGTAGGAGCGGTTGAAAATGCCGATCCGCCCGCGCTCCGGGAGGCGGCGCGCCGCGCGCCACAGGAAATCGTGCTTCAACTCCTCGGGGTTCGGCGGCTGGAAGCTGAACACCTCGCAGCCCTGCGGATTGACCCCGTACATGACGTGCCGAATCATGCCGTCCTTTCCGGCGCTGTCCATGCCCTGAAAGATCAACAACAGCGCGTGACGATCACTGGCATACAGCAACTGCTGCTGGGCGCTCAATTCGGCAACGTGCTTTTCCAGCACCCGTTGATACTCGTCCTTGGAGCCGCACAGCGGCGTCACCCGGGTGGGCCACTTCGCGAGGTCCACCGGGCATCCGGGGCGCGCGCGAAAATGCTTCGTGTTCATCGCACGGGGCATCCTGCGCAGCCGATCGCCGCTCCGTCGCTGCGCGGATCGCTGGCCCCCAGGTATCCGCCGCCGGCGGCGTGCACGACGGCGCCGGCGTGCCCCATAACCTGATCGAACGACCCGACCCTTTCGACGGGATGTCCCGCCGCAGCGAGTTCCCCGAGAAGCCCCACGGGAAACCGGCTTTCCAGGCGCAGCGACGTGGCCGTATCGCGCCAAGTGCGGCCGAGCACCCATCGTGGCGCCGAGATCGCATCCTGCAGATCCTGGCCAAAGAACGCATACCGGCTGAACACGGCGGCCTGGGTCTGGGGCTGGCCGTCGCCGCCCATGGCGCCGTAAACCATGGCGCGCCCATCCCTGAACCGCGCGAATGCCGGGTTCAAGGTATGCAGCGGCTTGCGCCCCGGCCCCAGCACATTGGGGCCTTCTCCCTCGAGTCGAAACGCGCAGCCCCGGTTCTGCCACACGAAACCCGACTCGGGAAGCCCCACCCCGGAGCCGAACTCGAAATACAGGCTTTGAATCGCACTCACGGCGCGGCCCTCCCCGTCGATGACGCCGAACCACGCCGTATCCCCGTCCCCGGCGGCCTCCCCCCACGGCGCCGCCCGCCGGCGGTCGATGAGCGAGGCACGCGAGAGGAGTTCCTCCGCTTCCAGATAGTGATCGAGACTCGCGCCCGCAGCGTCGCGATGCCCGATCTCGCGCGCGCGAACCGCGAAGGCCAGCTTCGTGCTCTCTACGATGCCGTGCACATGGGCAAACGACTCCGCCGTGTCGACACCGAGGCAATCGAACAGTCCGAGGATCATCAGCGACGCGAGGCCCTGGGAAGGCGGGCGGCAGTTGTAGACGTCGGCCAGGGGGAGCGCCAGCCGCAGCGGCCTGCCGACGCTGGCGCGCTGGCCGGCAAGATCCGTCGCCGTCAAGGGCACGCCGGCCGCGGCGAGTTCCGCGGCGATCCGCCGGCCGACCGCCCCGCGATAGAAGCTGTCGAGTCCTTGGTCCGCAAGCAGAGCCAGGGTGCGCGCGAGCGCGGGCTGGCGGAGAATGTCTCCGGCCCGCGGGGGCGCGCCCGCGGCGAAATGCAAGACCTTGAATCCGGGCACATCCTCCAGTTCGGTGCGGTACTGGGCGGCGGCATCCGCATGACTTTCGGTGACAAGGATCCCGTGTTCGGCGGCGCCAATCGCTTCCTCGAACACTCGCGACAGGGGCAGTTGACCGCCCCAGCGTGCATTGATCGCCCACGCGGCGTCCCAGGCCGACACCGCGCCCGCCACGGTATTGGCCGCCCACGGACCCCGCCACGGAACGGCCCGCAATCCCAGACGCGTATAAAGTTCGGGAGCCACGGCCGCGCCGGCGCGGCCCGCACCGTCGATGGTCAGCGGCACGCGGCCGGGCTCGGCGATCAGCCAGAACATATCGCCACCGAGCCCGGTCATGTGCGGATAGACGACGGTGAGCGCCGCGGCCGTCGCCAACGCCGCTTCGATGGCGGTGCCGCCATCGGCGAGAACCCGGGCACCCGCTCGGGCTGCCAGCCCATGCGGTGCCGATACCATGCCCCCGTCGGCTCGCTGAGTCACCGGCAACGAAGCCATGGTGGGATGCGTCATGTCGCCGGGGCGGCCCCTCGCGTGAAGGACCAATCCATCCATCGGCTGACGACGCCATCTCCCAAGCTTCGGGAGGCCAGCTCACCGAGGTCGAAGGGCCTCCCAAGGAGGATGCTGTCGGCTGCCTTGAACCCGCTGCGAATGGCCGGGCCAATTCCCTCGCACAAATCCCGCGTTGCAAGACCGGCGGCGTCGCCGACCAGGAAGGCGTTCTCGATGCGCGCCGATTCAACCGGTCCTCGAACGTAATAGCTGTACCCGGGCGGGTCATCCGGCAGCGGGATTCCGAACTGGCGCGACATCTTCGCGGCAAGATGCCGCCAATGCTCGCGAATGTGCTCGCCCCGCTTCTTGAGCCGGGCGGCCATGGCGCCGATGCCCACGTTGAGCCATCCCGCCGCCTTGGGCACGTACCAACTATAACCCGGGAGACCGTGCTCGAAGAACCACAGATGACAGTCGGGATCCCGCCAGTCGAACGGGAATTCCACTTCCAGCGTCACCGTCTGCAGGTCCCGCGGGCGCGGCTGAGCCTCCTCGAACAGCGCGCGCCTCACCGGACAGGCCGTGCCGCCGGCGCCGACCAGATGGCGGCAGCGAAACATGCCGTCGACGACGTAGCCCTCCCCGTCGCGGCGGATTTCCCTCACAGCGTGCAGGATCGTCTCGGCGCCGGATCGCCGCAGCAGCCAGTCGTCGAACTCGACGCGCCGTATCGAGTGCTGCACGCAGGGCAGCGGCAACTTGACGCCGTGTAGGTGCCAGTGCAGCCGCCGAAAGCTCAGGAACCCGTGCGGATAGCCCGTGACATCGAGCCCCAGGTCACGCACGACCTCGGGCGTGATCCATCCGGCGCACAGCTTGTGTCGCGGGAAGTTTGCCCGGTCCAGAACCAGGACCTTGGCGCCCCCCTTGGCGAGCCGGTCCGCCGCCGCCGAGCCCGCCGGGCCGCCGCCGACGACGATGACGTCGGCGCTACGCACCGAGCCGCCTATTGGGCGTACATGTACTCGCGGGTGAGCGGGAAATCATTGTTCTCCTGTCTCGCGAACAGCACTTGAAACAGCTGCATGGCGCCCGTCTCGAATCCCGCGATCGATCCCGCCAGGTAGAGGCGCCACATGCGCACGAACGACTCATCCGAGAACAGGGCCCGCACCTTCGGCAGCGCAGCCTCGTAGCGATCGCTCCAGTCCCGCAGCGTGCGGGCGTAATGCAGCCGCAGATTCTCCACGTCGAGCACGGACAGGTTGAACGGCTCGAAGATCTGCATCATTTCGCCGAGCGAGGGCGGATATGCGCCGGGGAAGATGCGCCGCTCGATCCACGGATGAAGCGGTTCGGGCCGGTTGCGTCCGATGGAATGGATCAACCCCCGCCCGTCCGGTGCCAGGACGCGCGAGATCACGCCCCCGAGCTCGGAATAATTCTCCCGTCCGACGTGCTCCAGCATGCCGACCGAAACGAACACGTCGCAAGCGCCCGTGATGTTGCGGTAGTCGTCCTCGATGAACTCGACGCGATGCGCGAGTCCCCGATCCTGCGCCCGCCGGCGCGCGAATTCGATCTGCTCCCGGGAAATGTTGAACGCCCGCACCTTGGCGCCGTAGCGGCTCGCGATGTGCAGCGCCAGGCCGCCCCAGCCGCAGCCCGCCTCGATCACCGAGTCCGCGGCGCCGATCCGCAGCTTTCGGCACACGTGGTCCATCTTCGCCCGCTGTGCCTCATCCAGCGTCGCGTCTGCCGTCGGGTAGTACGCGCAGGTGTACGCCATGGTTTCGCCCAGCCACAGCGAGTAGAAGTCATTTCCGAGATCGTAGTGCCGGTGAATGTTGTCGCGGGATCCCGTCAGCGTATTGCGGCGGGGACGGCGCAACCAGCCGGCCACCCGCGCGCCGATCGAATCCTGGGCACTGCGCCGGTTGACGCTGCGGAACACCATCGACACGAGTTCGACGAGATCGCCCTCGACCTCGATCCGGCCCGTGCTGTAGGCGTCCCCGAATCGAAAATGCACGTCGCGCACCAAGCCGCGCAGGGTGCTCCGGTCTGCGATGCGCACCCGCTGCTTCGCCGGCGACGGACCCGAGGCGACGCGTTCGCCCGACCATGCCAGCTCGAATTCGACGGATGGCTCGTCGAGACTGCTCAGGAGCCGGCGCAGCAACCGCGCCTCGAGCGATGGACGCGCGTGTCGACCGGGAGCCTCCAGCGTTGCATCGTTGCGTACGACGTTTCGCGAGTCTGGACCGGTCGCCATGGCTACTCCATTTAAATTCTTGTCAGGTCCCCACCAAGGCCTCGTCAGGTCACGACGAAGGCGATCTGCTCTCCGAGCTTGCGCATGCGCTGGTATTGACTCGTCAAGCCATGCTCCAGTTCCTGCAGGCGGGCCTGCAGATTGGAACGCTCCCAGCGCTCGTTGACCGCGCGCTTCGCTTCGACCAGCCACTGTTCCCGCAGGTGAGTCCACGCCGAGACCGCATTGCAGAACATTTCGTATTCCTCGGCCACCCGGCGCTTGAGCACCTCGATTTGCGCGCGCCCGGACTGATCCGACAGCTGCCGTTCCGCGCGCTTGAACTGCGCGTCCAGCATGGCCCGCTGAATCTTGAACCAGGGGATTCGCTTGAGGTTTCGGGCCAGCCCCAGCCAGCTCATGGCCGCAATGAACCATTTGGACGGGTCCCATTGCCATGCGCGCACGCCGTTGCGATAGTCGTGAGCGAACATGTGATGGAAATTGTGGTAGCCCTCGCCGTAAGTGAGCAGAGCCACGACCGGATTGTCGCGGGCCGTGTTCTCGTCCGTGTAGGGCTGCGAGCCCCAGATGTGCGCCAGCGAGTTGATGAAGAACGTGAAATGATGGCTCACCACGAGCCGGAGCACGCCCGCCAGCAGGAAGGTCCCGATCACGTCCCCGCTCGCCCAGCCAAGGAGCAGCGGGAGACCGACGTTCATCGCCACCGCCAGCGGAACATAGTAGCGATGCTGCAGGCGCAGCAGCGGATCCCGCTCCAAGTCCCGCACCATGCTGAAGTCCGGTTCGCCGCTCGGATAATGGTGCAGCATCCATCCAATGTGGGAGAACCAGAATCCGCGCCGTGCGCAGTACGGATCCCGCTCCACGTCATCGATGAAGCGATGGTGCTGCCGGTGACCGGCGCTCCACACCAGAGCGCTGTTCTGCAGCGCCATGGCGCCGAACAGCAGATACGCCACCTTCAGCACCGGATGAGCCTCGTAGGTGGCATGCGAAAACAAGCGGTGATATCCGCAGGTGATGGCCATCCCATTGGCGCCCAACAGCAGCGTGAACCATACCCACGCCGCCGCATGGTAGCCCACGGCGAACCCGTACCACGGGACCACCGTCACCGCCACCGCGAAGGTCAGCGCGAACATCGCCGTGGTAATCCAGTTTCTCGGAGCCGTATCGAAATCAGCTGACGTCATAGTTCTATTGTCTCATCGGGCATAACGCCCTGTAGTTGGCACTCTTGAACAACCGCCTCGACACGGTCAATCCTCACGCGCAGGCCCGCAACCTGCAAACAATCTACAATGAAGCGGCAGGAAAAGTGAAGGCTGCCGCCATCCATTAGCCCTAAGATGGGGCCGCACGGGCGCAATTCCAGTGGCGTAATGGCCCAGCCACGGCTTGACGCAGCCTGCTCACCATGACCGCTGCGACCGCGCCCAAGCACAGTTTCGCATGCCCGAGCGGCGGGCGCCCCTGGGAATTCCCGTAGGCGTTGCGGTAGGTGCGTAACTTCACTCAGCATGCCGCAACCGGCATCGATCGAACAGGGACGAGTTCATGAAACGCAAGCGCCGATACCGCGACGCATCGCAGATGTTCGCAACAATCGGCCGCCCCCCTGTCCCGCCGTTGCCGCGCCCGCCGTGGCGCGCGATCCCGCCAAAAAGTTCAGTATAATGCCATTATAAACAATCGGTTCCGATATTTTGTTCATGTTTGATTTATGGCTGGGCGATTCCCGCCTCTGCCCGCCCGGGCTCCGCCTGGGAAACGCCGGGGCGAATCGGTGCGCGGCTGGCGCTCAAATGGCACGGGAGGGCAAAAACCTTGTATTATCCGCGACTAACCACGCGATGGCGCCCTTGGAGTTGGGGTTCCTCCGCCGCGTCGTCACGATCCGGACGGCGCGTGTTTTTAGTGATCGCTTGAACAGACCGAAGTGGCAGGCCGCCATTTCCGCGAGGCATGACAGTAATGACCGATGAATCTTCGTCCGCAGCCGGCTTGAAGACCCTGTTCCTCCAGGCGCCGTCCTTCGATGGATTCGACGGGGGCGCCGGCTCGCGCTATCAAGCCAAGCGGGAGATCAAATCCTTCTGGTTCCCGACCTGGCTGGCGCAACCGGCGGCGCTGGTGCCGAACTCCCGGGTGCTCGATGCCCCCGCCGACGAACTGACCGTGGATCAGAGCCGCAAGATCGCCCGGGACTACGACCTGGTGATCATGCACACGAGCACGCCATCGTTCCCCACGGACGCTCGATTCGCGCAAATGCTCCGCGAGGACAACCCGCACATCAGGATCGGATTGGTCGGCGCGAAAACCATGGTGGACCCGGAAGGCTCCCTGAAGGCCGCCACCGCGGTGGATTTCGTATGCCGCGAGGAGTTCGACTTCACCTGCAAGGAGGTCGCGGAAGGACTGCCATTGAAGGACGTCAAGGGGCTCTCGTACCGCGATCCGGACGGGCGAATCGTGCACAACCTGCCGCGCCCGATGATCGAGAACATGGACGAACTGCCGTTCGTCGCTCCGGTCTACAAGCGCGATCTGAAGATCGAGAATTATTTCATCGGGTACCTGAAGCATCCCTACGTCAGCTTCTACACCGGCCGCGGCTGCCGCTCGAAATGCACGTTCTGCCTCTGGCCGCAGACCGTCGGCGGACATCGCTATCGGGTGCGGTCGGCCGCCAACGTCATCGAGGAGGTGCGGTGGATCAAGGAGAACATGCCCGAGGTCAAGGAGATCATGTTCGATGACGACACGTTCACCGATACCTCCAACCTGCCGAGAGTGGAGGAGATCGCCGCCGGCATGGGCCGGCTCGGAATGACCTGGAGCTGCAACGCGAAGGCGAACGTGCCCTACAAGACCCTGAAGGTCATGAAGGACAACGGTCTGCGCCTGCTGCTGGTGGGCTTCGAATCGGGCGACGACCAGATTCTTCACAACATCAAGAAGGGCCTGCGCACCGACATTGCACGGCGCTTCAGCAGCGATTGCCGCAAGCTCGGAATCCTGGTGCACGGCACCTTCATCCTCGGGCTGCCCGGCGAGACCAAGGAGACCATCGCCAAGACCATCTCGTTCGCGAAGGAGATCAATCCCCATACGATTCAGGTGTCCCTGGCGGCTCCCTACCCGGGAACCACGCTGTACAAGCAGGCGGTGGAGAACGGCTGGCTTCAGGAAAATGAGGCGGTGAATCTGGTCAACGACAAGGGCGTGCAGCTGGCCGCGATCAGCTACCCGCACCTGTCGAAGGAAGAGATCTTCCACAGCATGGAAGTGTTCTACAAGGAGTTCTATTTCAGGCCCAACAAGATTTGGGAGATCGTGCGCGAGATGCTGTCCAGCTGGGACATGATGAAGCGGCGATTGCGCGAAGGCGTCGAGTTCTTCCGTTTCCTGCGCGCGCACGCGGCCTGAGAGCGCCCTGGGCCGCCGCCGGGGATCGGTATGTTTTTTTTTCACACGCTCGCGGCGACGCTGGGCATCGTCGCGCTGAGCGTGGCTGCGTGCTACTCCGCTCTCACCCTGCTGGCGCTGGCGCTGTGGCATCTGCGCAAACCCGAGAAGGCCGGCGCTGATCTGCCGCCCGTAACCGTGCTCAAGCCCCTGTGCGGCGCGGAGCCGGGCCTGTACGAGCACCTGCGCGGCTTTTGCGAGCAGGCCTATCCCGAGTATCAGGTCGTCTTCGGCATGCGCGATCCGGCCGATCCGGCGCGCGCCGTCGTCGAACGGCTGATCGGCGAGTTCCCCGCATTGCCCATCGACGTGGTCGTCGATCCGCGCCAGCATGGAAGCAATTTGAAGGTCAGCAACCTCGTCAACATGCTCGCGAAGGCCCGCCATGAATACCTGGTGATGGCCGACAGCGATGCCTTCGTGGGTCCCGATTACCTGGCCGTCGTCACCGCTCCCCTCCTCGACCCGTCGGTGGGTCTCGTCACCTGCACCTACCGGGACGTGCCCACGGGAAGCATCTGGTCCCGCCTGGGCGCGATGTACATCAACGAGTGGTACGTGCCCTCGGTGCTGCTGGCCTGGCTGTTCGGCTACGAACGATATGTTTCGGGCCAGACCATGTGCATGCGGCAGGCCACGGTGCGCCAGATCGGCGGACTGGCCGCCGTCGCCGACCATCTCGCCGACGACCATCGCCTGGGCGAACTGGTGAGCGGGCTGGGACTGCGCATCGTGCTGTCGCCTTACGTGGTCGAAGGCGAGCACCACGAGCAGGACTACGCGTCCCTCGCCCGTCATGAAATCCGCTGGATGCGCACGATCCGCGTGCTTCGGCCGCGCAGCTTTCGATTGATTTTCCTGAGCTTCAGCTTCCCGGTCGCCTGCGCCGGCCTGCTCCTCGCGGCCGGTGGATCGCGGCCGGCGCCGGGCGCTTGGGCGCTGTTCGGCATCACCGCCCTGGTTCGGCTGGTTTTCTACTTCGTGCCCCGCATAGAAGGGAAGCGGTCTCTCTGGAACGATTTGTGGCTCCTGCCGGTGCGCGACTTTCTGCTGTGCTGGATATGGTGGCGGAGCTTCTTCACCTCGCGCATCACCTGGCGCGGCAGCGAGTTCGACGTCGACGCCAATGGCTACATGCGCAGGTTGACCTGAGCCGGCCGCCGATCACGTGAGGACCGCCGGCTACATCGGAGGGCTGTTCGGCCTCGCCTTGTTCGTGGCTCTGGTTCTGCGCGCGGACCTGCCCGCCATGCTGCACACGCTGGAGTCGGCCGGCCTGCAGCTGCTGTGGTTGATTCCCTATCGGGGTTTGTATTTCCTGCTGTACGCGCTCGGATGGTTTTGCCTGCTCCGTCCCTATGACCCCGACGGACGCGCCGGCCTGGGGTACCTCTTCTGGGTGACGAGCGTGCGGGAAGCGATCGACCGTTTGCTGCCGGTCGCCAGCGTGGGCGGCGGCGTCGTGGGAGTGCGCCTGGTGCGCTGGCGCGGATTGGGGGGCGCCTCCATCAGCGCCACGGTGATCGTCGAGATCGTGCTGACGCTGATCGTCTCGTACGTGTTCACCGCGGCCGGCCTGATCCTGCTGCTCGAACTGAGCACGCCCGGCGCCCAATTCCGCCGCATGCTGCTCGCTTTCCTGATCACGCTCCCGGCCCCGGTCCTGACCGTGATGTTGCTGCGCTACGGCTCGGTGTTCGTCCGGCTCGAGAAATTTCTCGGCCGCTTCGTGAATGCCGGCGCATTGACCGAGGGGGCCGCATCGCTGGATCACGAGCTTCGCGCCTGCCTCGGCCGCTGGCGCGGCCTGCTTGCCGCGGGACTCCTGCAATTGGCGGCCTTGACGATGGGCTCGTTCGAGGTTTGGTTCTCATTGCGCCTCTTCGGCCATCCGGTCAGCGCGGGCGCGGCCATCATCCTCGAGAGCATGACCCAGGCGATGCGGCATCTGGCCTTCGTGGTGCCGGCCGGCCTCGGGGTTCAAGAAGCCGCCTTGATGCTGTTCGGCCACGCGCTCGGCATCAGCGGGGAGTTGGCGCTGGCCGTGTCCATGGCCAAGCGCATGCGCGAAGTGCTGTGCGGCCTGCCGTCGCTCCTGTCGTGGCAGTGGTCGGAGGCATGGCGGATCAGAAATCCCGTGCGCGACTAGCCCTTCAGGCCGATGAAGTGGAAGGCGGTTGCGCGCAGTTCGGCGGCGTGTCGGATGACCGCTCCGCCGGAGGCGAATTTCTCGACGGTCTCGGCCCGGTCGGTGACCAGACGCCATTGAGACGCCGCGGCGGGCCCCTCCGTGTCCAGCGCTGCCGATAGGGCGCGGAGCAGCGCGTCTCTTGGGGGTGAGTGCACCAAGAAACCCTCATGAGCCACCGCCGCATCGCCCAATCCCAGGGCGGCGCATACACGATTCTTGACGGCGATGTCCGGAGTCAGCGATGCCCGCCACTTCGTGATGTCCCCGCGCGTCTCGGCGCTCATGACGGAGCCGTCGCGCATGAAGGTCGGATGATTCGCCGTCCACGCCTCCGGTGGACAGGCCTTCATCCCTGGCTCGACCCGCATGAAGGGGTTGATCTCGGCCGGATAGATCCGGCAGACCAGCGGCCGGCGCTCGTAGATGCGGCAACGCTGATCGGGGAGCAGGTTCGGACACCCGTCCTCCGCGTCGGCCACTAGCGTGGCCACCACCCGGGTCGGCATGGCGCCGCTCGCTGCCGCGAACGATCGGCTCTTCAGGTAGGCGATCTTGGGGTCGAAGCTCGACCTATCTTCGATCCACGACCATGCCTCGCAGATGAGCTGCACCGAATTCCCGTCCCGGAGCCAATCAATGGCTTCCGCCACGGTCAGGGGAACCTTGGTTTTGCGGCAGCACGCGCCGCACTGGGTGCAGGTGAAATGTACGTCCACGCCGAAACCTTCCGCCTCCGCCGGCGACGCCGGCAACATACTATGTCATTTCATATGATGAAAATCATACAACTATCTGATTAATAAATACAATGTCCTTTGCTTCACCCTCTGTGGATTTGCTTCGAATCGCGAAATCGTGACGCAGTTGCGCTTCTGCGATGACCTTCTTTAGGCGCATTGCGCTGCTGCCCGCGAGCGCTCCCATGGGTGCATCCGGACTCGCCGATTCCGCCCCGCCTCGGGGTTGCCGCGGATCGGGTCCGCAATCCCGCTCAGCCGCGTAATAAAGCGGCCATAGCCGCGGTCTTGTCCGGTATGTGACCCTGCCCGGATAGGAACCGCATGATCGCCCGCATTGAACCGCTCCCATTCCCCGAAGGTCTGCCGGCAGCCGCCGGTATCGGCTTGCGCGCGCAACACCACCTGGAGGTGCTGTCGCAGCCGCCTCGCGTCGGCTGGTTCGAGGCGCACAGCGAAAACTACTTTGCCGCCGGCGGCGCGCGGGTGGCGTGCCTGGACCGGATCAGATCCCGGTATCCCCTGTCCCTGCACGGCGTCGGCTTGTCCTTGGGCTCGGCGGACCCGCTCGATCGGGAGCACCTCGGCCATCTCAAGCGCACCGTTGGCCGTTTCGAGCCGATGCTGGTGTCCGAGCATCTGTCCTGGAGTTCCGCCGGCGGGCGATACGCGAACGACCTCCTGCCGCTGCCCTACACGGAGGAGGCTCTGCGCCACGTGAGCAGCCGCATCGCAGCCGTGCAGGATCAGCTCGGCCGGCAGATCTTGATCGAGAACGTGTCCAGCTACCTGGAGTTCGAAGGTTCCCGCCTGACCGAATGGGAGTTTCTCGCCGGCGTCGCGGCCGAATCCGGATGCGGCATCTTGCTGGACGTGAACAACATTCACGTGGCCGCCCGCAATCATGGCTTCGATTCTCACGAGTTTCTGCAGGCCATGCCGCAGGCCGCCGTGCAGGAGCTGCATCTGGCCGGGCACTCCCGCATGAGCTTCGGAGAGCGCGAGATCCTGATCGACACGCACGGCACGCACGTCTGCGACGCGGTGTGGGATTTGTACCGGGCCGCGCTGCGCCGGTTCGGCGCATTGCCCACGTTGATCGAATGGGATACCGATATTCCGCCCCTTCGAGTTCTGGTGGCCGAAGCCGACAAAGCCAACGCCGTAATCGGAGAGCTCGATGCCGACGCTGCCTGAAGTACAGGCGTGCTTCCTGCGCGCGCTCCTGAACGGCAATTCCGATCCGGCGCTGCCGCTGATCAGCGCGCGAACCGGGTATCCCGCCGAGCGGCTGGCAATCTATGCCAACAATGCAGCGGCGAACTTCGAAGGGAGCCTGCGTCTGTGCTTTCCGGCCGTCCTGCGCCTCGTCGGCGATGTCTACTTCAGCTGGTGCGTTTCCAGATACCGCAGGCGGTATCCATCCCGGTCGGGCGACCTCCAGCATGCCGGCGCCTCGTTCGCGTCCTTCATGGGCGGACTGCACCGCCGCGGCGAGTACCGGTATCTCGAGGACATTGCGCGCCTCGAATGGCTCTACCAGGAGGCATTGACGGCAGCCGACCACGAACCTCTCGATCTTAGCCGATTGGCCGGGGTGCCCGCTGATCGCTGCATTGAGCTGTGCTTCTCGCTGCACCCCGCGGCGCGCCTGTTCACCTCGGACATTCCAGCACTGCAAATTTGGGAGGCCAACGTTGGCGACGCGGAACCCACCGTCGTCGATTTGACCTCCGGCGGCGACCGGGTCCTGCTGGCGCGCACCCGCGGTCGGCTGGAGTTCCATCGTCTAGGGCCGGGCGAGCACCGCTTCCTCGAGGCGCTCCGATCGTGCGCCGACTTCCGATCGGCGCTCGACGGCGCGCTCGAGATCGATCCGTCGTTCGATGGAGCGGCCGCATTGCAACGATTCGTGTTGATCCACGCGATCGTGGATTTTTGAAACGGCCCCGAGCCGGGCCAACCTCACCAGGTCACCAGGAGTAGAGCATGTCCGCTATAGACACGATACTGGCCCCCAACCGTCTGGCCGCCCGTGCCCTCGATCCATTGCAATCGCTGTTCGCCGCCGGCGCACGCGCGTACGTCAGCTGGCAGTTCCTGAAATCCGGCTACATCAAGGTCACTTCGTGGGACACCACCCTCTATCTTTTCGAGAACGAATACCATACGCCGCTCTTGTCGCCCCATGTCGCCGCCGTTGCCGGATCTCTCGGCGAATTGCTCTTTCCGGCTCTCCTGGTGGCCGGGTTCATGAGCCGGCTCGGAGCCATCGGACTCTTCGCGGTCAATGCCATGGCGGTGGTGAGCTACGCGCACGTGCTGCTCGCCGAAGGATACGAAGCTGCTCTGGCGCAGCACATCTTATGGGGTTCCATCGCGGCATTTCTCGCGTTCTATGGGCCCGGAAAATTCTCCGTGGACCATTTTCTCGGCAATCGCGCGTAATAAAGCACCCCACGCGTCGGTCTACTGCTGGTACCTGCAACTCAAGGCATGCAGGACGGAAACGGCGCCGCCGCTTCCTTCCAGGACAATCACAACTCTAGGAGAATCATGATGCAACTTTTGGAAAAGCCCCGCACCATCGCCGCTGGTGCCGTCGCGTCTCTATTGGCGCTTGGATTCATGGCGACGAGCCAGGCGGCGAAAGCGGCCGACATGGAGAAGTGCGCCGGCATCGCCGCCGCCGGCAAGAACGATTGCGGGACGCCCGTCAGCGCCTGCGCGGGTTCCGTGATGAAAGATCGCGACTCGCACGCCTGGGTGTTGGTTCCCAAAGGCACCTGCGAGAAGATCGCCGGCGGGATGGTCACCACGGATCCGATGAACAAGCACGGCGGTGGGGTGTCGAAGTAACCGCGCGCCTTGGATTGGCACTGAAAGGAACGATCCCGGCTCCTGCCGGGATCGTCTTCGATGTGCATTATTGTCGCACTGGTCGATGACGCGGCCGCCCGCCGCTACAGCACCGCGACCTCGACCAGACAGTCGTAGAACAGCGGCGCCCGTCCCATATCGGTGAGGGCATCGCTGGTGGTCAGCTCGTTGGCATTCTTGCGGTCCCGGGCGAGCTTCTTCCACCATACCGACAGCGCCACGACCACCCCGGGCCGCGCGCGATCGGTGACTCGCGCCCGCAGTTCGAGGCTGCCCCGGTCATTGAACACCCGCACGTACTGTCCGTCCGCGATCGAGCGTGTTGCGGCATCGTTCGGATGCAAATCGAGCCACGGCTCCCCCTCCACGGCCCGGAGGCTTGCCACGTTCACGAAGCTGCTGTTGAGGAAGTTGCGCGCGGGCGGCGATATCATCGCCAGGGGGTAGCGTTCCGCCAGGGCTCCGCGAGTGTCTTCCAGCGGCTCGGTGTAGGCTGGCAGCGGATCGCATCCCAGTTTTGCGGCCGTTGCCGAGAAGAACTCGACCTTGCGCGACGGCGTGTCGAATCCGCCGTCGGCGAATCGCGCGGTCTCCTTGGGAGGCCCGAAGCGCTTCCAGCCCTGCCGCCGCACGTCCTCGAAGTTCCAATCCTCCGCGACGGCGGCCTGCGCGATCGCCTCGTCGGAATCCTGGAAGCACGCTTCCGTGAACCCTGAGGCCTTCGCCAAGAGACGGAATATCTCGGTGTTCGGCTTAGCCTCGCCGAGCGGCGCGATCGCCGGACTGTTGGCCACCATGTAGTAGTGGCCGTAGGGCTTGATCACGTCGAGGTGCTCGAGCTGGGTGGTCGCGGGCAGCAGCACATCGGCAAAATCGGCCGTGTCCGTTTGAAAATGTTCGAGCACCACCGTGAACAGATCCTCGCGCGCGAAGCCGCGGGCCACCCGCGCGGAATCGGGCGCGACCGCCACCGGATTGGCGTTGTACACGATCGCCGCACGGATCGGCGGCCGCTCGGAGAGCAGCGCATGTCCGATGGTCGACATGTTGATGGTCCGCGGGCTGCGGGCCCCCAGGAGATCCGGCCGCGACAGGGCGGCGTTGTCGATCTTGAAGTTTCCGCCCGTCGACAGCAGCAGGCCGCCCGCAGCGTCCCGAAACGCTCCCACCAGAGCCGGCAGGCAGGCAATGTTGCGCGCCGCCATGCCGCCGCCGCGCGCGCGCTGCATGCCGTAGTTCGCGCGGATCAAAGCGGGGCGGGTGGTGCCGTAGAGGCGCGCCAGCGTTTCGATCTCGCCGGCCCCGATGCCGCAGATCGCGGCGACGCGCGCGGGGTCGAATTCGGCGGCCCGGTCGCGCAGCTCGGCGAAGCCCAGCGTATGCCGGTTCACGTAATCATGATCGATCAGATCGTCGCGGATCAGGACGTGCATGAGCCCTAAGGCGAGCGCCGCATCGGTCCCGGGCAGCGGCGCGATGTGGATATGGCATTTTTCAGCCGTGAGGGAGCGATACGGGTCGATGGCGATCAGCGTAGCGCCCCGCCGCTTGGCCTGCTGCGCACGCGCCCAGAAGTGCACGCTCGAGGTGATGGCATTGCATCCCCAGAACACGATGAGGCCGGCCTCGTCGGCGAGCTCCATGTCCATGCCGATCCGCGAGCCGAGGGTGATGGCGTGGCCCGCGGAGCCCGCCGACGCGCAGATCGTGCGGTCCAGGAGACTGGCGCCCAGCCGGTGAAAAAATCGCTGGGCCATGGATTCGCCCTGAACCAGCCCCATGGTGCCGGCGTAGCTATAGGGCAGAATCTGTTGTGGATCCTCGGCGGCGATCGCACCCAGGCGCTGCGCGATCAAGGCGATCGCCTCATCCCAGCCGATGCGCTCGAACCGCCCATCGCCCTTCCGGCCCACCCGGCGCATCGGATGCAGCAAGCGGTTCGGATGGTAGGTGCGTTCCGTGTACCGCGCGACCTTGGTGCACAGGACGCCGGCCGTGGGCGCATGCGCCGCCGATCCGCTCACCTTGACCGCGATGCCGTTGCGGACGTGGACATCGAGCGCGCAGGTATCCGGGCAATCGTGCGGGCACGCTCCCTTCACCCTCGTTACCGCGGAATTGTCCGAATCCGCATTCAAGCGGCGTATCCCGTGTCCAGCATGCGGTCCATGAACGCTTCGCATTGCGCGAGCTGCTCCAGCGCCACGAACTCGTTGGGGCGATGAGCCTGGGCAATGTCGCCGGGCCCGCAGATCACGGCGGGCACGCCCATCTTTTGGAACAGCCCCGCCTCGGTGCCGTAGCACACCTTGCCCACCGACGGGCTCTTCGACAATCGCATGGCCCACTGAACGATGGCGTCCGTCTCGGCCGCGGCGAGTCCGGCGGTCTGTGTGACCCAGGTCAGATCGATGCCCGATTGCGGGTCCACCGCCTGCATCTCGCGGGCCAGCGCCTCGGCGCAGGCGCGGATCTCCTGATAAAGGGCTTCCGGCGAGGCCTGCGGAAGCGTGCGCATGTCGAACTGGAATTCGCATTCCTTGGGAATGACGTTGGCCGCGATGCCGCCATGAATCAGGCCGGTCGACAGCGTCGAATAGGGCACGAGGAAGCCGTAGTCGCGAGTCTCGATTTGCGCGAGACGGTCCGCGATCTGACGAATGTGCACGACCAGGCGGGCCGCGTACTCGATGGCGTTGACCCCGTGAGTGACGTAGCTCGAATGCGCCTCCCGGCCGAGGACCTTGCAGCGGAACCGATGCGTGCCCTTGTGGGCAATGATGGGTTGCATCGACGTCGGTTCGCCGACCACGCAACCCGCGGGGCGGATGCCGTTTTCCTCCAGATCGCGGATCAAGCCGCGCACTCCCACGCAGCCGACCTCCTCGTCATAGCTCAGCGCGTAGTGCAGCGGGGCGTCGAACCGGTTGTCGTTGAGCGCCCTCACGAACTGGGGGGCCTTGGCGAGAATGACGCCGATGAAGCCCTTCATGTCGGCGGAGCCGCGCGCGAACAGCTTCCCGTCCCGCTCGACCACCTTGAACGGATCGGTGTCCCAGGCTTGACCATCCACCGGGACCACATCGGTGTGGCCGGACAGGATCAGCCCCGGCTTCGGCGAGTCGCCCAGCGTGGCGAACAAGTTGGCCTTCTTGCCGGTCGCATCGTGCGTGAGCCGCGTCTTCGCACCCAGGGATTGCAGATAATCGCGCGCCCATTCGATCAATCCGAGGTTCGAGTCGCGCGAGACCGTCCTGAATCCGATGAGACGGTCGATCATGCCGCGCACTTCTGCGCTGGGAGCGGCGCCGGTGTGCGGCGATTGGGTTGCGGCATTCATGGCGTTCACGACGCGTCACTTTACCTCAAGGCGCCCGTCATGTCCCGGAGCCCCGCTGCGGGGCGGACTCTAGCCGACCGCGCGGATCAAGGCAGGATCGTCGGCGACGCTGGAATTGACCCGTGGACTGACGGCATAGGCCCGCATCCACTTCGCCGGATACGGCTGCAGCGCCGCTCGAGCGGCGTGCGGATCTCCCTGCAGCCAGGTCGCATAGTCCCGGCGCCGCAGGATGGATGGCATCCCCCAAATCGGGCCCGCGATTCCGGACACCAATTCGTTGGCGGCAACCGAGATCAGGGTGACGCTTTCGATCACGTCGTCCTCCTCGCTGACCCAGCGGTCCCACAGGCCCGCAACGCCGAACACGTCGCGATCCCTCACGTGCACGAAATACGGCTGGCGGTGCTTTTCCGGGGTGAGCTGCCACGCATAGAATCCAGCCATGGGGATGATGCAACGCTGCCCGCCGGCCCACGCGCCGCCGCAGATCTTGGAACTGTCGACCCGGTCTGCACTGACGCTGATGCGCGGGGGACCCTCGAGTCGACCCTCCAGCCAGGAAGGGATCATTCCCCAGCGGAGCATCACCCCCTCGGTCTGGTTCTCGTGTACGCGGATGGCGGGTACGTACTGCTCGGCCGCGACATTGTATCGCGCCTCGAACTTCCACCAGGCCGTGGCGGGCATGAACTCCCGCTCCACGACCCACGGCTGCGATAGAACATAACGCTGACACATCGGGAGCCAAGAATACGGCCCCAGTCGGCTCAAAACCGTGACGAATCGCCGGTCTTCGACATTGCATCCCCGAGGTCCACCCCGAGGTCGTGGGCCCCGACGCTGATGCAAAGAAGGCCGTATTCTGTTAGCGTTCACTATTGACCCGCCGTTGATTCACATTCGCATGAGACCCCGGCTCCAAACATTAGGCCTTTTGCTGCTGCTGATGCTGGCGCAGCAGGGTGCCCTGACCCACGAACTCAGCCATTTTCCGGGCCTCAACGGCACGGAACTGAAGGCCGCGACCGGGCTTGCCGACGCTGAATGTGCCCGATGCCCGGCCTTCGCGCAGGTTCTCAGTCCCGCGTTCAGCCATCGCCTTCACATCCCCGCCCTCGTTCGACGCACCATCCAGGCGCGTTCCGAACCCTGGCATCCCGCGCTCACCGCCGCGGTGCCCCGGCCGCGCAGCCGCGGGCCTCCCGTCTAGCACCGAGTCCAACGCAATCGAGCGAGCCGTCCGTGCGATCCCGGGCGGCCCTCATGGATTCAAGGCTATTGGAGGCATTTTAATGGGCAGACGTTCAATCATGGCAGCCGCCGCCGGCGCCGCGGGGCCATTCATCATCATGTCTGCCAGTTACGCCGTGAACGCAGACTCCGACGATTCGACGATTCTTCCGGCCATCGTCGTCACGGCCCAGCACCTCGACGCAGGGCGCGCCAACATCCAGACGGAAACCGGCGCATCCACCTATACCTTCGACTCCTCGGCGATATCCGCCATGCCCGGGGGCGACAACACGCTGCTCAATCAGGTCATCTTGCAGGCGCCGGACGTCGCGCAGGATTCCTTCGGGCAGTTCCACATTCGCGGCGAGCACAACGGCCTGCAATATCGGCTCAACGGCATCATCCTGCCCGAGGGGATCAGCGTCTTCGGGCAATCCTTGGACCCCCGCTTCATCGCCTCGCTCAGTCTCATCACGGGCGCGCTCCCGGCCGAGTACGGCCTGAGGACCGCGGGAATCATCGACATCACGACGAAGAGCGGCATCGAAGCGCCCGGCGGGTCGGTATCCGTCTACGGCGGCAGTCACGGCGAAGTCCAGCCGAGCTTCACCTACGGCGGCGGCACGGGGCCGTTCAGCTATCTGGTCGAAGGCGACTTCCTGCGCAACGATCTCGGCATCGAGTCGCCGGACGGCCGTTCCAACCCGATACACGACCACACCACGCAGTATCACGGATTCGGGTATTTCGAGGACATCCTGGACGATGCGAACCGGGTGGCCCTGATCCTGGGAAGTTCGGTCGGGAAATTCCAGATCCCCGACTTGAACGGCGAACAGCCGCCGTTGGGCTATACCGTGGACGGCATTTCCGCCTATCCCAGCCAGGCGCTGAACGAGAATCAGCGCGAAGTGACCCAATTCGGGGGCCTGAGCTGGCAGCATTCCGCAGGGTCATTCGACCTGCAAAGCTCCCTCATCGCCCGGTACTCGAGCCTCGCCTTCGAACCCGACCCCTTGGGCGACCTGCTGTTCACGGGCGTGTCGCAGGGCGCCTTCAAGCAGAACATGGCCTATGCGGCGCAATCCGACGGCGCCTACAAGCTCGGCGACGAGCACACCCTCCGGGCTGGAGCGTTCGTGCAAACCGACCACTCCATCAGCGACACGACCTCCCAGGTATTGCTGACCAACGAAATGGGGACGCCCGTCAGCGACGTGCCGGCCACCATCGTCGACGACGACACCAAGACCGAATGGATCTATAGCGCCTATGTGCAGGACGAGTGGAAGGTGCAGCCGACGTTCACCGTGAATTACGGACTGCGCTTCGACAAATTCACGGCCTACGCGAGCGACAAGCAGTTGAGCCCCCGCTTGAACGCGGTGTGGCAGGCGCTCCCCGACACCACCGTGCATGCGGGCTATTCCCGCTACATCTCCCCGCCTCCCTTCGAACTGGTGGGCGACAAGGACATTGCGGAATTCGACAACACGACCAATCCGCCGCTGACGCCGGAAGCGACGCTGCCGAAGGCCGAGCATGCCAATTACTACGACTTCGGCGTGGCGCAGAAGGTCGCCCGCGGCCTGACCTTGGGCATCGACACGTACTACAAGCAATCGGTCAATCTGATCGATGAAGGCCAGTTCGGCGCCCCCATCATTCTGACGCCGTTCAACTACCGCTTCGGCAAGCAATACGGCGCTGAATTCATCGCCAATTACACGGGGCCGCATTTCTCCGCGTATTTCAATTTCGCGGCCCAGAGCGCGAAGGGCAAGGACATCGAATCGGCTCAGTTCAATTTCTCGCCCACCGATCTCGCCTATATCGCCAACAACTACATCCATCTGGACCATGAACAGCAGAAGAGCGCGTCGGGGGGCGTGTCCTACCTATGGCACGATACGCGTCTGAGCGCCGACGCGATCGTAGGTTCCGGGCTGCGCGCCGAGCTCGAGTTGCCGCCGGGGCAAACCAACGGCTATGGCGCCGACGACATTCCCAACGGGGCGCATCTGCCCTACTATGCCCAGGTCAACACCGGGCTGACGCACGTGTTCACGATTCCGGGTGCAGGCACACTGACGGGGCGTTTCGACGTGATCAACATCTTCGACAAGATCTACGAGATCCGCAACGGCACGGGGGTGGGCGTCGGCGCACCGCAATACGGACCGCGGCGGGGCCTCTTCTTCGGCCTTTCGAAGTCGATCTAGTTCGACGCCGGACGGGCCGCGGGAACCGGCCGGCCGGGAGGATTGCAATGGACACCGACAGCCGCGCGCCGGGCACCCACGGGCACAGCCACGTCTTCTTGGGCGCGGATCACGTGCGCAGCGAACGCAAGACTTGGGCGGTCATCGCGATATGCGGCGCGATGATGACGGCCGAAATCGCCGGCGGCCTGCTGTTCGGATCGATTGCCCTGGTTGCCGACGGCCTGCATATGAGCACGCACGCGGGCGCCTTGCTGCTGACCGCCCTCGCCTACGGTTTCGCGCGCCGGCATGCGCACGACAGCCGTTTCACGTTTGGGACCGGGAAGCTGGGCGATCTTGCCGGCTTTGCCAGCGCGATCGTGCTCGCAATGATTGCGGTGCTGATCGGTTATGAGTCGATTGCGCGCCTGTTCGCGCCCGTGCCCATTCATTTCGCCGAGGCCATTCCCATCGCCTGCCTGGGGTTGGCCGTCAATGTCGCGAGCGCGTGGCTGCTGAGCGCCGGCCACCACCACGGCGCTCATGGCCACCACCCCGGCGCTCATGGCCATAGTCACGGCCGTCATGGCCATGATCACGGCGCGGGCCCCGCCGAGGAGCGGCGCGTCGAAACGGACCGGGGCACATTGACCTTGCAGATCCGCGAGGCGGGGCATACGCATCGCGACAACAACATGCGCGCGGCGGTCGTGCACGTAGCCGCCGATGCGGCGGTGTCCGTGCTCGTGATCGTCGGATTGCTGCTCGCCCGCGCCTTCGGCTGGCTGTGGATGGATCCCCTGGCGGGCATCGTCGGCGCCTGCGTCATCGCAAGCTGGTCGTATGCCCTGATCCGGGATACGGGCGCCATTCTCCTCGACATGAATCCCGACCGGCAACTGCTGGACAGCCTGCGCAAGACCATCGAGCGGGACGGCGACCGGCTCGCGGACATGCACCTGTGGCGCGTCGGCCCAGGGCACCTCGCGGCCATTCTCTCGATCGTCCCGCATCAAGCCCGTACGCCGCAGTACTATCGCAACAAACTGGCGGGCTTCAAGATCCTGTCGCACGTGACCATCGAAGTGACGCCGCCTGACGCCTCGTGACCCCGACTCGGCTCACCGGCTATCCCGATGTGCGCTTGCCGAAGAACTGCGTAATCCGCTCCGCCGCATCCGGCGCCAAGCCTTCGTTCTTGAACATCTCCAAGCGATGCGCGTCATGCAGGCTCAACCCATCGATTTCGATCAGCGCGCGTTTGTTCACCTGGTTCGCGTACCACGAGTTGCGCAGGATGTCGGCGGACAGGGCGGCGAGCTCCGCGTCGAAGCGATCGTCCGGCCAGCAGAAATTGGCGAGGTGCATGGCTTCGGCCTGTCGTCCCGAATAGCTGCGGCAGGTCAACATCATTTCGCTCGCCTTGGCGGTGCCGATGCGGTGCGCCAGCCGCAGGCTCAAACCCCAGACGGGCGTGAGGCCCCAGCGCGCATAGACGTCGGAAAATTGCGCCGACTCGGCGGCAACGATGAGATCGGCCGCCAGCGCGAGTTCCATGGCCCCCGTCGAACAATGTCCCTGAACGGCGGAAATCACCGGCTGCGGAAGGTTCGCCGTCTTCTTGATGACCTCGGAGTGGAAATGCGGTTTGGCACGCGCTTTGACCTGCTCGAGCATCTCGCCCATGTCATAGCCCGCCGAAAAGTGGGCGCCGGCGCCGCGCAGAACGACCAGACCGATTTTCTTCGATTCGCGCGCAATGTCGTTCAGGTGCACATCGAGCGCCTCGAACATATCCTTGGTGAGCGCGTTCAACTTCTCCGGGCGGTTGAGGGTCAGGGTCGCCACCCCGCCGTTATTCTCCCGTCGGACTAGGTCGCTCATAGCGGGGCTCCTCGGTACGGTTCCACCAACCGCCGCCCAGCGCCTGGAACAGGCCGGCGGTGTCGGAATAACGGTTGGCTTCGGCCTGGACCAATGCCAACTCGGCTTGCTGATAACTCTGTTCGGCGTTCAACACGGCGACCAGACTGATCGTTCCCAACGCTTGTTGGCGTTGGGCCAGATCGAAGGTTCGCTTCGCCGCGCGCTGCGCGTCCGCGCTCGCCTTGAGCGCATCGGCGTCCGCTTGCAACGCCCGCAGGGTGTCGGCCACATTCTGACAGGCGAGAATCACCGCGGCGCGATATTGGTCCGCCGCCCGATCGAGTGCGGCGTCCGCCGCGCGCTTCTTGTGCAAGAGCGCGCCCGCGTCGAACAGCGTTTGGGTGAGCGAGGCGCCCGCATCCCAGAAGCTCGTGTAAGGGGAAAACAGCTGCCCAAGTTTCAGCGCGGACGACCCGATGTCGCCGTTGATCGCGAACTGCGGCAGCATGTCGGCGATCGCGATGCCCACGGCCGCCGAGGCGGCGTGGAGATTCTCTTCGGCCTGGCGCACATCGGGACGCTGCTCGATGAGCTTCGAGGGCAGGCTGACCGGAAGATCGGCGGGCAAGCTGAGGTCATCGAGGCGGAAGGTCTCTGCCGGTTCCCCGGCGGGCAGCTGGCCGAGCAAGGCGGTCAATGCATCGCGGGTCTGACCCAGTTGTTTCTGCAGCGGCGCCAAGGTTTGCGCGGTTTGCGCTGCCAAGGATTGCTGGGCGAGCACGTCCAGGTCATTGGCGGTGCCGAGCAGCCGCTGCTGTTGCACCTTGTCGGTCAACTGATGTTGCAGCTCGAGCATCCGCTCGGTCGCGGCGATTTGGCCCCGCAGCGAGGCCTCTTGCACGGCGGTGACCACGACGTTGCTGCTCAAGGTGAGGTAGGTTGCCTCGAGCTGAAACCGGCCCACCTCGGCTTGGGCCTTGGCGGCCTCGACGGCGCGCCGCGTGCCGCCGAAGACATCGGGCAGGTAGCTCACGGTGAGCTGGGCCGTATAGAGGTTGTAATACGGATTCGATTGCGGGAGGTTGGTGGGATTGGCGATGCTGCCGACGGCGTTCTTGGCTCGAGTGCCGTTGAAGCCGCCCTGGACCACTGGAAAGAAGCTGGTCCACTGAGCCAAATACAACTCGTGAGCCTGCCGCAGTGCCGCCTGCGCCGCGCCCACATCCGGATTGCCCCGCAACGCCCGTTCCACCAACCGGTTGAGGGACGCACTCTTGAACAAGGTCCACCACTGGCTCGGGATGTCCATGCCGGCCACGAAGTGCTGCGCGTCGCCGGCCGGGGTCACGGCCGACGCGGTGTCTCCCTGCATGGGGGCGCTGCCGTAAGTGCCGTCGGCGGGCGGGGTTGGGCGCTTGAAATTCGGCCCGACCGCGCAGGCACAGAGCAGAGCGATCAGCCCGCTGCCGACCGTCGCGCCGGACCGGCGGGCCATCATGCACCCCACCGGGCTTGCCCGTGGCGCTGTTCGGCCCAGTGCTCGATCACATGGTACATCGACGGCAGAACGATCAGCGTCAATACGGTGGAGATGGCGAGGCCGCCGACTACCACGGTCGCAATGCCGCGCTGCACATCGCTGCCGACCCCCGTGTGGAGCGCCGCCGGCAACATTCCCAAGGTGGCAACGGTCGCCGTCATCAGCACCGGCCGCAAGCGCTCGGTCGCCCCTTTCATGATCGCTTCATGCAGTTCCAACCCGGATTTTCGCATGCGGTTGAGATTCGACACCATGATGATCCCGTTCTGCACCGCCACACCGAACAGCGCTATGAAGCCGACCCCGCTCGCCACATTCAAGTTCTGGCCCGTGAGGTGCAGCGAAATCAATCCGCCCAGTGTGGCAAGCGGCACCACGCCCAAGATCAACAGCGCCTGCCGGAAAGATTTGAGGCCGACCGTCAGAAAGATCAGCATCATCCCCAGCACCAGGGCGAGGATCACCAGGAGCCGTGCTTCCGCGCGCCGCTGATTCTCGAACTGGCCGCCCCACTCCAGCCGAATCTTGTTCTTGTCGAAATGGACCTGCTCGCCGATTCTCTTCTGCGCCTCCTCGAGAAACGACGTCAGATCGCGGTCGCGGTTGTCGATGCGGATGGTCAGGTTGCGCTGGCCGTTCTCGCGCGTGACGGTGCTCTCGCCGGTGCGCGCTCGAACCTCTGCGAGCTGGGACAACGGGATTTGCGCGCCGCTCGCGGTGGTCACCAGGAGATTCCCGAGCGCTTCGGGCGAGTTGCGGTCCTCCTGCGTATACCGCACCGTCAGAGGATAGGTTCTTTCACCCACATACACCGTGGACACCGACGCCTGGCCGACCCCGGTTTGGATGACATTCAACACCTCCGTCATATTGATCCCATAGCGGGCGGCGCGTTCTCGATCCAGGTTGATCTCCATCTGCGGGATCGGCGGCTCCTGGAAAATGGACGCGCTGGACGTGCCCTGGATGGTGTACAGCACGCGCACGATCTGCGCCCCGATATCGCGCAGCTCATGCAAATCGTCGCCGAATATCTTGATCACCAGCGGGCTGTGGGCGCCGCCGATCATGTCGTTGACACCGTCGATGATGGGCTGACTGATGCCGATGGAATAGCCGGGCAGCTCCTTGGCAAGTCCCGCCGCCAACTTGTCGAGGAACTGCTTTTTGGACTCGTGGTTCGGCCAGCTGTCGTAGTTGGTGAGTCCGACCGGCGCCTCGATGTGGGACATGGTCCAAGGATCCGTACCGTCGTCGTTGCGGCCGGTTTGCGTGACGACGTAGGACACTTCCGGGTACTTCAAGATCGCCCGGCGCAGGTCGCTCGCCATGTCGCTCGCCTTGTTCAAGGCGAGCCCGGTGGGCATTTGCACCTGCAGCCACAGCGCCCCTTCGTCGAGATCCGGCAGGAAGTCGCGGCCCACGGTGGCCCCCAGCCCCACGACCGCCAGCAGCGCGAAGCTCGCGACCCCGTAGGTGATGCGCGGCTGATCCAGGCACGCGGCGAGCACCCGGTCGTACCAGACGGTGAGGCGCTCGAGCCAGCGGTTGTGATAGACCCGGCCGGGCTGGCGGAACGCCATGTAGGCGAGGCCCGGCACCAGCGCCAGCGTGGTCAACAGCGCGCCGAACAGGGCATAGCCCATCGTATAGGCCATGGGCGTAAAGAGCTTGGCCTCCGCCCGCTCGAAGGAGAACATGGGCAGATAGGCCGTGATGATGATGAGGCTGGCGAAAAAAATCGGCCGCGTCACCTGCAGCGTGGCGGCCCTGGCCTCGTCTTCACTCAGCACCTCGTCGGGCAGCGCCTCGCGCCGCCGCAGCACCGACTCGGTCACGACGATGGCCCCGTCGACCAGAATTCCGAAGTCGATGGCGCCCAGCGACAGGAGGTTCGCCGACACGTGGGTGAGATTGAGCAGCGAGAACACCGACACCAGCGCGAGCGGGATGGTCACCGCCACGACCAGTGCGCTGCGCGGGCTGCCGAGGAACACGATCAGTATCAGGAAGACGAGCGAGATGCCTTCGAGAATCGTTTGGCCGACCTTGTGGACCGTCGCCCGGACCAGATTGTCGCGATCGATGTACGGCACGATCCTGACGCCGTCATTCGCCAACGCGCGGTTGAGTTCGGTCACCTTGGCGTGAATGCCGCGCAAGGTTTCCGAGGGGTTTTGGTACTTCAACATCAGCACGATCCCCTCGATCGTGTCGGGATTGCGGTCCTTGCCGAGGATCCCTTCGCGCTCTTGGTGGCTGAGCGTGGTGCGCCCGAGGTCGCGCACCAACACCGGGGTGCCGCTCACCTGGGTCACGACGATCGAACCGATTTGTTCCAGGGTGCGGATCAGGCCGACGCCGCGGATCACGTAGCTCTGATCGCCCCGCGAGACGCGGCCGCCGCCGGCATTGGTATTGTTGTCGTTCACGGCATTGATGACATCGGTGATGCCGAGCCCGTAGTGCTGGAGCTGCTTCGGATCGAGATCGAGCTGGTATTCGGTGGTGAAGCCGCCGAAATTGACGTCATCGACGACGCCGGGGACGGATTTGAGGGCCGGAATCACCTTCCAGCGCTGGATCTCGGACAATTCCTGGAGATTCTTGGTATCCGACTCGAGAGTGTAGCGGTAGATCTCGCCGCCCGGCCCCGACACCGGGTCCGTCGCGGGCGCGGCACCGGCCGGCAGCACCGTCTGACCGATGCGCTCATCGAGGCGTTGCCGAACCCAGTAGTCGTCGTAGCCGTCGCGAAACAGCACGGTGATGAGCGACAGGCCGAAGGTGCTCTGGGAGCGCATCAGGATCATGCCCGGTGTCCCGTTGATCGCCCGTTCGAGCGGCACCGTGATGAGCTGCTCGACTTCCTCGGCGGCGAGGCCCGGAATTTGCGTCGTCACCTGCGCGGCGACGTCCCCGAGCTCGGGGTATGCCTCGACCGACAGGGTTTCCCAGGCGTAGATGCCGAACCCGCCGAGCAGCGCCGCCAGCACCATGACCGCAATGCGCCGGTGCAGGCAGAAGGTGACGAATTGATCAATCATTCAGCAGGATTCCGCCCTTGACGACGACCTGGTCGCCGGCGTTGATGCCGGAGCGGATTGCGACCGATGTCCCCTCCTCGAGCTCCGGATCGACGCTGCGCCGCTCGAAAGTCCACGGGGCAACGGCCACGAACACGCTGGTCCGGTCGTTGTTCATCAGCAGCGCCGAGCTCGGCAGAACGACGCGCGAGCGCGGCGCCCCCAGCAGCGTCACCGTCGCGAACATGTTCGGCTTGAGGGCGTGATCGGCGTTCGCGAATGAGATCCGCAGCTTGTTCCGGTGTGAGTCAGGCTCGATCACGTCGGAGACGAACAGCACTTTGCCGTACAGCGCCCGATCGGGATATGCCATCAGGCGGACCTCGGCGTCCTGATCCTTCGAAATTGCGGCGACGTCCTTTTCCGGCACCATGGCCGTCACCCAGACGGTGCTGAGGTCGGCAATCGTCATGATCGACTGGGTGGGGTCATTGATGATGGTACCGGGCGTCACCGCCAGGGTCGTGATGCTGCCGCTGAGCGGCGCGGTGACCGTCAGCAGCCGGGACGGCGGCTTGGTGTCGGCGGACGCGCCGAGCGTCTTCAGGCGCGCCTGGGTTCTCGCGTATTCGGCCCCGGCTTGCGCATAGTTGCTGTTGGCCTGGTCCAAATCCTGGTCCGAGACCGTGCCGATCTTCGATTGCTCCCTCTGCCGCGCCAGGGCTTTGTCCGTCAGCCGGAAAGCGTCCGCCGCCTTGTCGTTGTCGTCATAGGCCTGCGCCAGATCCGGTGAATCGATGAGCGCGAGGGTCTGACCGCGAACGACGCGTTCCCCCAACGCGACCTTCAATTCGCGCACACGGCCCCCGAGCGCCGGCAGCACGGCGGCGGTGCGCGCCGGATCGGATTCGACCAGCGCCGGCAGCGCCAATTTGGCGCTGATGGGCTGCTCGGGCGCCGCCATCACGACGAGCCGGCTGCGCAAGGCGGACCCCTCGGGGACGAGGATCTTGTCCCCCTGGCGCGTCAGCAGATCCGGCGCTCCCGCGTTCTTGGCGGATCCGCCCAACAGACCGAATCCGTGGGTGAACACGGCCGCCAGGAACAGCACGCCGAGAGCGATACCGCCCCACAGGAAGGCGCTGCCCCGTGACGAGGGCTGATGATCGTAGATCGGCATGGCATATCCCCGAATGGCTCATCGGCGCGGCGCAATGCCGGCGCGCCCCTATCCCCACACGTCGCGCGCGGTCTCCACAATCAGCCGAAGCTTGGCGGCCTGCTCGTCCATCGTCAACGCATTTCCATCGATGGTGGACGAGAATCCGCATTGCGGGCTCAGCGCCAGCTGATCCAATGGAACGTATCGGGCCGCCTGGTCGATCCTTCGCTTCAACGCGTCCTTGCTCTCGATCGCACCGCGCTTCGAGGTGACCAGTCCCAGAACGACCTTCTTCCCGCGTGGCACGAAGCGCAGAGGCTCGAAGCCGCCCGATCGATCGTCATCGTACTCGAGGAAGAAGCCGTCGACGTTCAGCCGCCCGAACAACGCATCCGCGACATGATCGTAGCCGCCCTCCGCGACCCAGGAGGAGCGGAAATTGCCCCGGCACAGATGCGTGCACACGGTCATCCCGGGCGGCTTCTTCGCGAGCGCCGCGTTGATGGTGTCGATGTAGACGAGATGCTGCTGGTCCGCATCGCCGCCGATCTGCGCCATGTGCCGGCGCTGCGCCGGATCGTTGAGATACGCGAGGCTGGTATCGTCCAACTGCAGGTAGGTGCACCCGAGCTTCCCGAGCTGCTCGACTTCGTCCGCATACGCGCCGGACAGATCCCGCCAGAAATCCCCCATGTCCGGATACACACCGGCATCGATGGACGCGCGCCCGCCGCGGTAGTGGATCATGCTGGGACTCGGAATGGTCAGCTTGGGGGTGCCCTTGGCGATCGATTTGAGGAAGGCGAAGTCCGCGCCGAAAATGCACTCCTGCAACGAGATCCTGCCCGTGACCTGCAGGGCGGCGGGCGTGAACTCGATATCGCCCTTCTCGTTGTGAAACCGGACGCTGAGCTGCTGTTCCACCCGCGTCACGCCGCCCAGCCGGTACAGGAAGTCCATGTGCCAGGAGCCGCGGCGAAATTCCCCATCGGTGATCCCTTGCAATCCCAGGCGCTCCTGCATCGCCACGGCCTCGCGGATCGCGGCGTCCTCGACCGCGCGCAGCTGCGCGGCCGTGATCTCCCCCGTCGCGAAGCGTTCCCGGGCCGCTTTCAGTTCCGGTGGGCGCAGCAGGCTGCCCACGTGGTCCGCCCGGAACGGCGGGCGATCGTCCCTCACGGCGCCACCCGCCGGCGCACCGACAGTATCTGGTCGAGGCGGGGAAAAACCCGGCGCGCATTGCCCTCGAAAATCCTCTGGCGGTCGCCCGGGGGCAGCGCCACGGCATCCAGATAGCGCTTGGTATCGTCGAAATGAAAGCCCGTTTGGGGATCGACGCCCCGAACGGCGCCCACCATTTCCGATCCGAAGAGGATGTTGGCGGCGGGAATCACCTTCAGGAGCAAGTCGATCCCCGGCTGATGGTAGACACAGGTATCGAAGAAGACGTTCTTCAACAAAGATTCCTCCAGCAGCGGCCGCTTCAGGTCCTGGGCCAGCCCCCGGTACCGGCCCCAATGATAGGGCACCGCGCCGCCGCCGTGGGGAATGATGAAGCGCAGGGTCGGAAAGTCGCTGAACAAGTCGGCGGTCAAGAACTGCATGAACGCCGTCGTGTCGGCATTGAGGTAGTGCGCGCCGGTGGCATGGAAATTGGGATTGCACGACGCGCTCACATGCACCATGGCCGGCACGTCGAGCTCCACCATCTTTTCGTACAGCGGATACCAGTGCCGGTCGGTGAGCGGCGGCGAGGTCCAATGTCCGCCGGACGGATCCGGATTCAGATTGCAGCCGACGAAGCCCAGTTCCTCGACGCAGCGTTGAAGCTCGCCGGCGCTGTTTGCCGGGGCGACGCCGGGCGACTGCGGCAGCTGGCACACCCCGACGAAATTATCGGGGTACAGCCGGCAGACCCGATGGATCAGATCGTTGCACGCGCGCGTCCATCGGAGGCTGGTCGTTTCGCCGCCGATGTGGTGCGCCATTGCGGAGGCGCGCGGCGAGAAGATCGTAAGATCGGTCCCCCGGGCGCGCTGCAGCTTCAGCTGCGCGTTCTCCAGGCTGTCCCGGATCTCCTCGTCGCTGATCGGCCCCGCCGCCTCCAGGGGTACGTCCCGCTGTTCCTTCAATCCGGCAAGCTGCGCATCCCGGAATTTTTGCAGGGCGCCGGGCGCCGTCGTGTAATGCCCGTGACAGTCGATGATCATCGCCCCCCCTTGCGTCAATCCGTCCAGTACATGCGGGTCGGATTGTCCACCAGAACACGCCGCCTGATCTCGGGATCCGGGCAGATTTCACCCAGCAAATCCACGAGCTCGCCGTCGTTGGGCATGTCCTTGCCGATGTTCGGATGCGGCCAGTCGGTGCCCCACAAAACTCTCGCAGGATCCGCGGCGAGCAGCGCCTGAGCGAACGGAATCGCATCGCGGAAGGGCCGCTTCCCGGCAGACACCCGCTCCGCCCCGCAGATCTTGATCCAGGCGAGCGGATTGCGGCGATAAAGGCCGAGCAACGCCTGAAACGGCGGCTGATCGAGGCCCTCCGCCGCCTTGACGCGGCCCATGTGATCGATGACGAAGGGTACCTCGATGCGCCCCAGCAATTCATGCTGTGCCAGTATGTCCTCGGCATCCAGGTGCAGGACGACGTGCCAGCCCATCGGCTTGATGCGCGCGAGCAGCCGATGGAACACGCCAAGGTCCGGCACGCCGCCCAGATGCCTGACGAAATTGAAGCGGATCCCGCGAATGCCGCCCTCGTGCAGGGTGCGCAATTCGCGATCGGTCACGCCGCCTTCGACGCAGGCAACGCCGCGATACGCGCCCCCGCTCGAGGCGATCGCATCCAGCGTCACCGCCATGTCGCTGCCGTGGCAGCTCGCATGCACGATGACCGCGCGGGAGAGCCCTAAGTGCGCATGCAGCCGGCGCAGGCTTTCGACCGGGGCATCGGGCGGTGTGTAGCTGCGCTCCGGCGAATAGGGGAAACGTGCCGCCGGTCCAAACACGTGGCAATGCGCGTCGCAGGCCATGGGCGGCAGTATCAAGCCGGGCTTGACGGGATGAGGATCCGGGGGAAGACAGCTCCTCGACGGATCCTTCGCGGGGGCGGTCATTTCCGCGACTCGCGCAGGCAGGCGGCCTCATCCTCGAAATATTTCAAGCCCGCCTTGGCGAGCGGTTCGCGCATGCCGTAGATGTCGAGACCTAGTTCGCCGGACGCCAGGCGCTTGCGGTTTACCGCCTCCTTCGCCTCGCGCTGGGCCGCCGCCGCGGCCACGCCCGCGGCCGACGCCTTGGGCACCACGACGACGCCGTCGTTGTCCGCGACCACCACGTCGCCGGGATTCACCAGGGCGGCAGCGCAGACCACCGGCGTATTGACCGATCCGACCGTCGCCTTCACCGTTCCCTTGGCGTTGATGGCCCGGGACCAAACCGGAAACGCCATCGCGTGCAGATCCGCGGTATCGCGGCAACCCGCATCGATCACCAGCCCGACGGCTCCGCGCGCGCGAAACGAGGTCGCGAGAAGGTCGCCGAACATGCCGTCGGAGTTCTCCGACGAGGTTGCCAGAACCACGATATCGCCGGGCTGCAGCAATTCCGCCGCCACGTGCAGCATCCAGTTGTCGCCGGGATGTGCGAGTATCGTCAGCGCCGTGCCGCAGGCCTTCGCATTGGGATAGATCGGCCGCATGTACCGGGCGAGCAGCCCCACCCGCCCCATCGCCTCATGGACGGTCGCGACGCCGAAACGGCCCAAGGCTTCGACGTCTTCCTTCGATGCGCGCGTGATGTTGCGCACTGCGCAGCCGGATCGTCCGATCATGGCGTCACCTCGTTGTGTCGGTCGCAGGTAGTTCGGAACTTCATTATCACGTATACTTCAAGTGAATGACCCATATATCAGTTATGTGATTTTCGCATAACTTATACCGGACCACGGAACCATGGATCTGAAACAGCTGGAGTATTTTCGCCACGTGGCAGAACTCGGCAGCTTCACGCGCGCCGCCGCTTTTCTGTCGGTGGTGCAGCCCTCCTTGAGCCGCTACGTGCGGCAGCTGGAGGTCGAACTGGGCCACAATCTCTTCGAGCGCAATGGACGCGGGGTGGTCCTCACCGCGGCGGGCTCGCGCCTGCTGGAACATTCACGCGGCATTCTCGCGCAGGTCGGGCGCATTCGCGCCGACCTCGAGGATCAGCGCCTGGGCGATTGCGGAAGCGTGGCGCTCGGCCTGCCCCCGAGTCTCGGCAGCACCATCACGGTGCCGCTCGTGAAGGCCTGCGGCGAAATCCTGCCCAACGCCCGCCTCGGCACCGTCGAGGGCTTGTCGGCCTACATCCTCGAATGGCTCCACATGGGCCGCGTCGATTTCGGCCTGGTGTACAACGCAAGCCCCTCGGCGAACGTCGATGTGCTCCCGCTCCTGAACGAGCCGTTGTACTTGATTGCCCCGCTGCCCGGGCGGCCGGCGGCCGGCGGCCGGTCCGGTTCGGACGGCGCCCGCAAGACGCGCCGGGTTGCGCTTCCGTCCGCGATCACGCTCGCGAAGCTCGCCGAACTTCCGCTGATCATACCCAGCCGGCCTCACGCCATGCGCATGGTGGTCGAAGGCGCCGTCGCCTCCGTCGGCCGTCAAATCCGCGTGGCGCACGAGATCGAGTCGATCCCGGCGGTCGTCGATCTCGTGCGGCAGGGATACGGCCATGCGGTGCTGCCGGCGAGCGCCGTCCGCTCGAGCGCATTCGGAGATCAAGTGGTGGCAATCCAGATCGGCGCCCAGGGCCTATCGATTCCACTGTGCATCGCGACTTCGACGCAGCGGCCGACGACCGCGCTCATGCGCAAGGCGATCCAGGTGATTCGCAGCATCGTCCGCCAGGAAATTCTTCCGGACGGCCACGCCGGAATCAGAGCCACCGGCTAGGGAGCCCCCATGTCCAACACTCGCGATTACGAAAGCATACCCGGAACCTACGTCTACGATGCCCGGCGCGGCCGCAGCGGTTATGCGCTGAACATGTTCTGCATGTCGCTGGCCAAGCCGGAGAACCGCAAGAGCTTCAAGGAAAACGAGGCCGCGTACCTCGACCGGTTCCCCTTGAGCCCGGAACAGCGCCGCACGGTGCTGGAGCGCGACTGGCTCGGCATGCTCAGGGTGGGCGGCAACATCTACTACACCATCAAGATCGCCTTTTGCGATGGCCTGACATTTCAGGACGTCGCGGGCAGGATGTGCGGAATGTCCACGGAGGCCTACGCGCAGATGATGCTCGCAGGCGGCCGCAACGTGGATGGCAACCGCTTCAAGCAGCCGGAAGCCGACCCGGAGTCTCATCATGGCTAGGGTCGTCGCAGGCATCGCCTGTTCTCACGTGCCCGCCATCGGCGTGGCGATCGACAAGGGCAAGACCGGAACCCCGTACTGGGAGCCGCTGTTCAAGGGCTACGAGCCTGCGCGCAAATGGCTGGCGGAGCTCAAGCCGGACGTCGCCATCGTCGTCTACAACGACCACGCAAACGCGCTCTCGCTGCAGATCATTCCAACGTTCCTCATCGGCGTCGCGGACGAATTTCCAATCGCGGACGAGGGGTTCGGGCCCCGGCCCGTCCCGAAGGTGCTGGGTCACCCCGAACTCGCCTGGCATCTCGCCGAATCGCTCATTCTCGATGAGTTCGACATGACCATCGCGAATGAAATGCCCGTCGACCACGGTCTCACGGTCCCGTTGTCGATCACCTGCGGACAGCCCGCCGCCTGGCCGTTTCCCGTGATTCCGATCTGCGTCAACGTCGTCCAATATCCGCCGCCGACCGGCGCGCGCTGCTACAAGCTGGGCCAGGCGATCCGCAGGGCCGTTGCAGGGTTCGGCGGGGACCTGCGGGTCCTCATCTATGGAACGGGAGGCATGTCGCACCAGCTGCAGGGCGAGCGCGCCGGACTCATCAACCAGGACTTCGATGCAGCCTTCCTGGACGGCCTGACCCGCGATCCTCTGGCGCTCACCCGGATCACGCACACCGAATACATGCGCGAATCCGGCTCCGAAGGCATCGAGATGGTGATGTGGCACGTCATGCGCGGCGCCCTTGACGAGGATGCAATCGAAGTCTATCGCCACTATCACGTGCCCGCCTCGAATACGGCAGCGGCGCTCATGATTTTGGCCAACAGGAGCGCATCATGAAGGTTTGTCTCGCCGGACACGGCGCTTTTGGAATCAAGCACCTGGAGGCGATGGCCCGGATACCGGGCATCGAGGTGGTGAGCGTTGCCGGTTCGAACGCGGACGCCGCGCGGGAGGTCGCGAAGCAGTGGGATATTCCGCACTGGACGGCGAACCTGGCGGAGAGCCTGGCGCAGCCGGGACTCGACGCCGTAATCCTGACGACGCCCACGCAGATGCACGCCTCCCAGGGAGTCGAGTGCATGCGCGCCGGCAAACACGTGATGATCGAGATTCCGATGGCCGATTCCCTGGCCGACTCCGAACGCCTGGTGCGCACGCAACGGGAGACCGGCGTCGTCGCGATGGCCGGTCACACGCGCCGCTTCAATCCGAGCCATCAGTGGATGCACCAGCGGATACGGGCAGGCGAGATCAAGATCCAGCAGATGGACGTCCAGACCTACTTCTTTCGCCGCACGAACATCAACGCGCTCGGCAAACCGCGCAGCTGGACCGACCACCTGCTCTGGCATCACGCCTGCCACACCGTGGACCTCTTCGCCTACCAGTGCGGCGAGGACGTGTCCGAGTGCTTCGCGCTGCAAGGCCCGAAACATCCCAGGCTCGGAATCGCGATGGACATGGCGATCGGCCTGAAATCGAGCTCCGGGGCGATTTGCACGCTATCTCTGTCCTTCAACAACGACGGGCCGCTTGGGACGTTCTTCCGCTACATCTGCGACAACGGCACCTACATCGCGCGCTACGACGACCTGCTCGACGGCAAGAACAATCCGATCGACGTCTCCAGGGTGGACGTATCGATGAACGGGATCGAACTGCAGGATCGGGAGTTCTTCGCGGCCATTCGCGAGCGCCGCGAGCCGAACGCGAGCCTCGCCCAGTGCCTGCCGGCCATGAAGGTCCTGGACCGCCTGGAGCGGCAGCTAGAACGGTAACCCGACGTAGTTCTCGGCGAGGCTCGCGCGCGCGGCGTCGGATTGCGACAAGTAGTCGAGTTCCGCCAGCTGCAGTTCCTGCGCAAACGGATCGTCGCCGAAGCGATGCAGCAACGTCGTGAACCACCATGAGAAGCGCGTGGCCATCCAGACCCGCCGCAGCGCCCGCGGCGAATACTCCTCGATCAGGCGCATCCCGCCGCCCCGGTAGAACTCGCCGATCGCCTGGTGCAGCACCCTGACGTCCGCCGCCGCAAGATTCAAGCCCTTCGCTCCCGTGGGCGGCACGATATGCGCGGCATCTCCCACGAGGAACAATCGGCCGAATCGCATGGGCGATGCCACGAAGCTGCGCAGGGGCGCAATGCCCTTTTCGATCGACGGCCCGGTGGCCAAACGCGCCGCGACGCTGTCCGGCAGGCGCGCCGCAAGCTCGAACCAGAATCGCTCGTCCGGCCAGTCCTCGACGCGTTCGCTCAGGGCGCATTGGACGTAGTAGCGGCTGCGCGTCCGGGAGCGCATGCTGCAGAGCGCGAATCCCCGCGCATGATTGGCGTATATCAGCTCTCCCGACAGCGGCGGGACGTCCGCGAGAATTCCCAGCCAGCCGAAGGGATAGGTGCGCTCGTACACGGTGATTCTGTCCGGCGGGACGCTCCGGCGGCAAACTCCATGGTAACCGTCGCACCCCGCGATGAAGTCGCACTCCAGCTCGTGCCGGGCGCCGTGCAGCGTGTACACCACCCGAGGCCGGCCCCCATCCCATCCTTCGATCTCGACGTCCCGCGCCTCATAATGCACGGGACGTCCGGAGGCATCCCGCGCCTCGCCCAGATCCCGTTGAATGTCCGTCTGACCGTACACCGAGACTCGCTTGCCGGTGAGTCCCGCGAGGTCGATGCGCTGCACGCGGCCGCCGAAGGCGATTTCGAAGCCGCCGTGCACCAGCGCTTCCTCGTGCAGGCGTTGGGCCACCCCCGCCTCCTGCAGCAGATCGACCGTGCCCTGCTCCAGCAAGCCGGCGCGAATCCGCGCCTCGACATAGGGGCGAGAACGCTGCTCGAGCACCACCGAGTCGATGCCCTGCCGGTGCAGTAATTGCGCCAGGAGGAGTCCCGACGGACCGGCTCCGATGATGACCACCTGGCATTGCTTCATGACCCCGACATGGTGGTGAAGAGCGCCGGCAGGGAGGAATGGACGCGAACGACGGAAACTTGTACTTTTCCGTCATGCGATCGGCTGCGTCACACCGCGGGCGTGCTCGGGAAGCGCCGGCGATCCCGGCCTTCTTCCTTTACGGAGACCCGCCGCGGCCGCCCGAGGAGGGAACGGTGCACATCGAGACGATCGCCGCGCGCAGCGCTCTGCACGACTGGGCCATCGCCGCGCACCGCCATCAGGAGCTGCACCAATTGTTGGTGATCGACCGCGGGCGGATCGACTTGCGGCTCGATGATCACCGGGACGTCCTGAAGGGACCCGCCATCGTGGTGGTGCCCCCGGGAACGGTGCACGCGTTCGACTTCCAGGAAAACACCGCCGGCCTGGTGGTCTCCTTCGCCGCGGGGCTGGCGCGCGCCCTCGCCTGCGCCGCCGCGGGCCCGGACCCGGAGCCGCTGGAGCGGCCTGCGTCCATGGCGCTTTCGCGTGCCGAGTTCGATGCCACGGATATCGCCCAGATCGGGACCCTCCTGCTCCGCGAGTTCGGCCGATCGGCATTCGGACGCGACGCCGCCATGCGCGGTCTCCTGGGCGCGCTGCTCGCCAACGTTCTGCGGGTCGTCCGACCCGGGCCCGGTGATCCCGGGGCGTCGGTCCGGGACGGCGAACTCGTGGCGCAATTTCGGCAGTCCATGGAGCGGCGCCACCGGCATGGCGCCACCGTGGCGGATTACGCTCGCGAGCTCGAAGTGTCGCTGTCGCGGCTGCGTCGGGCCTGCCTGGCGGTGGCGGGACAGACGCCGATTGCGCTGGTGCATCAACGGCGGCTGGTCGAAGCCGAGCGGCAGCTGCGGTACACGCCCATGACGGTCGCCCAGGTCGCCTACTATCTCGGCTTCGAAGATCCGGCGTACTTCACCCGCTTTTTCACCCGCGGCACCGGCAGGTCCCCGCGGGCCTTCCGGCGCCGGGTGCATTTTACGTAATCTCGGGTTTCGGCAAGATTTTACATTCCCACCCGCCGTCGCGCTCTCAGTGTGTGACGCAATCCCAACCGCTAAGGGCTTCCCCGACGCAAGATTCTGCACTGCAACTGCCCGCGAACCGATTCGGGGCCGGTTGCAGAAACCATTCCGGCCGCGAGGAGCAGCATACGGACACCCGTTTCGACGCCTTGGCGAAGGATTTCGCAAGCGCGCACGCCGTCATTTACGCCCCGTCGTTGTTCGCAGAGCGAATCAGACCGTCGCCTGCGCCGGCGAGGGGCGCCGTCATCATGGACATCGCCCGGAATTTCCTGTGGCCGATGGCGCGTGCCGGAATCGAGCATCCGGTCATGAACCGGGTGCGACTGAGGCAAAAGGCGGAAGTTCTCCCCTACCGTATCTTGATCTGCGCTCTCGGCACGGGCCCCGGCGCGGGCTTCGTCGCGCTCCTGCGCAACCACGAACAGCCTTCTTATTCCGCCTCCGACCTCGCGGCGTTGACGGCGGCGGTTCCTGCCTTGAAGCTGATGCTTGCCGCGCGGCTCGACGCCGCCACGGGGCTGCTGCAGCGTCCGGATTTCGAGGCCGAGGTGGCCTTTCGCAGCCGTTCGAACGCCACGGCCTGCGTGGTGTACGCCAACCTCGACCAGGTCCACGTCGTCAATGAAATGTCCGGATTCGAAGCCGGCGACGGGCTCATTCGCGAAGTGGGACGATACTGGCTGTCGCGGCTCCCGCCCGACGGCAGTATCGCGACCCATCTTTCGGGCGACCGGTTCGCCGCGGTGCTGTTCGGGCATACGCTCAACCAGGCCCGGCATTGGGCGGACCAGACGCGCGAGGGCATCGAGCAACTCGACCAGTCGCGCATGCCGGTGCGGGTGACCGCCAGTCTGGGCGTCGTCGAGCTCGAGGACGCCGCCTCCTTTCAACACGCCCTCGCGGCCGCGGAGACCGCCTGCCGCGTCGCCAAGGAGCGCGGCCGCAACCGCGTCGAACTCTACGTGACGGGCGATCATACCGTCATGCGGCGCCATCAAGAGGTGCGCGAATCGCGCGAAGTGCTCGATGCGCTCGATAACGACCGCTTCGTGCTGTATGCGCAGCCCATCCTGACGTTCGGCGACTCCACCGCGCCCCGGCATTTCGAGATCCTTCTCCGGGTGCAGCGCGGCGGCGGCGAGGTGTCGATCGCCGGGTTTCTCGATGCCGCCGAGCGCTATCAGTTGCTCGAGCGGCTCGACCGCTGGGTGCTCGCCCGCGTACTGACGACGCTGGCCCCGAAGGCCGAGGAACTGCGCGCCATGCGCGCCAGCTTCGCGATGAACATCACCGGCCAGTCGCTGAGCCAGCCCGCCTTCGCCGACTTCGTGCGCAGCGAGATCAAGCTTCACGGCATTCCCGCGGGAATGCTCGACTTCGAACTCACCGAGACGGCGGCGGTTCGCAACCTCAAGGCCACGCAGCGCTTCATTGCCCGGATGACGCAAATCGGATCCCGCGTGGCCCTGGACGATTTCGGGACGGGACTCTCATCGCTGATGCATTTGAAGGATCTCGACGTGCATCGGATCAAGATCGACGGCAAATTCGTGCGCGACGTGCTGAGCAACGCCCGTTCGCGCGCGCTGATCCGCGCAATGGTGCAGATTGCCGGCGAGATCGGCCTGGAGACCGTGGCCGAATTCGTGGAGAACCAGGAAATTTCCGACAGCGTGAGAAAGCTGGGCGTGCAATGCGCGCAGGGGTATTTCTACGGCCGCCCGATGCCGCTGGTCGACGCGCTGCACGGCCTGCTGGCCTTTCAGGACGGCGCGGCCAATCCCGCTGCCGCGCGGCGCCTCTCGGCCTAGCGCCGCCGGCCTACGCCGGCTTGGCCGCCCAAGTCCTGCACCAGCCTCCGGGCGGGACGGTGTGGTCGGGGAAAATGTTGCAGCCGCCGACGGCGTCGCCGGGCCTGCCCAGATATTGCACGCAGGTCAGGCACGTCTGGCCGGGCTTGAAGTTCGGATTCGCCTTGGGATCGACGCTCGACGCATTGCGCGTGAAGCCCAGAGCCCGTGCCATCGGGTCATTCGCATCGAGCAGCGGGGGCACCGCGCCGGCGACGCACTTCCCGGGTGCCAGCGCCGGGACCAGGGCGCCCGCGGCGAGCCCCAGTTTGACGAGCGATCGGCGCGACATCTTGGAGGGCATCACGGCGTCTTCGCCGCCTGCGGCTTGTCGGACGGCTTCTCGCCGGTCACCGCCGCCTTGGTCTTCTCGGCGCCGGTCTTGGCGGCCGAGGCCACTTCCTGGGCGCCCTGCTTCGCGGCTTCGGCCACTTCGACAGCCACATCCTTGGCGGCTACGGCCACTTTTTGCGCGCCGTCCTTCACGGCCTCGCCCACCACCACCGCATCGTGCTTGACCGCCTGGGCGGCCTCCCGGCTTTTCTCCTTCGCGGCGTCCGCAGCCGATGCCGCGGGCTCTTGGCCCGCCGCAAGCGCCGCCGGCGCCGCCAGGAGCAACTGGGCCGCCCCCAGGACCGCGCATGCCAGGGTCGCCGCAAGCGCGTATTTCAGACTCCGCATGATCTCTCCTCGAGAAGCGCAACTGGGCCCGTTATACACCAGGAGGGGCCCGGGCCGGTCCGCTGCAATCATTACGCCGCGGTAACGTACCGTTCGCGGAAGGCTTCGCGAAGCAATTCGGCGCCGGGCTGAAAATCCAGGTTGTCGACGGCCTCGTGCAGGCCGGCGAACCGCGCGGTATCGAGCATTTGGCGCAGCGCCGGAGCCATGGCCTCGAATTTGTCGACCGCCGCCAGATTTTGCGTCTCGAGCAGGGCGCACAGCTCGTCGATATCGCCGAAATCGGCCGTCCCCCGGCCGGCGGACATCTCCTGGTCCGGCGCCTGCGGGCGGACTGCGCCCTGCGCCGCCCGGTTCGACAGATACTGCTCGGCATCTTCCCGCAGGCCGGCGAGCGCTGCGGAGAGTTTCTTGAGGGCGCCGTCGATCGCCTCGTCCGGCCGGGATTCCTGCAGCGTGCGTTCGGCCGCCCCCGCGAGCCGCATGAGGTGCGTCGCACCGATCATCCCCGCGCTGCCCTTCAGCTTGTGGAGGCGTCCCTTGAGGTGGCGCCGGTTAATCTCGTCCGAGGGAACGGTCACCGAGCCTTCCAAATCCGAGTATTCGCGCAGCATCCGGCCGAGCAACGACTGGAACAGCGCCGCGTCGTCGCCGAACAGCTGTTGGACGACGCCCGCGTCGATCGACTTGCCGAACGGGGCGCCGCCCTGGTCGACCGATTTTCTGTCGTCGAACACCATCGGTATCGGCTCACCCCGCTTGAGCTCGACCAAGCGCCGCACCTTGCGGATCAGCACTTGCGGATCGAAGGGCTTGCTCACGAAGTCGTCCATGCCGGCATCGAGCGCCCGCTGGCGCTCGCCCACGAGGGCGCCCGCCGTCAGCGCGACGATGGGCACGTCGAGGCCCAATTCCTCGCGTATGCGCCGTGCCGCCTCGTTGCCGTCCAGCACGGGCATCTGGACGTCCATGAGCACCACGTCGATTTCCCCGCCGTGCGATTCAAGGTGCGCGAGAGCTGCCGGGCCATCGCAACACGTGGTGACTGCGGCGCCCTGGATCGCCAGGATGCGCTGCGCCACTTCCAGGTTGATGTCGCTGTCGTCGACCACCAGCACGCGCACCGCGCTCAACCATCGCGCATGCAGCTCGTCGAAATTGGTGGACTCGAATACGCGGTCGCCGCCGTCCGATTGGCGGGACACGGCGAGATTGATGGCGTTGAACAGCGCCGAACTGGATACCGGCTGCGCCAGCAGGACGACCGTTTCCCGCATGCGCTGCCGCTGTTCCACGTAGGCCTGGGGCGACTCCGCCACCACGATGATCGGCGCCGACACGCCCTGTTCCCAGCAGTCGTCGAGCCGTGCGATCAACGAATTCGCATCGCTTGCGCCGCCCTGCAGATCGAGGATCAGAGCGTCCGGCTGCGCCGGCCACTGGGCCTCGGTCAGCAGACGGAGCATTTGATCGGCCGTGTCGACCATGATGGGTATCCAGCCGAGCGCCCGGACCATGGCCCCCAAACCCAGGGGCGTATCGCCCCGCGGATCCAGGATGGCGATGCGCAGGGCATTGGTCGGGGCCCCATCGGCCTCGGGCGCGATGCGCAGCGGAATTTCGATCCAGAAGGTGCTCCCTACCCCGACGCTGCTCTCGACGCCGATCTCCCCGCCCATCAGTTCCACGAAGCGGCGCGCGATCGACAGCCCAAGTCCGGTTCCGCCGAACCGGCGGGTGGTGGAAGCATCGGCTTGCGTGAAGGGCGTGAACAGGCGCTCGCAGGCCGCCTTCTCGATGCCTATCCCGGTATCGGTGACCTCGCAGCGTAGACGGACCCGGCCGGCTCCGTATTCCGTGCAGTACGCCGTAAGCCTCACCTCGCCGATCTCCGTGAACTTGATGGCGTTATTCAGCAGGTTGGTGAGGATCTGCCGTACGCGCGACGCATCCCCGATGACCCGGCGCGGCAGCGACGGCGCGGGCTCGATCTTGAGCTCGACGCGCTTCTCCAGCGCCTGGGGCAGCAGCATCTGGCTGACGTCGCGCACCAGTTCCGGCAGCTCGAACGGCTCATTCTCCAGGGCCATCTCGTCCGCTTCGATCTTCGACAGATCGAGCACATTGTTGATGACGCCCAGCAGCGCGCGGCCCGCAAACTGGATCTTGGCGAGGAACTGGCGCTGCTCGTCGGTGAGCGCCGTCTGTTCCAGCAGGTACCCCAGACCGATGACCGCATTCAGCGGCGTGCGAATCTCGTGGCTCATGTTGGCGAGGAACTGGCTCTTCGATCTGCTGGCCCGGTCGGCCGCCGCGAGCGCGTCGCGCAGCAGCTGCTCCAGTTTGCATCGATCCGTGATGTCCTGGATCGCGCCGACGATTCTTGCGGGAACCCCGTTCTCGCTCTCCACCTCGGCCGCCATCCGAATCCAGATCGCCCGATTCTTGGCAGTGACCATCGGAATCTCGAGGTCGTAGCCGATGCCGGATTGCCGGGCCAGCCGCGTTGCCTCCTGCAGCCGGGCGCGGAACTCCGGCGACAGGAACGAGTCGGTCCATGCCGGATCCGGAGCCCGGCGCTCATCGATCTCGTGGATGCGATAGGTCTGCGCCGTCCATTGCAGCTCGCCGCTGGCGAAGTCGAGCATGAATCCTCCGACGCGCGAGACGGTTTCGGCGCGCTGCAGCAGCTTTTCGCTCTCGGTGAGCCGCCGCTGCGCCTCGCGATGCGCAGTGATGTCGTGGCCGAGGAGGTAGAACCCCTTGACGTCGCCGTCCAGGATGTCCGGCACCAGATTCACCAAGAGGTATCCGGGACCGCCGCCGGCGCGTCCTTGGAGGGCCTTTTCATAGGTCACGCACTCTCCGCTCAGCGCCGCGCGAATCGCCTGCCAGTCGGCCGACGATGATTCGCTGCCGAACAGCGCCTCCAGGCGCGTCCCGCGCAACAGGGAGGGATCGACGTCGAACCAGCGGGAAAATGCGCGGTTGGCCATGCGGTTGACGAGGTTGCGGTCCCAATAGCCGATCATGGACGGCAGTACGTCGAGAATGGTGGACAGGTCGCGCTTGACCGATTGGAGCTGACCGCTGCTGCGATTGACTTCATCCTCGAGGTGCCGGTGACGCACGAGCGTCAAGAGCGCGGCGGTCAGCGCTCCCGTCAACAGCGAAACCAGCATGCCGAGCGCGATCAGCGTGCCGGACGCGAGAGTCACTCCATCGTGCGCCCGCCCGGCCGCAAACCACGAGAGACACCCGCCGATGAGCAGTGCCGCGCCCGGGATGCCCGCGGTTCGCACCGCGGCGCCACGGACCCTGGGCCAGTGAGAGTCGTGCTGCGACACGGTGCCCTCAAATCCTCAACTCGTGAGCCGGCTTCGCAAGGCCGCAGGCGGCGACGTCGACGAACTCGGCGCGGTGGCCGCCGCCCGATCTTGCGCGCCGGATTGCCTGCTCGGCGGCCGCGATGAGATCGCCCGGCACGCCGCAGGCGGACGGATCGTGCGACGTTCCGGCTGCGGCCGTGTTGGTCACGGCACCGACGGATAGGGTGAGCCGCAGGTCGCTCGCGGCGAACAGGGGCGGCAGGTCGTCTACGGCCCTGAGGGCGCGAGCCGCGACGATCATGGCGCCCTCGCGGTTCGTTTCCGGAAGCAGCAGCGCGAACCGTCCGCCGGCGTGGCGCGCGATGAGGTCGCAGGGCCGCTGCGCCACCGAGCGCAGGGCATCGGCGATCGTGCGCAGACAGGCATCACCCGACTCCTCGCCGAATCTCTCGTTGATGGCCGTAAAACCGTCGATGTCGGCCAACACCAGCGACAGCGGCGCCAGCGAGCGCTGAGCGCGCAGCCATTCCTGCGCCAGCGACTTCTCCATCTGGCGCCGGGTCAGGGTGCCCGTGAGGAAATCCATCGTCACGGCGCTGCGCACGGTATCGGACAAGGCCTTGAGCTGCTGGTAGGTGCGCACGCGGGCCAGCACCAGAGGTGCATGCGGCGGCTTGCTGATGAAATCCGAACCACCCAGTTCGAGTCCCACGGTTTCCAGCTGTTGGCTGTCGTGGCTGGTGACGAAGATGATGGGAACCTGCGCCAATACCGGATCGGCTTTGAACGCCTTGCAGATTTCGAAGCCGGTGAACTCCGGCATCTCCACATCCAACATCACGAGATCCGGAACCGCCTCACGGGCGAGCTTTAGGGCAACCTGCCCGCAGGTCGCAAACCGCAGGGGCGTGTAATCGCCCAGGATGCGCGATAGGACGCGAATCGCCGTCGGGTCGTCGTCGACCAGCAGAATGCTGAACTTCTCCTTGGGCTGCACCGGCGGGCTCTTATAGACCGCTGGCCTGGGGCAGCCAGTTGTCGCCCGGGGAGAGCGCGGATTCGATGGCGTCGGCGAGGGCGGTAGCGTCGAAGGGCTTCTGCAGGAAGGCGGCGGCGCCCGAATTCATGGCGCGCTCGCGCCACAGCGGATTCTCGCTCGCCGTGATGAATATGATGGGGGTTGCCGCCGACACCACCAGATTCTGCAGGCGGTCCGCGACCAGAAAGCCGTCCCCGGCAGGCAGCGAGACGTCCAGAACGACCACGTCCGGATCGTTCTTCACGACGGCCGACACGGCGCTCACGGCATCCTTGGCGGTGTACACCGTGTATCCCATGCTCTTCAGCCGAACGCCGGTCCCCAGTAGGATGGAACTGTCGTCGTCAACCAATAAGACTGTCTTCATTTAATCGCTTCCTCGCGCGGCTTCTCGACCGTCAAAATATCGTCTCTCGAGCGAGACTTACCCGGGGAACAAGCAAGTGTTGTGCCATTGCTCAATCCTGCCGGCCGATTGTGAGAAGGATGTCTCGGAAGTGTGGGCCGGTTCCCGCTTAATCTCTGGCCTCATGAACGACCCGCTCACGCAAGCCTCGGCAGCCCCGGAGATCTTGCTCGTCGACGACGATCCCGGCGCCATTCAATTGTTGGGGACGATGCTGGCGGGCCTCGGGCGGCTGCGATTTGCCACCAGCGGCAAGGATGCACTGCGGCTGGCGCGCGATTTGCCGCCCGACCTGATCCTGCTCGATGCGGAAATGCCCGGGATGAGCGGGTTTCAGCTGATGGAATTGCTCAAGGCCGAGCCTCTGCTGACGGATGTGCCCGTGATCTTCATCACCAGCCACGCGGAGACGGCCTTCGAGGTGTCCGCCCTGGAATCGGGGGCCGCCGATTTCATCGCCAAGCCCTTCAGGTCGTCCCGGGTCACGGCGCGGGTCAAGACTCATCTGCGCGTGAAACGCATGGCGGACCAGTTGCGGCGTCTCGCCTCGACGGATGCCCTGACCGGGGTCTCGAACCGGCGCGCGCTCGACGAAGCGCTGACGCATGAGTGGTTGCGCGCCCGCCGCAGCGGCGATCCGCTGGCGCTGCTGCTCATCGACGTCGACCATTTCAAGCGCTACAACGACCGCTACGGGCATCAGATGGGCGACGAATGCCTGGTTCGGGTGGCGCAGGCGCTGCGCACGGCGTGCCGGCGCCCTGCGGACGTGGTGGCGCGGTATGGCGGCGAGGAGTTCATGCTGTTGCTGCCGCAAACTCCCCGCTTCGGCGCCGAATGCGTGGCGGCGGCCGCGCTCGCGGCCGTCCAGTCGCTGGACATCCCGCACGATGCCTCCCCCACCGCCGGCTGTGTGAGCGTGAGCATCGGCGTCGCGGCGCACGATGAAGAAAGCGCCTGCCGCGAGAATTCTCACTCGCGCTGCAGCGCCAGCGACCTGGTGCTCGCCGCAGATGAAGCCCTGTACGCGGTCAAGCGGGGCGGCCGGGCGCATGCCCGGGTGCGGGATATCTGCGATGCGTTCACCTGGTCGCAGACGCTGCTCGCCGACGCCGACCAGGCGCCGTCCAAGCCCGCCGTCAACGGCTGACCCCTCCCCCGGGCGGCCGGGCGCCGCTCCCCGGGTTCCGCAGGTGACACCCGCGCGTGTTCAGGCTACCGTCTGACCCATGACCATGGCGACTCAACGGATCGGCCGCTCGATCGTCAAGCTGCGCGGCGTCGTGCCCGAGAACGCGTTCACCGCCGGGATCTTGGGTTCGGAGCGCATCGGCAGCGGCGTCGTCATCGATTCCGAGGGCTTGATCCTGACGATCGGATATCTCATCACGGAGGCCACGGATGTCTGGCTGACGGTGAACCATGGGCGTCTGGTGGCGGGGCATGCGCTCGCTTACGACCAGGTAACCGGTTTCGGATTGGTGCTGCCGCTCGAAAAGCTGGATGTCCCGCCGCTGGAACTCGGATCCTCGGCGGACATTGGCGTGGGCGACACCGCCCGCGTGTTCAGTTGTCCGGAATTGGCCAAGCACCAGACCGTTAAGGTCGTGGCGCGCCGCGAGTTCGCCGGAGCGTGGGAGTATCTCTTGGAGGGTGCGATCTTCACGGCCCCGGCCCATTCCCATTGGTCGGGTTCGGCTTTGATCGATGAGGACGGCAGGCTGGTCGGCCTGGGATCGCTGCTGGTGAGGGAGACCCTCGCGGGCGAGGACACCAACGCGAACATGTTCGTGCCCATCGACGAATTGAAGCCGATACTCGCCGACCTCAAGACGGGCGGCCGCGCCCGGCGGCCGCCCCGTCCCTGGCTCGGCGTGTATGCCGTCGAGGTCACCGGGCGGATCTATGTCACCGGCGTCGCCGAAGGCAGCCCGGCCCAGGCCGCCGACCTTCGCGAGGGCGATCTCATCAGCCAAGTCGGCGATCAGGAGGTCGCGACGCTCCCGGAGTTCTATCGGAAGCTCTGGGCCTTGGGATCGGCTGGTGTCGTCGTCCCGCTCACGCTCGTCCGGAGCGGCAGCAGCCTGCGGCTCATGCCCCGCTCGGTCGACCGCAACGACCTCCTGAAGAGACCGCAGCCGAACTAGCCCGAGGCGGGAGCGGCGCGGGGACCGCGCGTCGCCGGCCGCGGCTCCTTCTTGCGCGCGGGTTCGTTCGCCTGCAACAGGTCGCGGCCGTGGCCCAGCACGAATTCCTTGAACGCAACCGCGGTCGGCGACAGTCGCTTCTTCGCCAGGTGCGCGACGTGCCATTGACGGATCACCGGGGTGCCGCGAACGTCGAGCACGACCAGCCGCTGGGTCAGGATCTCCAAGTCGATGGTATGGCGCGAAATGAAGCTCAATCCCATTCCGGCCATGACGGCCTGCTTGATGGTTTCGTTGCTCGCCATTTCCATCGCAACGCGGAACGTGACGCCATGTCCTTCGAAGAAATGTTGCATCGCCAGGCGCGTGCCCGATCCCGGCTCGCGAACGATGAAATTCTCTCCGCCCACCATCTCGACCGGAATGTCGCGCCGCGCCGCCAGGGAATGATCGGGCGCCGCGATGACCACATGCGGATTGTCCGCGAACGGCTCCGCCACGACGTCGAGCGACTGCGGCGAGCGGCCCATGATCGCCAGATCCACCTCGTTGCCGACCAACTGGTCGATGACCGAATCCCGGTTGTTCACCGCGAGCCGGATTTCGAGTCCGGGGAAATCCTTGCCGAAACGGGCCAGCAATTGCGGCGCGAAGTACTTCGCCGTGCTCACGACCGCAAGATTGATGCGGCCGCGGCGCAGCCCTCGCAGGCCGTCCAGCGTGTCCTCCGCATCCTTCAGGGCGCGCAGGATCTCCCGCGCCCTCGCCAGCAGTTCCTGGCCGGCTTCCGTGACGTAGAGTTTCTTGCCGATGCGCTCGAACAGCGGCAAGCCGGCGCTGGCTTCCAGCTCCTTGATGTGCATCGACACGCCGGGCTGCGTCACATGCAATGCCTCGGCAGCCTTCGAAAAGGAACGGGTCGTTGCAGCCGCCTCGAACACCCGGAGCTGGCGAAGGGACACGTGTTGAATCGACATGGTCAAATCCACATGAATATCAGTGAAATCTTAACATGTAGTGAACCATTATTGATTATCCCTTATGAAAATGATTGACTAGAGTGGGCGCAGCAGAATCGATAACAGAACGCCACACGCATCTCGAAAGCCCCACACCTCGAGACGGGCGGCGCGCGAGGCCATCATGTCAGCGAAACACCCCGTCATCGCGGTCACGGGATCGTCCGGGGCGGGCACGACGTCCGTCTCGCGCACGTTCAACTGGATTTTTCGCCGCGAGCGCATCAACGCCGTCATGGTCGAGGGCGACTCCTTCCATCGCTTCGACCGGGCCGCGATGAAGCAGCAGTTGGCGGAAGCCTCCGCGCGCGGCGACCATCACTTCAGCCACTTCGGCCCGGACACCAATCTGTTCAAGGAGTTGGAGGAATTGTTCCGGAGCTACGGCGAGAGCGGACGAGGCAGGATCCGCCGCTACCTGCACGACGAGAAGGAGGCGGCTCCCTATCAACAGGAACCTGGAACGTTCACCGAATGGCAGGACATCCCGGCCGAGTCCGATCTCATGTTCTACGAGGGACTGCACGGCGCCGTGGTGACGCCCCAGGCGAACGTGGCGCAATACGCCGACCTCGCCATCGGGGTCGTGCCCATCATCAATCTGGAATGGATCCAGAAGCTGCACCGCGATCGCGGGACGCGGGGATACTCCACCGAAGCGGTGGTGGACACCATCTTGCGGCGCATGCCCGACTACGTGAACTACATCTGTCCGCAGTTTTCGGAGACTCACGTCAACTTCCAGCGGGTCCCCACGGTCGACACATCCAATCCGTTCACCGCGCGCTACATTCCCGCGGCGGACGAGAGCTTCGTCGTGATCCGTTTCTCCAACCCCAAGGGAATCGATTTTCCCTACCTGCTGTCGATGATCCACGACTCCTTCATGTCGCGGCCGAACATCATCGTCGCCCCGGGCGGGAAAATGGAGCTGGCCATGCAGCTCATCCTGACTCCCATGATTTTGAAGCTGATGGACGGACGCCGCCGCGCCATCGGCGCGCCGCCCGCGCGCGCGCGCGCGTACTGAGCGCGCTCCGGCCGGCTCACGTAGATTACCCAGACCGGCTCCTTGGCCGAAACCCGCCCCGCGGCGCGGTCCAGGCCGCCGGCTGCGCTACAATGTCGCCTCGTTGAACCATGCATCTTCGCGACCATCCCCACCATCGACTGCGCGGCATCGGCTTCATGATCGCCGCGGTATTCATATTCGCGATCATGGACGCGTTGATGAAGCGGCTGTCCGCGCACTACGAGCCGCTGCAGATCGCGTGTCTGCGCGCCCTGTCCTCGTTCGCGTTCCTGACGGTGCCCATCGTGTGGCGCAGATCCTGGGCGGCGCTTCGGGTGTCGGCGCCCTTGCTGCATGCGATGCGCAGCATTCTCGGCATCATCATGCTCGCGAGCTTCGTATTCGCGGTGCACCGGCTGACCTTGGCTCAGACCTACTCGCTGTTCATGGCGGCCCCGCTCCTGATGACGGCGCTGTCCGTGCCGATCCACAAGGACCGGGTGCCCGCACGGCGCTGGATCGCCATCGGCTCCGGAATGAGCGGCGTCCTGCTGATCCTGCAGCCCTGGAGCAGCGGCGCATTCTCCATGACCGCCGCCGCCGCGGCGGCGGTCGCGACCATCTGCTACTCGTTGAGCGCGCTCACCGTGCGTTCCCTGGGAAGGCGCGACTCCAGCTTGTCGATGGTCTTCTGGTATCTGGGACTGGTGGGCGTGGGCTCGGGGGCGTTGGCAGCCGGTGATTGGCACAGCATTGAATCGGGCGATTGGCTGTTTCTGGCGGGAGTGGGCGTTTCAGGAGGCCTCGGGCAACTGTGGATCACGGAGGCGTTTCGCCGGGCGCCCCCGTCGGTGGTGGGGCCGTTCGAATATACCGCGATACTGTGGGCCTTCGGCATCGATTGGCTATTCTGGTCTGCGACGCCGTCGGCCAACCTGCTCATCGGCGCATCCATCGTCGTGGCGAGCGGGATCGTCGTCATTCTCGACGAGCGTCGCATGGCGCAGCTTGCGCTGAATCCGCTGTGCCCGCCGCCCTGAGCGCAGGCCGCCGCCGCGCGGCCTGCCGTCACCGGCCGCCCGGCGCGGCGCTCCTGTCCGCCAGGATCGCCTGCCAATTGATGATGGCGTTCCACACCATGCGGTGATCGCCCAGGTTGATGTCCCGGTGGAGCGGATTGAAATTGAATGCGACGACATGCCCATGCCCGACGGGCGAGTCCAGTATGGCGGGGCGGCCGATGAGGTTATCCTCGCCCCAAGCCTGGCCGCTGACCACGAACGGGGCGCCGTCATGGCCTCCCCACTGGAGCACGACACTTCGAGCATCGATCGGGCCGTCGAGACAGGTGGTGCAGTAAGCCATCCGCAGCCAGCGCCTCGGCGTGGAGTAGAGAGCGAAGTTTTGCCGGAAGACGTACGTGGATCCGGAGTATCCGTAGGCGATCGGATGATCGGGACGCGTGAAGCTCACGCGTACGTGCGACCCGGGGGTGCGCGTCACGGCGTCCTGCGCGGCCGCGGCCGCGGCCGCGCCGCCGCCCGCCGTACTGCGCGGCACGCCGCCGGAATCCCTGCGCACGCCGCGCACGATGCCCCCCTCGATCGGCAACATGCTGGCGTTGCCCAAAGTCACCAGCAGTCCGCCCTGCTCGACGAAATCCTGAAGTTTCGCGAGCCCCTCCCAGCCGATGCCGCCGGTGATGTCGTCGGACTCGGCCGGTGTGCCGAAGCTCGGGGTCTTCGGCGTTTTCTTGAACGGCATCGGACCCCAGATCTTGGGGATGCCCTGAATCTGTTCGGCCAGTTCCAAGTCCACGTGCCCGTAGAGCAGCACATCGACGGACTTTCGCAGCATTCCGGCACGGATGTCCTCATCGCGGACGTAGGTGTACGGAATCCGCCGCCGATCCAGCGAATAGCGGATCCAGCCGATGGAGTCGGTGTCCGCCCAGGGCACCCACAGCCCCAAGCGCGGCACCGCAGTCGCGTGGCGCGCCACGTCGGGCTCCCGGGCCGCGCTTGCGAATTGAAGCCCCAGCCGCTTCGACACGTCGCGCAGCGCATCGGCAACGCCCGCCTGCGCCGGAATGATCCACGAGCCCGCCGGATAGTCGACGCCGCCCTGCGCGAATGCGCGCTCGGCGATCGTCACGTGGTACCGGGCCAGCGCGAATCTGGCCTCGAGCAGCCCCTCCTGCCCGGACTCGCGCAGCAAGAAAACGGGTCCGTTGCCCGTCACGGCGCCCTCCGGGATCGGCGCCGCGGTCAACAGGGAGACCCTCGCGTTGCCGACGGCCTTGTCGGCGGTGGCGATCGCCTGCAGGTGATAGTAGGCGGGAAATTCCCACGAAATGTCGTCGTACGGCTCCGGCCCGTCCTTCGGATACCTCTGGGGGGTCAGGAGGTCCACGGCGTAATTGCGATAGGGCTGGTCGAGCCGCACCACATAGGTGCCGGCGGGAAAAGCGCCCTCCTCGACCGTGAACGGCGCCTCGCTGCGGCTGACCTCGATGTGCTGCGCCTGCAGTCTTCCCACCATCTGCGCGACGCGCGCCGGATCCCCCTGATCCGCCGGGATGATGAAGGCGTAAGGCGGATCTTCGACTCCCTTGCGCCAGCTGTGGAAACTCTTGACGTAAAAATCGTGCAACAGCATCTGCGCATTGCCCGCGGCGTAGTCGAGCGCCGCGAGCGCGCCGGTCTCGTTGTAATTGACGTTGTCCCGCGCCGACCACGCGAATTTCTCATTGGGCGCCGGCAGCACGCGGTACCATTCGCGTGACGTATCCTCGGGAGCGAGCGACTGCTCCAGCGTTTCGGCGGTACCGTTGCCGAAGGTCTCGTAGCCTCGCCCGATGGCATTGTGATTCATCGCCACGGAATCCGTGAACATGTGCGCAAAGCCGTCGCCGAAATTCCAGGTGGTGACTCCGGGCATCCCGAGGCCGGTCATGGTTTCGACCTCGTGAAAGCTCAGCGCAAGGAATTCGCCGAAGGTGATGGGATCGATGTTGGGGTTGTAGGGGCCGGTGCCGTTCCAGGTCATGAGCAGCGGCACGCTCTCGTGCAGGTCGTGCACGATCACGGGGTGCCAGTCGAAGAACATTCGGCTGATGGCCTTGGTGGTCTCGTGCGTGAGCTGGTGCGCATCGCGGTTGATGTCCACGAACGCGTACTTGGACCAGTACGGCGGAGATTGCCGCGGCAGCGTGTCCCGGTCCGTCCTGCCCTTGAGATACCGATAGAACCACTCGACCTGCTTGTCGCGGCCGTCCGGATTGGACACCGGATTGATGAGCACGACCATCTTCTCGCGTATCCGGCGAATCATGGGTTGATCGGAAACGGCGAGCCGGTAAGCGAGTTCCAGCACCGACTCCGTGGAGCCCGTCTCGTCCGAGTGCAGCGCCGCGTTGAAATAATAGAACGGCCGGGACTTCGCAATCAGCGCGTCGGCGGCTTCGGGAGCGATGGTCCGGGGATCGGCGAGTGCCGCCATCGCCGCCTTGAGGGAATCGAGCTCCTGGATTCCGCGTTCGTCGGCTACCGCGACGAGGACGATGTCGCGCCCCTCCTCGGATCGGCCGATGGTGAAGACCTTGATGCGCGGCGATGCGGCCGCAAGCGCACGGCAGTACGCGTAAGCCTGCGCGGAATTGACCAGCTCCCCCGGGGCCCCGGCGATCCGCCCGAAGAAGGCCTTGGGCGACGGGACCGTGGAGGATGCCGGCACGTAGGATACCCAGGGCGAGGAGAATCTCTGATCGGTGGTCGCCGCGGCGATGGCCTCCACGGAACCCGTCTCGGCCGTGTCGGGGGCCGACTGTGCACCGCCGAGCAACGGAACACCGGCTAGGAAAATCACGAGCAGAAATCTGGCGCGCATCCGATCCCCCGCGAACGAGCATCGCGCCAGGCGGCGCTTCAGCCGATCAAGTTTACACGAGTGCCCCACGCCGGCCCACGCCAGGCAAACCCCGGGCGCCCGCGAACCCGATTCGTGTCATCATGGAGACGCGCGACACACTTGGGGAGTGTGGGCTATGGAAGAATCGGGCGTGGCTGCACCATGCCGGTAGAGAAAATGCTGGACGAGGCGGGATCGCGGGGGCTCGAGCCAAGGTTCGAGTGGGACTTCATGCGCCAAGGACTCGCGCAGCGGTGCCTCATACTCGCCGGATTCGGCCTCGCGCTGGGCCTGCTCATCGCTCTGGGATATGGGCTGCGCGACCCATCCGAGAACCTGACGGTCATGTGGCCGGCCACCGGCCTGCTCTTCATGGCGCTTTGGACCTCGCCCCGGCGCAATTGGATCTGGATCCTGGCGATCCAGATTCTGGTGCAGGGCACGGTGTATTTCGCGTTCGCCGACACGGCCAACTGGCGCTGGGATCCGGTGTTCGCGCTGGCGAATTCGCTCGACGCCCTGGTGGGCGCCATCATTGCCAGACGGCTGGTTCCATCGATCACGACGCCGCATGTCGGGCCGATCTTGAAATTCCTGGCGGCGATCACGCTGGGGTGCGCCACCGGCGCGCTGGTCGGCGCCTATGCGTCGATCCACACCTCCGCGGGCACGCATTTCGCCCGCCAATGGCAGCTCTGGTGGACCGGCAGCTGGCTGGGATCGCTGTTCATCTTCCCGATGATGTTGTCGTGGGCCGTGAAACTGCGCCACCCCCAACTCGTGGCACGGTTGCCCAGACCCGCCGATTTCGCGCTCACCGCCGGCGCATTGCTCGGCATGACGTACTGGACGTTTTCGTCGGTGCCCGGAGTGCTCACGTCCATCTTCCAGTCCCCCTTGTTGGTGCTGGCGCTGGCGGTCGTGATCGCATTCCGCATGCCGCCCCGCTGGGCAACCACGTTCACCGCCCTCTCCGTGCTCATGGCCGTCTACTATACGAGCCGCCACTTGGGGCCGTATTCGGCCCAGCCGACGGCGTTTGCCCGGATTGCGAGCGTGCAGTTGAGCACGTCGGCGCTGATCATCGTCAACTTCATTCTGGTCATCGGCGTCTACGACACGCGCCGCGCGCTGCTGCTCCTGCGCCGCAGCGACGAGCGCTACCGGAACTTCGTCGAGAAGACATCGGAAGCCGTATGGCAGATCGTGCTGAAGGTTCCCATGCCTCCGGGACTTGCGCTGCAGGCCCAGGTCGACTGGATCAAGGAACATGCCTACGTGGACGAATGCAACGAGGCCTATCGCAAGATGAACGAGGCGATCGGCTCGAGCGACGCCCAGGCGCGCGAGTGGCGCGCCGATTCCCCCTGGTCGGCCGTCTATCTGCAGAACCTCGAAAACGCCGCGAAACAAGCTTATGCCGTCGATGGACTGCAATTTTCGGTGCCGACGGCGGCGGCCCGCAGGATCTACCTCGCCGGATTCACCGGAGTGATGGTGGACGCGGCGCTGGCAGGCATCTGGGGCGTGGCGCGCGACATCACGCAGCTCGTGGAACTCAACGAGTCGCTGAAGCTGAAGCAGGCGCGGCTGCAGGTCTATGCGCGGCAACTGAGCGGGGCGGAGGAACGTGCGCGGCGCTCCACCGCAGTGGATCTGCACGACGGAATCGGACAACAATTGGCGGGGCTCGCCCTCACCCTCGATGCGAGCGCCGTGTACGCGCCGCCCGATGTCCGCCTGGTGTTGAACCAGGCTACGCGGACTTTGCGGGACATCCACGCCATGACGCAGCGGGTGATCGCGGACTTGAGCCCGCCCGGGCTCTATGAGCTCGGGCTCGAAGCCGCGCTCAAGTGGCTGAGCGTGTATATGCGCTCGCACGACGGTCTCCAGATCGACCTGCAGGTCGGCGTGGACGATTCCGCGTTCGATCTGGACCTGCGAATCCTCGCCTTCAAGCTGATCCGGGAGCTGCTGCGAAACGTCGTCAAGCACTCCGGCGTCACGGCGGCCAAGGTTCGGGTCAGCATGACGGCGGCCGAGTTGTTCATCGACGTGAGCGACCAGGGCGTGGGGTTCGAATGGCAGCTCAGTCTCTTCGAGGCGCGCGATGGCGGATTCGGCCTGTGGAGCATCGCCGAGCGCGTGCGCGAAGCCGCCGGTGAATTGAACGTGGACACGGCGCCCGGGCTCGGCTGCAGCGTGTCCATCACGCTGCCGCTGAAGCGCGAGAGGGCGGATCGAAGGTTCGGTTTCGGCGGGCCGCGGGCCGGCGAACTCGATGCCCGGGCCGGCTCGAAGGCGCAGGCCGGGTAAGCGCACCGTCCGGCCGTTTTCTAGGGCTCTGCGCTCGCAGGAGCAAGCGCAGATTGGCGGCATTGCTCCGCGACCCGTTCGCGAATGATCTGCGCCAGCCGCTGCGCGCCCGGGCCGGCGTAGTCCCGATCCGCGAACACGAGGTATAGCTCGCCCCAGCGCTCGCCGCCTTCACGCAACGGCAACGGCCGCAGCTCGCCGCGCTCGAGTTCGCCGCGCACCGTCTCTTCGGCATACCAGGCGAACCCCAGCCCCATCCCGGCCGCATGAATCGAGGTCGCCTTGTGGCTCACCGTCCAACCCTGCTCGGCGCCCAGCCAGCCGCCGCTGCGCCGCTGACTGCCGGTGTCGCGGATCACCAGGTGGCGGTGCTTGCGCAGGTCCTGGAGGGTCAGCTCGCGCCCGATCTGGTGCAGGGGATGCGCGGGATGGGCCATTGCGATGAAACGCAGCCGCATGAGCGGATCGCCGGCAAACCCCGGCGGTATGCGCGAACAGATGGCGAGGTCGACCCGTCGCTGCATCAGCGCCTCCTCGGTGCCGCTCAGCACGGTTTCGTACAGCTCGATGTGCGTCTGCGGGCGCTCCTCGCCGAACCGCGCGAAACATTGCAGCAACAGCCACGTGGGAAAGACGATCTCCACCGCCAGGCGCAGCTCCGGCTCCCAACCGGCGGCCAGCTGCCCGGCCGCCACCTCCAAGGCGCCGGCTTCCTCCAGCAACGACTTGGCGCGGCGATACAGGACCTCACCCGTCTGCGTCAGGCGTGCCTTGCGGCCGGTCACTTCGAAGGCCTTGACGCCGAGCAGGGCTTCGATCTTTTGCACCGCATAAGTGACCGCCGATTGGCTCTTGTGAAGGACCGCTGCGGCCTGGGCATAGCCGCCGGCGTCGACCACGGTCAGAAGGGCCCGCCATTGCTCCAGTGAAATGCGTGGGTGAGCCATATATATCGAATTATCTTATAGGAATGCGGACTTTTTTCGACTTTTTTATTCATTCAATCAATAGTTAACTAGGTGCTCGCGGAAAACGCTCCGCCTCCATAAGGATACCCTCATGATCAGCCTGCTTCAGATCAATGCCAGCATCAATAACGGCAACGGCCAGTCCAGCCAACTGGCCAATCGCTTCGTGACCGCCTTCCGTGCAAGCCACCCCGAGGCGCGCGTCGTGCTCCGCGACGTCGCCGCCCAACCGGTGCCGCACCTCGACGGCGAACGATTCGCGGCGTTCATCACTCCGGCAGAGCGGCGAACTGCAGCGCAGGAAGCTGCCGTCGCGTACTCCGACTCCTTGATCGACGAGCTCAGACGAGCCGATCTCATCGTGCTCGGCCTGCCCATGTACAACTTCGGAGTGCCCTCGCAGCTGAAAGCCTACTTCGATCACATTGCGCGCGCCGGAGTGACCTTCAAGTATTCCGAGCAGGGAGCGGTCGGCATGCTCACCGGCAAGCGGGCCCTGGTGTTTGCGGCCCGTGGCGGAGTCTACGCAGGATCTCCCTTGGACACCCAGACGGGCTATGTACGCGACTTCCTGCGCTTCATCGGCGTCAGCGACGTGGAATTTGTCTACGCCGAGGGCCTCAGCATCAGTCCCCAGATCAAGGAAGCGGGCCTGGCCAAGGCGCTGGCCGAGATCGAGCGTCTTGCCGCTTGAGGGCGAGCGGACAGCGCAGTTGCGATATGGCACAGTCCACACGTTTCCAACCGGAGTCCCGCATGATCACCCGCTCGCTCGTTGACGTCATCGAGTCGATTGCCACCTCCGACGGCGCCGGCGTCCAGTTGCGGCGCAGCGTCGGCAGCCGGCGCGGTCTGTACGTGGATCCCTTCCTGATGCTCGACGAGTTCTATTCGGATGACCCCGATGACTACATCGCCGGTTTTCCCGCGCACCCGCATCGCGGCTTCGAGACCGTCACCTACATGCTCGATGGCCACATGCGGCACGAAGATCACCTCGGCAATCGCGGTGACCTTGGGCCCGGCGGCGTGCAGTGGATGACGGCGGGGCGCGGCATCATCCACTCCGAGATGCCGCAGCAGAGCGCGGGGCGGATGCGGGGCTTCCAGCTGTGGATCAACCTTCCGTCGAAGGACAAGATGCAGCCCGCGAGCTATCGGGACATCCCGCCCGGCGAAATTCCCAGCGTGAAGCTGCCGGGCGGCGGCGAGATGCGGGTGATCGCCGGGACGATCGAGATCGACGGCATCGCCGCGAATGGACCGGTCAACGGGAGCGGCGCCAAACTTGGCACCGATCCACAGTACCTCGACGTGCATCTGCCCGCCGGCGCGCTGTTCACCGCGCCGCTGGCATCCGGGCGCAGCGCATTTCTCTATGCGTACGAAGGCAGCGCCCGCGTCGGCGCGGCCGGCCAGGACCACGCCCTGCCCCATCGTGCGGCAGGCATCCTCTCCGACGGCGACCAGGTGCGTCTCCTGGCGGGGGCCGACGGCGTGCGGTTCCTGCTGTTGTCGGCCAAGCCGCTGCGCGAGCCCGTGGTGCAATACGGACCTTTCGTGATGAACACCCGCGAGGAAATCGAGCAGGCCCTCGCCGACTATCGCGACGGGCGCCTGGCCGCCGGCCGGGACCACCAGGCATAGAAGGGCAGCCCGACCAGCAGCACCGTGACCCCCTCCAGGGCCTGCTTTGGCGCGGCGATGAAGGTGTTCACGAGCAGCGCGAGCGTGACCAGCAAGAAGATCAGCGGAACGACCGGATAACCGAGCGCCCGATAAGGCCGCACCGCATCGGGCATGGTTCGCCGGAATACGAACAAGGACGCGATGCTGAGGCCATAGAACGCCCAGGACACGAAAATGACCGAGTCGGTCAGCGCATCGTACGACCCGGACAGCGCCAGGACACTGGCCCAGGCCGCCTGGGCCACGATGGCGCGGACGGGCACGCTGGAGCGCGGCGACAGTTTGGCGAGTCCCCGAAAGAACAGTCCGTCGCGGGCCATCGCGAACGGAATGCGCGAATTGGCCAGCACGCTGGCGTGCAGCGACCCGAAAGACGACACCATCATCGCCACCGCGGTCAGGGATACCGCGACGGGCCCCAGGAACTTCTTCAGCACCTCGGTGGCCACCGAGGAGCTCGCGGGAATGTTGGCAACCTCGAGGGGCGACATGGCGTAGAAATACGCCAGGTTCACGAACAGATACAGCGCGCCCACCACCAGCATCCCGCCCATGAAGGCGCGCGGCAGATTGCGTTGCGGATTGCGGATTTCGCCCGCCAGGGGCGCCACGTTGTTCCAGCCGTCATAGGCCCAGAGAGCTCCCAGCATGGCCGCGCCGAAGCCCGCCACCCCTCCGCGGGCGCTCGAGGCGACCCCTTCGCAGGTGCCCTGCAAACCCGACCCGCCGATATTCGACCAGCTGCCGGGAGCGAACAGGAACGCGGCCAGTCCCACCCCGGCCACCAGAAGCACTTTGGCGAGAGTCGCCGCCAGGGCCGTGCGGCCCCCGGCGGCCACCGAAGCGCAATTGATGAGCGCGACCGTCCAGATGGTCGCGAGCGCGGCCATCGCGAGGCCGTCGACGCGCCATGCGGCGCCCCCGAGACTGCCTCCCACATGCCAGCCGCCGAGCTCGCCGCCCAGCGCCACGTTCAAGAAGATCGCCAGGCCAAAGGCCAGCGCCGCCTGCGATCCCGCCCGCGAAACGGCGAACACCATCCAACCGTAGAGGAAACCGGCCAGCCGGCCATAGGCGCGGCGCAAATAAATGTAGTCGCCGCCCGCCTCCGGCATCATCGCGGCAATTTCCGAATAGGAGAAGGTCCCCGCCAGCGACAGGAGCCCCGCGGCAAGCCAGACCAGCAGCACCATCCTGCCGCTCCCCACGTTGCAGGTCATGACGCGGGTCTTCAGGAAGACGCCCGTGCCGATCATGTTGGCGACATTGACCGCGACCGCGGCCCACGGACCGATTCCCCGGATGAGTTCAGCACGAGCGGGCGCAGGGATCTGTCTCATCGTCCCGGAAGATCAGGGGCGCGCCAGCTCCGCGCCGACCCACTCGTGAAATTGCCGGATGACGTACTCCTCCGGCATGACCACGCCGGCCTCATGTGGCGCCGCATGCAGGCCCATCTGATTGAGCTCGCAAGCTTCCGCGTCCTCGTTCATCACGGTGTTCGTGAAATCGACGACGTTGCGGATGTCGAACCCCGGTTCCGCCAGGGACTCGGCGGAGAACAGGTACTCGACGCGCAGCTCGGTTTGCTCGGGCCCGAGCGGCCGAAGGCGCACCACCCGCACGTAATCGGCATGTGCCACGATGAACACGGAGGGCAGCTGAGTCAGGTAGATCGCGCCCATCCTGCGGTCCTCTTCCGCAATGTTCGCGAAGGGCCTGCCCGTCAATTGACCGTTCAAGGACCAGCTGCCGGCGCCGCTGCGCAAGCCGCCCTTGAATTTCGGATCGGCGTCGGCGGTGTTCTTGCGCCAATTCGGGTCGTCGCGTTCGTCCATGAGGCCGCGGCCGTAGATCGGGACGAGCTGCGAGAGCTGCGGATGCACGCCGGGACAATGCAGGCACTCGTTGTAGTTCTCCCAGAATATCTTCCAATTGCAGCGGATGGTCTTTTGCAGCACGTGACTCACCACCAGATCGCCGAGCGGCCATGCGTCCAGGCGGCCGGGAGGCAGATCGAAGCTCTCCTCGAAGGGCGGAGGATCACGGCTGAGCGTGACGAACAGGAATCCGCGCCATTCGTGCACCCGTATCCGGTAGAGAGAGTGATCCCGGAGCTCGAACCCCTCGGGGAGCCTCTTGGACGAGGTCCGGAGCAAATCGCCCTGCAGGTCGTACACCCAGGCATGGTAGGGACAAACGATGGCCCCTGACCGCATCACTCCCTCGCTCTCGCGGCACAGAGCCGAGCCGCGGTGCCGGCAGGTGTTGTGGAAACCCTGGACCCGGCCGGAGTCGTCCCGCAGCAGCAGCAGCCTCTGCTCGCCCAGCTCGAACGTGCGGAAGGAGCGCGCTCGCCCGATCTCGCTCGAGCGACACACGTAGATCCAGTGGCGGTGCCAGATCCGCTCGAGTTCCCGCTGGTAGCGGCGAGGTTCGAAATAGGCCGCCGCAGGCAGCCCCCGGGTGTGACCCGTCAAACCGTTGTATTGCTCCAGAGCCGTATCCGGTGAATGCATGCCCGTGCCTCCTCCTCAACCCGCCCGGCGCGTATCTCAGCCGCGCATCAAGGCGCCTTGCGGATCGTACACCGGCCCGGCCAGTGGCGTCGCCCGGCGGCGCTCGCCGATGATTTCGATCTCGAATCCGCCGGCCGCCGCCGCCAGCGGCGCCGGCACGTAGCCCAGGGCCAGCGAGGCGCCGGCGCGATGCCCGTAGGCTCCCGAGGTCACCCAACCGACCGCTTTGCCGTCGTGCCAGATGGGCTCGTCGCCGAGCGCGTCGGCATCCGCCGCCTCGACCTTGAAGCCGACCAGGCGCAATGACCCGCCGCCGTCCTTCTCGGCGGCCGCGGCCGACCGTCCGATGAACTCACCCTTGGACAAATCGATGAACCGGCCGAGCCCGGCCTCGAAGGGACCGTAGATCGGGCGGTATTCGCGCGCCCAGGTACCGAAGCTCTTTTCGATGCGCATGGCATTGAGGGCCCGGCCGCCGAAGGCCTTCAGCCCAAGGTCGCGCCCGGCCTCGACCAGTGAGTCGTACAACACCCGCTGATAGTCCGTGGTCACCCACATCTCGTAACCCAGTTCGCCGGTGAAGGACACGCGGCCCACGTAGGCGGGCGCCATGCCGATCTCCATGCGCCGGAACGACATGAACGGAAACCCCGTGTTCGAGACGTCGTCGCGCACGAGCCGCTGCAACAGGGCGCGGGACTTGGGTCCCGCGACCGATAATCCCGCGTACTCCATCGCACAGGGCCGCACGGTCACCCCGGCCGCCGGCATGTGCCGTTCGAACCAGCGCATGTAGAACGTCTCGGCGGCATAAGTGCCGATGAGGAGAAAATGGTCCGCAGCGATGCGGCACATCGTAAAGTCGCCGATGAGCTTTCCACGCTCGTTCAGCATCGGCGTGAGCGCGACACGGCCCACCTTGGGCACGCGGTTCGCCATGACTCCCGACAGCCAATCCGCGGCGCCCGGCCCGCGCACCTCGAACTTGCCGTAATTGGAGATCTCGAGCAGTCCCACGGCATCGCGCACGCCTAAACATTCCGCGCCGATGTGGGGATGCGCGTTGGAGCGGCGGAAGCTCGCGTGGTCGACCGCCTCCGCGGCGCTCGGCGCGAACCACAAGGGATGCTCGAGCCCGCAGTAGTCGCCGAACACGGCATGTGCCGCGGCGAGCCGTTCGTAGATCGGCGTGGTGCGCAGCGGCCGCGCAGCGGGCAGTTCCTCGTTGGGGAAGCGAATCCTGAAGCGGCGCGAGTAGTTTTCGCGCACCTTCGCATTGGTGTATCTGAGCGTCGTCCAATCGCCGTACCGCGCCACGTCCATGCCCCAGACATCGGCCCCCGGATCGCCATCGACCATCCAATGCGACAGCGCCAGGCCCACGCCGCCGCCCTGGCTGAAGCCGGCCATCACGCCGCAAGCCACCCAGAAATTCGCGAGGCCTCGCACCGGCCCGATCAGCGGATTGCCGTCCGGGGCGAAGGTGAACGGGCCATTGACCACTTTCCTGATCCCGGCGCCCTCCAGCGCAGGAAAGTGCTGAAAGCCCACCTCCAGGCTGGGCGCGATGCGCTCGAGATCGTTGGCCAGGAGGTCCTGGCCGAAGTCCCAGGGAGTCGTCACGGGCGACCAGGGCACGCCCGCGCGTTCGTAGGTGCCCATCAGCATGCCGCCGCGCTCCTGCCGGAGATAGATTTCGCCCTCGAAATCGATGGCATGGAGCTGTTCCGGCCTGCCCGCCAATTCGGGCATGTCGCCGGTGATCAAGTACTGGTGTTCCATGGCGAGCACGGGCAATTCGATGCCGACCATCCGGCCGACCTCGCGGGCCCACAGCCCCCCGGCATTGACGACGTGCTCCGCATGGACGTTGCCATGGTCCGTGATCACGTCCCAGCTGCCGTCGGGACGGTGCCGCAGATCCGTGACTCGCGTGTGGCGCACGAGGTCGGCGCCGCCGATTTGCGCGGATTTGGCATAGGCGTGCGTGACGCCGTACGGATCGACGTGACCCTCGATGGGATCGTACATGGCGCCCGTGAAATGCTTCTTCTCCATGAGCGGGAACATCTTGGCCGCCTCGTCGACCGAGATGATCTCCAGATCCATACCGAGGTAGCGGCCGCGCGCCTTGGCCATCTTCAGCCAGTCGAGCCGCTCGCGAGTGCCGGCCAGCATGACGCCCCCGGTGATGTGCACGCCGCAGGACTGTCCCGAAATGGCCTCGATTTCCTTGTACAGACCGATGGTGTATTGCTGCAGTTTGGCGACGTTGGGGTCGCCGTTCACCGTGTGCATGCCGCCGGCCGCGTGCCACGTGGAACCCGACGTGAGTTCGGCCCGCTCGATCAACAGAACGTCCTTCCAACCCGCCTTCGTCAAGTGATACAGCACGCTGGCGCCGACCACGCCGCCGCCGATCACCACCACTTTCGCGTGGCTCTTCATCGAGGATTCTCCCGCTTAAGGGAGCGCGCGGCAGCGCGCTCAATCATTCGAAACCGCCAAATGCATGTTTGATCCCGACCTTCCCGCACCGGTTCCGAACCGGTCGATGAGCCAGGAGCGGAACAACGCGATCGCCGTGTCGCTGAGCGCCTCCGGATGGGTGGTCAGGTAATAGCCGTAACCGTCGTCGAGGCTGTCCGGATAGGGGCTGACGAGCCGTCCCGTCCGCAGGTAGTCGCCGAACAGATAGCCGTCGAGCAGCGCGATGCCCTCGCCCGACAGCGCATACTGAACCGCGAGCATCGCCGTGTCGAAGACCAGTCCGCGCTCGACGCTCGGTGCGGGCAGATTCGCCTGCCGCGCGAATTGCAGCCACAGGTGGTGCCGCGGCACGTCGGATATGCGCACGTGGACCAGCTCGTTCGCGGCGATGAAATCCGCCATGCCCTTGCCCTGGCATCGGGCGGCGACGCTCGGATGGCACATCATCTGGAGCCGCACCGGCCACAGCAGGTCGGTCACCCGTTCCGTGACCGTGGGCCGCGAATAGACCACCGCCACGTCCACATCGCCCGGCGGCGGACCGACGCCGTGGGGGCTCACCAGGTCGATCTCGACATCCGCTGCGGCACGCTTGAAATCGCGCAGAATGGGAACCGCAAGATGGACGGCGAAGCTCGGCGGCATCTGCACCCGCAGGGTCCGCGCGCCGGCGGCGCTGTCGTTGCGGATGTCGTCGAGGGCGTATTCGAGCCGGTCGAACGACTTCATCACCGCGGGCAGCAGCGTCTGGCCGGCCTTGGTCAGCACCAGAGCGTGCGGGCGGCGATCGAACAGCTGTGTGCCGATCAGCTTCTCCAGCGCGATCACGTGCCGCGACAGGGCGCTTTGCGATATCAACAGGGCGTTCGCGGCGGCGGTGAAGCTCGAGTGCTTGGCCACACCCTCGAACGCGCGCAGCGCGTTGAGCGGGAGCCAGCGGCGGTCGATGGTGGCTTTTGCCATGACGTCAAGGTGCCCAGGACTTGGTGTAGGCGATGGCCCTCTTCTGATCCGCGGTGATGGTTCTCGCCGCAAGGAACAGATGATAAGCCGCCCAGAATCCCGTGGGCGCCAGGACCAGCAGCGCCATGCGCAGCGAGGCCGCATCGACCGCGGGACCGCCGGCAAACCACACGCTCAGCACACCCACCAGCTTCGGCGCGACGATGAGGTTGAACACGTTCGCCACGAGCAGCGATATGGCGATGAATATCGAGCGCATGTGGCAGGGCGACAGGTTGTTGAGCAGCCCGAAGCAAGGCCCAATGTAGAAGTAGATGGCTGGAATGAAAATCCAGAACATGATCTTCGCGACGATGAGCGAGTGCGTCCAGTACGCGATTATCGACGGAATGGTCGTGAGCGCGACGACCCCTCCGAGCAGCCAGACGACGCGGCGAGGGTCCGCCATGAAGGGGCGCGACAACACCCAGGCCGTGGCGACCGTCGCCAGGGATCCGCCGATCAGATGAATGTTGCCGGTGAAGTCGCCGGCCTGCTGCACGTCCAGCTGATAGGTGCGCATCAGGAACGCGGGCGTCCAGTACATCAAGCCCCAACCCCAGAGCGCACAGACGCCGCCGCCCATCACGACGTGGTAGGCCGCCTTCTGCTGCCAGAAGAAGCGCCAGGTCTCGCCGACCGACGGCTTGAGCTCGTCGACGATTTCGTCCAACCGGCCGCGCGGAGGCTCCCGAACGGTCAGGTACACGATCAGGCCGACCACGAGACCCGGAACGCCGAGCGCCAGGAACGCGTGGCGCCAGTCATAGGCGCGGGCGACGGCCCCTGCGAGGTCGAGCGCGATCCAGGCGCCGATTGGCGCACCCAGGGCGAGGACCGTCATCGCCATCGGCCGGCGGCTCGGCGGGAAGCAATCCGACACGATGGCCGTCGAGGGCGGCGTGCCGCCGGCCTCCCCGATGCCCGCCCCGATCCGCGCCAGCGCGAATTGAATCCAATCCCGCGATACGCCGCACAGCGCGGTGAACGCCGACCAAACGACCAGCGATATGGACAGAATGTTGCGCCTGTTCGAGCGGTCCGCGAACCACGAGATGGGGATGCCGCAGGTGACGTAGAACAGGGCCAGCGGCCAGCTCGTCAGCATGCCCACGCCGTCGTCGTCCAGATGCAGGTCGAGGCGGATCGGCTCGAGGACGGTCGATACGACGTAGCGGTCGGCGATGTTGATCGCATAGATCAAACACATCAGGATGAGAACATACCAGCGCTCGACCGACGAGGGAGCATTGGCGCGCGGAACGTCGATCGCACTGATACTCAAATGTCACCTCGGGCACGACAAGATGGCTGCACGATACAGGGTTCGGCCGCGTTGCGCGACGGATCGGGTTCTCGAGGTTGAACGGACCGCGGGTCCGCCGGGGCCCTTCGAAAAATGACATGGGCGGATCGCGAAATGGCATAGCAATGCCCGGCGATGAGCTTAAGCTGCCTGCAGGATGGAACGGTTCGACTTCATCATCGTCGGCGCGGGCTCGGCCGGCTGCGTGCTCGCGGAGCGATTGTCGGCGAGCGGCCGGCATCGGGTTCTGATTCTCGAAGCGGGCGGCTCCGACGCCCGGTTCTGGATCAGGACGCCCATCGGGTATGGCCGCACCTTCGCCGATCCCGCGGTCAACTGGAGATACCAGACCGAGCCCATTCCGGGCCTGGGAGGGCGCACCATGTACTGGCCGCGTGGCCGCGTGCTCGGCGGCTCGAGTTCCATCAACGCGCTGGTCTATTGCCGCGGCATGCCCGCCGATTTCGACGACTGGCGTGCGATGGGGCATGTGGGTTGGGGCTGGGACGACGTGCGGCCGTATTTCGAGCGGACCGAGCGCCGCGTCGATCCGCACGGGCGGGCGCGCACCGCCGGCCCTCTCGACGTCAAGGATGTGACCCCGTACCTTCACGCATCCCGCGCAACGTGGGAGGCGGCGGCCCGCGAACTTCGCGTGCCGTGGACGGATGATTTCAACGGCGACCACCCCGAGGGGCTCGGTTGCTACCAGCTGACCGTTCGCAACGGCCGGCGCTGGTCGGCGGCGGACGCCTTCATGAGACCGGCGCTTCGGCGCGACAACGTCAAGCTCGAACTGCATGCGTGGGCCGCCAAGATCCGCATCGAGCATGGCCGCGCGACGGGCGTGGAATGGTCGCGCAACGGCCGGCGGCATTTTTCGGCGGCCTCGGGCGAGGTAATCCTGTGCGGCGGCGCGGTGAACTCGCCGCAGCTCTTGCAGCTCTCGGGCGTTGGGCCCGGCGCCACGCTGGCGGCGCACGGCATCCCGCCCATCGTCGACAATGCCGCGGTCGGCGGCCACCTGCAGGATCACCTGGCCGTGGTGTATTCCTTCAAGGCGACGCGTCCGACGCTCAACAACGAACTCGGCTCGACGCTCGGGAAGCTGCGCAACGGTCTGCGCTACCTGCTGTCGAGAAGCGGACCGCTGGCGCTCAGCGTGAATCAGTTCGGCGGCTTCCTGCGCGCCGATCCGGCGAGCCCGCGGCCCGACGTTCAGCTGTATTTCAATCCGGTCACCTACGGCCCCGGCTCGTCGATTCGCAGGCGCATCGCGCTCGATGCGTTTCCCGGCTTCTATTTGTGCTTCCAGCCCACGCGGCCCACCAGCGCCGGCCGCATCGACATCGCGGGCGCGGACTACCGCACGCCCCCGGCGATCGCCCCCGATTACCTGTCCACGGACAAGGACGTTCTCGACGTGGTGCATGGGGGCCGGCTGCTGCAAGCCATCGCGGGCACCCGGGCGCTGCGCGAATTGACTCTCGAGCCGCTCGCACCCGACCTCCTCTCGCTGGGCGAGGACGGCCTGATCGCCGATTTTCGCGAACGTGCGGCCACGGTGTACCACCCGGTCGGCACCTGCCGGATGGGCGCGCGCCCGGGCGCTGCCGTCGTCGATACGTCGCTCCGGGTGCATGGCGTGGAGCGCTTGAGGGTGGTCGACGCCTCGGTGTTTCCCACCGTGACGTCCGCCAACACCCATGCCCCGACTCTCATGGTGGCGCAGAAGGCCGCCGACCTCATCATCAACAGCGGCGGCACCCGCGCAAGGTATGACTCATGAAGCTCGATAGCGTCAAGGTATTCGTGGTCGGAAACCCGCCGCCGGGTTACGGCGGCCGTTACTTCGTGTTCTTGAAGCTGAAGACGATCTGCGGGATCGAAGGCCTCGGGGAAGTGTACGCGGCAACCTTCGGGCCGCACGTGATCGCCTCCATGATCGAGGATGTGTTCATGCGGCGCTTTGCCGGTCGCGACCCGTTTCAAATCGAGTCCCTGTGGCGCGAGAGCCATGGCTCGGGATTCAGCCTGCGCCCCGACCTCACGCTCATGGGCGTGGTGAGCGGGCTGGAGATGGCGTGCTGGGACATCATCGGCAAGTCGGTCGAACAGCCCATCTACAATCTGATGGGCGGGAAGGTGAACGAGCGCCTGCGAAGCTACACCTATCTCTACCCGGCCGAGGGCGAAGACGATGAGTTCTACCACGATCCGGAGCGTTCGGCCGAGCGCGCGGCCGAGTACGTGGAGCAGGGTTTCACCGCCCTGAAGTTCGACCCCACGGGAGGTTATTCCGCCTACGATCCTCGGCAGCCGACCCAAGAAGCGCTGGAGCGCACCGTCCGCCTGGTGCGGCTGGTGCGCGAAGCCGTCGGATCCAGGGCCGATCTCCTGGTGGGCACCCACGGGCAATTCACCACCTCGGGCGCCATCCGTCTGGCACGGCAACTCGAAGCTTACGACCCCCTGTGGTTCGAGGAGCCCGTTCCGCCGGAAATGCCGGAGCAAATGGCGCTGGTCGCGCGCGGCACGCGGATCCCCATCGCCACGGGCGAACGGCTCACCACCAAGTACGAGTTCGCCCGGGTGCTGGCGAGCGGCGCGGCGAACATCCTGCAGTTGAATCTCGGGCGCGTCGGCGGCTTGCTCGAAGCGAAGAAGGTGGCGGCGCTGGCGGAGGTTCACTACGCGCAGATCGCCCCGCATTTGTACTGCGGGCCGGTGGTCGGCGCCGCCAATATCCAGCTGGCAACCTGCTCGCCCAATTTCCTGATCCTGGAAGGCATTCAGCAATGGGGCGGGTTCCATGCGCAGATTCTCAAGACGCCGGTGCGCTGGGAGGAGGGTTACGTGATTCCGCCGACCGCGCCGGGCCTCGGAGTGGAATTGAACGAAGCCGTGGCGCTCGCCCATGCCTATCCGTCGGACGGCCCGCTGCATCTCGAAATGATCGACCGCCCGCTGGGTTGAGGAGCGACTGTGCAGTACGGCTTCATCGGACTGGGACACTTGGGCAAACACCTCGCGGCCAATCTGGCCCGCAACGGCTTCGACGTCGCTGTGTTCGACCTCGACCGCTCGGCCGGCGAATGGCCGCTGGCGGCCGGGGCGCGGTGGGCCGACTCCGTGCCGGCGCTGGCGGCGCGCTGCGATGCCCTCATCACCTGCCTGCCCTCCCCGGCGGCCACCGCCCGCGTCCTGGAACTGGCGCTGCCGGCCATGCCGCGCGGCAGCACCTGGATCGAAATGAGCACGAATGATTTCGTGGAGGTGGAAAAGCTGGCTGCGCTGGCCGAGACACGCGGCATCGCCACGCTGGTGTGTCCCGTCACGGGCGGCGTGCACCGGGCGGAGGCCGGCGACATCACCGTGCTTGTTGGCGGACCGCAACAGATCTTCGCGCTGCACGAGCCGGCCCTCCACGCCATGGGCGGGCGCGTGATTCATTTGGGAGGCATCGAGCAGGCGGCCGTCACCAAGGTGGTCACGAACATGCTGGCATTCATTCATTTGATCGCCGCCGGCGAGGCGTTGATGTTGTGCGCCAGAGCCGGGGTCGAACTGCGGGCGGCCTTCGATGCCATCGCGGCAAGCTCGGGCAACAGCTTCGTTCATGAGACCGAGAGCCAGGTGATCTTGAACGGCAGCTATGACATTGGCTTCACGATGGACTTGGCCTGCAAGGACGCCGGTTTCGCGGTCGAATTCGGCCGCCGGTTCGGGGTACCGCTGCGTCTGGCCGGCGTCATGGAACAGATCTTCATCGAAGGAAGGGCCCGGTATGGCGGCGGGGCCTGGTCGTCGATGATCGTGAAGCTGTTGGAGGACGCCGTCGGGACGCCCTTGCGGGCGCCCGGCTTCCCGGCAAAGCTGGGCCCCGGCGACGCGTGAGGACGGCCCGTCTGGCGGCGGAATCCAATTTCCGCATAGCGGGATCGAAATTCAGCATGCTCCCGATGCTTGGCAACAACAGAATAACGTTTTAGGGTCTCGGCAATGGTGTTAGGCTTTTGGCCGATCGTTACAAAATTATGACAGCCGGCAGGCTGGCGCCGGCGAATTCAAATTTCGGGGGATGACGGGAATGAATTCAAATCCGAAGCTTTCTTATGCCATTGCGGCCATCCTGAGCGGAGCGGCGCCCAGCCTTGGCCTGGCGGCGGCGGCCACCACGGATGCCGACACGAACTCGGATTCGATCCAGGAAATCACGGTGACGGCGCAGCGGCGCCTGGAGAGCATGCAGGACGTGCCGATCTCCATCCAGGCGATCACCGGAGCCGCGCTGGAACAGCTCAACGTCACGACGTTCGAGGATTTCATCAAGTACCTGCCCAACGTCACGGCGGAGAGCGCGGGGCCCGGCCAGAGCAGCATCTTCATGCGCGGCGTGAGCTCCGGGGTCACGGGCGAACAAGGCACCGGCACCACCGGCCCGATCCCGAACGTCGCCGTGTACCTCGACGAACAGTCCGGCGCGCTGCCCGGCCGCAACCTCGATGTCTATGCGGCCGACCTGGAGCGCATCGAAGTTCTGGAGGGGCCGCAGGGGACCCTGTTCGGCTCGGGCGCCGAGGCGGGCGTGCTGCGCTACATCACCAACAAGCCCAAACTCGACGTGACGGAAGGCAACGTCAATGCGGGCTACAGCTACACGGCCCATGGCGATCCCAATAGCAGCGTCGATGCGATGATCAATCTGCCATTGATCCCCGACACGCTGGCGGTCCGCGCCGTCGTCTACGACGACAGCCGCGGCGGCTACATCAACAACGTGCCGGCCACCTTCACGCGGCAGAGCACCGACGAAGGCTTCTCGCGCTACAACGGCGGCGTGGTGCCGACCAACAGCGTGTCGATCAACAATGCCGCCCAGGTCGGCAATGCCATCAATCCGGTCACCTATCAGGGTTTTCGATTGTCGGGCCTATTGAAGATCAACGACAATTGGAACGCGCTGCTGCAGCAGAGCTACCAGAATATGAATGCGCAGGGCGTGTTCTACGAAATGCCCAATGGTCCCGAGGGCCTCGCCTTCAATGCGGTCGGCGAGCCGGTGGGCGGCCGTCCGCTGCCGCCGCTGTCGGTGGCCCTGTTCAATCCTTCCTACGACAAGGACAAGTTCGAGGACACCCAGCTCACGGTGAATGGGCAGGCCGGCCCCTTGAAGCTCGTCTACAGCGGCGGGTATCTCGTGCGCAATGTGGAACAGCAACAGGACTACACCAACTACTCGCGCGGCGTGTTCGGCTATTACTATCAGTGCGCGGGCTATTCGAGCAAGTCGGCCGCAGCGGGCCAGTGCTTCTCGCCGAGCGCCGTCTGGCAGGAGACCGAGAAGAACACCCACCAAAGCCACGAGTTCCGCGTGAGCACGCCCGACGATGCCCGGGTGCGCGGCATCGCCGGCTTGTATTGGGAAGAATTCGTGATCACCGACGAGACCCAGTGGCTGTACAAATCGGTGCCCAGCTGCTCCGCGACGTACAACGACAACTGCTTCAACAATGTCCAGCCGTGGCCGGGATCGTTCACGACGACGCCGGGCGAGCAGAGCGACAACATCGGATTCTTCGACAACTTCAGGCGCAACATCATCCAAAAGGCCGCCTTCGGCTCGGTCGATGTCGACTTGATACCGAAGACCCTGATATTCACCGCCGGCACGCGCTACTACAAATTCAACGAGGACGAGGTCGGCGGCGACGTCGGCAGCTTCTATTGCAAGAACTTCGCCCCGACGGCCTACTTTGGGCCGTGCACGTCGTCGACCAACGGCAACGGCAAGTCGGGCGGCATCGGGATCGCGGGCAGCGCGCCCTACGGCACCGACCTGAACCTGCAGAACCCCAACAGCTCCACCTATCACGGCTTTCGCAGCCGTGCGAACTTGAGCTGGCACGTCACGGACGATGTGTTGCTGTACTACACCTGGTCGCAGGGCTTCAGACCCGGCGGGTTCAATCGCGGCATCAAGTACACGCAGCCCGACGCGAACGGCGTCCCCCAGTACATCACGCCCGCCACCTACTCGCCCGATACGCTCATCAACAACGAGCTCGGGTGGAAGAGCGAGTGGTTCGGCCATCGCCTCGAAATCAACGGCGCCGTGTACCAGGAGGATTGGAAGAACGCCATCGTGGAATTCTTCGATCCGCAGGGCGGCTTCGGCAACCTGACCTTCGACACGAACGGGCCCAATTACCGGGTGCGGGGCGGCGAACTGCAGGTGGTTGCACGAATCACCCAAGGCTTGACCGTGCTGGGCTCGGGTTCGTACAACAACGGCCAGCAGGCCAATTCGCCCTCCTTGATCGACAACAATACGGCCAGCCCCGGCTATGGAAAGCCCCTGGCGGTGACGAACGTGTTCGGACCGGCCGGCACCCCGCTCGCCAATGCGCCGGAGCTGCAGGCCAACCTGCGCGTCCGCTACGATTTCACGGTCGGCGAGTACAAGTCGTTTGCGCAGGTTGGCGGGTCGCACGTCGGCAGCTCCAATTCCGCGGTGGGCACGGTCGACAACTACTTCCAGCCCGGTTACACCACCTACGACCTGTCGGCCGGCTTCGCCAAGGACGCCTGGAACCTGCAGTTCTTCGCCCAGAACCTCACCAACGTGAACGCCAGCACCTGGACGAACTCCGCGCAGTTCGTGATGACGGAGACCGCGCTCCGCCCGCGCATCGCCGGCATCAAGTTCGGCTACAAGTTCTAGGGCGGGGGCCGGGGCCCGCGACGGCATGATGGCCGCGACCACCGAGCCCGCTCCCTCTTCCGTCGAAGGGGAAGTACGCCGGATACGCTCGCTCCTGGAGCGGGACCAGTTCGCCCCGGCGCTTGGGAAGGCCGAAGCGCTGCGCGCCCAGGTGCCCGAGAACCGCGACGTCCTGTACATGATCGCGGTCAGCCAGCGCTATCTCAAGCGCATCGGCGCTGCGCTTGAGACCCTGTCGGAGCTGCAGCGGCTGCACCCCGCCTACCCCCGTCTCTACCAGGAACGCGGTCACTGCCACGTCGCGCTGCGCAGCGCGGACGCGGCCATCGAAGCCTTCGAGCGGGCCGTTACTTTGAGCCCCTGCCTACCCGCGAGCTGGCGCGCCCTCGAGGCGCTCTACCGCATCCAGGGGCGTACGAGCGACGCCGGCAACGCTGCGGGCCAACTCGCGAATCTCGCCGCCCTGCCGGCCGAGATCGTCACGGCCTTCAGCATGTATGCCGACGGCGAGATTCTCGATGCGGAACGGGTGGTGCGCGGCTATCTGCTGGCCCATGGCGATCACGTCGAGGGCATGCGGCTGCTCGCCAAGATCGGCATGCAGCTCGACGTGACCGACGACGCCGAATTTCTCCTGGAGAACGTCCTCAAGATGGCGCCGCAATACCGCGAGGCGCGCTACGACTATGCGGTCGTGCTGCTGCAGCGTCATAAGCACGTGCGTGCGCGCGAGGAAATCGAGAAGCTGCTCGCCGTGGATCCCGACAACCGCGCCTACCGCACCACGCATGCGACGGTGTGCGCCGGCTTCGGCGATTACGCGACGGCGCTGCCGCTCTACCTGGAGCTCCTGGCGGAGCCGCCCAACGATCCCGAGCTGCACCTTTCGATCGGGCATGCGCTGAAGACGCTGGGAAGGACCGCCGAGGCCGTCGAATCCTATCGGGCAGCCGCCGCCGCGCGGCCCCGGTTCGGGGAGGCGTACTGGAGCCTCGCCAACCTGAAGACCTATCGCTTCACGGATGCCGAGGTTGCGCAAATGCGCGCCGCCGAAGCGGCGGGCGACACGCCGCTCGTCGACCGTTATCATCTGTGCTTCGCGCTCGGCAAAACGCTCGAGGATCGCGGCGAATACCAGGAGTCCTTCGCCTTCTACGAGCGCGGCAACGCCTTGAAGAAGACCGAGTGCCGCTACAAGCCGGAGCCGCTGGAGCGCAATGCCCGACTGCAGGCGGCGGTCTGCACGCGCGAGTTCTTCGCGGAACGGCAGGGCTTCGGCTGCCCCTCCGCGGCGCCGATCTTCATCGTCGGGCTGCCGCGATCGGGATCCACGCTCATCGAACAGATACTGGCCTCGCACTCACAGGTCGAGGGCACCATGGAGCTCGCCGACGTGCCGCGCCTCGTCCAGGAACTGCAGGGCCGCGAGAACATCGACACCCCGCCGCGCTACCCGGGCGTACTGGCCGCTTTGAGTGCCGGCGAATTCCGCCGATTCGGCGAGCGTTATCTCGCCGATACGCTGCCCTACCGGACCGGCCGGCCGTTCTTCATCGACAAGATGCCGAACAATTTCCGGCACCTCGGGCTCATCCATCTGATGCTGCCGAACGCCAGGATCATCGATGCGCGCCGCGACGCCCTCGCCTGCTGCTTCGGCAACTTCAAGCAACTGTTCGCCTCCGGACAGCAGTTCACCTACAGCATCGAGGACATCACCCGCTATTACCGGATGTACGTGGAGCTCATGGCGCATTGGGACCAGGCGCTGCCCGGCCGGATCCTGCGGGTGCAGCATGAGGAACTGGTCGCTGATCTCGAATTTTCCGTGCGCCGCATTCTCGATTTCTGCGGGCTTCCATTCGAGCCGGCCTGCGTGGAGTTCCACCGAACCCTGCGGCGCATCCACACCGCGAGTTCCGAACAGGTGCGCCGGCCGATCAATCGGGAGGGTATCGACCAGTGGCGCCGCTTCGAACCCTGGCTGGGACCGCTCAAGTCGGCGCTGGAGGGTTCGGCCATCGCTCCCTCGTGACCCTGCGGCCGGCGACTGTTGTCGCCGCGCAACGAATCGGCCGGATCGGGATCGCGCGAATCGGCGCGAGCCGAGGCGCGCGCATGCTTGTATTGGGGAGGCACAGGCTTGTTACCGGTATATGACAGGAGAAACTGCCAGCGTGGGACGTCGGCCGATGCGCGCCGGCAACAAAAATCGCTGTGGAATTACATGCCTGATGTTATTCTTCGGCGGGCTGCCGATTGTCCGATTCGGCCGATTCGAATCCAAATAAATGAAGGGATCCCGAAAATGAATTCAAATCCGAAGTTGTCGTACGCCATTGCAGCGATCCTGAGCGGGTCCAGCATGGGCATAGGGATGGCGCATGCTGCCACCGCGAATGACGCGAGCGATTCCGAGGGCATCCAAGAGATCACGGTGACGGCGCAGCGCCGGACGGAATCGGTTCAGGACGTGCCCATCACGATTCAGGCGATCACGGGCGATCAGTTGAAGCAGCTCAACGTGCAGACCTTCGACGACCTTCTGAAGTACACGCCCAACGTGACCTTCAGCGGCAACGGACCGGGCACCGGCAACATCTTCATGCGCGGCTTGAGCTCCGGCGGCTCGGGCAATCAATCGCAGTCGACCACCGCGCCGTTCCCGAACGTCGCCTTGTACCTGGACGACCAGTCCATGCAGTTCCCGGCGCGCAACAACGATGTGTACATGGTGGACATGGAGCGCGTCGAGGTGCTGGAGGGTCCCCAGGGAACGCTGTTCGGCGGCGGATCCCAGGCCGGCGCAATTCGCTACATCACAAACAAGCCCAAGCTCGACGTCACGGAAGGCAATGTCAACGCCGGCTACGGCATCACGGCCGGCGGTGATCCGAATTCCAACGTCAACGCCACGATCAATATTCCGCTCATCGCCGACACGCTCGCCGTCCGGGCCACCATATTCGACGACCATCGCGGCGGCTACATCTCGAATGTGGCGGGCACGAATTCCTTCATCAGCTACCCGACCGCCGCGGCACTCAAGGCGTATCCGGGCACCCCGCCCACGCAAAGCGCAGTGGCCACCAACGGCGCCCTGGTCGGGTCGGACACCAATCCGGTCACCTATTCTGGATTCAGAGTTTCGGCGCTGTTGAAGATCAACGAGGACTGGAACGTCCTGCTGCAGCAGAACTATCAGAATTTCGAGGCCGACGGATATTTCGCCTCCGAGCCCGTCGCGCCGGATGGCCAGCAGCTGGGAGCCTACCAGATCTCGGCATTCGCCCCACAGTACGACAAGGACCGCTACGAGAGCACGGCCTGGACGGTCAACGGCAAGATCACCGACCTGGTAAAGATGGTCTACGCCGGCAGCTACATGGTGCGGCATATCGAACAGCAAGGGGACTATTCCAACTACCTCACCAGCAAACACGGTTCTTATTACGATTGCTCGGGACGGGGCGCGGGATATGCCTATTTCCGTTCGGCCAAGCCCACCACGTGCTATGCACCGGTCGGCGACTGGGTCGATACGGTCAGGAACACCCATCAGAGCCACGAGTTGCGCCTGTCCACCTCCGAGGACAATCGCCTGCGCGGCTTGTTCGGCGT